>UOEM01000079.1_pt1 | contig 16959 bp, 15 predicted proteins | sample 1988661 | NCBI WGS metagenome assembly UOEM01 (sample SAMEA4712195, study PRJEB27164) | hydrothermal vent metagenome | biome: marine basaltic hydrothermal vent biome; feature: marine hydrothermal vent; material: mineral | place: Pacific Ocean | collected 2011-06-14/2011-07-23 | depth 1719 m | reverse complement strand
GCCGACATCGGCCTTGACGATGCCCCAGTGGTCGACGATCAGCGCGTTGGTGATCACGGTATCGACGGCGCCGTCGGCCCTGGTTACCTGGGCTTGGCCCATGCCGTCGCGGATCACCTTGCCGCCGCCGAATTTGACCTCCTCGCCGGGGGTGGCGAAGTCTTTTTCAACCTCGATGAAAAGCTCGGTGTCGGCGAGGCGGATTTTATCGCCCACCGTGGGGCCGTACATGTCGGCATAGGCGGCGCGGGGGATTTTTGCGGGCATTTGTGGGCCTTACTTAATTTAAGTCGAAAACCCCATCGACCGGGATTTGCAGCGCGTTGGCCAGGTGGTTGGTGCGCGCCGCCAGCGCGATGACGGCCAGAAGTTCGCGGTACTGGCCCGTCGTCATGCCCTTGGCGCGGGCCGCGGCGGTGTGCGAGTGGGCGCAATAGGCGCATGAATTGGCGGTGGAGACGGCGATATAGATCATCTCGCGGGTGAGGGGGTCGAGCTCGCCGGGGCTGGTCATCACCGCTTTGACTTCGGCCCAGACGGAACCCAGCTGCGCCGGATCGACGGCCAGGGCGCGCCAGAAATTGTTTACGTAATCCGTACCGCGCGTTATGCGAATATCTTCAAAAACAGCTTTAACCGCGTCGCAGGCCTCCTCATCGGAAACCAGGGGGACAGTGGCCATGGGTGGCGCTCCTTTGTTGGCCGGCCCCTTGCGAGGGACCGGCCTCATTGCTGTCGTCCCTAGACCAGGGCCATGACGCGCGATGGCCCGCCCGAGCCGCCGCGATGCTTGGGCGCGCCGACGAAAATGGTCGCGCCGGCGGCGGGCAGTTGGCTCAGATTGGCGGTGCACTCCAGCCCCCAGCGGTTGGTCGGCAGCCATTCGTAATGGGTGGCGAAATCCGCCGACAGCCCATAGTCGAGCGACAATGTATCGACCGCCATGCCGACGACACTGGCTTCCTCGATCAGCATTTTCGTGGCCTCGATATGAAAACCGGGGAAATGCATTTTCTCATCGGCGCCGACATTGCGGAATTCCTCGCCTGAGACCCTGGTGTCCCAGCCTGAATTCATCGCCACGCAGCAGCGTTCGGGCAGGGGGCCGTTTTTGGAGATCCAGGCCTTGATGTCGTCGGGGGTAACCTGGGCATCGGCACTGGCCGCCGCTTTTTCCCGTATGTCGATGATGGCCAGCGGCGCCACCAGGTTTTCGATCGGCACCTCGGCGACGCTCTGGCCGTTCTCGGAGAAGTGGAGGGGAGCGTCCAGATGGGTCCCGGTGTGTTCGTTCAGCCTGATTTCAAACAGGTTGAACTTGTGTTCCTTGTAGTTGAATTTCTGCTCGGAGAAGAAGGTCTGTTCGCCGAAAAACGTCGGAAACTTCTCGTGCAGTTCGTGGGTCATGTCCACTGGCTTGCCGACGGCGGCGGCAACAGCGGGCGTTGCCGATACGGCCGCGCCGACCGTGGCCGCCGCGGTAACCGCTGCTGCGCCACGGAACAGATCCCGCCGGTTGAGCATCCGTTCCTTTACGGACTCCACTACACAATGATGACACATGGCATTTCTCCCTTTTGTTGGTTTTCGGCGTTGTCAGTTTATCTTGAAGTGTGACGGGAAGGGGTTGTCCTAAAGTTTGCCCATCACATGACAGTTGAACCCGTAGATCTCCCGTTTTCCGCCAAAGGGCACCAGAGACACCTCGCGGGCCTGGCCGGGCTCAAAGCGTAAAGCGGTACCTGCTGCGATATCCAGACGGCGCCCGCGCGCCGCCTCGCGGTCAAAATCGAGCCGGGGGTTGGTTTCGGCAAAATGGTAGTGGCTGCCGACCTGCACCGGGCGGTCGCCGGTATTGGCCACCGTTAGCGTGATGGCCACGGCCTCGGCGTTCAGGGTGATGTCGCCCGCCTTGGGAATGATTTGGCCTGGGATCATAATTGTTTTTGTCTCCCTGTCGGGCTTGTCGCCCTCCACGCCTCTTGGTTTCTCTGTTCCCTGTCGGGCTTGTCGCCCTCCACGCCTCTTGCTCTCATCGGATCGGCTCATGCACGGTCACCAGCTTGGTGCCGTCGGGGAAGGTGGCTTCCACCTGGATGTCGGGGATCATCTCAGGTATGCCTTCCATCACCTGGTCGCGGGCGATCACATGGGCCCCCGCCGCCATCAAGTCAGCGACGGTGCGGCCGTCGCGGGCACCCTCGACCACGAAGTCGGAAATGAGCGCCACCGCTTCTGGGTGGTTGAGTCTGACCCCGCGGGCCAGGCGCTTTCGGGCCACCTCGGCGGCCATGGCCAGCAGCAGCTTGTCTTTTTCTCTGGGGGTGAGGCGCAAAAGGGAGGCTCCTTTTAGAGCGCCCAGACACGAGGCAGGGCGGATGGGTCTGAAATCTCGGGGCGGTCGTCCAGCAGTACAGTTTTGAGGGCCTTCAGCAGCGCCGTCAAGGCACAGCGCAACGTGGCGCCATCAGGCCCAAGCAGGCGGGCGATAACGATGTCCTCGCGGCAACTCGCGGCAAGGTGGACATCCGCGATTTCACCCTGGCTGCGGGCGGCGGCCAGAAGCCTGGCGGGATCGGGGCCAAGAGCCAGTACCGTGGCGGTGGCGCGGGCGCCGGCGGCAATGGCGGGGCGGTCCAGTTGAGCGCCGATGGCGCCGCCGCCATCTTCAATGGCAAAGGCGTCGGCCCAGACCAGCCGCCCGCCCGCCACGATCTCGAACCTTTCGCGCACCGCGCCGCGAGCAACCGTCTCACCCATGGCGGTGCGGCCATAAACCAGGCTCTCGACCGCCAGAAAACGGACGCCGGCACCCAGTTCAACACGGCAAAGGCGGCGAAGGCGTCCGCCATCGAACATGATGGTCTCCTGGGGGAGCCAGAAGGCTGTTGCGCCATCGCCGACCTTAAGCCGCGTGGTGATGTGCGCTTCAGCGCCCCGGCTTTTGTAAATCCGTTCGGCGGCCTGGGAAGCAAGCGCGGCGGTGGTGCCGGGCAGCCAGTTGGCCTCAAGGGCAAAGCTGTCGCCGTCGGTCAGGCCGCCGGAGGTGTTGATGACAATGGCCTGGAGAATATCGCCGCGGTGGCGCCTGGGCAGGCGAAGCTTGGCCGAACCGGACTGATAGAGATGGCCCAGGACGGAGACGCCCTGGCGGAGGTTGAAATCTATCCGCGCCCGCCCGGCGGCGCGTTCAAGAGGTGGCGGTTTTGTGGTCGCAACCGGCGAGGCGGCAGCTTGGTCCACAAGCGGATCAGCTTGCATCCGTGCCGGGCTCACCGCAGAACAGACCATAGATGCATGCTATCATGGTTCGGGCTTTTTCGCTGGCAAGGGAATAGTATATCACCTTTCCCTCGCGTCGCGTATCAACCAGCCCATCCAGGCGCAGCCGTGCCAATTGCTGGCTTACGGTCGGCTGGCGCAAAGACAGCAGATCCTCAAGCTCGGTGACGGATTTTTCGCCCTGGGAAAGCAGGCACAGGATCATCAGCCTGCTCTCGTGGGAAATCGCCTTCAAGAAGCCGCTGGCTTCTTTGGCGTGTTCGAACATGGCATCCAGATTTTCAACACCATTCATATCGGAACTATCCGGTAAAACCATGCGTGCATTCCAAATTACCGACGTTCCGGATTGCATGTTCTTGTTCCCGCAAACCGGATTGCGATACTACTTTCCTGTTGGGCGCACCTTTGCACAAACTATTATGATTCTACACAGGTTTTGGCGTTAACCCAATCACTCGGCGGCGCCAAGCTCAACCATGCGCTGCAACGAGGGGGCAAAACCGGGGTCGATGGCCAGGGCCTTCTCATGAGCTTTGCGCCCCTGGGCCAGACGGCCGGCCTTGAGCAGAACATCGCCGAGAACCGCATGGGCGCGGGCGCGTTCCGGCGCCATGGCCACCAGCTGGGTGGCATCTTCGAGCGCCAGGCCAAATTCACCCAGATCGGTAAAGGCAAGGGCGCGCCATAGGTGGCCGTCCGCGGTTTCGGCGATGGCAAGATCGGCGCTGAAATCGGCGACGGCGCCTTCAAGGTCGCCGGACCGGTATCTGGCCTTGCCGCGTAAATAGTGCAGGCGGCGTTTTGCAAAACCGGCATCGGACGCCAATGCGGTATCGAAATCGGCGATGGCCCGGGCCCATTTGCCGGTCTTGAAATAAACCTGACCGCGCTCGAAATGGGCGGCGGCAAGGGTTGGATCAAGGGCAATGGCGGTGGTGTAGTCGGCAGCCGCGGCATCAAAATCACCGATGCTGAGCGCCAGGCGGGCATTGCGAACCGCAAGGGCGGGGTCGGATCGCGCCAACTCGCCAAGCGCGGCGCGGGCCTCGGCTACCCGGCCGGCGGATTGCAGAATATCAGCCTTGAGCACCGCTGCGGTGCGTGATTTCGGCTCGGTGGCCAACACCGCGGCGATGGTCGCCAGGGCCTCGTCGGCACGCCCCGAACGGGCGAGAATATCGGCCTTGCCGATGAGATAGCGCGTGCCCCGCGCGGCGCCGGTTTCAGCGCGGGCGAAATCTTCCAGCGCGCCGTCAAGATCGCCGCGCTCGCTTTTGATCTTGGCCCGCACGCCATAGGCGTCGGCATAGTCCCGGTTCAACTCCACCGCCCGGTTGGCGGCGTCGAGCGCCGGGCCGTTGCGGCCAAGTTCGTTGAGCGCGATGGCCAGGCGAAGATGGGCGATGGCATCGCGCGGGGCGGCGGCGACCACCGCCTCCAGATCCTCGACGGCACCCTCAAGATCTCCGGTTGAAAGGCGTAAAATCCCCCGGCGGCTGCGTAAGTCAGTGCCGTTCTGGCCCAGGGCAATGGCGCGGTCCAGATCAGCGCCGGCGCCCCTGGTATCGCCGGTCTGAAGGCGGATGGCGGCGCGCAGGGCGATGGCGGGGCCAAAGTCGGGCACCAGATCGAGGGAAGCGTTGATATCGTTAAGCGCCCCGGCGATGTCGCGGGTCGAATAGCGCGAATTGGCCCGGTAGAACAATGCCGCGGCCTTGGTGGCGGGCCGGGTGCCGCTTTTGTTGATGACGGCGCTGCACGCCACCAAAGCCGAGGCATGCACCCCTTTTTCGGTGAAAGCCCGGCAGGACTGGACGCTGGCCTGGGCGGGGCCGTGAAACAGCATCAACGCCGTGAAAACGAGCGACCCGGAGATGGCAAGGCTGGTGACAGCGGTCATTGCTGTAAGCAGCGCCTTTGCCGGTCGGCGCAAAAGGCGGGAACTTGGTCGCAAATTCAGGTTTGCCATGGGTCGCTTTCTTTTGTCCCGGCGTTATGGCTTGGCGCGAATATGTGTTCGGCGGCGCGCAAGACCCAATCGGCGTCTTTCCAGCCCAACGTCTTCGGTGAGGAATGCGGAACATATTGCGTCTATCCCTTGACTTCAATTGTTGAATCTCTCCTCGGGGCCCCGTTGACGCAAGGCCGGTTGCGGGCGCACAAAGCCACCATGCGAAAATTCACCACACGGCCCGAGCTGATCGGCACCTTCGGGGTTGTCGCCTCGACCCATTGGCTGGCGAGCCAGTCGGCGATGGCCATGCTTGAGTTGGGCGGCAATGCCTTCGATGCGGCGGTTGCCGGCGCTTTCACGTTGCAGGTGTGCGAGCCGCACCTGAACGGCCCGCTGGGCGATGCGCCGATCCTGTTGCGCGCGGCGCGCGACACCGAAGTGCGGGTGCTGTGCGGCCAGGGGCCGGCACCGATGGCGGCGAGCGTGGAAATATTCTCCGACCTGGGTGTCGATCTGGTGCCCGAAAGCGGTCTGCTGCCGGCGGTGGTGCCGGGAGCTTTCGACGCCTGGATGACGCTTCTTGCCGACTACGGCACCATGGACATTCAAACCGTGCTGGCCCCTGCGATCCACTATGCGCAAGGCGGCATTCCGGTGGTGCATCAGATCCACGAGGCCATTGGGGCCAATGCAGCGATGTTCCGCGCCCACTGGAAGACTTCCCAGGCGGTCTATCTGCCCGGCGGGGAGGTGCCCGAAATCGGTGCCTTGCTGAAAAACCCCGCTCTGGCGGCAATGTTGCGGCGGCTGGTGGGCGAGGCCGAGACCGTCCGGGGGCGCGAGGCCGGCATTCAGGCGGTGCGCCGAATGTGGGCTCAGGGTTTTGTCGCCGAGGCGATCGATGGGTTCTGCCGGTCCCAAGAGGTTGTCGACGAGACCGGCCGGGCCTTTGGCGGCCTTCTGACCGGCGCGGACATGGCGCGCTGGTCGGCGGCTTACGAAGCGCCGGTCGCCATCGACTATGGCGGTTATGACATCCACAAATGCGGACCCTGGAGCCAGGGTCCGGTGTTGCTCCAGACCTTGCGCCTGCTTGAAGGCGCCGGCATCGCCGATATGGACCCCCAGGGCGCGGAGTTTGTCCATGTGGTGACCGAGGCGATGAAACTCGCCTATGCCGACCGTGAAACCTACTACGGCGACCCCAATGCGGTGTCGGTGCCGCTGGAGCGGCTCATGTCGCGGGACTACGCCGAGGCACGGCGCCGGCTGATTGGCGAGATGGCCTCCACCGAATTCCGCCCCGGCGAGATGGAAGGTCATCCCTGGCGGGTCGATTATAACGCGGCGGTGGCGCGCCAGCCCCTGGCGGAAGCCCAGGCGGAACGGGGCGGCGGCGAGCCGACGATGAGGCGTTCGGGTTCGCGCAAGGGGCCGCCATCCGGCGACACCTGCCATATCAACGTCATCGACGGGCAGGGGAATTTTGTCTCCGCCACGCCGTCGGGCGGCTGGCTGACCTCCTCGCCGGTGATCCCCCAGCTTGGTGTGCCGCTTGGCACCCGGCTTCAAATGGCCTGGCTCGACGCCAAGGCGCCGTCAGGACTTCGTCCCGGTTTTCGCCCGCGCACCACGTTGACGCCGACCATTGTGACCCGCGATGACGGAACGCCCTATCTCAACCTGGGCACGCCGGGGGGCGAATCCCAGGACCAGTGGCAGCTCATCTTCCTGTTGCGCCATCTTCACCACGGCATGAATCTGGCCGAAGCCATCGACGCGCCGAGCTTTCATTCCGAACACTGGCCCAACTCGTTTGCGCCCCGACAGGCGCGCCCGGCCTATATACGTCTTGAGGGGCAATTTTCCGACGATGTCGTGGCGGATCTGCGCCGGCGGGGTCACGATGTCGATCATGGCGAGCCGTGGTCCGAAGGCCGGCTCTCGGCCACGGCCCGCGAGGCCGACGGGCGTTTGCGCGCCGCCGCCAATCCACGCGGCATGCAGGGTTATGCGGTTGGCCGGTAACAGATGCGCGCGCAGCTTTGCTGAAGCCAGGTTGGCATGACGTTGCTGATTGCCCTCTTCGAGATCATCGGCCGCCGGGCACCGCTGGCGCTGGTGGCCGGCATTGCCTTTTCGCTGCTGGTGCCGTCGTTGAGTGCCATTGCCGGCCCATACCTGCCCGCCTTTGTCGTCGGTACGCTAACCATGGCGATCGTCCGTATCGACCTTGCCCGCGCGGCTGCTCAATGGCGCCGGGCCGACCGGATTGTGCTGGCGTTGGTGTTGCTGCTGGTGGTCATGCCGGTGGCGGTGGCCTTTGCCGCCCCGGCCGCCGGGCTGCCGATGGCGCTGGTGGTGATGTTGGTATTGCTCGCCGCTTCGCCGCCGCTGGCATCGGGGGCCAACTTTGCCTTCATCCTGGGACTGGATGGCGAGTTGGCGGTCAATCTGGTTCTGGCCGGAACGCTTGTCATGCCGTTTGTCGCCCCGCCGCTGATTTTTTACGTCCTCGATCTGGGGCTCGATGTCGATGCCTGGGAGATCTTCGTGCGCCTTTCGGCCACGGTGGCGCTGGCGGTGATCTGCGCTTCGGTCATCCGGGTTGCCGCCGGGCGCGAGCGCATTGTCCGCCGGGCCGCGATGCTCGACGGGATTGCGGTGATCTGGATGATCCTTTTCCTCGTTGCCATCATGGACGGGGTGCCGGCGCTGATCGGCTCGGATCCGGGCGCGGTTGCGGTATTGCTCATAGTTGGACTTGGCGCCAATTTCGGCTTTTCATTTGCGGTTCTGGCCGCAGGGCTCCTGGCGCCGCAACGCCGCAACGTCGCCTCCGCCAGGGCCCTGGCCACCGTGGCCATGTTCGCCGGCAATCGCAATTTCGGTCTGGTGCTAACCGCCCTGCCGGCGCCGCTTTATGTCGAAATCGGCCCCTTCGTGGCGCTCTACCAAATTCCGATTTACCTGACGCCACTGGTCATGGGACCGCTGTTTGCCCGCTTTATCGGCGACCGGGCTCAGGTATAGAGTGTTTCATGTTTAGACGGCACCGGCCCGCTCCCCCACCCGGCCACCCCTGAGATTGTATCCTGTGGGTGGCCGGGTGGGGGAGCGGGCCGGTGCCGTCTAAACATGAAACACTCTAGCGCCGGAATGGCACTGGGATGGTATGAGTTGGCGAACGATACCTTGTCTTCTGGAGATAAAATGAACAAAATGGAAACCCTCGCGCGGGATTGGACAAACGTGTCGCTGGAGGACAAGAGCCTTCCCGATTGGATCGTCACCTCGTCGCTCAAAAGCGGCGGCTATCCTTACGCCAAGCGGCTCAGGACCAAGACCTATCTGAAGCAGATCTATCCGCTGCACATCGAGCTTCAGAAGGTTCAGCAATGGGTGGCCGATACCGGCCAGCGGGTGGTGGCGATTTTCGAGGGCCGCGACACCGCCGGCAAGGGCGGCACCATCAAGCGCTATATGGAGCACCTCAACCCCCGGCAGGTGCGCGTCGTCGCCCTGCCCAAGCCGACCGACCGGCAGCGCGGCGAGTGGTATTTTCAGCGTTATGCCGAGCACCTGCCGACCGCTGGCGAAATGTGCCTTTTTGACCGCTCCTGGTACAATCGCGCCGTGATCGAACCGGTCATGGGGTTCTGCTCGGCCGAGCAGACGGCGGAATTCCTCGATGAAGCGCCAAAATTCGAAGCGATGCTGGTCCGCTCCAAGGTGCGGATCATAAAGTTCTGGCTCACCATCGGGCGCGAAGAGCAGATGCGCCGCCTGCATGCCCGCCGCCACGATCCGCTGAAACAGTGGAAGCTCAGCCCGATCGATATCGAGGGGCTGTCCAAATGGGATGACTATACGGCGGCCCGGAAGATCATGTTTGCTGAGACCGATACCGCGACGGCGCCATGGATGGTGATCAAATCAAACGATAAAAAACGCGCTCGTATCAATTGTTTACGCCATTTTCTTATGGCATTACCTTATGAAGGAAAGGATTTATCCGCCATCGGAGAGATCGATGAGCAGATTTTAGGCACCGCGTTTGACGATATGGACTGAAACGAAGTGCTGGCGCTTTTACGCAGGAGCCATCTTCTAATTCAGCTTAAATCGGCGCCGGCCCGCCCCGCATCCCTTTTGCGCCCCGTTTAAATGGTGACATCCCTGTGACCGGCTTGCCTCAAGACACAGCCTCACGCCGGGCCCAGATCGAGGGTGTTCTCTTCGCTCTGGCGGCCTATGGCTTCTGGGGATTTGTGGTTCTGCTCTACCGGGCGCTCGATGCGGTTGATGTCATCGAGATCGTGGCGCAGCGGGTCATCTGGTGCCTGGTGTTTTTGGCCATCGTGCTGGGGTTCCGTAAATCCTTCGGCCGGCTTTGGACGACCCTGAAATCGCCGCGCGTGATGCTGTTCTTGGTGTTCACCAGCATCTTGATGTCGATCAACTGGAGCATGTTCGTCTGGACCATCGCCGAGGAGCGGGTGCTGGAATCGGCGCTTGGGTATTACATCAATCCGCTGGTTTCGGTGGCGCTCGGCGTTGTTCTTCTGGGCGAGCGGCTGAGCCGGGCCCAGTCCGTCGCCATCGGGCTTGCCGCCATCGGCGTGGTTTATTTTGGCGTCTCCCTTGGCGTGCTGCCCTGGGTGCCGCTGACCCTGGCGTTTTCCTTCGGGCTATACGGCTATTTTCGCAAAATCATCTCTGTCGGACCGGCTGTCGGTCTTTTCGTTGAGACCGGTTGGATGACGCTGCTGGCGCTGCCTTATGTTTTGTGGCTCGTTCAAACCGGCGCCAGCCAGTGGAATGAGACCTCGTGGACCCCGTGGCTGCTTATCGCCAGCGGCCCGGCAACGGCGCTGCCGCTGGTGTGGTTTGCCGCCGCGGCCCAGCGGGTGCCCCTGGCGACTTTGGGCATGTTGCAATACCTCGCACCGTCTTTACATTTCCTCATCGCGGTTTTTGCCTTTGGCGAGCAGATCACCCTCGGCCACCTTGTCACCTTCGGCCTGATCTGGACGGCGCTGGCGATCTTTACCGGCGAGATGGTGGTCAGGGAGAGGCGGGCGCGGGGCGGGGGCCGGTAGCTGGGTTATGCGATGTCGCGCATGCGCACGCCATTGCGCAACAGCGGCAGAATCTCCTCGGCCCGGTCGGTCACCTCGAAACTGATCGGCAGCCGGTCGGTGATGAACCCCTCGTCGCCCATATGGGCGATGAGATCGACAAAGGGTTGCCAGAAATTGGCCAGATTGGCGACGACGATCGGCTTGCGGTGCTGGCCAAGTTGCAGCCAGGTCATCATCTCGACCAGCTCCTCCAGGGTGCCGATGCCGCCGGGAAGGGCGACAAAACCATCGGCGCGTTCGAACATCTGCCGCTTGCGGTCGTGCATGTCGTGGGTGACCACCAGCTCGGTTACGTCCGAATAGGTTCCCTCCAGATCGGTGAGGAACTTCGGGATCACACCGACAACCTTGCCGCCATGGTCGAGCACGGCGCGCGCCAGAACCCCCATGACCCCGATGCGCGCCCCGCCATAGACCAGCGTGATGCCCTCCCGCGCCATGGCCTGGCCAAGAATTCTGGCGCCCTCGACATAGGCGGGGTTGGCCCCATCGTGGGAGCCGCAATAGACACAGACGGTTTTCATTTCGATCATCGCCTGAGTTGGCATTTGCGCATGGGGGCCGTCAAGGTTTGTGTCCCGACTTGGGTCAACGGGGGTAGCCACGGCAAATTTGCGACAAATTTTGCTGTGCAGCATTTGTTCTTGGCCTCAAGCCACGATATAAGAGGGCAAATGCTGGCGGATTCGCCGACATTCAGCAATGCCGGCAACATTTTGACCGGCAAGGTGTCGAAGGACCCCCACCAACCGGAAAACCGAAGGCTTTGGCGATGAAAAATCTGCTTGTCGCGCTTCTGGGCGTTTCGCTCGTGGCGATATCCTATGCGGCCTACGAGTTGGAACTGAAACAACCCGCCGCCACACCGTCGGCGCAGAGTGTTGCCGCCAGCGGCGCGGCGGCAACCCGGCAGCAGGTCGGGGCCAGGACCGAAAAAACCGCAAAACCGCCAAAACCGGAAAACCCGCCGGTGCAGGGGTCCGGGATTGTCGCAAAAGTCGACGATGCCGAAGCCCAAGGTTCGATTGCCGCCGATACGCCGGCGCCATCGGTTTCCCAGGGCAAGAACGTCACTGCCCTGGCCGAAAAACCCCCCGCTGCTCCGGCAGCCGTCCCCGCGCCCGCCAAGGAACCGGAGACCGGGCCCGCCGAAAGCCCCTCGATGGCAAAGACGGCGATGGACACCGTTGCCTCGCTGCCGACGGCAGACAAGGAGGCCGAAAAAGCGCCGCAAACAGCCACCGGCAAAACCGAGACCGCCGGGTCCACATCTCCGCAGGCGGAAACCCAAGCCCCCTCGGTGCTGGCCCCCTTGACCAAAGCCGTTGAAACCGTGCGCAAACTGGTTGGTGGCGATGGCGACAAAACCGCTGCTGTTGCCGCCATAACGCCGCAAGACAAGGCTGCCGAAGACCTGCCGCCGCCTGCCGGAACCCAAACCCAGGAAAGTGCGCCCAAGGGATTGGTCGCGCGCGCCGTTGACGCGGTAACCGAACTTGTTGCGCCCAAAACACCAGCCAAAAAGACAACACCGGATAAGGCCAAAGCCGCGGACGGGACAATGGCCGCAACCGCAACGCCGCCCGCATCCCCGAAAGGGGCTCCCCAGGGGGCCGGCAAGGAGACAAAAATCGCGGCCACCTCGCCCGCGCCGGCCTCGCCCATGTCCGCGCCGGCCAAACCGGTAGATGGGCTTGTCGTGCCCAGCTTTGACGTGGTGCGGGTCGAGCGCGACGGCTCGGCGGTCATCGCCGGCCGCGCCGAGCCCGGCGCGCAAATCGAGCTGCGCGCCGGCGGCAAAACCCTTGGCACCGCGACCGCCAGCCGCCGTGGCGAGTTCGTCATTATTCCCGACCAGCCGATCCCGGCGGGCAGCTCCGCCCTGGCCCTTCAGGCGCAATCCACCGATGGGCGCCTGACGACCTCCAATCAGGTGGTCACCGTTGCCGTTCCCAAACCCGCCGCGCCCGCTCTGGTCAAGGTTGCCCCCGCGCCGACGCCCGTGCCCGCCAAAGCGCCGGTTGCGGAGCAACAAAAGGTTGCCGTGACGCAGATCCCGGTTCCAGAAGCCAAAACCGCCACGGCCGTGGTACCTGCCGCCAAGCCCCCCTCCGCTGAACCGAAAAAGCCGGTCCAGGCGGAAATAAAGGTCGCCGTTGCGCCCGCCATGGCGCCGAAGCCTGTTGTGCCGGCTGCTGAACCGAAAAAGCCGGTTCAGGGGGAAACAAAGGTTGCCGTCGCGCCTGCCGTAATGCCCAAACCTGCGGCCCCATCCGCCGCCACTCCGGTGCCCGCGCCCACCCCGGCTCCGCTGGCAAGCGGTGTTGATACGTCAGGCACCAAACCGGGCAAGGCCGATGGCCTGAAAAATACCCAAAGAGCGGTTGTTGTTCCTTCAATCGAGGCGCCTTCAACCAAAGTCGCCACCGCGGAAGCCGATAACGTCCCCGCGGCTCCCGCCCCGGAGACAGCCAAAACCAAGACCGCCGTCAGTGCTGATCCGGCCAAAGCCGCCGCTCCGGTGGTCAAGGCGGACCAGACCACTGCACCCGCGCCCGTAAAAACGCCCGCGCCGGCGCTGGCGGAAACAAAAGTCGCCATAGTCCCGCAACCGGCAACCCGGCCCGCAACACCGAAAGCCCAGCCTGCCGAGACAAAGGCCGAGGTGAAGACGCCCGCGCCGGCTGTGGACAAACCGAAGGCCGCCAAACCTCGCATTGCCGCCGCGACCCCGGATACCAATGCGGGCACTCCCCCGGCTCGGGCTCAAATGGCTCCGGCTCAAGAGGAAACTCCTCAAAAAACACCGGCCAAACCGGCCGAACCCCTGGTCGTGGTCTCCGAACCGGGCAGCCCCAGCCGGGTCCTGCAGGGCGGCGCGGCAAAGCCGAAAACACCGATAACCTTCGAAACGGTCGACTATGACGACGAGGGCCAGATCATTCTCGCCGGCCAGGTGGCCCCCGGCGCCGATGTGCGCGCCTATCTGGGCGCGGCCCATCTGGGCGATGCCAAGGCGGGCGCCGATGGCAGCTGGGTCCTGCGGACCACGCGCCAGATCGATCCGGGCACCTATCAGCTCAGGGTCGATAAGATCGATGTCGGCGGCAAGGTTCTGGCCCGGGTAACCGCACCTTTCGAACGCGCCGCCCCCGAGGCGGTGGCGCGGGTGCGCGCCAGTGGCGAAGTCATTATCCAGCCCGGCGACAATCTGTGGAATATTTCCCGTGCCCTTTACGGTTCGGGCACCCAGTACACCGTGATCTATGACGCCAACCGCAACCAGATCAGCAAGCCGGACCTGATCTTTCCCGGCCAGGTTTTCATGACCCCGGGCGCAAAAAGCATCAGCGCGGTGGACGCCAACTCCGGCTGATGCCATTTTGGCCGATGCGAGAATATGGCGGGTTAGGTGGTGGTGGCGGTTTTGCCGCCCCATATAAGCCTTTATGAAACGCTTGCCGCCGGGGCCGGCGGGTGAGCGCCCCGAAGCCAGTCTGAAAACCTTTCTTGCGCTGTTGAAAAACGTCTGGCCCGATGACCGGCCGGATCTCAAGATACGTGTCGTTCTGGCGCTGGTGGCGCTATTGCTCTCCAAGGTCATTTCCGGCATCGCGCCGTTTTTCTATAAAAACGCTGTCGATGTTCTGTCCGCCTCGGGCGTCGATGCGGTGATCCTGGTGCCCGTTGGGCTGATCGTCGCCGCCGGGGTTGCGCGCATATTCGTGGTCGCCTTTGCGCAAGCTCGCGATGCTTTTGCCGCCCGGGTGGTGCAACATGCGGTGCGGCGGGTGGCCATCACCACCTTCCGGCATATTCACAATCTTTCGCTGCGTTTTCATCTGGAGCGCCGCACCGGCGGGCTCAGCCGGGTGATCGAGCGCGGCAACAACGCCATCGATATCATCATCCGGTTTTTGCTGTTCAACACCGTGCCGACCCTGGTTGAGATCCTCATCGTCGGCGGTATTCTGGCGGTCTATCTCAGCTGGACGTTTACCGCCGTGCTGTTCGCCACCATTATCGCCTACGTGGCTTTCACCGCGATGGTCACCGAATGGCGTGTCGCCATTCGCCGGCAGATGAACGAGGCCGACACCGAGGCTTACGGGAAGGCCGTCGATAGCCTGCTCAACTACGAAACGGTGAAATATTTCGGCAACGAGACCCACGAAGCCAAACGCTTCGACGCCTCGATGGCCGAGTACGAGGATGCGGCGGTCAGGACCACCACCTCGCTTTCGGTGCTCAATGCCGGTCAGACGCTGATTTTCACCGCCGGCATGACGATCTGCATGCTGATGGCCGGATTCGGGGTTGCCGACGGCTCGTTGACTGTCGGCGATTTTGTCCTCGTTAACGCCTATTTCATTCAGATCTACATCCCGCTCAACTTTCTGGGCACCGTGCATCGCGAGGTCAAGCAGGGCCTGGTCGATCTTGAAAGACTGTTCAATCTTCAGTCCAAAGCCCCCGAAATCAGGGACGTTACCGGCGCCCCCGAACTGGCGGTTACCGGCGGCGCGATCACCTTTGAGGCGGTGGCATTTTCCTACGACGCCGACCGGCAGATCCTCGACGCACTCGATTTCACCGTGCCTGCGGGCCGCACTTACGCCATTGTCGGCCCCTCCGGCGTTGGCAAATCCACCATTTCGCGGCTGCTCTACCGCTTTTACGATCCTAACTCGGGCCGCATCCTGATCGACGGCCAGGACATCTCCGAGGTGACGCAGCAAAGCCTCAGGGCCGCCATCGGCATGGTCCCCCAGGACACGGTGCTGTTCAATGACACCATCGGTTACAACATCGCCTATGGCCGGCCAGGCGCCACCGCAGAAGAAATCGTCGCCGCGGCCCGCGCTGCCCAGGTCGATGACTTCGTCAGCAAGCTTCCCGCCGGCTATGACACTTTGGTGGGCGAGCGTGGGCTTAAACTTTCCGGCGGTGAAAAACAGCGGGTCGCCATTGCCCGCACCATACTCAAAGCCCCCCCGATCCTTATTCTCGACGAAGCCACCTCGGCGCTGGACAGTTTCACCGAAAGAGAAATCCAGTCGGCCCTGGCCGCGGTTTCCAGGGGCCGCACCACCTTGGTGATTGCCCATCGCCTATCGACGATTATCGATGCCGATCAGATTTTGGTGCTCAAGGCGGGCCGCGTTGCCGAGCGCGGGCGCCATGATCAGCTTCTGGCCATGGATGGTCTTTACGCCGCGCTATGGCGCCGGCAGCTCGAAGCCGCCGAAGCGGAGGCCATTGTGTCCATGGCGGCGGGAGCTTTTCCCGGTGGCCTCAACGGCCCAAGCGGTCCAAGCGGCAATGTCGACACTGGCGATACGCCGGCGCCCGGAGTAGTGTTGTCCGATGCCCTTGATGAGGAGCCCGAAGCCCTGATGCCCCCGCCAGGACCCAAGTAACGAGGGCGGTAACAAAAGACGGAACCAGGTGGGCGATAAACCTTAATTCGTACCTCACACTTTGAAGAAGGACAGCCAAGCGTGCCGACATCCATTCGCGATACCGTTGAACCGTTTTTAGTGCCGATCCATCGCATCGGGCGGCCCTTTGTCGCCGCCGCCGCCATCGGATCGGTGGTTCTGTGGCTGTTTTTTGGCTTTGGCTTGCTGGTGGCCGGGCTGCTTGTGACGCTGTTCGTCGCGGCGTTTTTTCGAGACCCGCCGCGGATCGTGCCCCTGGCCAGGGGGCTGATGGTGGCTCCCGGCGATGGCCGCATTGTCGATGTGACCACCGTGGAGCCGCCTCAGGAGTTGGGCCTTGAGCCGGGGGAGCGGGTGCGCATCGCCATTTTCCTTTCGGTTTTCGATGTCCATATCCAGCGGGCGCCGGTCGCCGGCCGTATCGCCCGCTACATCTACACGCCGGGCCGCTACACCAATGCCGTGAGCCCCGATGCGGGACGTGAAAACGAGCGCAAGGCGATGATCATCGAAATGCCGGACGGCACCGAGATCGCCGTGGTGCAGATCGCCGGCTGGATCGCGCGGCGCATCGTCACCTTTTTGAAGGAGGGCGAGCCGCTGGGCATTGGCGAGCGCTATGGCCTTATTCGATTTGGCAGCCGGGTTGAGCTATACTTGCCCCCCGGTGTTGCCGCCCAGGTCGGCGTTGGACAATATGTCCGCGGTGGCGAGACCGTTCTTGCCGACATGCAAAGCGGCCTTGCCGCCCGGGAAATGATTACCATCTGATTGGAAGGAGCGCTGGCCAGGAGGCTCTTATGAGGCAAGGTTTTTCGGGCCGGAAACTGGACCCTGACCGGGCGCGCCGGCGCCAGCGGCAGTTGCGCTTTGGGCGTGTGCCGATCAATTTCCTCATTCCCAACGCCGTGACCCTGCTCGGTCTGGCCGCCGGGGTCACCGCCATTCGTTTTGCGTTCGAGGGCCGGTATTCGGACGCCGTCCTGGCCATTTTGCTGGCCGCCATTCTCGATGGTCTTGACGGCCGCATCGCCCGGGCCTTGCGCGGCACTTCGCGATTTGGCGCCGAGCTCGATTCCCTGGCCGATTTTGTCAGTTTTGGGGTTGCTCCGGGCGTGGTGCTCTACGCCTGGAC
>UOEM01000016.1_pt1 | contig 17307 bp, 15 predicted proteins | sample 1988661 | NCBI WGS metagenome assembly UOEM01 (sample SAMEA4712195, study PRJEB27164) | hydrothermal vent metagenome | biome: marine basaltic hydrothermal vent biome; feature: marine hydrothermal vent; material: mineral | place: Pacific Ocean | collected 2011-06-14/2011-07-23 | depth 1719 m | reverse complement strand
GCGGCCGGCTTTCTCGAACTCGACCGTCAGCTTGTTGCCGTCCACCGAGGCGATGGTGCCATAGCCGAATTTGAGGTGGAAAATCCGCGTGCCCACACTGTAAGGCGAGGGGGCGCCGGTCGACGAGGCGACAAGTTCACCCTCGATGAGCGGGCTGCGGCGCGGGCCGGCCCGGGTAGGCGCCCGGGCAAAGGTGTCGCGGTTGGCCTGGGCGCGGCGCCAGCCCGGCGTGTCGTAGGTCGAGGTGAAGGGGTCGGGCTGGGCGGCAAAGCGGCTGGTGGCGGCGTTGCCAAAGCCATCGCCGCCCGCCTCCACATCGACCTCGGACGCCGGCAACTCATCGACAAAGCGCGAGGGGATGGCCGAGGCCCACAGGCCATGGATGCGCCGGTTCGAGGCAAAACTGATCCAGGCATTGGCCTTGGCGCGGGTAATGCCGACATAGGCCAGGCGGCGTTCTTCCTCCAGCCCCGCCTGGCCGCTTTCGTCAAGCGCGCGCTGGTGCGGGAACAGCCCTTCCTCCCAGCCGGGCAGAAAGACGGTTTCGAACTCCAGCCCCTTGGCCGAGTGCAGGGTCATCAGGGAGACCTTGTCGGTGTCCCGGTCCTCGGCGGTGTCCATCACCAGGGAGATATGCTCCAGGAACCCCGCAAGGCTGTCGAACTCCTCCATCTGGCCGATGAGCTCCTTGAGGTTTTCCAGCCTGCCGGCGGCGGCCGGCGAGCGGTCCTGCTGCCACATTTCGGTGTAACCAGACTCATCCAGGATCATTTGAGCCAGTTCGGTGTGGCTTTTGGTATCGATCAGGCCGCGCCAGCGGGCAAAATCGTCTGTCAGCACCTTCAGCGATGTTCGGGCCTTGCCCCTGATCTCATCGGTTCCGACCAGATCCTGGGCGGCGCGGAACATGGTCGAGCCGCTGCCCCGCGCGGTGGCGGCCAGAAGCGCCACGGTGGTTGCGCCGATGCCCCGGCGCGGGGTGTTGATGATGCGCTCGAATTTCAGATCGTTGTCGGGGTTGGCGGTGACCTGCAGATAGGCAACCGCGTCGCGAATTTCCTGGCGCTCGTAAAAGCGCGGCCCGCCGATGACGCGGTAGGGGATATCGGCGGTCACAAACCGGTCCTCGAACTCGCGCATCTGGAAACTGGCCCGCACCAGAATGGCGATGTCGTCGAGCTTGTGGCCGCGCGCGTGGGCGGCTTCGATCTCGTCTGAGATCATCCGCGCTTCTTCCTCGGCATCCCACAGCCCGCGCACGCGGACCTTTTCGCCGCCTGAGGCCTCGGTATGCAGGGTTTTGCCCAACCGGCCCTTGTTGTTGGCGATCAACTCCGAAGCGGCGGCCAGGATATGGCGGGTGGAGCGGTAGTTGCGCTCCAGCCGGACGACTTTTGCGCCGGGAAAATCGGTCTCAAAGCGCAGGATATTGTCGACCTCGGCGCCGCGCCAGCCATAGATCGACTGGTCATCGTCACCAACGCACGCGATGTTGTTGCGCACCTGCCCCCCCCCTTGGGCCAAAAGCCGCATCCATAGATATTGGGCGACATTGGTGTCCTGATACTCATCCACCAGCATATAGCGGAAGCGGTCCTGATAGCGGCGCAACACATCGGTGTTCTCGCGGAAGAGGCGTAAACACTCCAGGATCAGATCGCCGAAATCGGCGGCGTTGAGCACTTTGAGGCGGGCCTGATAGGCGGCGTAAAGCTCCTTGCCCCGGCCGTTGGCAAAGGCAAAACCATCGTCGGTTTTCAGGTCGCCGGGGGTGAGGCCACGGTTCTTCCAATGGTCGATGAGCCCGGCCAGCTGGCGGGCCGGCCAGCGCTTTTCGTCCAGGTCCTCGGCCCTGATCAACTGCTTGATGAGGCGGATCTGATCGTCGGTGTCCAAAATGGTGAAGTCGGATTTAAGGCCGACCAGCTCGGCATGGCGGCGGATGATTTTAGCGCCAATGGAATGAAACGTGCCCAGCCAGGCCATGCCCTCGACCACGTCGCCGACCAGCTCGCCAATGCGAAATTTCATCTCGCGGGCCGCCTTGTTGGTGAAGGTGACGGCGAGAATATTGCCCGGCCCGGCCCGGCCGGTATTGAGCAGATGAGCCAGGCGGGTGGTTAGCACCCGGGTTTTGCCGGTGCCGGCGCCGGCCAGAACCAGCACCGGGCCGTCGAGCGCCTCCACCGCGGCGCGTTGGCCTTGGTTCAGGGTCTCAAGATAAGGCGCGGGCCGCGCGGCCATGGCGGCAGCGGCAATTCCGCCGGGCTTGGGTGCCGGAGGGCGTGGGGACGGGCCGGAATGTGCGTTCACCATATGTCCGAATATAGGGATTCGAACGGTGAGGGCTATAAGATTATCAGACCGGGATGGCCGAATACGCGCCCGAGGCAAACAGCGCCAGGGCCAGGGCGCCGATGGCGAACAGGCGCAAGGCTATGGCCAGTGCCATGGGCCAGGCCTTGTCTTCGCCGGTTGGCCAAAGCGACATATCGGGTCCTTCCTGGTGCATCAAACGTTCCGCAGGACCCTCCTTGCAGCAAATTTGATGCCGAAATCCCCCAACCAAAGGTGTTTCAGATTGACACTTTGCGCCCAGTCATTTTTCCCCGATACTTATCGCCCGGCCAATATGCAGGGAGCGCGCCAGGCTGCTGTGGGCGTTTCGCATGGCGTCGATATTGTCCGCGATGCCGGGGGGAAAGGGCGCCACGCGTTTGGCCTTCAGATCGACATGCAGATGAAGCTGCTCGGAGACGGCGCTCAGAAAGCCCTTTTCGGCGTGGTGGAGTTCCAGAAACGAATGGATGCGTTTTTCGTCGGCGTCCAGCATATGGCAGGTGACATGGACCTTGTCGCCGGCGTGGAGTTCGCGCACATAGATGATGTGCGCCTGGGCGGTGAAGGTCGAGGCGTTGGCGTTGCGGCGATAGCCAGGGCCCAGACCGAGCGCGTCATGGACTTCGTCGATACATCGGTCGAACAAAACGTTGTAATAGGCCATATTGAGATGGCCGTTATAGTCGATCCAGTCGTTCAGGACCGACATGACGCTGGATTTAAAAGGCGCGGCCATGGCCGGTCTCCTGATTGAATTTTTTACCAAGACCGGGCCGAGGGAGCCGGCGGTTGAACGGGGCGGAAGATGACACAGGCGGGGCGACGTGAAAAGCCGGAGGCCCATGCGGTCGAGGCCATGCTGGGCGTGCTTTCGGCCCGTTTCGGCAACCGCATCACAACCTCCGGCGCGGTGTGCGAGCAGCACGGCAACGACCTGACATGGTCCAAGGGGCACCCGCCGGACGCGGTGTTTTTCGCCCAGTCGACCGAAGAGGTCGTCGAGGCGGTGCGCGCCTGCGCCGCCCACGATGTGCCCATTGTGCCCTATGGCGCCGGCACCTCGCTCGAAGGCCATATCGCGGCGCTTTACGGCGGGCTTTGCATTGACGTATCGCAGATGGACGCGGTGCTTCAGGTCAACGCCGAGGATCTCGACTGCCGGGTTCAGGCCGGGGTCACCCGCGCCGGGCTCAACACCCATTTGCGCGCCACCGGACTTTTTTTCCCCATCGACCCCGGCGCCGACGCCACGGTGGGCGGCATGGCGGCGACACGGGCCTCGGGCACCAACGCGGTGCGCTACGGCACCATGCGCGAAAACGTTCTGAACCTGACGGTGGTGATGGCCGATGGCGAGGTCATCCGCACCGCCAGGCGGGCGCGCAAATCATCGGCCGGTTACGACCTCACCCGGCTTTTCGTCGGCTCGGAGGGCACCTTGGGGGTCATCACCGAGGTGGGTTTGCGATTGCAGGGCATCCCGGAGGCGATTTCGGGCGGCGTGTGCGCTTTTGACAACCTCAAGGGGGCGTGCGACGCCGTCATCCTCACCATTCAGAGCGGCATCCCCGTGGCGCGGATCGAGCTTGTCGATGCCGTTACCATCGAAGCCATCTGCGCCTATTCCAAACTCGACCTGCCGGCCAGCCCGCACCTTTTCGTCGAGTTTCACGGCACCGAGGCTGCGGTAAAAGAGCAATCGGCGATGTTCGGAGAGATCGCCGGCGATTGCGGCGGTGGTGATTTCAACTGGACCACAAGGGCCGAGGAGCGGACAAAATTGTGGCAGGCCCGGCACGACACCTTTTATGCGGTGATCGCCCAGAAGCCGGGCTGGAAGGCGCTGGCAACCGATGTCTGCGTGCCGATCTCGCGCCTGGCCGAATGCGTTACCCAGACCCAGAACGATCTTGAGGAAACCGGGCTTTACGGCCCGATCGTCGGCCATGCCGGCGACGGAAATTTTCATGTTTCGCTGATGTTCGACGCGCGCGACGCGGAAGCTGGGGCGCAGTTGCGCGGCTTTCTGGACCGGCTCGCCGCCCGGGCGCTGGCCATGGACGGCACCTGCACCGGCGAGCACGGCATCGGCCAGGGCAAGCTGAAATATCTTCGCGCCGAACATGGGAGTGCCGTCGATGTGATGGCCGCCATCAAGGCGGCGCTCGATCCGCGGAACATCATGAACCCTGGCAAAACCGTTATTGCCTGAGTCAAGCTGAGGGGCGGCGCCGGGGCCGTGCATTGAAATCCCCAAAACCGGCATTCGCCGGTAGGCAAGCGCGCGCGAGTCTGTCAGAATTGCGGCGATGCGAAAACTCCTCCCCGAACCCGGTAAACCACGCGATCGGGAGCCCGTTGCTTGAACACATTCCTGATAACGGTTGGCGCGGCAATTATCGCCGCCCTCCTGACGGCGTTTATCGCCCCGGTTTTTATCGACTGGAACGGTTACCGTGACCGGATCGAGGCTAAGGCGCGGAGCATGTTGTGCCGCGAGGTTGAGATTGCCGGCGACCTTGTCGTGCGGCTGTTGCCCGAACCGGTAATCACCACCGGACATGTCGAAGTTGCGGGCGTTGAAAATCAGGTTCTGATGTCGGCGGCGGGATCGAAACTGACCCTCGGCCTGGGGGATCTGCTCTTGGGAAAAATCGAGGTCACGGCGCTTGAGCTCGACCGGCCGGTGTTTTCGATCTCCACCGGCGATGACGGGGTTTTGAATTGGGCCGCCAGAGAGGGCGCACGAGGGTGCGAGCCTGAACTGGCCGGGGTCAATGTCCGCCGCATCGGCATCACCAATGGCATTGCCACCTTCAAGCTGGCGTCCATGACCGAGCCCGCCGTGGTCGAAAAAATTGATGCGACCCTTAACGCCGGCGGGCCGGCGGGCCCCTACAAGCTCACCGGCGCCCATGGGCCGGCGGACACCCGCCGCGGCTTTACGATTTCAAGCGGCCGCGTCACCGCCGGCGCGCCAACCCGGGTCAGTGGCCGCATGGCGCTGGACGAACGGACCGAGGTGTCCTTCGACGGCGTGGCCGAGGGCTGGCAAACGCCGCCGCGCTTTTCCGGCGTGGGTAAAGCTCAACGGTCCGTGCCTGGACCGAACGGCGAGGCGTTGCTACTTAAAGCCGAAGCGCAGGCTGAAATCGACGCCGAAACATTGGAGTTCACCAAGCTGCTGCTCACCGCCACCGAAGCTGGCGAGACGTCGACCGCTTCGGGTTCGGCGCGGATCAGGTTTGGTGAAGGCGGCCCCGATATCGTGGTCGATCTCAAAGCGCGGCGGATCGATCTGGGGGCGCTTTTTGGCGGCGAGGACAAAGCCCAGGATGGTTTTGCGGCGCTTGTCGCCCGGGCCGGCACCTGGGTCGACCGGGCCGGGGCCACGGGCCGGATTTCTCTGAGCATTGATGGGGCGATCTATGGCGGTGAATTGGTGCGCGAGGTCAGCGCCGTGCTCAATCTGGGGACGCAAAACCTTGGCATTGAGACGTTTCGGGCGGTATTGCCCGGCCTGAGCCGTCTCGATTTTTCCGGCAATCTGTTGCGCGGCGAGGAAGGCGACAAGCTGTTGGGCACCGCGGTGCTCGATACCAGCGATCTCAAACGCCTGGCCGGCTGGGCAGTGCCGGCCGGCCAGGCCCGGTTTGTGCGCCTGTTGCCGCAGACCCGCGGAAAAATGTCTTTCACCGGGGGGGTCATGGCCGAGGCCGGCGCCATTGAACTCACCGGGATCGAGGGATTGGTCGATGGCAAATCCTTTTCCGGCGACATGAGTTTTGATTTTGGAGACCCCGGCGAGGTCCATGCGGCGCTGGGCTTCGATGAGCTTGATTTGGATCGAATGCTGCCCGAGGATTTCGACCCCTTGGCGCTGCTCGCCGGCCGAAAATCGCCGGCGGACGAAATGGCGCCGGATATCAGTCTTGAGATCGAGGCGCGGCGGGTGAGCTGGCGCGGCCGGGAGGCGCGGGGGCTGGCGGCGGCGGGCAGGTTTTCCGGCGAAACCCTGGCGATCGAGCGGTTTCAACTCGACAATATTGCCGGGGCAAGTATTGCCGCCGAAGGCGAGGTCCGTTTTGGCATCGACGGCCCCCGGGGCGGCATAGATATCGAACTTGAAACCAATGATTTTCCGGCCCTTCCCGCAGCGCTCGGTTTTGATATTGTCCGGGCCGCCGGCCAGGATCTGAACTGGCTGTCGAAAATTCGCAACGGGCTGTTCAGAAGCCGGCTGGAGGCCGCTAAAACCGGCGAGACCTGGGCTGTGGGCCTCTCCGTGGACGGTACTCTGGGCGGAACCGAGATATCGGCCCGCCTGAGCAGCGACGGGCCTCCGGAGAAGCTTGCGTCGGGACGCATCGCGGGGGCTTTGAAGCTTGCCAACGCCGATGCCGGCCGGCTGTTCGCCCAGCTTGGTATGAGCGGTTTGCCCCAGACCACGCCAAACGCGCCCGGCGAGCTGACCTTCGACGGGGTCGGCTCCCTGGAGAACGGGTTCGGCTATAGCGCCAGATTTGCCGCCCTTGAGGCCACCGCCGCCGCCGAGGGCAATATCGAAACCGCGCCGGCCCGCATTCGCGGGCGCCTGTCTCTCAACGCTAAGGATTCGAACCGGATTGCCGACCTGCTTGGCGTTGGTACCGGGGCACCGGTGCTGCCCGAAACCGATTTTGCGATGGATTTCGAACTGAAGGGCGGGGCGTTGGATATTGCCCTGGTCAAGGGAGAGATTGCCGGCTTCGGCGCATCGGGCAAGGGGCGGGTGCAGATTTCCGGACAGCGCTCGGGTCGGTTCGACCTTGAACTGGAGCGCCTGTCCTTGCCGTGGGCCCTGGCGAGCCTGTTTGGCGGCGGGCACCAGACCGGGCTCGCCGCCTTGCCGGGTTCGCCGGCAAGGTGGTCGACCGAATTGATCAATGCAAACGTACTCGACCGGTGGCCGATTGCCTTGACCGTGGCTGTCGGCAAGCTGACGCTCGCCGGCGACCTTGTTGTGGACCAGGGCTCCATCGAGGTGGAGGTCGGCGAGGGGCGGCTGATGCTGACCGAACTGGGCGGCGGCCTTGCCTCGGGCGGCCGTTTTGAGGCCAGCGGCGATATCCTTTTGTCCGAACTTGCGCTTGGCGTCGATGGCCGGATCAAGGCCGATGGGTTGCGTCTGGGCCGCTATCTCGCCGATGCCGACGGCCGGCCGCTGCTCAACGGTCTCGCCAAGATCGATCTGGACTTCAAAACCACCGGACGCAGTCTTTTGAGCCTTGTTTCCGCCTTGGCCGGCGAAGGAACCATCGCCGTTACTTCCGCCATCATGCCGCGGCTGAATGCAAACACCTTGCTCGACCGGGTGAGGCGGGCCGGGAACGCCGCGGCGGTTGCGGCCATGGTATCGGCCGCACAAAACGGAGCGACACCGCTCACTATTGAAAAGACCAAGGTCAGCGCCGCCAATGGCCGCCTCAAAATCGGTCCGGCAAAGGTAAAGGCAGGAAACCTGACCGGTCAGATCACCGGCTTTGTCAATCTTGTCGGGGGCGGTATCGATTCTGAGATGTTGTTATCCGCCGGAGGCGCTCCGCGTCTTGCGGTCGTTCATGCCGGCAGCTTTGATGCCATCGGCCGCCGCATCGAGCTGACCGGTCTCAAAACCGGTGCTGCGCGTTGGCGCGAGCCGTCTTCGGCACCGCTGCCGGCCGATATTGCCGATACCGCGCCGCCGCCCGAACCAAACGGGCCACCGGTCGGCGTGATCGAGGAAAAAGTGTTCGAGCTGCCGCTCGCCGGCGGTGGTTAGGGCGGTGCCGTTTGAACATGGGAAACTCCAAGCCTTTTGGCTTTCCCCCCTAACGGCTGATTTCCGCAAGCTTCCGGTAGTGGGCAAGGACATGGAGACGGATGGCCGATGACAGGCCGGCGCGGCCCCGGCCGGCATCGATCTGGGCGATCAACGCCGCCGGCGTTTGCCCGCCCGCCCCGGCGATCTGGCGCAACGCGTCCCAGAATGGCGCTTCCAGGGATACGCTGGTGGGGTGACCGGCAATGTTGACCGAGCGTTTTTTTACGTTGGTATTTTCGCCGCTTGCCACGGGCGGCCCTTACTTTGGCCCAACCATGTCTTCTGGGCGCACGATGGCGTCGAATTCGGCTTCGGTAACATAGCCGAGCGCCAGGGCCTCGTGGCGCAAGGTGGTGCCGTTTTTATGGGCCGCCTTGGCGACCTCGGTCGCCCTGTCGTAGCCGATCTTGGGAGCAAGCGCTGTGACCAGCATCAGCGAGCGGCCAACCAGCTCGGCGATTTCCTTGCGATTGGCGGTGATGCCGGTGACGCAATTGCCGGTGAAGCTGACGGAGGCGTCGGCGAGAAGCCGGATCGATTGCAGCAGATTGTAGATCATCACCGGCTTGAAGACATTCAGCTCCAGATGCCCCTGGGAGCCGGCAAAGGTGATGGCGGTGTGATTGCCCATCACTTGGGTGCAGACCATGGTCAGGGCCTCGCACTGGGTGGGGTTGACCTTGCCGGGCATGATCGAGGAGCCGGGTTCGTTTTCGGGCAAGGCAAGCTCACCCAGGCCCGAGCGCGGCCCCGAGCCCAGAAGGCGGATGTCGCTGGCAATCTTGAAAAGGCTTACCGCCACGGTGTTCAGCGCGCCTGACATCTCGACAATGGCGTCATGGGCGGCAAGCGCCTCGAATTTGTTCGGCGCGGTGACAAACGGCAGCTTGGTGTAGGCCGCAACTTCTTCGGCGAATTTTTCGGCAAAGCCGATTTTGGCGTTAAGCCCGGTGCCGACCGCGGTGCCCCCTTGCGCCAGGGCATAAAGCCGCGCCATGGCATCTGAAACCCGGGCGACACCATTTTGCACCATGGCGACATAGCCGGAAAACTCCTGGCCCAGGGTCAGCGGGGTAGCATCCTGCAGGTGGGTGCGGCCGATTTTGACGATGTCGGCGAAGGCCGCCGATTTATCGTTCAGGGCGTTACCCAGGGTTTGCAGGGCCGGCAGGAGGGCGTGGGTGACCTCCTCGACCGCGGCGATGTGCATGGCGGTCGGGAAAGTGTCGTTGGAGGACTGGCTGCGATTGACGTGATCGTTGGGGTGGACCGGGGTCTTGGAGCCGATCTCGCCGCCAAGCATTTCGATGGCGCGGTTGGCGATGACCTCGTTGGCGTTCATGTTGGACTGGGTGCCCGAACCGGTTTGCCACACGACCAGCGGGAAATGGTCGTTGAGTTTGCCTTCGGCCACCTCGCCGGCGGCCCTGGCGATCGTCTCTCCCAGTTCGGTGTCGAGATTGTCCAGGGCCACATTGGCGCGGGCGGCGGCCAGCTTGACCACCCCGAGCGCCCGCACCAGGGGGATGGGCAGGCGTTCGCCGCCGATCTTGAAGTTGGCCAGGCTGCGCTGGGTCTGGGCGCCCCAATAGCGGTCGGCGGGAACTTGCAAGGGGCCGAAGCTATCGGTTTCGGTGCGGGTTTTCATGGGGGTGATTATTTCTTGCGGAAGGCGTCAAGGCTCACGACTTCGCTGGGTTTGGGGTCCGAAATGGCTGTGTCGGATGCGTTTTCGTCGGGTTCATCGGGGGTGGGCGTTTTCACCAAGGTCTCGGCCTCGGCGCTGGGGGCTTTTATGGTACCGGTCTCGAATTGCAGGCCGAACTGGACCGATGGGTCCAAAAATCCCTTCACCGCCGCAAATGGCACGACCAGGGTTTCGGGGATATTGTTGAACGACAGCTTGATGGTGAATTTGTTCTGCGTGACATCAAGGTCCCAGTATTGGTGCTGGATCACGATGGTCATCTCCTCGGGGTGGCGTTCGCGCAGGCGGGCGGAAATATTGACCCCCGGCGCCCCGGTGGAAAAGGCAACAAAAAAATGATGGTCGCCGGGAAGGCCGTCCCTGGCCGCGATCTTCAACGCCGCGCGCACCACGCCGCGCAACGCGTCCTGGGTCATTTTCTGGTAGTCGAGTTTATTGTCCGCCATTTCAGATCCCGCTGGTTGGCCCTAACGTAACCGTGGTGAGCCCAGGTTCAAGTGATTTGGGACATGGAAATCTGAATCATGTGGCAAATTGTTGTTTTCTGGCGTTGAAAACCGGCACCGGCCACGCTCTTTGCCTGATTAAGTCTGTGCCATCCCGCTCCCCCACCCGGCCACCCACAGGATACAATCTCATGGGTGGCCGGGTGGGGGAGCGGGATGGCACAGACTTAATCAGGCAAAGAGCGTGGCCGGGTGGGGGAGCGGGACGGCACAGACTTCATCAGGCAAAGAAAGTGGCAGGCTTCTGTTGCCAGGTGCCCACCGAACCCCGCCTTACCTTGCTACAGGCAAGGGCTTAATTTCGGCGCGAAAACTGCTTACGCAGCCTTGGCAACCGGAGCATAGTTGTCATTTGCAACTATAAAACGGCCCGATATCGGCGGAACCATGCCGAGCGAAAACACACCCTTTACACCCTCGTCGATCCTATTTCGCCCCCAGAAGATACCGCCGAAACACCCCCCAAATTTTTTGGGGCCAATGGGGTCTCAGCGGCATATGGTGGAGGCGCCGGGTACCGCCCCCGGGTCCGAATGGTTTATTACGATGGCCATTTATCGCCATAGCCGACAAAAGCCGGCACCGATGAATATAGCCATGGTGGTGGCCGTTGAAAAGGGGGGGCGGCCTTTGGCGGTTTTCCAGCCCAAGTGATCTGCCCATGGATACCGGCGTTCGCCGGTATGACGGCCGCAATAATTTTGAGATCGAATACCTGCAATCAGGCTTCGGCGGCCCTTACGCGGTGGCGACCTCGACGCCCTTGTCGGCCAGCATCGTCTGAAGCTCGCCTTCCTGAAACATCTCGCGGACAATGTCGCAGCCACCGACAAATTCGCCCATAACGTATAGCTGGGGCACGGTTGGCCAGTTGGAGTAATCCTTGATGCCCTGGCGCAGATCGTCCGAATCAAGGACATTGATGCCCTCATATTCCAGACCCAGATGATCGAGGATCTGGACCACCTGGCCCGAAAACCCGCATTGCGGAAATTGCGGCGTGCCTTTCATGAAAAGCACCACGTCCTTGGCTTTTACCTGGGCGCCGATCCACTCGTTGATGCCGCCGCCTGCGCCGTTGGTCTCTTGGGCCATATCGATTACCTTTCCTTGATTAAGTTCCCCCCCCGGGGGGGCCGGCGCTCTAAGCGTCCTTGGGGGCTGATGTCTGCAGGGCGAGGGCATGCAGGCGCCGGTCCATGGAGCCCTTGAGGGCCTCGTAGACCATCTGGTGCTGCTGCACGCGGTTTTTGCCGGCAAAGGCGGCCGAGACGACATTGGCGGAATAGTGATCGCCATCGCCGGCAAGGTCGGTGATGGTCACCTCGGCGTCGGGCAGTTTTGCCTTGATAAGGCTTTCAATCTCAGCTGCTGTCATCGCCATGGGTTTATCCGCCTTCCTGCCTGCCCTGATCGCCGGTGCCTGCCATATATCGAGGCAGCCATGTCTGGTGGGCCTTGGCCAGGGATTGCAATGATATGGGGGTTTGCCCGGCCATCGTCAATTCGGTGCCCCCGACAATCCCCAGAAGCCGGGCCGGGACACCGACGGCCTTGGCGGCGGCCAGAACCTTGTGGGCGCAGCCATCGGACACGGAGACGATGTAGCGGCCCTGGTCTTCGCCAAAAGCCTGAGCAAACGGGGCAATGCCATTGTCCAGGAACCGAATTTCCGCGCCAAGCCCGCCCGCCAGCGCCATTTCGGCCACCGCGACCAGAAGGCCGCCATCGGATACATCGTGCACGGCATTGACGGTGCCTTCGCCGATGAGGATGCGGATAAAGTCCCCGGTGATTTTCTCCGCGGCAAGATCGATGCGCGGCGGGGCCCCGTCGCCCCGGCCTTCGATGATTTTCAGGTAGATCGAGCAGCCCAGATGGTGGCCGTCGGGCCCAACGAGAATGAGGGTGTCATCGGTGGATTTCAGGGCGATGTCGCACCGCTTGGCGATGTCGGTCAGAAGCCCGACCCCGCCAATGGCCGGGGTGGGCAGAATGGCCTCGCCGTTGGTCTCGTTATAAAGCGACACATTGCCCGAGACCACGGGGAAGGCCAGCGCCCTTGCGGCCTCGCCCATGCCGGTGACGGCGGCGGCGAACTGGCCCATGATTTCGGGCCGCTCAGGGTTGCCGAAATTGAGGCAGTCGGTGAGGGCCAGCGGCAGGGCGCCGGTGGCGGTAATGTTGCGCCAGCATTCGGCCACCGCCTGTTTGCCGCCCTCGCGGGGGTCGGCGAGGCAATAGCGCGGGGTGACATCGACCGACATGGCCAGGCCCTTGGCGGTGCCGTGCACCCGGACGATGGCGGCATCCCCGCCCGGCGGCGCCACGGTGTCGGCGCCGATGGTGTGGTCATATTGGGACCAGATCCAGGCTCGCGAGGCCAGATCCGGCGAGCCCATCATTTTTTCGAGCGCGCCGAAAAGGCTCTCAGGCGCCGGCACGGTGTCGATATCAAGCGGCGGCGCCAGTTTGGGCTCGACCCAGGGGCGGTCGTATTCCGGCGCGCCGTCGCCCAGGGCCTTGAGCGGGATGTCGGCCATCAACTCGCCATTGTGGCGCACCTCAAGGCGGCCGGTATCGGTGGTCTGGCCGATGACGGCAAAATCGAGGCCCCATTTCTCGAAGATCGCCCGTGCGTCGGCCTCGCGGCCGGGGCGTAAAGTCATCAACATGCGCTCCTGGCTTTCGGACAGCATCATTTCATACGCCGTCATGGCGGTCTCGCGCTGGGGGACCTTGTCGAGGTCAAGGGCGATGCCGACGCCGCCCTTATCCGCCATCTCGACCGAGGACGAGGTGAGCCCGGCAGCCCCCATGTCCTGGATGCCGATGATGGCGTCCTCCTCCATCAGCTCCAGGCAGGCCTCCAGCAGCAGCTTTTCGGTGAAAGGATCGCCAACCTGAACGGTGGGGCGTTTTTCGTCCGTCGCATTGTCGAATTCGGCCGAGGCCATGGTGGCGCCATGAATGCCGTCGCGGCCGGTCTTGGAGCCGACATAAACCACCGGGTTGCCCACGCCGGAGGCGGCGGCGTAAAAAACCTTGTCGGTGCGGGCGACACCGACGCACATGGCGTTGACCAGGATGTTGCCATTGTAGGCGGCATCGAAATCGACCTCGCCACCGACGGTGGGAATGCCGACGCAATTGCCGTAGCCGCCAATGCCGGCCACGACACCGGCGACCAGATGGCGGGTCTTTGGGTGCTCCGGCGCGCCGAACCGAAGCGCGTTGAGATTGGCGAGAGGCCGGGCGCCCATGGTGAAGACATCGCGCATGATGCCGCCCACCCCGGTGGCGGCGCCCTGATAGGGCTCGATGTAGGAGGGGTGGTTGTGGCTCTCCATCTTGAAGATGGCGCATTGGCCATCGCCGATATCGACGATGCCGGCGTTCTCGCCGGGTCCGCAAATCACCTGGGGGCCAGCCGTAGGCAAGGTTTTCAGCCACACTTTGGAGGATTTGTACGAGCAGTGCTCGGACCACATGACCGAAAAAATGCCCAACTCGGTGAAGGTGGGATCGCGGCCCAGGGTGTGGGTGACAAAGCCGTATTCGTCTTCGCTGAGACCATGGGCGCGGACCATCTCGCCGGTGACCGCCGGGGCGGCAGTTTTGGGGGCATCACTCATGTGACGGCCTCCATCATCCCGGAGAAAAGAGCCGCTCCATCGGTCCCCCCCGTTGCCGGATCGATGGCGCGTTCGGGATGGGGCATCAGGCCGACGACATTGCCCATGGCGTTGCAGATCCCGGCAATATCGTTGCGGCTGCCGTTGGGGTTGGCGGCAGCCGAACGGGCGCCGGTTTTGTCGACATAACGAAAGACCACGCGGCCCTCGTCTTCAAGCCGTGCCAGGGTTGCCTCGTCAGCGAAATAGTTGCCGTCGTGATGGGCAACCGGCAGGCGCAAAACAGCGCCGGTGGCGATGTCGCGGGTAAACGGGGTGGTGGAATTTTCCACCCGGAGCCAGACGTCCCGGCAGATGAATTTAAGCGAGGCATTGCGCATCAGCGCGCCGGGTAAAAGCCCCGCTTCGCAGAGGATCTGAAAGCCGTTGCAGATGCCCAGCACCGCCACGCCCCGGCCCGCCGCCGCCCTGATCGCGCCCATGATGGGCGCGGTGGCCGCCATGGCGCCGACGCGCAAATAATCGCCATGGGTAAAGCCGCCGGGCACGACGATGATCTCTGTATCGGGCAGTGCGGTCTCGGTGTGCCAGACCATGGCCGGTTGCCGGCCGGTGGCGCGGGCGAGGGCACCGGCGGCGTCGCGGTCGCAATTGGAGCCGGGAAAAACGATGACCGCGGCTTTCATTGCCCGTCGATCTCGATTTCATATGTTTCGATGACGGTGTTGGCGAGCAGTTCCCTGGCCATGCGGTCAACGTATTCTCGCGCCGCCGCGGCATCGGTCTGATCAAGGTCGAATTCGATGAGTTTGCCCTGCCGGACCTCGCCAACGCCTGAAAACCCCAGGGCGCCCAGCGCATTCCGGGTGGCTTTGCCTTGCGGGTCCAGAACACCCGGCTTGAGGCGGATTCTAACGACCGCTTTCATGTTGTCCTTTAGCCCTGGTTATGGTCTTGCCCGCATCGGCTCGGGGGTCAGCTCTTGACCAGCTTGGGTCCTGAATTGCCGCTGTGTTCGGTTTCGAAAAATATCCCCAGCCGCCGCGCCACTTCCCGGTAGGCATCGGCCAGGTCGCCAAGATCGTGGCGGAAAACATCCTTGTCGAGCTTGGCGTCGGTCTTGGTGTCCCAAAGCCGGCAGCTATCTGGGCTGATCTCGTCGGCCAGGACAATGCGCATCATGTCGTTTTCGAAATGGCGCCCGAACTCGATCTTAAAGTCGATCAGGCGGATATTGATGCCGATGAAAAGGCCTGAGAGGAAATCGTTGATGCGCAAGGAGAGCGCCATCATCTCGTCAATCTCCGGCGGGCTGGCCCAGCCAAAGGCGGTGATGTGTTCCTCCGACACCATCGGGTCGCCCAGCTTGTCGTCCTTATAGCAGAACTCGACGATGGAGCGGGGCAGGGGGGTGCCCTCCTTGAGCCCCAGGCGGGTTGCCAGCGAGCCGGCGGCGACGTTGCGGACAATCACCTCAAGGGGGATGATCTCAACCTCGCGGATGAGCTGCTCGCGCATGTTCAGGCGGCGGATGAAATGGTTGGGGATGCCGATTTCGTTGAGGCGTTCGAACAGATGCTCGGAAATGCGGTTGTTGAGCACGCCCTTACCATCGACCCGCTCATGTTTTTTGTTGTTGAACGCGGTGGCGTCGTCCTTGAAATGCTGGATAAGCGTGCCCGGTTCGGGGCCTTCATAAAGGACCTTTGCCTTGCCTTCATAAATGCGACGGCGGCTCTTCATGGGCTGGAGTATCCCCGTATCCTACAGATGTGTGATCAATTGGCGGGCCGGCCGGAATCACGTCCGCCGGACTATCGCGACGGTGGCTTACAGCATTTAACGGCCCAAGTCGAACCCGGTGTATCTAATTTTTGGGCGAAATAAGGCCGTCACGGCGCGGAATATCTCCGGCCCACGCTTTTCTGCCGCAACGCGATTGATTCCACGCCTTCCGGGAGCTATGTCGAGACCAGTTGGCGGTTCACGTCCGTAGGGCTGCTTTTAATGCTGACAGGAGGCCGATATGTCGAGTTTTGACAAGCGTGAAGAAGGTTTTGAGAAGAAATTCGCTCACGATGAAGAGTTGAAATTCAAGGCTGCCGCCCGCCGCAACAAACTGCTTGGCCTGTGGGCGGCGGAAAAAATGGGCCTTTCGGGCACCGAGGCCGCCGAATATGCCAAATCCGTGGTCAAGGCCGACTTCGAGGAGCCCGGCGACGAAGACGTGTTCCGCAAGGTGCGTGGTGATTTCGACGCCAAGAATATCGAGCAGACCGATCACCAGATCCGCCGGACCATGGACGAGCTGATGAGCGAGGCGATGGCCCAGATTGACACGGGCAAATGAAAACGCTCGCGGCCCGGCTGGCAGATGGGGACACGCTCTACACCGGCTGGGCCGGTTGGCCGGACCCCTTGCATGCCGAGGCCCTGGCGCGGGCCGGCTTCGATACCGTGACCCTTGACATGCAGCACGGCATTCATGGGATCGAGGGGGTCTCACGGTGCATCGCCGCCGTGGCGCTGGCGGCAAAACCCGCCATGGTGCGCATCCCTTTGCGTGATTGGGGGAGCGCGACCCGGGCGCTGGACGTCGGCGCCTCGGCGGTGATCGCCCCGATGATCAATTCGGTGGCCGATGCCAAGGCCTTCGCCGAGGTGATGAAATATCCCCCCTCGGGCGGTCGCTCCTGGGGCCCGGAACGGGCCATGGGGCTGGGCGGCTTTACCGACGCCCCGGACTACCTGCGCAACGCCAACGCCGCGACCCTGGCGATCGCCATGATCGAAACCCGCGAGGCGCTGGCGGCGCTGGACGGAATTTTAGCGGTGGACGGCATTGACGGCATATTCGTCGGCCCCTCGGATTTTTCCATCGCCTGGTCGAACGGCGCGACGGTCGATGCCGGCCTGGACGATATGATGCCGGCGATCGCGGATATCGCCGCCCGGACCAAAGCCGCCGGCAAGATCCGCATGATCTTCTGCACCAGCCCGGCCCTGGGGGTGCGCTACCGCGCCATGGGATATCAGCTCCTGGCCGTGGGCTGGGACCCCCACTATGTCGAAACCGGCGCGCGAACGCTGCTGGAGGCGGTGAAGACGGCGAGTTGAGGGTCGCCCGCTCTTGTTTTTTCGTTGATGAAGTCTGTGCCATCCCGCCCCCCCACCCGGCCACCCCATAGATTGTATCCTGGGGGTGGCCGGGTGGGGGAGCGGGATGGCACAGACTTCATCAACGAAAGAGTCTACCGGGATGGCGTGAGACTTCAT
>UOEM01000003.1_pt1 | contig 17462 bp, 17 predicted proteins | sample 1988661 | NCBI WGS metagenome assembly UOEM01 (sample SAMEA4712195, study PRJEB27164) | hydrothermal vent metagenome | biome: marine basaltic hydrothermal vent biome; feature: marine hydrothermal vent; material: mineral | place: Pacific Ocean | collected 2011-06-14/2011-07-23 | depth 1719 m | reverse complement strand
GGCCGTCGATCTCCGGCAGGGCGACATTCATGGCGATATCGCGCACCCCCAGCCCGCGTGACGATTGTTCCCAGGCGGCCCGGCTCACCCCGGCCATGACCGCCTGCAGCACCACGCCGCCGGGGGTGTCCATCAGGGTTGGCGCATGGGTGTGGCCGGGGGCCGAAAGGGCAAAACCGGTAAGGTTGATCACCACCTGTGGCGAGGCCTTGGCAAGCGCGCGGGCGACGATGTCGGCGGCGAGGGGGTCCTTGAAACTCTGGGCGTAGACGGGCAGGGCGTTGAGCCCGGCGCTTGCCAGGGTCTCAATCAGAGCGTCGATGGTGCCGGTCTGGCCGCTTTGCAGCAGTGCCCGGTAAAAGGTGATGGCGGCAAGCGGGCGGCCCGCCTGCCATTGGGGCCTCAACTCGGCAAGCCCCGGGTTGGCGAGTTTTGGCCAGTAAAGCCCGGCGGCGAGCAGCGGGGCGGCCTGGGGTGGTACCTCGCCCTGGCCGATCAGGGTGGCGGCGTAAGCGATGGCCCCGCGGGCATTGGTGGCGCCGCCATGGACAAAATAGGCCCACAACCGGTCATAGGGTTCGCCCCGGATCGTTGACGCGGACCTCAAATCGTCATCGGGTTTGTCGTCACCGGGCAGCAGCATCAGCTTGAAGCCGCCATTCCGGGCGCCGGCGATCAGCTGTTCGACCCCATAGGGCCAATAGCTCCGCCCGCCAAGCAGCCGGACGATGACGATGCGTGCCCGCACCAGCGTTTGTTCAGCATAAAGATCGACAGACATCGGGTGGCGTAGATGCAAAAGGTTGGCCAGGCGCAGGCAGGGTGCGGGCGGCCCGATTGCGCCATGGGCGGTGGCCAGGGTCGCAAGCTCGGTGTCGGCGGCGGACAGGATGACGATATCGGCCGGCGACTGGCCGATATCGACAGCCTCGCCGCCGTCGTCGATGGCTCCGGGCTGGACGTTGAGAAGGTGCATGCGCCTGTCAATCGTCTGACAGAATGGCGCGGAGGGTTGCGGCGTCAAAACCGGCAAGACCGATGGCGACCAGGCGTGTGGTACGGGGTTCCCCGCCATGCCATGCCCGGTCGAAATAGGCCTCGACCCTGGGGCCGACCGCCTGCACCACCAGGCGCATGTCCTTGCCGTCGATATGGGCAAAGCCTTTCAGGCGCAACAGCCCGGTGGCGGCGATGGCGGCCCCGGCCCGCGCGATCAGCGTTTGGGCATCGGCGAAGCCCCCCAGGTCGATCACCTCGGTGCTGAAATCATCATGCTCGTGCTCCTCGCCCTCGTCGTGGTGGCCGGCGCGGGCGGCCATGTCGGTCTCCGCCGCGGCGTTCAGGCCCAAAAGCACCGAGGCGGGCAGAACGCCATGGGCGGCATCGACCATGGCCACTCCGGGCCGGAGCATGGCGGCAAGGTGCGCGCGAACCTTTGTCCGGGCGCCGTCGGCCACAAGATCGGACTTGGTCAGCACGATCATGTCGGCGGCGGCCAACTGGTCCTCGAACACCTCCTCGATCGGATCGTCGTGGTCCAGCGCCGTATCGGCGGCGCGCTGGTCGGCGAGGGCGGCCTCGTCGGCGGCAATGCGCCCGTCCGCAAGGGCGGCGCCGTCGACCACCGTCACCACCCCGTCAACGGTGACTTTCGTGCGGATTTCCGGCCAGTTGAAGGCCCGGACCAGCGGCTGGGGCAGGGCGAGGCCGGAGGTCTCGATGACGATGTGGTCGGGGGGGCTGGGGCGCTCCACAAGGGCGGTCATGGTGGGGATGAAATCGTCGGCGACGGTGCAGCAGATGCAGCCGTTGGAAAGCTCGACAATGTCGTTCTCGGCGCAAAGGGGGCTGGCGCAGGCCTTGAGCACCTCGCCGTCGATGCCGATATCGCCGAACTCGTTGACAATGAGCGCGATGCGCCGCCCGCCGGCGTTTTGGATCAGATGGCGGATCAAGGTGGTCTTGCCGGCGCCCAGAAAGCCGGTGATGACGGTGGCGGGGATTTTTGCAGCTTCAGCCATGGACCGGCCTTCCGTTTGATTTCAGAACCTGTGGCAGGCCGGCGGTGACCAGAACGACAGTGTCGGCCGCCAAGGCGATGCGCTGGTTGAGGAGACCGTGGGCGTCGCGGAACGCCCGGCCCAGGGCGTTGCCCGGAACGATGCCGCCGCCGACCTCGCCCGAGATCAGAATGACGACCCCCTGGGCGCGGCCTAGGGCTTCGACAAGCATTCCGGTTTCGGTTTCAAGGTCGCAACCGGCTTCCATCAGATTGGAGAGCCAAAGAGTCAGGCAGTCGATCACCATGACAGTGCCGGCGCCGCCATGGTTGTCGAGCGTGCCGCAAATGCCGGTGGCGGCCCCATGGGTGGTCCAGCCGGCGCCGCGGCGGGCCCGGTGGGCGGCGATGCGGGCGGCCATTTCCTCATCCCCCGGCAGGGCCGTCGCCACATAGTGAAGGCTCAGGCCCGAGGCCACGGCAAGGCGCTCGCCCAGGGCGCTTTTGCCGGACCGAGCCCCGCCAATGATCAGCCAGGGCCGGCCCTCTTTGATGTTCATTGCGAGCATGTCCTTGGGGGATCAGGCCGTGCTCGCCCCGTGGGTTGTCTCATCCGCCACCTCGTCGGCAAAGCGGGGCCACAGGGTGCCCGTGGCCCAACCGAGCAGGGCCCAGAAGACCGCGCCCAGGACAATCGAGGCCGACGCAAATGCCCCGGCCAGCTCAGCTGGGGCAGTGGAGGTGAACTGATCGGGCATCGGCGCGCCGATCAGATGAGGCGCCGCGATGAGGGCCAGGCCGGCGGATTTGAAGGCGGGGCGGGGTTTGAAAAACAACAGCCACAGCCCCGCCGCGGTTGCCGCCGCGGTGCCCAGCCACCAGATCTGAACCGCGCCCAAAACCGCCGAGGCGCTGCCCGGAAGCCCCGGCGCCAGGCCGAGCGAGGGGGCCAGCGTCACAGCGGCAAATCCGCCCAGGCCCCACAAAAGCCCGCTTCGCCCGTCGATGGGGCGACCGTTGAGCACCATGGCGGCGATCAGCACCAGGGCAAAGCCGATCGCGGCCAGAACGGTGGAAAGGCCGGTCAGGGCATGGCGGGAAATTATGTCTGACAGGCTTTCGCCCGGCGCGCCGTAAATTGCCGCATACGAACCGCTCCGGGCGGCGGCCGACCCGCCGGATTCGTGAATTTCGGCCTGAATGATGATCGGGCTGGTGATCGCCAGTTGCAGCGCTGTCAGGACAAATCCGACGGCGATGCCGGCGACGGTTGCGGTCGCCAGGAAATTCTTGAACATGGTTTTCCCCTAATGGCAGGGGAGAGCAAAAGCGTGGCGGGTATCGTGGGCGGCGTTGTGCAGGGCGTCGGGCTGCGCAAAACCGGTGCCCCAGAGGATGAAAAGGCCCAGAAGGCCGGCTGCGACCGCCTGAAGTGTTACCGAAAGGGAAAGCGGGACAGCGGGTTGTGAAGCCGTTGCCGCCGTGGTGGGGCCGGGATTGGGGTTCATGTCAGTCTCCTTGAAGCCGTCACACCCGACGGCGGTGGGTCACCTAACGCGATCGGCCGGTCTCCTGACTTGCGGCCATATCGAGCGCTTCGCCTTCCCGGGGGAAGTATAACCCCAGTGGCAGTATGAAGCGCCCTTGCCGCCTACAGTTGCGGGGGCAGTTCCGGCCTGAGCGTATTCCGCCATAACGGCAAAAAACAAACCTCACCGGATTCCCGTTTGATCCCCGAATGGGGAACCGTCGCGTGGCGGCGATGATAGGTGATCCAGCCGCCGGCGCAAGCGAAGAATTGGCTGGCCATTTTCGGGAAACCGGTTCGATGCCGCTGGAATGGTGGTATCGGCGAACACTTGGGAAATCTTATTTTGCCGCCGGCCATTGTCCCTCGACGGTGGCCCCTTATGATCGGTAGCGAATCATACCCCTTGGAGTTGAATATGCCCGATGAAACTCCCCTTGATGATACCGGTCTTGAAGTGATCCTGGCCCGCGTCGATCAGGATTTGGACCAAAGTCTGGAGCGATTGTTCGAGTTTCTGGAAATCCCTAGCATTTCAACCGATCCGGCCCATGTCGAGGACTGCAAGAAGGCTGCCCGCTGGACGGCGGAGAACATGGCCTATTCGGGCTTTCAGTCCAGCGTCTATCCAACCGCGGGCCAGTCCATGGTGGTCGGCCGTCACCAGCCCGAGAGTGGCGCGAATGTCCCTCATCTGCTGTTTTACGGGCACTATGACGTTCAGCCCGCCGACCCGCTGGATCTGTGGGACCGGCCGCCCTTTGAGCCCTATATCGCCGGCAGCGGCGATGAGGCGCGCATCGTCGCGCGTGGCGCCAGCGACGACAAAGGCCAGTTCTGGACTTTTTTCGAGGCGGCCCGCGCCTTTGTCGAGGTGCGGGGCGAGCTTCCCGTCGCTGTCTCGGTGCTGATCGAGGGGGAGGAGGAAAGCGGCAGCCCCTCCCTGGCGCCGTTTCTGGACGCCCATGCGGACAAATTGCGCGCCGATTTCGCCATGGTGTGCGACACCGGCATGTGGGACGCCCAGACCCCGGCGATCTCGACCCGGCTGCGGGGCCTTGTCGCTGAAGAGGTGGTGGTCACCGGCCCGGCCCGCGATCTTCACTCGGGCATGTATGGCGGCCCGGCCCTCAACCCCATCGGGGTTCTGGCCAGGGTGCTGGCCTCGTTGCACAACGATGATGGCAGCGTGGCGGTGGCGGGGTTTTACGACGGTGTCGATGAACTTGCTCCCGATGTGAAAGCCCAGTGGGACGGGCTGGCGCTCGATGAGGGCGCGTTCCTCGGCGACATCGGCCTGACCACCCCGGCGGGCGAGGCGGGGTATTCGGTGCTTGAGCAGCTCTGGTCGCGGCCCACCTTGGAGTTCAACGGCATTGTCGGGGGATATACCGGCGAAGGGGTCAAGACGGTGATCCCGGCGCAAGCCTCGGCCAAGATCACCTGCCGCCTGGTGGGCAATCAGGACCCCGAAAAAATCTCCGCCGCACTGCGCGCCCATTTGCAGGCCCGCCTACCTGTGGATGCCGAAATCGACTTTAGTGGAGGCCATGGCGACCGGGCTATCGAAATGCCGACCGATGCGCCGGCATTTCAGGTTACCGGCAAAGCCCTCGCCGAAGAATGGGGACGGCAGACGGCGATGATCGGCTGCGGCGGTTCGATCCCCATCGTCGACAGCTTCAAACGCACCTTGGGCATGGATACAATCCTCGTCGGTTTTGCTCTGGACGACGACCGCATTCACAGCCCCAACGAGAAATATAATCTGCGGAGTTTTCGCAAAGGCATTCGCAGCTGGGTCCGGATCCTCGAGGCGCTGGGCCAGGGCACTCTTTAGGGCGGTATTCGCAAAAAAAAAGTGTCCCGCAAAACCCGCGGGACACCCGTCATGCCATATTTGAACCGGAATTCACTGTTTTCGAACTGAGTACAGTCCGGCGCCGGTTAGTCCAGTAGCTTCAGATCGACGGCCTGTGGCCCCCGGCCGCGCTGGTCTTCCTCGGTCTCGAACGAAAGGCGCGTGCCGTCGTCAAGCTGGGTCGGAACACCGGAGCGCTCCAGAGCCGAGGCATGGACAAAAATATCCTTGCCGCCCTCATCCGGCGCGATGAATCCGAAGCCTTTGTTTTGGTTGAAGAATTTAAGAGTACCGTTCTGTGCCATCTTCCGTCCTCTGGCGCATGCCCTCCTAAATCTTGCGGATAGATCAGGCCGGCCACGCAAAAATGTATTTCATTTGATGCGAACTGGTTTGTCGATTTGATGTCCGTTTCAACTGCCGCCCAATTCCATCGCCGTCCCTTCCCGCCGCCCTTAAAGGCAACGTCCCGCAAAAAGGCTTGTCAGTCTTCGATAGGCAACGGGCGGCTTTTTGGCAAGCTCTACCGTGAATTTGGCGGGAGCGCGGCGGCTGATTTTATCGGGATCTCGCATCAGCGGTCAGAAATAAATGAGTGTAGTTGCTCTGGTCGAACAAATGCGGAATTTGGTATCTGTGAATAATATTCGCCTTACCAAGATAGACAAGGGAGCAAGCTCGGATATTTCTATTTTTTCAGTGCGGTGGTGGCGCTGCACATGAAAAATTCAGGTTTTTTCGGGGAAAAAGCGCCGGCAGGGCGTTATCCGATCCTGGTTCTGGCGGTTCGGGCGGCATGGTTTGACGCAGGTCAATGCAATTTCGACAAAATCCAAGTGTATTGAAGATGGCAGGAATATTCGCTATTGATTAAGGTGGATATCAGGTTCGAGAAATGAGGCAGGGATATGCTTCTTCAGAAGAACGACAGCCCCAGGTTCGTAAACCCAGTTCAAACGTGGTCAACCGGCGTCCTTGCGGGCCTTGCCGGGGGTGCCGCTGAGGTTTTGTGGATTGTCATATACCAGCAACTTGCCGGCGGCGAAGCCGCAAATGTTGCTCGGGGCGTAACCGCGGTGGTGTTTCCCGGCCTTGCGATGCCAACGGTCGCCGTGCCGCTTGGGGTCGCCATTCACATGGGTCTGGCGATTTTGCTCGGGATTGCGGTTGCGGTATTTGTTCGTGCGGGTTTGCCGCGCGGCGCTCCGGCGGCGCTCGAACCTCTTGCCGTGGTCGGGTTGCTCGTTTTGGTTTGGGCGATGAACTTCTTGGTCATATTGCCCGCGATCAACCCCGCCTTTGTCGAAACCGTCCCATATTCGGTGAGCTTGACTTCCAAAGTGCTATTTGGTGTCGCAGCTGCACTGGCATTGAAGCTCTTTGGAGGACCCCGCCCGTCCGATGCATAGGACCTAGTCATGGGGAATACCAATGTCCAAAGAAATGATATTGATGCTTCACCCGACTTTCGGGGTGTTGGCAATCATCACTGCGGTTTGGGTTTTCGTCGAAACGCTGAATGTAAACGAAGGCAATATCGTCCGGCTTCGTAATGCGGCCATGGCTACGGCTGTGCTGATGTGGCTTGCCTACATCGTCGGCGGCTACTGGTATGTGGTGTTTTACGGCGCCGACAAGGCCATTATCAAAGCCGGCCCCTGGCCATTCGCCCACAGCTTTTTCATGGAAACCAAGGAACACCTGTTTTTCATGTTGCTGCTGCTGGCCACTTTTCTGCCCATCGCCGCCTATGGCGACGTCGTCAAGAGCAGAAGCGTGAAAAACCTGGTCCTGTGGTCTTCGGCGCTGGTGGTCCTGATGGCGCTGGCCATGGAAGGCGCGGGCGCGCTTATCTCCATGGGCGCCAAGGTCGCCTTGCTTGCGGCACCGATGTGAGGAGTGGAAATTATGGCTACAAATCAAATAGATACGGCTGACGATTTCAGCCCGACGGTAACCGGATACGGCATTTCCTATGCGGTCACCAGTATTCTAAGCGCTCTGCTCGTCGTTTTGAAGGAAAGCTATGAGGGCGTGATGGCGCTGCTGGTGTCGATCACCGGTCACCACTGGGTTAGCCACGGTCTTCTGGCTGTGATTGTTTTCGTGGCCCTTGGCGCGCTGCTGAGCCGCCGAAATATTGCCATGAAAGGCAACACCCTCATCACCACGGTGGTCGGCGCGACTGTTGTGGGCGGGCTGATTGTCGTTGGATTTTTCGGTCTTTGAGGGTTGTGCCAGCGGTGCTGGTTCATGTGAACCAAGGGCGTATCTGCAGAAAAACCAATAACCTGTTGAAGTTAATGGTGGGCACGGCTGGGATTGAACCAGCGACCTTTCCGGTGTGAACGGAACGCTCTCCCGCTGAGCTACGCGCCCTTTTGGGCTCCGGCATGTGGCATAGAACCGATCGCCAGCTTTTATGGAGCCCGGGGGGGCAAGTCAAGCAGGGGCTTGACGTGGGGGCAGTGCCGTTTCATACGAAACGGCACTGCCCCGCCGTATCTGGAGCCGGCTGTCCTTTTTTTTGCTTCCAGTGAGTGACCGTGCACATGAAAATCAACTCCCGGAACCTGTCCTCGTTGGTTTTGCCGCTTTTTCTGGCCGGCTGTATCAGTCTTGGCGGCGGCGGTGATGACCCCGATATCGATCTGGCCATGCCGACCGACACTTACGACAATTGCGGCGGCACCAGCAATTTGCTGACTTCGGCCACCGGCGGCAGCGGCGGGGCGGTCCGTTTGGGCATGACCGAATGTGCCCTGGTCAACGCTCTGGGAGATGCCGACGAGGTAACGCCGCAATTCGCTCCCGAAGGCGAGCGGCGCATCATCATGGTCTACGCCAATCCCAACGGCGGCTCGACGGCCTATCTGTTCGTCGATAACGCGCTGAAGGAAATCAACCTGCTGAAATAGCCGCCGGTTATTTTCTAGCGAAAATCTCCGCCACCGCGGCGTCAAGATCATCGAAATGATCGATCACCCTGTCGGGCGCAAGTTCGGCCATGGGGATTTTGGTGTATCCGAAACTGACCCCGATCACTGGAACCGACGCGGCCTTGGCGGCGGAAACGTCCGCGATGCTGTCACCGACCAGGATGGCGTTGCCGACATCGCCGCCGGCCTGGACAATGGTTTCGGTCAAATGGCGGGGGTCGGGTTTGCGAAACGCCAAGGTGTCGCCGCCGAGCAGGCTGGCGAAACGGCCTTCCAGCCCAAGACTGCCGATAAGTTTTCGCGACAGGGCTTCCATCTTGTTGGTGCACATGGCGAGCCGGTAGCCTTCGGCCTCCAGTCGATCGAGCGCCGCCAGCGCGCCGGGGAAAATCTGGCTCTGAACCGCGATGTTGTCGCTGTAATACTCGATGAATTCGGCAAACATGTCGTCAAGCTCGGCTTCGCCGGCTGCTGCCCCGGTCGCTGCCATGCCCGCCTCCATCATGGCTTTGGCGCCGTGGCCGACCATGGTGCGGATCGCGCTGGTGGGCAGGCTCCCGCGCCCGCGTCGGCGCAGCAGCTCATTCATGGTCGCGGCAAGGTCCGGGGCGGTGTCGATGAGGGTTCCATCGAGGTCGAAGACGATTGTGGCGGGTGTGGGCATTTTCTTTCAGGGCTTTCCAAGGGGTGGCTGAGGCGCTGTTCTTTAGAGTATTTTTCCGCCAAGCGGTACCGGAATGCGCGCCCATCCGGCCACTTGGGCAAAAAAGTGCCCCGGGGGCAAGCCGGGGCACTCGTTGTTGGCGGGTGAACTTTACTCAGGCATGCAGCGAGCGCTCGTAAGGCACAATATCGGTAAAGCCGGTGGCGGACACCGGGTCGACCTTGAAATCGATCTTGCGCTTGTATTTGCGTGCCTTTTGGATGCCGGATTTTTTGTAAATCCCCGCAAGCCCCAGCTTGGCCAGAAATGCCGGGCCGTGGGTTGCGGTCGAAAGCGTCTTCTTGCCGGTGAGCTGCCGCAACAGGCCGTTTGCCGCGTGCATGGCATAGACGTTGCGGATATCGGTCGAAAAATGTTCGGTGGTCAGGGAGACGTTGACGCAGTCGTGGTTTTCGATCCGGTGCGGGGAATGCAGCTCCCAATGGGCCATCTCGCCGGGCTGCATGTCGTGAATGATTGCCTCTTTGTCGAAATCGGGCTCGTAAGGAATGTCCTGCTCGTCCGCCTTGGTCAGGATGATTTTCTCGATCACGTCCTGGGGCAGGAACTTGCCGCGCGGCGGATAAAGATAGGCCCGCTTGACGCCGCGGATCTGCCATAGGGACTGGCCCGGAATATCGGCATGGGAATAGATCTGCACCTTGGGCGAGGAGATGATGGCGGTGAAATTGTGATGGTAGCTGTTCAGATCCGGCACATAGCCGTTGATCTCGGTGTAGATCTGGTCAAGAATTTCCCGATACGGTTCGGAAACCTTGTGCATGCGCCGCAGATTGACCCAGATAAAACCATGGCGCACCGCCTCCATGATTTGGCTGCCGGTCAGATCGCCGATGGAGCCCTCGCGCCAGGCGTGGGTGTTGTGCCCGTCCGAGCCCATGGTATGCACATCGATGAATTCGCGTGGATAGGTGTCCATCAGCTCTTCGAAAGCCTCATCGCTGAAGAGCGGGTCTTCATGCAGGCGATGCTTGATCAGCACCAGATCCTTGCCATATTTTTTGCTGTCTTCCGGGGTCCAGTTGCGGAAAATCGGTTCGATCATGGGAGGTCTCCTTTACCGTTACTTCGATAGGCTGTAAGTGAAAATCACACCCATGACCCAATTTCAGTCACAACCCGGTCTGGCGCTTGCTATCGCCATGGAAATACGCAAAATTGATGCCAAATCAGCTAATTTCCGGCTGTAGATGATTGAAATTGAAGCAAGGTTAACCGGCTCTTAACGGAGCGGCCCGGTTTGGTTCAGGGTGAAATTCTCCAGCGTTTGACCAAAAATACCAGGCTATCTGGGCTAAAGTCCCAGATGCTGTCCCGCCGGCGCTGGTGGTGGGGTGAACGAGTTTGCGAAAGGACGCTTTGGGAGGATGAACCTTGACGCGGATCAGCGGAAATGCGCTGCGGCCGCCCGCGCGGTCGAAATCGTGACACCGGGCATGCGCCTTGGCCTGGGCACCGGGTCGACGGCGGCGCATTTCGTCCGGTTGCTTGGAAGCTGCGTCCGCGCCGGGCTGAACGTGACCGGCGTTCCCACCTCCGAGGCGACGGCGGAGCTGGCCCGGGACAATGGCATCGCTCTGGGCAGTCTTGATGCAAGCTTCCCCCTCGACCTCACCGTCGATGGCGCCGATGAGTTCGACAAGGGCCTGACCCTGATCAAGGGCGGCGGCGGCGCGCTCTTGCGCGAGAAAATCGTTGCCCAGGCGTCCCGGCGGATGATCGTCATCGCCGATGCCGACAAACAGGTTGAGACCCTGGGGGCCTTCCCGCTGGCGGTGGAGATTGTCCGCTTCAGCGCCGGCACGACCACGGCGCGTATTTCCACGGCGCTGGCCGGCCTGGGCCTGGCGATCGCGCCGGTGTTGCGAACCGGCGCCGATGGAGCCCCTTTTATCACCGACGAAGGCCACTACATTGTCGATTGCGCCTGTGGCGCCATTGCCGAGCCGCCGGCCCTCGCCGGAGCGCTTGAGGCAATAGCCGGGGTGGTCGATCATGGCCTCTTTATCGGTATCGCGACCGGCGTCATTGTCGGGCATGGGGACGGCAGCGTCACCGAACTGGGCCGGATCTGAGAGCCGCACTCATCAACAAGGACAAATGCCGTGGCTGAATACGACTACGACCTTTTTGTTATCGGCGCCGGCTCGGGCGGGGTGCGGGCGGCGCGGATTGCGGCGGGTTATGGCGCCCGCGTCGCGGTGGCCGAGGAGTATCGCGTTGGCGGCACTTGCGTCATTCGCGGCTGCGTGCCCAAGAAACTGTTTGTCTATGCCAGCCATTTTTCCTCCGAATTCGAGGCGGCCAAGGGCTATGGCTGGACGGTCGGGGAGACGGCGTTCGACTGGCCGGCCCTGATTGCGAACAAGGATCGCGAGATCGACCGCCTTAACGCCATCTATATCCGCAACCTCAAGGCGACCGGTGTCGAGCTCATCATGTCCCGCGCCACGATCGCCGGGCCGCATGCGGTGCGCATCGAGGCCGAGGATCGCCAGGTGACGGCCAAAACCATCCTCATCGCCACCGGCGGCTGGCCCTATCTGCCCGAAATTCCGGGCATCGAACATGCCATTACCTCCAACGAGGCATTTCACCTCGAGGCCCTGCCCGATCGCCTGACGGTGGTGGGCGGCGGTTATATCGCGGTGGAGTTCGCCTGCATTTTCAATGGCCTGGGTGTTGATGTCAGCCTGCTGCACCGGGGCGAGCAGATCCTGCGCGGCTTTGACGACGATATGCGCCACGGCTTGCACGACGAAATGGTCAAGGCGGGCATCGATGTTCGAGTGATGTGCGATGTCACCGCCATTGAAGCGAAGGGTGGGGAACCGAAAGACCAAGGGTTTGAACTGGCGCTTAAATCCGGCGACCGGCTCAGGACCGGGCTGGTGATGTACGCCACGGGCCGGCGGCCCAATGTCGATGGGCTTGGCCTTCAAACCGCCGGTGTCGAGCTGGGCTGGCGCGGTCAGATCACCGTCGATGACTATTCGAAAACCAATATCGACAGCATCTACGCTGTCGGCGATGTCACCGACCGGGCCGCATTGACGCCGGTGGCCATCCGCGAGGGCCATGCCTTCGCCGACACGGTGTTCGGCGGCAAATCGGTCGCCGTCGATCACGACAACATTGCCTCGGCGGTGTTCTCCCAGCCCGAAATCGGCACCGTCGGCCTCACCGAGGTCCAGGCGCGCGAGCGCTTTGATCCGGTGGTTATCTACCGCTCCACCTTCAAGCCGATGAAGCACACCATGACCGGTATCGACGAGAAGATGGTGATGAAGCTGGTCGTCGATGGCACCTCGGACCGGGTTATCGGTTGCCACATTCTCGGCGAGGGGGCGGCGGAGATGGCGCAACTGCTCGGCATTGCGGTGAAAATGGGCGCCACCAAGGCCGATTTTGACGCCACCATGGCCCTGCACCCGACCGCGGCCGAGGAACTGGTGACCATGCGCGAGCCGGTGAAGGAATAGTTTCCCCTGTCGCCGGCTCTCTTTTTGTTTTGAGTAATAATCTGTGCCATCCCGCTCCCCCACCCGGCCACCCATAGATTGTATCCTGGGGGTGGCCGGGTGGGGGAGCGGGATGGCACAGATTATTACTCAAAAATAAAAAGAGAGCCGGCACCGGCCAGCTTTCGTATCTGGCAGAGCCGGGGCTTTTGCGTGTATAACTCCCTCGTCAGACCCGTATTCAAATCCTAACACCACCCTTGCAAGCTGCGGGGTACAAAGTATTTTCGGAGTTCTTTCCATGGAAAAATGGACCCCCTCGAGCTGGCGCGCCAAGCCTATCAGCCAGGTGCCGACCTATGCCGACGGCAATGCCGTCGCTGCCGTCGAAGAGGAACTCGCCGACTTTCCGCCCCTGGTATTTGCCGGCGAAGCGCGCAAGCTCAAAGCGCAACTGGCCGAGGTCGCGGCGGGGCGCGGCTTCCTGCTTCAGGGCGGCGATTGCGCCGAGAGCTTCGCCGAGCACCGCGCCGACAATATCCGCGATTTTTTCCGCGTCTTTCTGCAGATGGCCGTGGTACTGACCTTCGCCGGCTCGGTGCCGGTGGTCAAGGTGGGCCGCATCGCCGGGCAGTTCGCCAAGCCGCGCAGCTCCGATTTCGAAGAGGTGGATGGGGTCAGCCTGCCGTCCTATCGCGGTGACATCATCAACGGCATCGAGTTCGAAGAAGCCACGCGCCTGCCCGACCCCCAGCGGCAGATGAAGGCCTACCGCCAGTCCGCCGCCACTTTGAACCTCTTGCGCGCTTTTGCCCAAGGTGGCTATGCCAATCTGGAACACGTTCACCAATGGACCCAAGGTTTTGTCGCCGGCAGCCCGGCGGGGGAACGTTATGCCGAACTTGCCGGCCGCATTGACCAGGCTTTGGCATTCATGCGCGCCTGCGGCATCGACCAGGACAGCGTGCCGCAATTGCGCTCAACCGACTTTTTCACCAGCCACGAGGCCCTGCTGCTGGGCTATGAGGAGGCGCTGACCCGCATCGATTCGACCACCGGAGAGCCTTACGCCACCTCGGGCCATTTCATCTGGATCGGCGACCGCACCCGCGATCCGGGCGAGGCCCATGTCGAATTCTTCCGTGGCATTCGCAATCCGATCGGCATCAAATGTGGTCCCAGCCTGGCGCCCGATACCCTGTTGCGCCTGCTGGAAATCCTCAATCCGGACAACGAGCCGGGCCGGATCACCCTGATCAGCCGTTTCGGCGCCGGCAAGGTGGCGGACCATCTGCCCAAGCTTATCAATGCGGTGAGCCGCGAAGGCGCTTCTGTCGTGTGGTCCTGCGATCCCATGCACGGCAATACCATCAAGGCATCGACCGGCTACAAGACCCGGCCCTTCGATCAGATCCTCACCGAAGTGCGCCAGTTCATGGATATCCACCGCGCATCGGGCACCTATGCGGGCGGCATCCATGTCGAGATGACCGGCAAAGACGTCACCGAATGCATCGGCGGGGCGACTTCGATCTCCGAGACCGATCTGTCGGACCGCTACCACACCCATTGCGACCCGCGCCTTAACGCCGATCAGGCGCTGGAACTGGCGTTTCTGATCGCCGAGGAGCTGAAAAAAGGCCGTGAGGCCGCCCCGGCCCGGCGCCTGGACAAGGTGGCCTTCGGCGCCTTTTAGAGCGATTGCCGTTTTTGCCCCAAACGCAAGGGTCGCAAGCGCGACCCTTGCGCTTCCGAAACATACCAATAAGCTCTAAACCGGTCAGCCATGACAGGCAAAAACAAAATCGAAACCACCTTCCGGCTGGCCCTGGCCCAGGCCAACCCCACGGTTGGCGATGTGACCGGCAATGCCGGTCTTGCCCGCCGGGTGCGGGCCGAGGCGGCGGACAAGGGCGCTGATCTGGTTTTTTTCACCGAGCTGTTCCTGGCCGGGTATCCGCCCGAAGATCTGGTTCTGAAGCGCAGTTTTCAGCTTGCCATCGTTCGGGAAATCGAGGCGCTGGCGGCTGAAACCGCCGATGGCGGGCCGGGGCTTCTTATCGGCGCGCCGTGGGTGGAGCCAGGCGGTGGCGGGGATACGCTGCACAATTCCATGGCTCTGCTCGACGGCGGCGAGATCAGGGCCGTGCGCCACAAGGTTCACCTGCCCAACTACGGCACCTTCGACGAGATGCGGGTGTTCAAGCCTGGCCCGATTCCCGGCCCGGTGAATTTTCGCGGGCTCCGCCTTGGCGTTCCCATCTGCGAGGACGCCTGGCATGATGATGTCGCCGAATGCCTGGCCGAGACCGGGGCGGAAATATTGCTGGTGCCCAACGGCTCGCCCTTCTGGCACGGCAAACACGATATCCGCCTTGGCCACATGGTCGCCCGGGTGGTGGAAACCGGGTTGCCGCTGGTCTATCTGAACCAGGTCGGTGGCCAGGACGAGCTGGTTTTCGATGGCGCCGGTTTTGTGCTCAATGCCGACCGGTCATTGGCCGCCCAACTGCCCGCTTTTGCCCAGACCCTGGCCATCACCGACTGGACCAAGGGAGCTGATGGGTGGACATGCGCCCCCGGACCCGATGCCGAGCTGCCCCATGGCGACGATCTGATCTACCGCGCCTGCGTGACCGGCCTTGGCGACTATGTGCGCAAGAACCGGTTTCCCGGCGTCATCATCGGTCTTTCCGGCGGCATCGATTCGGCCCTGACCGCTGCCATGGCGGTGGATGCGCTCGGTGCCGACAAGGTCGTTTGCGTGATGATGCCGTCGCGTTTTACCAGCGCTGAAAGCCTGAAAGACGCCGCCGCCTGCGCCAAGGCTCTGGGGGTCAGGCTCGATACCGTCTCCATCGATCCGATCGTGGACGGATTTCAAAAGGCGCTCGAACCCCTTTTCAAGGGCACCGCGCCGGGGGTGACGGAGGAAAATATCCAGTCCCGCGCCCGCGGTGTCATTCTCATGGCGATCTCAAATAAATTCGGCGCCATGGTGGTCACCACCGGCAACAAGTCGGAGATGTCCGTTGGGTACGCCACTTTGTACGGTGACATGGCGGGTGGGTATAACCCTTTGAAAGATTTATATAAAACAGAAGTATACTCTATTAGCGCCTTCCGCAACCAAAACCTGCCCCGGGGCTGTCTTGGGTCTGGCGGCGAGGTGATCCCCGCCAATATCATCACCAAGGCGCCCACCGCCGAGCTGCGCGAGAACCAGACCGATCAGGACAGCCTGCCGCCTTACGAGGTGCTCGACGATATCCTGCACGGGCTGGTCGAAAAGGATGCCTCCCGCGACGATCTGGTGGCTCGCGGTCACAGCGCCGAACTTGTCGGGCGCATCGAACACATGCTCTATATTGCCGAATACAAACGCCGCCAGGCCGCTCCCGGCGTCAAGATTTCAGCCAAGAACTTTGGCCGGGACCGCCGCTATCCCATCACCAATGGTTTCAGGGACCGGGGATAAACCATGTCAGTCACCGTCCGTTTCGCCCCCAGCCCCACCGGCCGGCTCCATATCGGCAACACCCGCACCGCATTGCTCAACTGGCTGTTTGCGCAACAGCACAGCGGCAGATTCATGTTGCGCATGGACGACACCGACACTGCCCGTTCGACCGAGGCCTTTGCCGAGGCCATCGAGAGGGATCTGGCCTGGCTCGGGCTTGCCCACGACCTTTTTGACCGCCAGTCGGGGCGCATCGCCCGCTATGAGGCGATTGCGGACAAGCTGAAGGTCGATGGCCGGCTCTACGCCTGCTACGAGACGCCCCAGGAGCTGGAACGCAAACGCAAGCGCCAGCTCCTGCGCGGCCTGCCGCCGGTTTATGACCGCGAGGGCCTGAGCCTTGGCGAGGCCGAACGCGCCGTCCTTGAGGCCCAGGGGCGCCACGCCCATTGGCGCTTTAAACTCCAGCCGGCCAATGTGGTCTGGGATGACGCGGTGCGCGGCCTGCAATCGGTCGACTGCGCCTCGCTGTCCGACCCGGTGCTGGTGCGCGAGGACGGTAGTTATCTTTACACCTTGCCATCAGTTGTCGATGATATCGACCACGGCATCACCCATGTCATTCGCGGCGAGGACCATGTCGCCAACACCGCGCCGCAGATCCAGCTTTTCGAAGCTCTGGGCCAGACGCCACCCTCTTTCGCCCATCACAGCCTGCTGGTGAACGCCGAAGGCGGGCGGCTCTCCAAGCGCGACGGTGCCCTGTCGTTGGGCGACATGGCCGAGGCGGGCCTTGAAGCCATGGCGGTGGCGAGTTACGCCGCCACCATCGGCACCTCGGACCCGGTGGAGCCGCACCAGAGCCTCGACGATCTGGTGGCGCGGTTCGATTTTGCCAAGCTGTCCCGCGCTCCGGCGCGTTTTGACCCCGACGAGCTGGCCCTGGTCAATGCCCGGCTGCTCCATGGCCGGGCTTACGCGGCGGTGGCGGGCGAGCTCACCCGGCTCGGCGTTGGCGGCGGCGAGGCGTTCTGGCTCGCGGTGCGCGGCAATCTGGAAATTCTCGCCGATGCCCGCACCTGGTGGGACATCGCACAAGGGCCGGTCGCGCCGGCGATCGGCGATGAGGCGGAATATTGCCGTACCGCTGCTGGCCTGCTGCCGCCCGAGCCCTGGGATGGCAATACCTGGAGCCAGTGGACCGGGGCAGTTTCCGAAACGACAAAACGCAAAGGCCGGCGGCTCTTTGCCCCGCTTCGCTTTGCCCTGACCGGGCAGGGGCGGGGGCCTGAGTTGAGCGCGTTCCTGCCCTTCATTGGCCGTGAGCGCGCCGAGGCGAGGCTGAGCGGCCGCAGGGCCTGATCGGCGCTTTTGCGTGGCGGCAAGCCGTGCTATCCTAACGAACGTTCGGTTGTTCGAATAAGGAGGCCCCATGGCACCGCGCACCAATGCCCGTGTTCTGACCGATACCATCGCCGATATTTTTCGCC
>UOEM01000036.1_pt1 | contig 17477 bp, 19 predicted proteins | sample 1988661 | NCBI WGS metagenome assembly UOEM01 (sample SAMEA4712195, study PRJEB27164) | hydrothermal vent metagenome | biome: marine basaltic hydrothermal vent biome; feature: marine hydrothermal vent; material: mineral | place: Pacific Ocean | collected 2011-06-14/2011-07-23 | depth 1719 m | reverse complement strand
CTTCCTGGCCATCCGCAACTTCGAGAAAGGCGGCGGAAATGTCCGGGAATGGCATGCGGCCAGGAACCGGTTCGCTATCATGTTCGAGGAGCGCTTCAATGCGTGATCGTATCCGAAACCCGCATGGACCGGACAGATACACAGAGTTCATGACACTCCCTTGAAGTCTGCATAATCTGACGTGATAAGCGAGCGGCGGACTCTGTCGTATCATCTTGAATTTTGAATTCTCCTGCGAATCAGCACCATTTCTTCATCTCACCCATTATGCGGTTCCATTCTGCTCTAATTGGGGTCAAAGTGGAGACAGGTTCGAATATCGTCCAGTGCCCGCAGCCAATTTGCCGCAGGCTCAGTCGATATATTTGACCTGATCGCTGCTGAGCAGTTCCACCATCGAAGCTGGAACCTTAAGACCGCCCGCGACCTCGGCATCCAATGCCTCTTCCAGCTCTTTTACCGCCGCAATCCTTACGATCACCGCATCGATTTGCGCCAATGGGACAACGACGACACCGTCCCTGTCGGCCACCACCATATCGCCGGTTTCAACCTGGCGCCCACCGATCTGAACCGGCAGCCCCACGGTGCCCGGTCCCATGGTGAACGGGGAGGCCGGTGTCAGCCCGGTGCACCAGACCGGCAGCCCGACCGCCATCACGCCATCGATATCGCGTATGGGCCCATCGGTGACAAAACCGCAAGCGCCGCTGTTTTTCATCATCCCGGCGACCCGATCGCCGGCGGCGGCGCACCCCCGATGGGCCGCAACGGCGGAAACGACAATATCGCCCGGTTGAATGAAATTCAGCGCCGCGATCGTCGCCATGATATCCGCCGCGCCGCAATTTGCCGTCAATGCCGGGCCTGAGGCGGCGCAAACCGCGCCATGGTCCCCGCCAATAAGCTGGATCTCCGACGACAACGCCCCCGACCCATAAAGCGCATCGACGACGAACCCGGTCGGAACACCCTGAAACGCCGCGATTTGCGCTGCGTCGGGGCGCGGATTGTGGCGCTTGATCGTCAGAAGCGGCGGCTCTTCGATCACTGGCTATCCCTCACCTCCAGGGTGCGCGGCACATCACTTCAGGCGGACAAAAGCCGGTCAACCTAAACCGCGCAGCTCATATCCTGACCACAGCACATGGGCGATTTGATCTTGCCATGCCCGCCCGGGCATTTTGAAACCTGCACCTGGCTTCCGTCGTCGAGCGTCAGCGTATCGTTGACCAGCGCGGCATCGCATTTGCCGCAGGTCGCATTGACGCTCATTCCGCATTTTTCGCATTCATATGTTGCCACGACCCAACCCCATTTTTTGAGAATTTCAACATCAATGCCCCAATCCTATCAGCCCACCCAAAGGCCGCACAAGGCTCATGCCGGCGGCGGCTCTGAAATCGCAAGATGAAACCTCGCCCGGCGAGGCCGGCGGAGGCCCCCAGGTGAAAATTTCAAATGGATGCCGATTTTGACCCTGGACTTAGTTGTGTTGGCGCAAAAGCCAACTTTTTGCCCAACCCATGATCGAGCAGGGTCGCAAAATCCCACCGACCCCAAAACCTCCCAGACTCAAGGCTCGCGCTGTCACCTCATTGTTGACCTTTTTCAGTCACCAAGCCAAACTAAAATCCGTGAGTTTGACCCAAGTCAGTTACACCTCTTGAGCCTCACGACAGTATCGGCGGGCAATTGGCGGTGGGCCGGTTGAGGTCGTCGCTCGGGGGAGAGTGAAGCGTTATGGTTCAGGACAGCATCAATACCAATGCCGCCATGGTTGATCCGTTCGGGCGGCAGGTCAGCTACTTGCGCGTGTCCGTCACCGACCGCTGCGATTTCCGCTGCGTCTACTGCATGTCGGAGAATATGACCTTCCTGCCGCGCAAGGATTTGCTGTCCCTGGAAGAACTCGACCGCATGTGCACCGCCTTCATCGAAAAGGGGGTGCGCAAACTGCGGCTGACCGGCGGCGAGCCCCTGGTGCGCAAGAACATCATGGAGCTGATCCGTGAATTGTCGCGGCATTTGCGAACCGGCGCCCTGGACGAGCTGACCCTCACCACCAACGGCTCCCAGCTGACCCGTTTTGCCGCCGAACTGGCCGATTGCGGCGTTGCCCGCGTCAATGTCTCCATCGACACCCTCGATGCGGACAGGTTCCATGCCATCACCCGCTGGGGCGAGCTTGGCCAGGTGATGGAGGGGCTCAAAGCCGCTAAAACCGCCGGTCTTGCCATCAAGATCAACGCCGTGGCCCTTCGCGGCGTAAACGAGCACGAAATCCCCCAAATGATGGAATGGTGCCACGACCGGGGATACGACTTCACCTTGATCGAGACTATGCCCCTTGGTGAGATCGAAGGCGACCGGCTGGACCAGTACCTGCCGCTCTCTCAGGTTCGCAACGCCCTTGAGGCGCGATACACCCTTGAGGATATTCCTTACAAAACCGGCGGGCCGGCGCGCTATGTGTCGGTTCGGGAGACCGGCGGGCGGTTGGGTTTCATCACCCCGCTCAGTCACAATTTCTGCGAAAGCTGCAACCGCGTGCGCCTGACCTGCACCGGCACGATGTATATGTGCCTAGGGCAGGACGACGCCGCCGACCTGCGGGCGCCGTTGCGGGCATCCGAAGGCAACGAGCTGCTCAACGCGGCGATCGACGAGGCCATCGGCCGCAAACCCCAGGGCCACGACTTCATCATCGACCGTAAATCCCCGGTCCAGACGGTTTCGCGGCATATGAGCGTAACCGGCGGCTGACCCTTCAGACCCATCGACATAGATTGCGGGAGCTCCAATGGACGACGACCCACGCAACCGCAAGGCGCGCCGGGCGGCGCGTAGAGACGGCCATCTGGACACCGCCACTTTTCTCAAGCTGGCCGACCGCTTCATCGACGTTGCCAACACCCAGAACAAGACCGTTCAGGCGACCCACCTGCATATGGCCTTCCTTTATGGCGCCGCCCGCTATAACGCCCATGTGGCCAAGAATGTCCTCAATGTCGATGACCACGAAAAATTCGTCGGCGAAATGACCAAGTCGTATCAGGAAATGCTGCGCAACCATCTCGCCGACCCCGCCGTTTAACCAATACCGTCAATACCCTTGTCCCCCTCCGGGAAACGTGTTTCGTTCGACTATAAATACCAGAGCCGCTAGCAGGCGGGGGCCAGGGGTGAGGACGACATGCAGCCGGATGACCGTGAGATACTTGTCTGCAATTGCAAGCAGACGATGGCGCTTGACAGCACCCAGCTGGGCAAGGCGCTGGGCGGCAAAGCCCCGGTAATCCATAACCACCTGTGCCGCAGCGGCATCAAGGCTTACGAACAGGCGCTGGCGGGAGGGGAAAAACTGCTGGTGGCCTGCACCCAGGAAGCCCCGCTCTTTTCCGAAATCGCCAATGAGACCGGCGGCCAAGCCGACGTCCGTTTTGTCAATATTCGCGAGAACGCCGGTTGGTGCGATGCCAGGGCCGCGCCCCACGCCAAAATCGCCGCGCTGCTGGCGGCGGCAAAATACACCTCAAAGCCGGCCCGGCTCCGCTCCATCTCCTCAGATGGTCTTTGCCTGGTATACGGGCGCGGCGCCCAGGCGCTTGAGACCGCCAGGCTGCTTGCGGACAGGCTGTCGGTCACGCTGCTGCTGACCGATGCCGACGACCTTGTCCTGCCGACAGCCCTTGACCTGCCCATCGTCAAAGGGCGCATCACCACCGCGTTGGGCGGGCTTGGCGGCTTCGAAGTGACGGTGGACGGCTATGCGTCTTTGCTTCCCTCATCGCGCGGGCAGCTTGAATTTGCCATGCCCCGGGATGGCGCCCGCTCCGATTGCAGTCTCATCTTGGATCTTTCCGGCGGCACGCCGCTCTTCACCGGGCACAAGCGCCGCGATGGCTATATCCATGCCGATCCCGGCGATCCGGCCGCTGTTTTGCGCGCCGCTTTTGCTCTTTCCGACATGGTTGGCGAGTTTGAAAAACCCATCTATGTCCACTATGACGCCGAAATCTGCGCTCATGGGCGCTCGCGGATCACCGGCTGCTCCAAATGCCTGGATACCTGCCCCGCCGGGGCCATCACCGAGGCCGGCGACGGCGTCAATATCGACCCGGTCATTTGCGGCGGTTGCGGCATTTGCGCCGCGGTATGCCCGACCGGGGCGGTTGCCGCCGCCTATCCGCCCAGGGCCGATACCATCGCCAGATTGCAAATCTATCTGGGCACCTATGGCAAAGCCGGTGGCGACCGCCCGATCCCGTTGATCCACGACGGCGGTTTCGGCGCCGATCTAATCGCCGCCATGGCCCGGTTCGGGCGCGGACTGCCGGCCCATGTGCTTCCCTTCGACGTCCATGCGCCAACCAGCTTCGGTCATGTCGAAATGCTGGCCGCTTTTGCCGCAGGGGCCGAAAGGCTGGTGATCCTGACCAACCCAAAACACCTCGACGAGTTGGCCGGCATCCATGCCGAGCGCGAGCTGGCCGAGGCTCTGCTGGCCGGATTTGGCTATGGGGCAACGGCCCGGATCACCATCCTGTCCGAAAACGACCCCGATATCGCCCAGGCGGCGCTCTATGCTTTTGAGCCCCTGGACCCGGTGCCCGCCAGCCCCTGGCAGGTGACAGGCAACAAGCGTGAGGTTGCGCGCACTTTGTTTGCCAAGCTGGCGGAGGCCGGCAGATCGGCCGAAACCGTGATCGCCCTGCCCCAGGGCGCACCCTACGGCCGGCTGGAAATCGATGCCGGGGCCTGCACTTTATGCATGGCTTGCGTTTCGGCCTGCCCGGCCAGCGCGCTCTTTGACAACCCCGACCTGCCGCAGTTGCAATTTGTCGAAAGCGCCTGTGTGCAATGTGGCCTCTGCGTCAGGACCTGCCCCGAAACCGCGATCACCCTCACCCCCCGTCTCAACCTCGCGCCCGCCGCCCTGGGCCTCGAAGTTCTCTACAAGGAAGAGCCCTTTTCCTGCATCGAATGCGGCAAGCTTTTTGCCACAAAATCGACCATAGAGCACATCTCGGCCAAGCTCGCCGGCAAGCACTGGATGTTTCAGGACGATGAGCAATCCAAACTGATCAAGATGTGTGATGACTGCCGGGTCATCGCCCAGGCCAACAGCGGCAACGATCCGTTTTCCGCCGGCGCCCGGAAGAAAACCCTGACCACCGAGGACTACCTCGATGCCCGGGCCAAGGGCCGCGATATCGATGACTTTCTAATCGACGACTAAAGGGTTTTCGTTATTTATGGAATCGGCACCGGCCCACTGCCTTCGTCATTGCCCGACTTGATCGGGCAATCCAGTAACCGATGTGTATGAAATAATTTCCGACGACAGAGTGTACTGGATCGTCCGGACAAGCCGGACGATGACAGACAAAGCGTGGGGGGTACGGGCCGGTACCGCCCAAACGTGAAAGACACGAATTCATCGGCGCCGGCGCTATGGTCTTGTTGGATTCTGAACCCGGCAGAGTCGAATGGCGCTGGCCTTGAAGTCGGCGTATTGCGCCTCCGTGATGACGCCGTCGGACTTCATTGCCTCGACATCGCCGACCCGTTTGGCAAGGCAGGCATCAAGGGCCGGGGCGGCTTCATTGGCGGGCGCTTTGTCCGCGACCAGCGAAATGGGTTCCCCTTGCACCGTAGCCATGATTTGTGAACCCCATTCGGCGTAGAGCACATAGCCAATGAGCCCGGCCAGCAGCAGCGCGATCAGCCGGGCGACGGCGGTATCGAGAAAACTACTTGTCGTCGTGACGGTCATGGTCTTTCTCCCCAAGGGCGCACCAGGCACCGGCAGCTTAGAACATTGGGCACCCGAAGAAAATCGGTGCCTCTTTTTATCTTTGCGCCAACGGCAGGTTGGTCAAGAGGTTCTGCGGTTTCATCTTCAATGTTGCGGATGCCGACATGGCAAGGCCAAGATAGACCGGCTTGCCTTGCATCGATGTCGTCAGGTCTTCGGCATGGAGAAATTCCATGCGGAAAAGGCCGATAATCCGCACCAGTTGGGCTTCGTCCAGATCCTGGCCATTGTAGAGCGCATTGAGAATACCCGTGGCCTCGGCATCGAGGCCGACATGCCAGCTCCACCGCTCATCGGCAATGGATGCCATGGCCTGAACCTGGGTTTCTGTCCCACGGAAATGACGCACCCAGGCCTCGATCATCCGGGCGAACGCATCCAGCGCCGGTTGGGTAAAACGAAAATCGATGGCGGTATCGAAACGGTCCGAGCGCTGCCAGTACAAATCCTTGTTGTCGTCATCTAGAACATCCAGGGTCACCTGCCGCGCCGGCGTGCCGGTTTCGGCCAACAACTGCCCCAACCCCCCCAGACCGCCGGCCTTGATCTTCATGTCGACGATTTCGGCATCGGCCAGCATGAGCTGATCATTGCCCGTGGTCACCCGCTGCTCACGAAAGAAAAGCTCCGCGGCCCTCAGCCGCATGGGATCGGTTTCGCCCTCCAGAAGTCCCGCCAGGATCAGATGAACCATTTGACCGACAAAGAGCGGCGGAATGGTGATCGTATCCTGGGCGAAAAGCGCAAGATACGCCCCCTCGACGGTTCTGGCGCCGGCAAGAAGGTCGCGAAAACGCAAAATTGTCCGGTAATTTTCCGCCGCATCCGCATCGGCGAGGGCCTCGATCCGGGCCTTGGAAACAGTCGCGAAAGGATCCGCCATCAGGGCCTCGAACAGCGCGTGCTCGGCAGCGCAGCTTTCCTCGACGGGATGAAGTTCGGGCCGGGTGAAATAGGCCCGCAGATAATCGGGCGTGACATTGAGCCAGCCATTTTCAGCCCGGGTGACCAGATGAAGGCCGGCGGATTTCCAGAATACCGTCATTCGGCGGCCCCTTGCCCGGCAACGTTCTCGTCGTCGATAATTTCCCAGACCTTGGTAAGGGCCGGCGTGTAAGGCGCGCTCCGGGGCGGAGTGATGGTGCGAAATTCCTCCCGGATTTCCCCTGCCGCATCGGTTGCGCGGCGCAAGGTGAAGACGGTGTTGATGTCCACATCCCGGCATAGATCGACGACAAAATCCAGCTCGGCCTTTGCTGCTTCCAACGCGGCGGTCCGGTCCGGCGCGCCGAAGGCCGCAAGCAGATGATCGGCCAACCCCTGGGCCAGGGTGCTCAAGGTCGCCTGGTCGATTGCGGCAACGCTGACAAAGGTCGAATGGCCATGGCTCTGAAGCGACCAAAACCCATTGGCGAAAGCCTGCCGGGTCTTGCCGACGATAATCTCGGGCGGCAGATGGGAATAGGTAAAACCGCCGGGAATGGCCCACTCGTCCGGTCCGGCGGCAAACTCGTAGACATGGTCGTCCGAATGATCAAAGCGGATCGTCGCCAGAAACTTCATGGCGCAATTCCCAGATATACCGGGATCTGCAGGGCTCGCATTTCATCTTCGCAGCGGAGCAGCAGGCCGCCGTGCTCATCAAGCCCCAGGGGCTGACCGGTAACCTTGCGCCCCTCATAGCAATGGCTCGCCGTATCGCGTTCGGCCATGCGCCTGACCCAGGCGTTGTGGACCGGCTCAAATCCGGCCTCCTGCCAAGTGTGCACCCAGGCCAGGAAATGGCGCGCGGTGGCCTCCAGAAGCTCAAGGGCCTCAATCTCCCCGCAGCCCTCGTCCCAGAGCGTTGTCCAGCGACGGTCCAGTCCAGGTTCCGGGTCGCCCATATTCGGCGCCATGCGAATGTTCAGCGCCACCACCATCCAACCCGGAACCCCCTCGGTCTCCTGGGCTGAAATGGCGATCGCCGCGCCGCCGACCCTGGCGTCATTGGCTAAAATTCCATCGGGCCAGTCGTGGGTGATGCTCACCTCCGGCGGCGACAGCACGCCAAAAGCGTCGCCAAAAGCGACCATCAGCACAAAGAGCATCTCATGGCATCGCGCCCGCGCCACCTCCGGTTCGAGCACGATCCCCATCTGCAATTCGTTGCCGTCAAGCGACCACAGAAGATCGCCGGCGCGGAGCGTCCCGGCGCGAGCGCCGGCAATGGCCTCGTCCAAGGAAGCAAGGCTGCCCTTGGCGCGGTGCCCGTTGAGCAGCGGAGGGAACTGCGGGCCGGCGGCGCTCACCGCTCAGCCCAGGTCGATGGTGCCGGTCACGACATGGTTGAGATCGGTTCCCTCCGCCGTCAGGACCATTTTGACCTTGAGGGTCTTGGCGCCCGAGGAGGCGCCCTCGCGGACGATGCGCTCGATTTCCTGCTGCGAGGTCACGCCGACCTGTTTGAGAAATTTACGCATGGACATGTTGAAATCGTCAGTGGACATTTGCGGGGGGAATCCTTTTTTGCTGGCAAGGCGATCGTGGGCGGACGAGCGGGTGGCAATCAATACCGATTAAAGACCCGATATCCTAGCCGCCCAGTCGCACCGAACCCGATTGGGAGGTGAAGGTGGATTTTGAACTGAAGTCCATGGCGTCCAGGGCAATGGCGGCGCCGACCGCCACCAGGGCCAGCAAAATAAAGCCTCCCAGAACCGATTTCATGACGTGTCTCCGGTTTGCATCGACTTGGCCGGCGGCGGTGCCGGCTGAAGGGCCATCTCTTCTTCAACCCAGACGCTGTGATGCTCCTTGGCCCAGTTCACATCGACATCGCCCGTGGTCATGGCACCGATGGCCCCTTCCATGCCGATGGAGCCGATATAGATATGGGCAAGGATCACAACAGCCAGGAAAACCGCCACGCCAGCGTGCAGCAGCGACGCATATTGCTGCTCCTGGATCTGCGTCAGTTCGGTCGGCAAAGAGGTGCCGAACCAGGTGTTGAAGAAAGCAAAGCTGTCGGCGAAAAAACTGGTCGTGTAGGGGAAGAGCAAGGCCCAACCCGAAAGCGAAAGCACCACTCCACTCAAAAGCACCAGCCAGAAAAAGATCTTTTGACCGGCATTGAATTTTCGCGCCGGCGGATGGCTTTTGCTGAAAAACCCACCGCCCTTGAGCAGCCAGACGACATCATGCCGGTTGGGGAAATTGTGGAGGACCCAATGGAAGAAAATCAACGCCAGACCCAGCATGAAGGCAAAGGCGACGGTGTTGTGAAGCAGCTTGCCCGTTGCTGCCATCGCGGCAAATGCGTCCTTGCCAATCAGCGGGATGAACAACGATCGCCCGAACAGCAGATTGATGCCGGTCAGGCCGAGAGTGATGAATGACAAAGCCACCAGCCAATGGCTGACCCGCTCGGTCATGTTGAAGCGGCGGATGGTTTGGCCACTCACACCGCTGTCGATACGGATACGGCCACGAAGGCCAAAAAACAGGGCAAGCAGGCCGACCATTCCCAAAAGAGCCCAAGCCGAATAGGTGATCAGCGGCCCCGTGCGCCAGTTGCGCCAGTCTTCGCCAGCCGACTGGATCAGGCGCGCACCCATTTTGTCGCGGATCGCAACGGTGCCCACGCCGCTGGACCTGATATTGCGCCAGAGCTCCGAATCCGAGGTTGAACCGAGCGCCTCTCCAGGCACATTGCCGCCGACAGGGCTTTGTTTTGCCGGCTCAGGAGCAAGGCCGGACTGGGCCATGGCATTGCCGGCAAGGGCGAAGGCCAAAAGACAGAACCCAATCGTGATCATCGACCGGGCCCATGCGCCCAAACCTCCTGTCCGGTCCGCGCCGTTGTTCCGGAGTGCCGGTGCCGTTTTCAAACCTGTGAAGGAAAATATCATCGTTCCTACCTTCGTGTCGGAATTGGGCCGGACCTCCGGCGATCTTCTAGAGTTGGGGCGGGCGTCTTGCAAACCATGGTCAGGCTGTCGAAAAAGGCGGCTCCCAAGCGGGAGCCGCCCCTCAGCCTTGCCTGCTGGCAGCGGCCCGCATTCGCGGCGGCGGGCGCCAGGGCCCGCCACCACCATTTTGTCTTGATTAGCCGCCGGCCTTCTGGTTGTAGGCCGTGCCCCAACCCCAGGCGCCGGCGCCAAACCCGCGGGCAACGATGCGCTCGCGATAGATCGCCGACACCACATCGCCATCACCGGCGAGCAGGGCCTTGGTCGAGCACATCTCCGCGCAGAGCGGCAGCTTGCCTTCGGCAAGGCGGTTGCGGCCGTATTTCTGGAACTCGATGGTCGACATGTCCTCTTCGGGCCCGCCGGCGCAGAAGGTGCATTTGTCCATCTTGCCGCGGCTGCCGAAATTGCCCGCTTGGGGAAACTGCGGCGCGCCGAACGGGCAGGCATAAAAGCAATACCCGCACCCGATGCACAGATCCTTGGAGTGCAGAACCACGCCCTCTTCGGTCGTGTAGAAAACATCCACCGGACAGACCGCCGTGCACGGCGCATCCGAGCAGTGCATGCAGGCGACCGATATCGAGCGTTCGCCCGGTTTGCCGTCATTGATGGTGACGACACGCCGGCGGTTAATGCCCCATGGCACTTCGTTTTCGTTTTTACAGGCCGTGACGCAGGCGTTGCATTCGTTGCACCGTCCGGCGTCGACAAGGAACTTCATTCTAGCCATTTTTTTGTGCTCCCTTATGCGCGTTCAATGCGGCAAAGCGTTGCCTTGGTTTCTTGCATCTGGGTGACCGAATCGTAGCCATAGGTCTGCGCCGTGTTGGTCGCCTCACCCAGGACATAAGGGTCGGCTCCGGGCGGGTATTTGTCCCGCAGATCCTTGCCTTCGAGATGGCCGCCAAAATGGAACGGCATGAAGGCAACCCCTCTGCCAACCCGATTGGTCGCCATCGCCTTGACCTTGACCTTGGCTTCCTCGGGGCCAAAGAGCCAGACCATCTCGCCGTCGCGAATACCAAGATCGTTGGCATCGGCGGGATTGATCTCGACGAACATTTCCTGCTGCAACTCCGCCAGCCAGCGGTTTGACCTTGATTCATCCCCGCCACCCCTGAATTCGACCAGACGGCCGGAGGTAAGGATCATCGGGAAATCTTTCGAAAAATCGATCTCCTGGATCGATCTGTACTTGGTCGGCAGGCGCCAGAAGACCTTGTCTTCATAGGTGCCGTATTCGGCCACCAGATCACGGCGGGGCGTGTAGAGCGGCTCGCGGTGCAGCGGTATCGGATCGGGGAAAGTCCAGACATTCACCCGCGCCTTGGCGTTGCCGTAAGGCGCGCAGCCATGGCTGATCGCCACCCGCTGGATGCCGCCGGAAAGATCGACCTTCCAGTTGACCTTATCGACCTTTTCCGCGTCCGAGCTGCCGGCCACCCTTTCGATGGCCGCCATTTCCTCGGCGGTGAGGTCGCCATCCCAGCCAAGCTTCCTCAACATGCCGACGGTGAACTCAGGATAGCCGTCCTTGATTTCCGAACCGACCGGATAGACCCCTTCGGCGAGCAGGTTCTCACCATTGCGCTCGACACCGAACCGGGCCCGGAAACCCATGCCGCCCCGGGCCACCGGAATGGAGATGTCATACAGGTTCGCCGATCCGGTATGACCCATCTCCGGTGTTCCCCAGCACGGCCAGGGCAGACCATAGAACTCGCCATCGGCGGGACCGCCAATAGCGCGCAACGAGGTACGGTCGAAGGTGTGCTGGTTGGCCATGTGCATGCGCAGGCGTTCGGGCGACTGGCCGGTATAGCCGATCGTCCACATGCCGCGGTTGAACTCCCGTGTCACGTCTTCGATCAGCGGTTCGTCGTTTTCGACCTTGATGTTCTTGAACATCTCGTCGGCAAAGCCGAGCTTTTTGGCCAGCTTGTAGGCGATGGTGTGGTCGGGAAGCGACTCAAACAGCGGCTCGACGACCTTTTCCCGCCACTGGAACGTCCGGTTCGACGCCGTGACCGAACCATAGGTCTCGTACTGGGTCGCGGCCGGCAGCAGATAGGTGTCGCTCTTGCGTTCGGAGAGCACGGCCGAGAAAGTCGGAAACGGGTCAATGACGACCAGCATATCCAGCTTCTCCATCGCCACCTTCATATCCTTCAGGCGGGTCTGGGAGTTTGGCGCATGGCCCCAGAACACCATCACCTTGGTGTTGTCGGGCTGAACGATATTCTCCTTGGCTTCAAGAACGCCGTCGATCCAGCGCGAGACCGGGATGCCCTTCTCGTTCATCATGGCTTTGTTCTTGCCGTCCTTGCCCTTCATGGTGGCAAAGCGGCCTTTCAGCCAGTCAAGATCGGTCTCCCAGACCCGGGCCCAATGGGCCCAGGCGCCGGCCGACAGGCCGTAATAGCCCGGCAAAGTGTTGGCGAGCACGCCAAGATCGGTCGCCCCTTGCACATTGTCATGGCCGCGGAAGATGTTGCAGCCCCCGCCGGCGGTGCCGATATTGCCCAGCGCCAACTGCAATATGCAATAGGCGCGGGTGTTGTTGTTGCCACTGGAATGCTGGGTTCCGCCCATGCACCAGATCAAGGTGCCCGGACGGTTGTTGGCCAGCGTCCGGGCGACCCGGCGAAGCTGGGAGCCCGGCACGCCGGTGACCCGTTCGGTCTCTTCGGGCGTCCACTTTTTCACTTCCGTCCTGATATCGTCCATGCCCCAGACACGCTGACGAATATATTCCTTGTCTTCCCAGCCATTTTCGAAAATGTGCCAGGCGATGCCCCAGATGAGCGCCACATCGGTTCCGGGACGAAAACGCACATGCTCATCGGCATGGGCCGCTGTCCGGGTGAAACGCGGATCGCAGACGATCAGCGGCGCGTTGTTCTCTTCCTTGGCTTTCAGGATATGGAGCAGCGACACCGGATGGGCCTCGGCGGGATTGCCGCCAATGACCAGGATCGCCCTGGAATTGTGAATATCGTTCATCGAGTTCGTCATCGCGCCATAGCCCCAGGTGTTGGCAACACCGGCAACCGTGGTCGAGTGACAGATCCGCGCCTGATGGTCGACATTGTTCGAGCCCCAATAGGCTGCGAACTTGCGGACCAGATAGGCCTGTTCATTGCTGTGCTTGGCCGAACCGAGCCAGTAGACCGAATCCGGCCCCGAGCTGTCGCGCACCGCAAGCATCTTGTCGCCGATCTGGCCTATGGCGTCGTCCCAGGAGAGGCGCTCCCACTTGCCGTTCACCAGGCGCATCGGATATTTCAGCCGCCGTTCGCCATGGGCGATCTCGCGCACCGCGGCGCCCTTGGCGCATGAAGCGCCCAGATTGATCGGAGAATCGAACCCCGGTTCCTGGCCAACCCAAACCCCGTCCTCGACTTCGGCGATGACGGTGCAGCCCACGGCACAATGGGTGCAGATGGTTTTTACGATTTCCATCGGCTTGGCGCTCTGCGCCTCTGCCTTTTCCACCGTTCCCGCCGTAAAAGCGCTCGCTGCCGCAAGACCGCCGGCCGCAAGACCGGAGCGTTTCAAAAACGTACGCCGGTCGACGACACCATCGGTCGGTGTCGCAAGGGCAGACGACAAACGGGAGCCTTTCGCTACCCCATATGTCTTCTTCCTAAGCATTGGTATCCTCCAGATCAGGGCCGTTCGGGCCCTTGATATTATCTTCCGGCAGACTATGCCGGACCTCAATTTGGCCTCGCCTAGAAGCGCGCCGTTTCGTAGTAGCTGCGAATATGGGCGGTATCGCGATAGCCCTTCCCCGCCTTGGGAGCTTCAGCCGCCTTGGCCGAGCCTCCCGCGACAAGCGCCGCGCCGCCAACGACGGTTCCAAGGCTTGCAAGCCTTAGGAATTCCCGCCGGTCGGTTTTGGCGCCGCCATCCATAGAACCATGGTCGTCATTTAGGCGTTTGCCCATGACTTCCTCCTCTTTTGCTCCGCTCACCTTGGTCCCGGCTTTGACACCGGGGGACGGGGAACACGGAAATACCCCCGCCCATTTTATTGCCGGCCCTAGGACATCGAAAAGGCCTGGGCCTCAATTCCCATATACGCAACCCCGAGGCGGCCGATCGGCTGGTAGAAAACCGAGGCCTTGGCCGCTTCGAGATCTTTGAAAAAGTGCGCCGCCCAGGTTTCGACATGGGTGGCGAAAAACGCTTTTTGGACCTCAATATCCGCGGGCGCGCCGAACTTGCCGGTGATAAGGCCGGCCATCATTTCCATCAGCGAGCCGATATGGTCCTCGGGCTCCTTGACATCCGGGCTGCGGGCAATGCCCAGCTCCCCCATGGTGCCGCGCAGTTTCGCCAGCGGCTTTTCGTGCAAAAATCCGGTGAGATAATACGACGCGAACGGCACAAGCTCACCCCGGCCAACACCGATGAAAAGGTCGTGGTATTCGCGGCCGATGGAGCCAGGATCGACATTGCGGGCCAGGCGCGCCAGCGCCGCCATGGCCTGGCCGATCTCGGTGTCGTCACCGATGAAATCGGCCGTCACCGCCAGCAGCCCGGCATCGGGGGGGCCGACAAGGCACCGCCCCAGATAGTTGTATAGGTTCGCGCGGAGTTGATCCTCTTCGGGGACCTCACTCTGGGCGGCCGAAACAGCGGCTTTTTCAATCGCCATGGTCGCACCTTCCCTGAACGGGAAATAAAACCACAGCAAGCGGTTCTCCGCAACCGGTTTTCCGGGCAACACGCCGGGCCGTCGGGGTTTGGGGTCAGAGGACTTTCCGGTGAAACGGTACCGGTTCCGGCCACGACTTTATTCGAAGACGATTTCGGGGCCTGACGACCCCGCCATGCCGGCTTCAATTTTCAGGCGATCGCGCACGCCAGTTGCGATCTCCTGGTAGATTTTCGCATGTTCGCTATCCGGCGCCGAGGCAACGATCGGCGTGCCGCCGTCGGACGTTTTGCGGATGTCCAGATGCAGCGGCACCTCGCCAAGAAAAGGCACGCCGATGCGCTCCGCTTCTTCTCGGGCGCCGCCATGGCCGAATATGTCGGATTGCTCACCGCATTTGGGACAGATAAAGGTGCTCATATTCTCAACGATGCCCAGGATCGGCACATTGACCCGGCGAAACATGTTGAGACCTTTGCGGGCATCGATCAGCGCCAGGTCCTGGGGGGTGGAGACGATGACCGCGCCGGCCAGCGGCACCTGTTGGGCCATGGTCAGTTGCGCATCCCCGGTCCCCGGCGGCATGTCGACCACCAGAATATCCAGCTCCCCCCAATCGACCTCGCGCAGCATCTGGGTGAGAGCCGAAATCACCATTGGCCCGCGCCAGATCATCGGGGTCTCTTCTTCGACCAGAAACCCCATCGACATCACCTTCAGGCCAAAGCCCTCCAGCGGTTTCAGGGTCCGGCCATCGGTGGTTTCCGGCCGTTGGGTGATGCCCAAAAGCCGCGGCATCGAGGGGCCGTAGATATCGGCATCGAGCACGCCCACTTTCAGACCCAGGGCCTGGAGCCCCAGGGCAAGATTGATCGAGGTGGTCGATTTGCCGACCCCGCCCTTGCCGCTGGCCACCGCGATGATGGCGTCGATACCCGGAACGCCGGGCTTGGCCGCGGTTTCGGGGCCGGTCGCGGTGCCGGCCTGTGCCGGACGCGGCGACGGTTGCGGCCTGTCTGTTGCGGCACCGGGTTTGCGTTCGGCGGTCAGGGCGACCATGACGTGTTTGACCCCATCGAGCCCGGCCACCGATTTCTCGGCCGCCTGGCGCAAGGGTTCAAGCTCCTGGGCTTTTTCGGCCGGGACAGAGATGGAGAACATCACCTTGCCGTCGGATATGAAAATATCGGAAACCAGGCCAAGCGAGACGATATTGCCTTCAAGGTCAGGACCCCGCACCCTGGCAAGACATTCCAGAACCTTATCCTTGGTGACATCGGACATGCGTTTTTAGCCCCTTCCGGCCTTTGGGGGCTTTGCCCCGTTGGTCAAATGATCAGCGTTTTTCGTTACCACACAAACAGCGGCGCCCGGCACCATCTTTTTGCCGGCTTCGCATTTTTTGCCGGCATTTGCGTTTTGGCTTGCGTTGTGTTCGGCTCGGATCTCGATCCGGCCTAAAAAGGAGACACCCCTGGCCCAGTTTTCCGACGAGTTGAGCGCCAGCGTCGCGGCCCGGGAAGTGACGATGCCTTTGGGTATTGTCGTCGAGCGGCGGGCCTCGATCCACGCCTGGGCCGACGACATCTGGATGCCGGTCACGGTCGTTGCCGGCGCGCCGATGGGTGCTGACTGGTCGCTCATGGTCTCGGGCACCGGGTGGGACCGCTATCTTGCCGCCACGCTGCTGCTGGAACTTCACCACAAGGAAACCGACGACTACATCTTCAATCTCATGTCCAAAACCCCAACCCTTTATGTCGTGCTGCGCCAGACCGGGGAGGAGGACAAAAAAGATGAGAACGGCAAAACCATTCCCGTGCGCGCCCATTTGGTCACCGCATCGCCCAACGAAGCGGAAGCGCATCTGGAATCGGACGAGGAGATCGTAGAAAAAGTGACGATGCCGCCGGATGTTCTGATATGGGTCGAGGCGTTCATCGACCGGCACCATATCGACGAGCCCTTCATCAAGCGCCGCAAAACCAAGATCAAGGTGGAGGACCACCTTTTTGGCAAGGAGCCGATTTTCTCCACCCGCCGCACCGGCCCTTCAGGATCCAAGCCTTGACCGGCAACCCCAAATCACCGCCGCCGGACAAAGCTCAAAACATCAGGTCGGCAAAACAAGACAGCAATGCCGAAGGGGGACTGTTTTCACGCTGGTCCGCCCGCAAGGTAGCGGTGGCGCAAGGGGAGGCGGAGACGGCCAATGCCCAAACCACGGTACAAACCGAAGATGCCGAACGCCAGGAAACCGAGGCCCGGCAACTCGCCAACCGCCGGGCCGCCGAGGCCATCGACATCGACACCGCCGACTATGATACCGACTTCACCCCCTTCCTCCTCGACGGCGTTCCAGAAGCGCTGCGGCGGCGGGCTTTGAAAGCCCTGTGGCGCACCAATCCCGCCCTCGCCAATGTTGACGGACTGAACGACTACGACGAAGACTTCCGCGCCGTGAGCGGGACCTTTACGGCGATAAAGTCAAGCTGGGAGGTGGGGCGGGGGTATGCCGGCAAGGCCGAGGATGTAACAAGGCAAATGCAGGCCCGCGACGAAGAGGTTCGCAAAGCGCAAGCCGCCGAGGCGGAAGAAACCGGCGATACCGAAAGCGCCGGCGATGATACCGGTCAGGACGAAGTCGAGGCAAAATCCGTTGTTGAAGCCGAAGAAGCTTCCGGTTCAACCGATATTATCGACGAAATCGAGCCACCACCTGCGTCTGCCGTCCCTGCCGGCGACCCCGATTTGGCCGGCGTGACGCCAGCTGAGAACATCGCCGTTTCAGCGCGGGTTTCCCTGCGCCATCGCCTGCTGGCCGATGAAAACTGAAATCCGGCCTGTCTGACGTCAGCCCCGGTGGGACAGATTTAGGGATTTGAACACCGGAGGATTTCTGGTTCATCGTAACCGTCAAGGAGAGAAGATGAACAAGAAATCCGGAGCCAGCAAAGCCTCGGCTGACAGGCTGGTCAAAACCATCCGCCGCAAGACCCGGCAAACCTATTCTTCAGAAGAGAAGATCCGCAATGTTTTG
>UOEM01000027.1_pt1 | contig 17670 bp, 20 predicted proteins | sample 1988661 | NCBI WGS metagenome assembly UOEM01 (sample SAMEA4712195, study PRJEB27164) | hydrothermal vent metagenome | biome: marine basaltic hydrothermal vent biome; feature: marine hydrothermal vent; material: mineral | place: Pacific Ocean | collected 2011-06-14/2011-07-23 | depth 1719 m | reverse complement strand
CTAACCCATCTGGCCCCGGTGGCGCAGGACATGGTCGGCCAGGACAATGGCGAGCATGGCTTCTCCCACCGGCACGGCGCGAATGCCGACACACGGGTCGTGGCGGCCCTTGGTTACGATCTCGGTGTCGTGGCCCAGAATATCGACGGTCTGGCGCGACGCCAGGATCGACGAGGTCGGCTTGACCGCAAAACGCGCCACCACCTCCTGGCCCGAGGAGATGCCGCCAAGGATGCCGCCCGCATGGTTGGACAGAAATGCCGGCCGGCCATCGGCCATGCGCATTTCATCGGCGTTTTGCTCGCCCGTCAGGGCGGCGGCGGCAAAACCGTCGCCGATCTCCACGCCCTTCACCGCATTGATCGACATGCATGCCGCGGCGATATCCTGGTCGAGCTTGCCGTAAAGCGGCGCGCCCAGGCCGGGGGGCACGTTTGACGCCCTAAGCTCGATCACCGCCCCGCAGGACGAACCGTTTTTGCGCAAGCCGTCCAGGTAACCTTCCCAGGAGGCCGCCGATTTGGCGTCGGGGCAGAAGAACGGGTTGCGCGCCACCTCCTCCCAGTCCCAGCGCTCGGGGTCGATCGCATTCGGCCCCATCTGCACCAGGGCACCGCGCACCTTGATGCCGGATATGACTTTGCGCGCCACCGCGCCGGCGGCCACCCTTGCCGCGGTCTCCCGCGCCGAGGCCCGGCCGCTGCCGCGATATTCCCGTACCCCGTACTTGGCCAGATAGGTAAAATCGGCGTGGCCGGGGCGGAACTTGTCCTTGATGGCGGAATAGTCCTTGGAGCGCTGATCGGTATTGTCGATGTGCAGCGCAATCGGCGTGCCGGTGGTGACCTGCCGCCCGTTGTCCAGCGCGGTGATGCCGGACAGAATATGGACCCGGTCGTCCTCGCGCCGCTGGGTGGTGAAGCGCGATTGCCCGGGTTTCCGGCGGTCCAGATCGGCCTGGATATCGGCCTGGGCCAGGGCGATGCCGGGCGGGCAGCCGTCGATGACGCAGCCAATGGCCGGCCCGTGGCTTTCCCCCCAGGTGGTGACCCGGAACATATGGCCGAATGTATTGTGCGACATGGCTTGCCTCCCCCCCCCCCGCGTAGGTTTTCTAGTTGGCGCGCGAGATAGCGTCAAATCGTATCGAGCTGGCCGTCCTGGAAGCGGTAGAATTTGCTCTGCGGTGTCGGCAGGCCGAGGATTTTGGCCGGTTCGATACCCAGATAAAGCCCGCGCAACACCCGGCTGACGCCGCCATGGGAGACCGCCACGGTATCACGGGTGAGCGTTTGAGCCCAGGCTTTGAGCCGCACGGCGATTTCGCTGTAGCTCTCCCCGCCATGGGGCGCGACCTCCCAGCCGCGCTCCAGAAAAAGAGCGTGGTTTTCAGGCTCGTCGCGCACGATCTCACTCCAGCTCCGCCCCTCCCAGTTGCCGAACGCGCCTTCGCGCAATCGGTCGTCATAGATGGGTTCTTTCGCCGCCGGCCCGATCTGCCGCCGAACAATCTCCATGGTCTCGGCGGCGCGGGAAAGCGGGCTGGCATAAAAGTCGAAGCCGGACCAGTCGACATCAAGCTCGGCCATCACCCGCCCATGGCGCGCCGCCTGGCTCCTGCCGGTAGCGTTGAGCGGAATATCCGTCAGCCCCTGCAACCGGCGACTGAGATTCCAGTCGGTCTCGCCGTGGCGGACGAAATACAGGGTGATGTTTTTTAGGGTGTGCATTGATTTGATTTGTCATTGGCGGAGGGGGAGGCGGTTCTTGAGAAGTGGTGCGAGATGAAAACGTGGGCAATCATTGCCCGGGCCATATCTAGTCGGCATCGTGACCGGATTCCAGAAAAAAAGAATCTATTCACCTCAGGATTCTTCCTATGGGCGCACTGGCCGAATTTGAGGCCGTTCCAAAGCACGGAGGGTGTGTTGGTCGACATTGATCTCTGACACCGGCACAGGTGAAACATTCAAAAAAGTTAATTATTTCAGGGGAGCAGCCTGCAGCGGTTGCCCTTTTGTTGGTCGCAAATCGTTCAACCATTTGTAGCGCAAAAAGGCTCAAAATACTTATTGCTCCAACAACTCCTTAACTCAGTTACGGGAGTAAAATAAATAAAGGGAACCTCTAAAAATACAAACTCATTGAAAATATAGCATTGAAATCATTGGATGTTTTTCAATGATATTGCTTGAATTCCGTATTATTAGAGGTTCTCCATGGCGTGTCTTCAGGTTTGCTCTGGGGATGCGCTGGTCCATCATTGACCGTTATGCGAAGGAACCATCAACTCGCCACCGGCCCAAACTCGATCACAACCCGATGCTCTATGACTTTTCCGTTTTTCCGGCCTATCGCCGGTTGCACTCCAGAACCTAAATTTAACCCGCACGCCTCCCTGGCGCTTTTCCAGGTGAAGGCTCATCCGTATCACCCAGCCCATCAAGGGAAACCGCCACATGGTCGGGAAATTCGACCGAAAGCTTGAGCTTGCCGCCCATGGCTTCAACATAGCTGCGAACGGTTGAAATCATCAGATCGGTGCGCTTTTCCATCTGGGCGATACTTGCCTGCCGGATGCCCAGCGTTTCGGCAAGCTGGACTTGCGTCAGCGCCTTGGCTTTGCGCAGTTCCTGAAGCGTTAGATATTCCGCATGCAGCTTTTTGGCTTCATCGTTGATCCGCTTCTGCCGCTCAGGGCTGATCTGAGCCATTTTCTTCCGTAAAGAGGTTCCCATGATCTCATCCTTTTTGCTCTTTAAGATGGCGATCGAAACGTTCATCCGCCTTGGAAATAAGCTGCCTGTAAAAGCGCTTCTCCTTGATCCCGGCCTTGTCTCCCGCCGTTAGCAGGATGGCCTTTCGCTTGGGGTCAAAAGCAAAGGCAATGCGCCAGGCACCATCGTCGGCATAACATCGCAGCTCTTTCATATTCGCGTGCCTGGACCCAACCAGTGTGTCGGCATGCGGTCGTCCGAGCTGTGGGCCTTCCTTTTCAAGCAATTTGGCTTTTATCAAAATGGCGTCCTGCACGGCTTCGGTGAAGGTATCGAACTCCATCTCAAAGGCGCTGAAAAACTCCACGGTCCATTCATTGCTCATAATATAGCATGCAACCTATATAGGTTTCAACCTATTTCCCAAAAATGTCTGCTCGCATTCAGGCGAACCGAAGATCATTTTGGTGCAGTGGGTGTGAGTTTCTACTTCTCCACCGAGATATCCGGCGCGTCCTCGTTTTTCATCCCCACGACGTGGTAGCCCGCATCGGCGTGCAGCACTTCGCCGGTGACGGCGCGGCCCAGGTCCGAGAGCAGGAAGAGGCCGGTGTCGCCGACCTCATCGGTGGTGACGGTACGGCGTAACGGGGAGTTGTATTCGTTCCATTTGAGGATATAGCGGAAGTCGCCGATGCCCGATGCGGCAAGGGTCTTGATCGGGCCCGCCGAGATGGCGTTGACACGGATGTTCGACTTGCCCAGGTCGACGGCCAGATAGCGTACGCTGGCTTCCAGCGCCGCCTTGGCCACGCCCATGACGTTGTAATGCGGCATGACTTTTTCGGCGCCGTAATAGGTCAGCGTCAGCAGCGAGCCGCCGTTCGGCATCAGCTTTTCGGCCCGCCGGGCGATGGCGGTGAACGAATAACACGAGATCAGCAGCGAGGTGGTGAAGTTCTCGGCGGAGGTGTCGATGTAGCGGCCGGTCAGCTCGTCCTTGTCGGAATAGGCGATGGCGTGAACGAGGAAATCGATCGTCGGCCAGCGCTCCTCAACGGCACTGAAGGCGGCATCCAGCGAGGCGGTGTCGGAGACATCGCACGGGATCACCAGATCGGACCCGACGCTTGCCGCCAGCGGCCGCACACGTTTTTCCAGGGCGTTGCCCTGAAAGGTGAAGGCCAGCTCGGCGCCATGGGCGGCGAGGGAACGTGATATTCCCCACGCGATCGACCGGGAATTGGCAACGCCCATGACAAGGCCGCGCTTTCCAGCCATGAGAGGCTTTGGCTCGCTCATATATCCCCCGATTGTCCCGCAACCAACGCGAAAGCGCCATCGTACACATTTGGCCCTATGGGTCCAGTGTGGCGGGGCGAGCCCGCGCCTCAGTCAAATTCAGGTCCTCGAACCGAATAAGGCCTGGTGGGCGCATGTTTTTTTAAAAACGCCTCTAGCTCTGGGTCCGAGGCGGGCAGAACGATACGCAAAGTAACCAGCAGGTCGCCGGCGGGCCCTTTTTCCGTCGCCACGCCCTTGCCCTTCAGTCTGAGAACCCGGCCGCTGCTTGATCTGGCCGGAATGGTCAACTCCACCGATCCGGTTGGCGTTGGCACCTTTGCCTTGCCGCCGAGCACGGCCTCGTAAAGGGTGACCGGCAGGGTCAGCCGCAAGGTGTTGCCGTCGCGTTCGAAAAGCGGGTCGGGCTCGATCTTGACGGTAATCAGCGCATCCCCGGCGCGGCCGCGCGCCCTGGGGTCGGCTTCGCCCTGGCCGCGCAGGCGGATCTGCTGGCCGTCGGCCACGCCCTTGGGGATTTTGACATCGAGGGTCTTGCCGCCGGCAAGGGTAACACGGCGCACCGCGCCGCGTATGGCCTCGCTGAAGGGAATGGAGAGCGTATAGGAAATATCGCGCCCGCTGCTGGCAGCGCCACCGAAAGGGCTCCCTCCCATGCCGCCCATGTTTCCAGGGCCCGCTCCGCCACCATGGCTGTCGCTACGTCCGGCGGCGCTGAAGAATTCGGAAAATATATCTTCGGCGCGCGCCCCGCCAAATGGTCCGGCGCGTTGCCCGCCACGCCGGGCGCCGGCGGCTCTGGCGCCGGCAAAGGGGCCGCCGGGCCCGAAGGGGTCCGCGCCATAACCGGTTGGATTGCCCTTGGCGTCGATTTCGCCACGGTCGAAGAGGGCGCGTTTTTCCTTGTCCTTCAACAGCTCATAGGCCGCGCCCACCTCGGCGAAGCGACCGGCGGCCTTGTCGTCGCCGGAATTGGCGTCGGGATGAAATTTTTTGGCGAGCTTGCGGTAGGCCGACTTAATTTCGGCTTCACTGGCTCGCTTGGGTACGCCAAGCACTTTGTAAGGATCGCGCATGGAAGTGGTATAGTCTGATCATAACGGTTGTGGGACACTTTTAACTGCATATCTGGGTTATGTCGCGCGGCAACGCAACTCCGGTTGGCCTCATTGCCGCGTAAAGGGTAAGGAAACGCCATGAGCGACATTGTCGATACAGCCGATTCCAAGGGCAAGGCGTCCGGGGACGACATGTTCTCCTGCCCCGATCCCATGGCAATCTTTGCCCAATGGCTGGCCGAGGCCCGGGCCGCCGAGCCCAACGATCCAGATGCCGCCGCGCTGGCGACCGTCGATGGGGATGGCATGCCCGATGTGCGCATGATTTTGCTGAAGGGCGCCAATGGGGACGGATTTGTGTTTTACACCAATCTTGAAAGCGCCAAGGGGCGCCAGCTTGGCGTCAACCCGGTGGCGGCGATGTGTTTTCACTGGAAGTCGCTGCGCCGCCAGGTGCGGGTGCGGGGGCCGGTCGTGGCCGTCGCCGATGCCGCGGCGGACGCCTATTTTGCCAGCCGGCCCCGGGGCAGCCGCATCGGCGCCTGGGCCTCGGCCCAGTCGCGGCCCCTTGAGAGCAAATTCGCCCTTGAAAAAAAGGTCGCCCTTGTGGCGGCGAAATATCCCCTTGGCGAAATTCCCCGGCCGGCGCATTGGTCCGGCTTCCGTATTGTCCCACGGCAGATCGAGTTCTGGCGCGATGGGGCCTTTCGTCTGCATGACCGCCGCGTTTTTCGCCGCAAAGCCCCGGCAGAGCCGTGGACGGTCGCGCGGCTTTATCCATGACGGTCCAGCCGCCCTTTCACATATTGTCGCCGTCCGGGGAGTCTAGATAATGCCAGACCAGACCAATACCGAAACCAAGACGCTGATCCTTACCGGCGCCAGCCGGGGGATCGGCCACGCCACGGTCAAGCGGTTTTCCTCCGCCGGCTGGCGCGTTATCACCTGTTCGCGGCAACCCTTTCCCGAGGACTGTCCGTGGGAGGCGGGCCCCGAGGATCACATTCAGGTCGATCTTGCCGACCCGGCCAACACCGAAGCTGCGATCGCGGAAATGCGCGAGCGGCTTGAGGACAATGGCGGCCGGTTGAATGCGCTGTGCAACAATGCCGCCATCTCGCCCAAGGGCGAGGGCGGGATACGTCTTGGCGCCATCCAGACCCCGCTGGCGGACTGGCAAACGGTGTTTCAGATCAATTTTTTCGCCCCCATCATGCTGGCCCGCGGGTTGATGGCGGAACTGCGCCAGGCGACCGGATCGGTGGTCAATGTCACCTCGATCGCCGGCGGCCGGGTCCACCCCTTCGCCGGTGCCGCCTATTCAACCTCCAAGGCGGCTCTGGCGGCCCTGACCCGGGAGATGGCGGCTGATTTTGGCCCCCACGGCATCCGCGTCAATGCCATTTCTCCCGGCGAGATCGAAACTTCGATCCTCTCGCCGGGGACCGAAAAGCTGGTTGAGGAAATCCCGTTGCGGCGGCTGGGCCAGCCCGAAGAGGTGGCCAAGGCGATCTATTTTCTGTGCACCGAGCAGTCCAGCTACGTTTCGGGGGCGGAGCTGCATATCAATGGCGGCCAACACGTTTAAAAACACGTTCAGGGTACATTTCAGCGCCATGGGCATGAAAAATACTTTAGGCCCCGCGGGGGAGAATTGCTCCGACCGTTAAACATAAGTTAACAGGGTTCCTTGTGGGGGCCATTTTCGTTCATTAAGATTGCCTTAAGGATGTTACGGGTTTTCCGTGAACGGTGTGTCATTGCGGTTTCCGCTCCCCCAGGGGCGATAGCGCCGCTTGGCTGCGTTGGCGGGGTTCGGCGAAAAAAAACAATGGTCGACTGAAGGAGACAGGTATGGCTGCCGGCACTTATGAGCGAGGCGGAGTTGGGGACACCGGCAAACGGTGGTTTCTGCGAGCGGCTGCGTGTTCGGCGGCTCTGGCGGTGAGTGGCTGCTCGACGTCGTTTTCCGATATTGACATTTTCTCCTCCGAGCCGCCGCCCTGTCCCTCGGCAGGGACGCTGGTCGATGCCGCCACCATCACCGAGTTCGCCAAGGCCCGGTCGACGGCGGATTCGAACATTCGCTACCGGGCTGAAATCACCCGTTCGGCCTATGACTGCTCTGTTTCGGGTAACAGCGTTACCGGCACCGTCGGCATTGTCGGCGAAGTTTCGCTCGGCCGACGGGGGCGGGCCGGCGATATCACCCTGCCGCTGTTCATCGCCGTCACCATTCGCGACGCCGAGGTGGTGACCAAACGTTTTGAAGTTGTCGATGTCACCATCCCCAGGGGCCAGAAACGGGCAAGTTTCGAAAAAATCATCCCCAACTTCGATTTCGACATCCGCTCGGGCCGCAAAACCGTCGATTACGAACTGCTTATCGGCTTTAACCTCAGCCCCGAACAGGTGGCCTACAACCGCGATCAGTTGGACGGCAGCTGAGTTTTGAGGAGCCCGGGGGGTTCAATTTGACAGCCGGCTCGTTTGCGCGGCAAACTGTCGGCGGCCAACTTTCGCGGTTGGCCGAAAAAGACATACTCGCTCGATCTCTGCGGGAGAGACCGGCCCTGGCCGGCGCCGAAGGAGCAACCGCCCCGGAAACTCTCAGGCACATTGGACCGCTAGAGGGACGAGACTCTGGAAAGCTGCTGCGTCTTTTTTACGAAAGGCGCACCCACCGAAGGGGGTAGGCACCGGCCAAAAAATTTCTGGCCGGTGTGAAATCTCTCAGGTTCCGCGACAGAGGGGGCGCTGACGGGCATTTTGCCTGTGGGCACCTTGATGCGGAGGGCGAGAGATGACGGGATTTTCGGGCGCCGACGGGCAGGGGGAGGCGAACGCCCGCACCCCGCTATACGATCTTCATATCGAACTTGGCGCCAAAATGGTGCCGTTTACCGGCTATGATCTGCCGGTACGGTATCCCGCCGGGATTCTGGCCGAGCACAATCATACGCGGCGCGCGGCGGGGCTGTTCGACGTCTCCCATATGGGCCAGGCTTTCCTTGTCGGCCCCGACCACGAAACGGTGGCCACCGCCCTTGAGGCTTTGACGCCGGGCAACATTAACGGCCTGGGCCCGGGGCGCCAGCGCTACACTTTGCTGCTGAACGATGATGGCGGCATCCTCGATGACCTGATGGTCTCCCGCGAGGATACCCATACCGGTGACGGTCAGCTTTATCTGGTCGTCAACGCGGCTCGAAAATCCGCCGACTACGCCCGTATCCGCGCCAACCTGCCGGCCGGGATCGAGTTGCGGCTGGTGGAAGACCGGGCGCTCCTGGCGCTTCAAGGCCCCCAAGCGGTCCAGGTGATGGCCCGCCATTGCCCCCAAGCGGCCCAGCTTGGTTTCATGGGCGCCACCCGCGCCAGCTTTGACGGCATCGACTGCCACATCAGCCGTTCCGGATATACCGGCGAGGACGGCTTTGAGATTTCCATGGCCGCCGGCGAGGCCGAAACCGTCGCCCGGGCGCTTCTGGCGGAACCGGAAGTTGCGCCCATCGGCCTGGGCGCCCGGGATTCCTTACGCCTTGAAGCCGGCCTTTGCCTCTATGGCCACGACATCGACGAAACCACCAGCCCGATCGAAGCGGACCTGGCCTGGGCGGTGTCCAAACGGCGCCGGGAGGAGGGCGGTTTCCCCGGTGCGAAACGCATCCTTGCCGAGCTGGCGCAAGGGCCGGCCCGCGTCCGCGTCGGCATATTGCCGCAAGGCCGCGCCCCGGCCCGCGAACACACCGAGATCCGCAAAGCCGAAGGCGGCAGGATCGGTTCGGTGACCAGCGGCGGCTTTGGCCCGACTGTCGGCGGCCCGATCGCCATGGGATATGTCGAGACGGCCTTCGCCGAGCCCGGCACCGAAATCAATCTTCTGGTGCGCGGCAGGGCTCTGCCCGCACAGGTGGTGGAACTGCCGTTCGTTCCACATAATTTTCTGCGCTGAGACGCGCGGCATCACAGCAAAATAGAGACCTGAGGGGACCCATGGATACGATAAAGTTCACCAAGGACCACGAATATGTCGCCATAAAGGGCGATATCGCGACAATCGGCATTTCCAACTATGCTCAGGAGCAATTGGGCGATGTCGTGTTTGTCGAGTTGCCGGAGGTGGGACGCGATGTCGAGCAGGGTGATGAAATCGCCGTGGTCGAATCGGTTAAGGCCGCCAGCGAGATCTATTCGCCCATCGGCGGCACCGTCACCGAAATCAACCCGGCTCTTGAGGGCGCGCCCTCGACCGTCAACGAAGCTGCTGAGGGCGATGGCTGGTTTTTCAAGCTGAAGATTGCCGACACCGGCGAGCTTGACGGTCTGATGGATCGCCAAGCTTACGAAAAATTCGTCGCGGAGATCGCCTGATGCGCTACCTGCCGCTCAATGCGGCCACCCGCGCCGACATGGCAGCCAGCATTGGCGTGGGCGGCATTGACGATCTTTTCGCCGATATCCCAAAGGACAAGCGCCTTATCGGTGATCTGGACCTTCCCGGCTACAAAGGCGAGATTGAGGTCGAGCGGGACATTGGCGCCATGGCGGCGCGGAATGTCGCGGCGGGGTCGATGCCGTTTTTCTGCGGCGCCGGGGCCTACCGCCACCATGTTCCCGCCACCGTCGATCACCTGATCCAGCGGTCGGAGTTTTTAACCTCCTACACGCCCTATCAGCCCGAGGTCAGCCAGGGCACGCTGCAAATGCTGTTCGAATTCCAGACCCAGGTCGCCGCCCTGACCGGCATGGAGGTTGCCAACGCCTCGATGTACGACGGCTCGACTGCCGCCGCCGAGGCGGTGCTGATGGCCCACCGGCTGACCCGGCGTGGGCGGGCCATCATTGCCCACGGCCTGCACCCCCACTACCGCGAGGTGATTAAAAACCTCTCCGGCTTTGCCGGCCATGGCCTTGAGTGCCTTGAGGCCGCCCCCGGCGAGCTTGGCGATATCATCGGCGCCATCGACGCCGATACCGCTTGCGTGGTGGTGCAGAGCCCCGATGTTTACGGTCGGATCCATGATCTGGCGCCGATTGCCGAGGCCGCCCACGCGGCCGGTGCGCTTGTTGTCGCGGTATTCACCGAGGCCATGGCGCTGGGGGCGTTAAAGCCGCCCGGCGAAATGGGCGCTGATATTGTCGCCGGGGAAGGCCAGTCGATCGGCAACGGGCTCAATTTTGGCGGCCCTTACGTGGGGCTTTTTGCCTGCCGGCAGAAATTCATCCGCCAGATGCCGGGGCGGATCTGCGGGCAAACGGTGGATGCCGCCGGTGCCCGTGGTTTTGTACTCACCCTGTCGACCCGCGAGCAGCACATTCGCCGTAAAAAAGCCACCAGCAATATCTGCACCAATGCCGGGCTCTGCGCGCTTGCCTTTTCCATCCACATGTCGCTTCTGGGCGAGGTCGGGCTAAGGCGCGTTGCCGCCCACGCCCATGCCAACGCCGTGGCCCTGGCCGAAAAGCTGACCGCGCTCCGAGGTGTCGAGCTGGAAACCGAGGCGTTCTTCAACGAGTTCACCTTGAAACTGCCCAGACCCGCCGCCGGCGTGGTCGAGGATCTGGTGGACCGGGGCGTTCTGGGCGGCGTGCCCGCCTCGCGGCTCGAACCGGCGCGGGACGACCTGGCGAACCACCTCATCATCGCCGCCACCGAGACCAATACCGGGGCCGATATCGCCGCCTTCGAAACCGCCCTTGGGGAGGTGCTCAAATGATGAACCGTAAGGGGCGGCCCACCGCGCCGGCGGCCGGCGCCGACAGTGGCGCGTTCCAAACCGTTTCGGGAAATCGTGGCCTGCAGATCGAGGAGCCGTTGCTGTTCGAGGTTGGCGCGCCCGATGCCACCGGTGTGGATTGGCCCGAACCTCGGGCAGTGAAAAGCCGCCTCGGCGATCTGGCCCGCCGGAACCCCATCGGCCTGCCGGGGCTTTCGGAGCCCGAAACCCTGCGCCACTATGTGCGTCTGAGCCAGAAGAACTACGCCATCGATACCGGCCTTTACCCCCTGGGTTCGTGCACCATGAAGCATAATCCGCGGCTGAACGAAAAACTGGCCCGGCTGCCCGGCTTTGCCGATCTGCATCCGCTGCAACCGCAATCGACCACCCAAGGGGCGCTGGACCTGATCGCCACCCTGGCTGACTGGCTGATGGAAATCACCGGCATGGCGGCGGTGGCGATGTCGCCCAAGGCCGGCGCCCATGGCGAGCTGTGCGGCATGATGGCCATCCGCGCCGCCCTTGAGGCCCGGGGCGACAGACGCTCCGTTGTGCTGGTGCCCGAATCGGCCCACGGCACCAACCCCGCGACAGCGGCCCTTCTGGGTTACAAGGTCGTCAGCGTTCCGGCCCGCGATGACGGCACCGTGGCGCCCGAGGCGGTGCGGGAGCGGATGGACGAACAGCTCGCCGCCATCATGCTGACCAACCCCAACACCTGCGGTTTGTTCGAGCGCGACATTGTCGAAATTGCCGATGCGGTGCATGACGCCGGCGGGCTTTTTTACTGTGACGGTGCCAACCTCAACGCCATCATGGGCAAGGTCAAGCCCGCCGATCTGGGCGTCGATGCCATGCACATCAACCTGCACAAGACCTTCTCCACCCCCCATGGCGGTGGCGGTCCGGGGGCGGGGCCGGTGGTGTTGTCCCCGGCGCTGGCGGCGTTCGCGCCGGTGCCATTTGTGCGCCGGGGAGAAGATGGCCTGGAGATGGTTGAACACCGGGCCGATACCGGGGGGGACGGTTCCATCGGCCGCATGACGGCGTTTCACGGCCAGATGGGCATGTTCGTGCGGGCGCTGGCTTATATGATGAGCCATGGCGGCGACGGCATTCGCCAGGTGGCCGAGGATGCGGTGCTCAATGCCAACTACATCCGCGCCGGGCTCAAGGGGCTGATGAGCCTTCCGTTCGGCGCTGACCGGCCATATATGCATGAGGTGCTCTTTGACGACAGCTTCCTGAAGGGAACCGGTGTTGCAACCCTGGATTTCACCAAGGCGATGATCGATGAGGGCTACCACCCGATGACGATGTATTTCCCCCTCGTCGTTCACGGCGCCATGCTCATCGAGCCGACCGAAACGGAGTCCAGAGCCAGCCTCGACCACTTCATCGCCACCATGGCCGGGCTTATCGGCAAGGTGAAGGATGGAGATCTGGACCGGTTTTCCGGCGCGCCCCATCTGGCGCCGCGCCGCCGGCTCGATGAAACCGGAGCGGCGCGTAACCCGCGCCTGAAATGGACCCCGCCGGCATCGGATACGGCAACCGAATAGGTAGCCAATGGCTGGCCGCACCCGCATTCGCAGCGTTGCCCTTGGCCTGTTGTCGGTGCTCGCCATTGCCGGTCTTATCGCGCTTGGGGCCTGGCAGGTGCACTGGATGCAGTGGCAGGATCGCCTTTATGAACAAGGTAAAATCGTGGCGGGTTCCGAGCTGGCGACGATCACCGATATCGAGGCCGGGTTCGAGTATGGTTTCGACGTCAATATTCTGCGGGTCCAGCTAAACGGGTTCTACCGCCACGATCTGGAGCGATATGTGGCGGCGGCCATGAATGGTGAGCCGGGGTTTCGGGTTCTCACCCCGTTCATAGAAGAGCTTGGTTACGTTGTGTTGGTGGATCGGGGTTGGGTGAGCGAAGTCGATCGGGCGCCCCAGTCCCGAAGCGACCCTCGCGCGCCGGAGGGAAAAATTTCCATCACCGGCATAACCCGCGTAAATGCCGTCAGCCGGTTCAATTTGCTGCCACAAGCTGATCTGGCGAAAAAAATCTGGTTCTGGTTTGATCGGCCCGGCCTGATCGCCTCCCTGCCGACAGGGCTTGGCGAGACCGCCGACGGGCAGGCGGGGCTCAATGCCATGTTGTTCGTTCAACTCGAACCCGGTGGTGAGCCTGGTGACGGTCGGCTGCCGCTGGTTGGTCCGCCAGAGATAAAATCGGGCACCGTCCATCTGCTTTACGCCATCGGGCTGTTTTCGCTGGCGGCGATATTGGCGGCAACCACGGTCCGCTGTTTCTGGCGACGACGACGGAAGGCGCGCAAAACAGGTCATTTGCCCGGCAGCAAAATTTAACGTCTGGACTCCAAGAGGGAAGAGGCCGCGTGCCGGTCAGTTCAGCTTGGACGACAGACCCTTGATGGCATCGTCGATCAGGGAAGCCGATTTGTCTTTTGAAAGGTCGCTGGCAATGAGCTGGCCGGCGGCGGCAATCGCCACTTCGGCGGCGTGGGCGCGCACGTCCTTGATTGCTTGCGCCTGGGCCTGGACGATTTTGTCCTCGGCCAATCTGGTGCGCCGCTCCAGGGTTTCGGTCAGCTTCTCCCGCGCCTCGGTGGCCAGCAGTTCGGCCTCGTATTTGGCCTGGGCGATGATGCCTTGCGCCTCGGTCTCCGCATCGCGCTGCTTGCGTTGATATTCGGCCAGAAGGTTCTGGGCCTCCTCGCGCAGGCGCCGGGCCTCGTCGAGTTCGGCGCGGATGCCGTCGGCCCGGTCATCGAGGGCCTTGGCGATCATTTTCGGCACGCCGTAATAGATGATCAGCGCAATAAAGCCGAAAAAAGAAACGGCGATCCAGAAACTGGTCGATTCCAGCATGTTTCTCTCAGCCTTTCATGGCGCTGGCGACCGCGGCCGAAATCTTGGCCTTGGTCCAGCGGCCGCCGACCAGTTCCTTGACGATGGCCTCGGCGGTTTCGTTGGCGACATTGCCGATCTCGGCCAGCGCCGCGGTCTTGGCGGCGGTGATGGTCTTTTCAGCCGCCTCGGTCTTGACGGCCAGTTCCTCTTCGACCCGGCCGCGCTGGATGTCGATTTCGCGGGAAAGTTTTTCGCGTGTCGCCTGGGCGATTTCGTGGGCGTTCGCCCGCGCCTCGGCCAGTGCGGCCTCGTAAGTGGCGATCGCGGTATCGGTGTCGCGCTTGAGCCTTTCGGCTTCGTCCAGATCGTTGGCGATCCGGTCGCGGCGTTCCTCCAGCACGGTGGCAATGCGCGGCAGAGCAACCCGCGCCATGAGGAAATAAAGCGCCGTGAACGAGATCACCAGCCAGATGATCTGCGGTGCGAACGTCGAAAAGTCGAGTTGGGGCATTACGCTCCCCTCAAAAGGACGGCCCGGTTTCCCCCAAGACAGGCCCAGCTTGCCGCTATTGGCCGCCGGGGGGAAGCCTCCTGCCGTTCGTCAGACGACGAAGAGGAGGATAAGCGCCACCACGAGGCCAAAAAGGCCGGTCGCTTCGGCCAGCGCAAAGCCCAAAAGCAGGTTCGGGAACTGGCCGGGCGCCGCCGCCGGGTTGCGCAAGGCGCCGGAAAGATAGGCACCGAAAATATGACCGATACCGATACCGGCGCCGGCGAGCGCGATGGTCGCAAGACCCGCGCCAATGAGCTTTGCAGCTTCAGGTTCCATTTTTAACTCCCGAAAAGATTAAGTCGAAGACAAGGGGTGAATGCGCTCAATGCATATGCAGCGCGTCGTTGAGGTAGATGCATGTCAGGATGGCGAAGACGTAAGCCTGCAGGAACGCAACCAGCACTTCAAGGCCGGTAAACGCCACCATGAAGGCCAATGGCGCCCAGCCTCCGAGTATGCCCATGGAGATGACAAAGCCGGCGAAAACCTTCAGCATCGTATGCCCGGCCATGATGTTGGCGAAGAGGCGCACCGACAGGCTGATCGGCCGGGTCAGGTAGGAAATCACCTCAATGACCACCAGAAGCGGTACCAGCGCCTTGGGGATGCCCGAGGGCACGAAGAATTTCAAAAACCCGATGCCGTGGGTGACAAAACCGATAACGGTGACGCCGATGAACACCGTGCCGGCGAGCATGAGGGTCACGATGATATGGCTGGTGACGGCAAAAGCGTAAGGCAGCATGCCGAGCATGTTGCTGGCGAGCACGAACATGAACAAGGTAAAGACGAAGGGGAAATATTTCTGCCCCGCATCGCCGACATTGTCGCGCACCATCTTGGCGACGAACTCATAGCCGAGTTCGGCAATCGACTGGAACCGTCCCGGCACGATGGCCCGGCCGCCCATGGAAAAGATGGTAAAAATGCATATGACCAGAATGCCGATCAGCATCCACAGCGCCGAATTGGTGAACGAGGCATCAATGCCGAAGATTTCGATCGGCACGATCCGCTTGATCTCGAATTGAGCCATGGGATCGAGCGCCGAGCCGGCGGCTTCGAGCGGAACATCGGTCCCTTTTTCGGCGCCGCCCGCAACAGCGGGTTGGGTGCTTTTGCCGGCCTCTTGCGCCCGGGCATCGAGAAAAGCCAGTGTGTTCAAATCAGACGCCACGCGGCATCCCCCTCATCTCCGTTTCGACGGCTCATCCGCCGACCCGTCTTGCCTTGCCGTCTCGTTCATCGCCTTGGCGGTGCGCACAACATTCAAAATTCCCGCCGCCGCGCCAAGCCCAAAGAAAATGAGCAAAAACAACGGCAGCGTTCCAAACCAGGTGTCGAGTTGCCACCCGATCAGCCCGCCAACCACAAAGCCCGCAACAAGTTCGGTTGCAAGCCGGAAGGCAAAACCAAGTTGAGTCCCCCGTCTGCCACCCTGTTCTGGCCCCTTATGCTGTTTGCGGACGTCCCTGAGCTTGGTTTCGAGGTTGTCGAGCCGATGGTCCGCATTTGAAGGGGGGTGCCCTTCGCGCCGTTTTTTCATCGTCTCGCTCGTTTCGCACCAAGCCGGTAGCGTTCGCAACGCAACATTTACGTCGAGCCGGGCGCACCATAGTGTGGCGCCATTGGGCTGTCAAGCATGGGTATAATCCGTTATGTTGTTGAAGTAAAAAGAAAAAACCGAACTCGACGATGGGATACCGTCGTTGAAGGCGAGAACCGGGCGTCGGCCCGGCAAAAACCGCCAAAGCTCAGCCGGCTTCGCGGTAGCTGTGGGCGGTATCGAGGTCCACCGAGACCAGTTGACTGACGCCGTTTTCGGCCATGGTGACACCAAAAAGACGGTCCATTTGCGCCATGGTATAGGCATGGTGGGTGATGATCAAAAAGCGTGTGTCGGTCTGGTGCGCCAGGGTCTGGATCACGTTGCAGAACCGCTCGACATTGGCGTCGTCAAGGGGTGCATCGACCTCGTCGAGCACACAGACCGGCGAGGGGTTGGTGCGGAACACCGCCAAAATGAGGGCGATGGCGGTCAGCGCCTGCTCGCCACCGGAAAGCAGGGTCAGAACTTGTGGTTTTTTACCCGGCGGCCGGGCGACGATTTCAAGCCCGGCATCGAGCAGATCGTCAGCTTCGGTCAGGGTGAGCTCCGCCGTGCCGCCGCCAAAAAGCTGCCGAAACAGGTCGCGGAAATGGGTATTTACATTCTCAAACGCTGCCAGCAGCCGCTGCCGGGCCTTGGTGTTGAGGCTGGCGATCCCCTGGCGCAGGCGGCCGATGGCCTGTTCAAGGTCCTGGCGTTCGGATTTCATCGTCTCAAGGCGCGTCCCCTGCTCGGCGGCCTCTTCCTCGGCTCTCAGATTGACCGCGCCAAGACGGTCCCGATCACTTTTCATGCGCGCCAGGCCGGCTTCGGTTTTTGCCGCATCGGGCAGATCGTCGCCCGGAGCAAACCCCGCGACCGTCAGCGCCCCTTCGGGCTGCATCCCAAGGGCTTCGGAAATGGCGGCGGCCGCGGCGGCGTGGCGTTCGGTCGCCGCCTCCTGCCGGGCTTCGGCCCGGGCGAGGGCCTCACGGGTTTCGGCCAGCGAGGCTTGCAGCGCTCTGGCGGATTTTTGCTGTTCGGCAAGCCTGGCTTCGGCCGTGGCCAGCGTATCCGCGGCCGCCTGGCGCTGGCGCTCGGCGGTGGCGATGGTGTCGGCCAGGGCGGAGCGTTTTTCGGCGATTTGCGCCGGTAGCCGGCTGAGTTCGGCCAGGGCGGATTTTATCTCGGTCTGGCGGGTCAAAAGGGTCTGGCGCTGGGCGCTCGCGGCCTTGGCGCGGGTCTGCCAGCGATCGGTCTCGGTGCCGATGCGGGTAAGCCGCGCCGCCTGGATTTCGGCCTCGCGGGCCAGCGCCCCGGCGCGCGCCTCGGCCTGCCCCAGCGCCCGCCGCTCCTCGACGACGCAGGCTCGCAGCGGATCCAGATCCGCTTGAGATGCGTTTTGGTCCGGCTGGCCGGCGCTGGCGGTCCGGGCGGTGGCAAGGGCGGTTTGCGCATCTTCAAGATCGCGGTTTATCCGGCCACGGGCCTCCTCAAGGGCAATGCGTTTTTCGCGGGCCTCGCGGGTCGCTCTTTCATGGGCATCGCGGCTCGCGCGGGCCTGGTCGGCGGCTTTTCCCGCCTTGCGCCACAGGCTGCGCGCCTGGTGTTCGGCGGCCTCGGCAGCCTCCCGCGCGGCCTTGTTTTGCAAAAATGCCGCTGCGGTTTGGTCTTTGTGAACCGATGCCTCTTCAAGGCTTTGGCGGATTTCGGTAAGCCGGTTGCGGGCTTTTAATCGCCGGCTTGCGGCGGTGGGAGCGCCGGCACGGGCGATATATCCATCCCAGCGCCACAAATCTCCCGAAAGGCTTACCAGCCGCTGGCCGGGGATAAGGCCCGGCTGAAGCGCATCGCCGTCGGT
>UOEM01000074.1_pt1 | contig 17779 bp, 16 predicted proteins | sample 1988661 | NCBI WGS metagenome assembly UOEM01 (sample SAMEA4712195, study PRJEB27164) | hydrothermal vent metagenome | biome: marine basaltic hydrothermal vent biome; feature: marine hydrothermal vent; material: mineral | place: Pacific Ocean | collected 2011-06-14/2011-07-23 | depth 1719 m | reverse complement strand
CGCATCATTTGCGTGGTCTACACCTTGAGGGGCAACACATGCCGCATCATCTCGGCGCGGCGGGCACGGAAGGGTGAGGAAAATGAGTATCGCGCGCAAATCGAAAAACGAACTTCGTAAGGGCAATACGGACTGGGCTCGTCTTGACGCAACGACCGATGCGGATATTGAAAAAGCCGTTGCCGATGATCCCGATGCGGCACCGCTTGACATCGACTGGTCAACGGCGGAGCTGATGACACCGCACAAGACCCAGATTTCCATTCGTCTCGATGACGATGTGATCGATTTCTTCAAAAAAGGCGGATCGGGCTATCAAACCCGCATAAACACAATTTTGCGCCACTTCATGGAGCAGAAGAAGCGCAAAACCGGGTAACCCCTACCCCAAAACATCCTTGACCATCGCGCCGGCCTTGGAGAAATCCATCCGGCCGGCATAGCGTTCCTTTAGGGCCGCCATGGTGCGGCCCATGTCTTTGAGGCTCTTGGCCTCTATTTCCCCGACAATTTCGGCCACAGCGGCGCGCATTTCGTCTTCCGAGAGCTGCTTGGGCATGAACTCCTGGATAATCTCGATTTCCTCGGCCTCCTGGGTCGCCAGTTCGGCCCGGCCGGCCTCTTCGTAGATCTTTTCGGATTCCCGACGCTGCTTGACCATTTTTGCCAGGATATCGAGCACCTGACCGTCATCCACGCCTTCGCCCGTGCCGGTGGTGCGGGCGGCGATGTCGCGGTCCTTTATGGCGGCATTGACCAGCCTCAGGGTCGCCACCCGGCGCTTTTGCTGGCTTTTGATTGCGGTTTTCAGCGTTTCGTTGATGTCGTCACGTAAGCCCATGAGCTTTGCCCCTCAAATTTGGTCATTCCCCCGCCCGCATCGACCGCTTCCCCCTGGTCATTGCGCAAGGCATTGGAAATATGTCTTTTTCTGGCACGCGCAGTCTGTTGACCCTGGGCGCGCTATCCCCTAATTTTGCGCAACTTTCACGCCGCCTGAATTGGCGTGACCTCGCGGCAAGCCGCACTAAAGCCCTCTGAGCCGGTAAGATCAATGACCAACCTGCAACCCGCCGCGACAAGCCACCCCAAAAGCGGCAAGAACGCCACACCCCGGACCCCCAAATCCTGGAGCATCAAGCGGCCAACGGCCCTTTTGGTCCTTGCAGATGGCACGGTGATCGAAGGGCAAGGCGCCGGCGCGATTGGCGCAGCTTCGGCGGAGGTCTGTTTTAACACCGCCATGACCGGCTATCAGGAGATCCTCACCGATCTGTCCTATGCCAGCCAGATCATCACCTTCACCTTCCCCCACATCGGCAATGTCGGCACCAATGCCGAAGATACCGAAACGGCGGGCAAGGCCGATGCGACCGGCGCCCTGGGCGCGGTGTTCCGGGCACCGATCACGGCTGCTTCCAACTACAGGGCCGCCCGCCACCTGGACGATTGGCTCAAAGCGCGGAATATCATCGCCATCACCGGTGCCGACACACGGGCGCTCGCAACCCGCATCCGCGAAAACGGCATGCCCAACGCCGTCATCGCCCATGCGCCCGATGGGCAGTTCGATCTCGCCGCCCTTAAAGCCCGCGCCACGGCATTTGCCGGCATCGAGGGCGCCGACCTCGCCGGCGGCGTCACCACCGCCCAGACCTACGCCTGGGACCAGACGCCGTGGGCCTGGGGAGAGGGTTTTGGGCAGGCGGGCGCACCGCAACGCCACATCGTGGTGATCGACTATGGCGCCAAATCCAACATCCTGCGCGCTCTTGCCGGGCTGGGCTGCCGGGTGACGGTGGTCTCGGCCCGCACCAATGCCCGGGACATTGTGGCTTTGGCCCCCGACGGCGTCATGCTGACCAATGGCCCCGGCGATCCCGCCGCGACTGGCGCTTATGCGTTGCCGATCCTGCAGGACCTCATTACCGCCGCGGTTCCGATCTTCGGCATCTGCCTTGGCCACCAGCTCCTGGCCCTGGCGCTGGGCGCGGCCACGCGGAAAATGCATCAGGGCCATCACGGCGCCAACCATCCGGTGGTCGATCTGACCACCGGCAAGGTCGAGATCACCTCGATGAACCACGGCTTCACCGTCGCCTCGGACAGCCTGCCCGATGGGGTTCGCCAGACCCACGCATCGTTGTTCGATGGCACCAATTGCGGCCTGGCCGTCGATGGCAAGCCGGTTTTCTCGGTTCAGCACCACCCCGAAGCCTCACCGGGCCCCCATGACAGCCACTATCTTTTTGATCGGTTTATGGGGTTGGTGGATGAGTTTAAGGCATGATTTTCGGCGCTGGGTGACCGCGAAAATTTGCCAATTCGTGTATTTAGTAAACTGTCACCGTAATGGCACCGTAATGGTAATGCTGATAGAGGAAGACGATGATGCAAGGCAAAAAACTCCCTGATGTAACCTTTAAAACCAGGGTGCGCGACGAATCGATTGGTGGCGACAATCCCTATCGCTGGCAGGATGAAACGACCGACAGCTACTTCAAGGGCAAGCGGGTCATTGTCTTTTCATTGCCCGGCGCCTTCACCCCCACCTGCTCGACATTCCAGTTGCCCGACTTTGAAAAACTGTACGACCAGTTCAAGGCCAAGGGCATCGATGCGATCTACTGCATCTCGGTCAACGATGCTTTCGTAATGAACGCCTGGGGCCGCCAGCAGGGCGTCAAAAACGTCAAGCTAATTCCGGACGGGTCGGGCGAATTCACGCGTAAAATGGGCATGCTGGTCACCAAGGACAATGTCGGGTTTGGTATGCGCTCGTGGCGGTATGCGATGATCGTCAATGACGGGGTTATCGAAGCGTGGTTCGAAGAGCCTGGATTTTGCGACAACGGCGCTGACGACCCCTATGGCGAAAGCTCGCCGCAAAACCTGCTGAAATATCTGGAAAACCAGTAAAACAATACCTTATAGCGCTTTCAGGAGGTGAATTACGGTAACGGTTTACTAAATTGGAGTTGCTATCGGCAATAGGTCGAACGCCGTTTTGCCAGGTCGAGATGAAAATGGCTGTAGTGGAAGCGGTCCGAGTTCGGCCCCAGCACCGTTTTAAACACTCCGCATGACTTTTTGTGCACCTCACGCAAAAACGCCTGCTTGGCGCCGCCAGCGCGCCAACTCTTTTGAACCGAGACCTTGTCGCCATTGGCCAGATTGAATGTGCCGATATCCATGGCGTTGGCAAAGGCGTGTTCGCTGATGCGGCCTTTTTTCGAATTGTTGCGCCGGCGGCAGGCGTAGGACGCCATGTTGCGCACACTGACCACGCCGACGCCCAGATGCCGCCGCGCCGCCGGCGCCACCACCTGGTCGGCCCATTTCGCCAGAGCCGCCGTCAGGTTGCAGTTGACCGTGGCAACCGGCGCCATCTTTATTTTTGCCTCACCGAACGCCCGGAGCAGAACCGGCCTGGCAACACCGCACGCGCCCTTGGAGATCGCCGGTTTGGGATCATAGACCGCCACGCCGGCCCTTACATTCCGGCAAACCCCACTGGTTTGCGGCGGCAGTGCCGTCAGGCGAAGTGGGGGGGTGGGCGGAATATTGGAAGGCGGCCGGGGCTTTGCCGCCGGCAGGGGCGCCGAAACACCGGTTTTCTTAAAAACCGTACCCGACGCCGGGGAAACGGACCGCACCAGTACGTCCATGCCCGTCATGCCCGTGGCCGCCGATGGAGCCGAAGACCCTGAAGGCATCATGATGGTCGTGCGTCCCGGCGGCGGCGGTGTGCCGGCCGGCGCCGCCGCCAATGGCGCAACCAGGGGCGGAACCGAGGGCCTGGTGGGGACAAAGACCGTGGCCAGGGGCACTGGCGCCACGACAGGCGTGCTGACGGTTTGGGGTTTGGGGGCCGGCAAAGGCGGCGGCGCGGAAGGGGCCGCGACACGGCCCGGTTTTGGTGCCGGCGGCGGCGCTTTGACTGCGGGGGCCCCGACCACGGCCCGCCGGCGCCGGGGCGGAGGCGGCGGTGAAAACCGGTCGGCAAAATCGCTCACGGACTGCCGGGCCCGCTCAAACCAGCTTGACTGGGCCGAGGCGGGCTCCAAGGTCAGGAGCGTGGCAAAAACCAGCACAAGTCCGGAACCAATCAGGAATTTGCCCCTGGCACGAATTTTGAGCCTGAAGGATTGACCCCCGGCAGGCAAACCCTCAAACCCGCCGTTCCGCCACCTTTTGCGCCAACCCATGGCAGAACATTCCCTCAATTGACACCGGGCCTTGGGCACAATAGCAGTTTTTCAACGCCAGCACACGACGAAAGGCATGGACGGGGGACCGCTCAACGTCTAAACACGAGCGGATTTTCAAGAAGAAACCATGCCAAAACGCACCGACATCGAGAGCATTCTCATCATCGGCGCCGGCCCGATTGTGATCGGCCAGGCGTGCGAGTTCGATTATTCCGGCACCCAGGCGGTCAAGGCGCTCAAAGCCGAGGGCTATCGGATCATATTGGTCAACTCAAACCCCGCGACCATCATGACCGATCCCGAACTGGCGGACGCGACCTACATCGAACCGATCACCCCGGAAATCGTCGCGGCCATCATCGAGATTGAGAAACCGGACGCGATACTGCCGACCATGGGCGGGCAAACAGCGCTGAACACCGCGCTTTCCTTGCAGAAAATGGGGGTGCTGGAGGCCAATGGCGTCGAGTTGATCGGCGCCAATGCCGCGGCCATCGACAAGGCCGAGGATCGCTCTTTGTTCAAACAGGCGATGAAGAAAATCGGCCTGGAAACCCCGCGCTCGGCCCTGGCCCACACGATCGACGAGGCGCTGGCGGGGCTGAAGGAAATCGGCCTGCCGGTGATCATCCGCCCCTCTTTCACCCTTGGCGGCACCGGCGGCGGCATTGCTTATAACCGGGAGGAGTTTCTCGACATCATCGAGGGCGGCCTCGATGCCTCGCCGACCACCGAGGTCCTGATCGAGGAATCGGTTCTGGGCTGGAAGGAATACGAGATGGAGGTGGTCCGCGATAAGGCGGACAACTGCATCATCGTCTGCTCGATCGAAAACGTCGATCCCATGGGGGTGCATACCGGCGATTCGATCACCGTGGCCCCGGCCCTGACCCTGACCGACAAGGAATATCAGGTGATGCGGGATGCCTCGATCGCGGTGTTGCGCGAAATCGGGGTGGAGACCGGGGGCTCGAACGTGCAGTTCGCCGTCAACCCCAAGGACGGCCGCCTGGTGGTCATCGAAATGAACCCCCGGGTGTCGCGCTCCTCGGCGCTGGCGTCCAAGGCAACCGGTTTTCCCATCGCCAAGGTCGCGGCCCGCCTTGCGGTCGGCTACACTCTGGACGAGCTGGAAAACGACATCACGGGAGGGGCGACCCCGGCGGCCTTCGAGCCGACCATCGATTATGTGGTCACCAAAATTCCGCGCTTTGCCTTTGAAAAATTCCCCGGCGCCGAACCGCTTCTGACCACGGCGATGAAATCGGTCGGCGAGGCCATGGCGATTGGCCGTACCTTCGCCGAGAGCTTCCAGAAAGCCCTGCGCTCGCTGGAAACCGGCCTCACGGGCCTTGATGAAATCGAAATTCCCGGCCTGGGCCAGGGCGACGACAAAAACGCCCTGCGCGCCGCCATCGGCACGCCAACGCCGAACCGCATCCTCGCCGTCGGTCAGGCCTTGCGCCTTGGACTGACAGTCGAGGAGGTCCATGCCGCCTGCGCCATCGACCCGTGGTTCCTGGAGCAGATGGCGCAAATCGTCGCCACGGAGGCCCGGGTCCGCGCCCATGGGCTGCCCGGGGACGAAGGCAACTTCCGGGCGCTCAAAGCCATGGGCTTCTCCGATACCCGCCTTGCCGCCCTCGCCGGGACCGAAGCGGCCGATGTCACCGCCCGGCGCAAAAGCCTGGGCGTTTCCCCGGTCTATAAACGCATCGACACCTGCGCGGCGGAGTTCGCCTCCCCCACCGCCTATATGTACTCGACCTACGAAGCGCCCTTTGCCGGCAAGGCGGCCTGCGAGGCCGCCCCGAGCGAGGCGAAGAAGGTTGTGATTCTGGGCGGTGGCCCCAACCGTATCGGCCAGGGGATCGAGTTCGATTATTGCTGCTGCCACGCCGCGTTCGCCCTTGGCGATGCCGGCTATGAAACCATCATGGTCAACTGCAACCCCGAAACGGTCTCGACCGACTACGACACCTCCGACCGGCTCTATTTCGAGCCCCTGACCGCCGAGGACGTGATCGAAATCCTTGAGGTCGAGCGTTCGAACGGCACGTTGCACGGCATCATCGTCCAGTTCGGCGGCCAGACGCCGCTGGCGCTGGCTCGCGCCCTTGAGGCCGCCGACATGCCGATCCTGGGCACCTCGCCCGACGCCATCGACCTGGCCGAGGACCGCGACCGCTTCAAACGGCTTTTGCAGAAACAAAAACTCAAGCAGCCCGAAAACGGCATCGCCTACTCGGTGGAGCAGTCGCGCCTTGTCGCCGGCGAACTCGGCTTTCCCATGGTGGTGCGGCCCTCTTACGTGCTTGGCGGCCGCGCCATGGCCATCATTCGCGACGAAAAGGCCTTTGACAGCTATCTGCTCGGCACCTTGCCCGAACTGGTGCCCGAGGAGATCAAGGCGCGCTATCCCAACGACAAGACCGGCCAGATCAACACGGTGCTGGGCACCAGCCCACTCCTTTTCGATCGCTATCTAAGCGATGCCATCGAGGTCGATGTCGATGCGCTGGCCGATGGGCAAACGGTCACGGTCTGCGGGGTGATGGAGCATATCGAGGAGGCCGGGGTTCATTCCGGCGATTCGGCCTGCGCCCTGCCGCCCTACTCCTTGAGCCCGGACATGGTGGCCAAACTGGAAGCGCAGACCAAAACCCTGGCCAAGGCGCTCGGGGTGGTCGGGCTGATGAATGTCCAGTTCGCCATCAAGAACGATGAAATCCACGTGCTTGAAGTCAACCCGCGCGCCAGCCGTACCGTGCCATTCGTCGCCAAGGTCGTCGGCCACCCGATCGCCAAGATCGCCGCCCGCATCATGGCCGGCGAGCATCTGGCCGACCTGGCGCCGCCGCCCTTTACCATGGGTCATGTCGGGGTCAAGGAGGCGGTGTTTCCTTTTGCCCGCTTTGCCGGGGTCGACACCATTTTAGGCCCCGAAATGCGGTCCACCGGCGAGGTTCTGGGGCTGGGGTACAACTTTCCCATGGCCTTCGCCAAGGCCCAGCTTGGCGCCGGTTCGGTCCTGCCCCAGGCCGGCGGCGCATCGGGCCAAAAGGCCGGCACGGTCTTCGTGTCGGTTCGCGACACCGATAAGGCGCGCATCGTCGAGCCCATGACGAAAATGAAGGCGATGGGGTTTGACATTCTCGCCACCGGCGGCACCCAGAGCTATCTGGCCGCCCATGGGATTGATTGCACAAGGGTCAACAAGGTGCTGGAGGGCCGGCCCCATATTGTCGATGCGATGAAAAATGGCGAAGTGCATCTGGTGCTCAACACCACCGAGGGCGCCGGCGCCCTGGAGGATTCAAAATCGCTCCGGCGCGAGGCCCTGATGCACCGTATCCCCTACTACACCACCCTGGCCGGCGCCCGGGCGGCGGTGCGCGGCATTGAAGCTTTTGCCAGCGGTAAGCTTGAAGTTGCGCCTTTGCAGTCCTATCTGGCCATGGACGCTCGACCGACCCTTGGGGAAAAGGCTTAAGGGTTTTGTTTTAGTTGATTAAGTCTCACGCCATCCCGCTCCCCCACCTGGCCATCCACGGGAGCATCCTTAAGGGGTGGCCGGGTGGGGGAACGGGATGGCGTGAGACTTAATCAACTAAAATACCCTAGGCGTGGGCCACAAGTTGTGAAAGACTTAAGCGTCCAACCAAGCCGGGGTGGAAGGAAATTCCGCCCCGAGGGTGGATTGTTGTTTGGAGAGGAGCAAATAAGACCATGGAACGCGTGCCGATGACACCAATGGGCCATGAACATCTCGTCAATGAGATCAAGCGCCTGAAATCCGTCGAGCGCCCGCGCATTATCCAGGCGATTTCCGAAGCTCGCAAACATGGCGATCTGTCCGAAAACGCCGAATACCACGCCGCCAAGGAACAGCAGGGCCTGAACGAGGCCAAGGTTGCGGAGCTGGAAGACAAACTCAGCCGCGCCGATATTATCGACATTTCCAAGCTTTCCGGCAGCACGGTGACGTTTGGCGCCCAGGTCAGACTTGTCGACGAGGATACCGAGGCCGAAGTCACCTACCGGATTGTCGGCGAGCTGGAAGCCAATGCCTCGGAGGGACGGATATCGGTCACCTCGCCCATCGCCCGCGCCCTGATGGGCAAGACTAACGGCGACAGCGTCGAGGTGGCAACGCCGGGCGGCGGCAAGAGCTACGAAATCCTGAAGGTTTCTTACGCCTGAATTCAAGAACGGCTGAACCATGGCAAGTCCACCCACCGTCTGGTTGATCCATGACGGGGCGATCGGCAATGCCGTTCAGTCCGAGGGGCTGGCCGCGGCGCTTGGCCTCAAGGCGCGCACTCATATCGTCGCCCCGCCCGTGCCCTATCGCTGGCTGGCGCCATGGGGCCCGCCGGCGCCGATGCCCGAATTTACCCCTCCCTGGCCCGACATCGCCCTTGCCTCCTGCCGCCAGGCGGTCCCGTATTTGCGCCGCCTGGCCAAATTGGGGGTTTTTACCGTTTGCCTGAAAACCCCCAGAATCGATCCGGCCACTTTCGACCTGGTCTGGGTCCCGGCCCATGACCGCCTTACCGGCGCCAACGTCATCTCCACAGCCGTTTCTCCCCACACGCTGACAGCAGAAAAACTCGCCAGCGCCGCTGCTGATTTTGCCGGGGACTTCGCAACGCTCCCCCCCCGCCGCCTGGGGGTGGTCATCGGCGGCTCCAATGGTGTTTTCACCCTGGGAGCGGCCCAGATAGATCGCCTGGCCGCCGACCTTGCGGCCCTGGCCCAAACCGAGGATATCGGTTTTATCGTCACCCCTTCGCGCCGCACCGGGTCCGCCAACATTACCCACCTCAGGGCCGCCCTGAAGGGCCTTGGCGCCTATGTGTGGGATTTTAAGGGGGCCAACCCCTACCACGCCCTTCTCGCCCATGCCGACTGGCTGCTGGTGAGCTGCGACAGCGCCAACATGGTCGGCGAGGCCGCGTTCACCGGCAAGCCGGTTTATATGCTGCGCCTTCCCGGCGGCTCGGCCAAGTTCAGCCGCTTTCACGACCGGATGATCGCCACCGGCGCGGTCAGGTGGTTCGAAGGCGAGTTGGAAACCTGGCCTTACGAGCCGCTGGACGCCACCGGAGAAATCGCCGAAGCGATCCGAGCCGCCTTCGAGACCAGGACAGGCAGGAAGATCGGATGAAATTCCGGTTCGGGGACTGACCGCAAAACCGGCCCCTACGGCACCAGCACCGTGCAGCCGGTGGTTTTGCGCCCCTCCAGCAGCCGGTGGGCCTGGGCGGCCTGATCCAGCGGCAGGGTCTGATTGACGGCAACCTTGATCTTGCCGCTTTTCACCATGGCGAAAAGTTCAGCGGCGGCATTTTCCAGATAGTCGCGGTCGGCAATGAAATGGAACAGCGTCGGGCGGGTGGCGGTCAGCGATTTTTTGGCCAGATCGGTCAGTTTGAAATCGGTCACCGGACCGGACGACTGGCCGAAGCTGACAAAGGTACCGAAGGTCTTCAGCGCCGCAAGGGAGCCCTCATAGGTGTCCTTGCCAACACTGTCATAGACCGCATCGACCCCGGCCCCGCCGGTAATCTCGGCCACGCGAGCGGCCACATCCTCGGAGCGGTAGTCGATGGTGTGGGCATAGCCGTTGGCGGCGGCAAGGGCACATTTTTTCGCCCCCCCCGCGGTGCCGATCGCGGTAACGCCAAGGGCCGCCAGCCACTGGCCGACAATCAGCCCCACACCGCCGGCGGCGGCATGGACCAGAACCGTATCGCCGGCCGCCACCTTGTAGCTGCGATGGATCAGATAGTGCGCCGTCAGGCCCTTGAGCATGATGGCGGCGGCGGTTTTGTCGTCGATGCCGTCGGGCAGCTCGACCAGATGGGTGGCGGGCACCAGCCGGTGGGTGGCGTAGGCGCCATTGGGGAAGGTGTAGGCCACCCGCGCGCCTTCAGCGAACCCGGTGACCCCGGAGCCAAGGGCCTCGGCCACGCCTGCGCCCTCGCTGCCCAGGATGAGGTCTTCTTCCACCGGCCACGGGTACAGGCCCTGGCGGAAATAGATGTCGATATAGTTGACCCCCACGGCGGTCTGGCGGATGAGCACCTGCCCCTTGCCGGGCACCGGCAGGTCGATATCGCGCTTTTCGAGGGTATCGGGGCCGCCCGCGCGGGGAGCAAAAATGGCATATGGCATGGTTGGCAATCCCTCTTTGATGATTGTTATGACATGACGGCGCCAGCTGTGCATTTCAACCCTTATTATCCCGCCGGCCTCCGCCATTTCGGTTTTTTCGATCGATCGCAACTGAACCCATTCACCAAACCGTCGCGCAAGCGTGAGTTGCGCCGGGCTTGCGGTCTGCTTATGGCTGAAAAAAGTTCAACCCTTGTTTTACGCCCCAACTCAACCAAAGCCGGAGACCCGCCATGTTGATCAAGCACCGCCGCCCCTGGGAGCTTCCGGAGAGCCAGGCAACCAGCGAAACAGTATTTCTTAACCGCCGCCAGATCCTTGCCGCCGGCGGCGGCCTGCTCGCCGCCGGCGCCGTGGGGTTTGACGCCAAAGCCCAAGCCGACCCCTCCGCCGGCCTTTATCCGGCCCCCCGTAACCCCGCCTTCACCCTTAAACGCGACATCACCCCCGAGGAGATCAACTCCGCCTATAATAATTTTTACGAATTCGGCTCGTCCAAAAGCGTCGCCAAGGCGGCGCGAGCTTTACCGATCCGCCCCTGGGAGATCAGTATCGATGGCGAGGTCGAGGCCCAAATGACCCTTGGCATCGACGATCTGCTCAAAAAGGTCACACTGGAGGAGCGGCTCTACCGGCTTCGCTGCGTCGAGGCCTGGTCGATGACCATTCCGTGGACCGGCTTTCCGCTCGCCCGGCTGGTGGAGATCGCCAAACCGCTGTCGTCGGCGAAATTCTTGCGCATGCAGACCTTTGAAAACCCCAAGGTCGCCCGGGGTCAACTCGCCAGCTGGTATCCGTGGCCCTATACTGAGGGGCTGACCATGGCCGAGGCCACCAACGATCTGGCCTTCATGGTCACCGGCGCCTATGGCAAGCCGGCGGCCAGGCAATTTGGCGCACCCTTGCGCCTCGCCGTGCCCTGGAAGTACGGGTTCAAATCGGTCAAATCCATAGTCCGGTTTTCGTTCCTCAAGGAGCGGCCGGTTACGTTCTGGGAGAAAACCAATGCCGCCGAATACGGTTTTTGGGCCAATGTGAACCCAAAATTCGACCACCCGCGCTGGAGTCAGGCTTCAGAACGTGTGCTTGGCGGCCAGGAGCGCATTCAGACGGTGATTTTTAACGGCTATGGCGAGCAGGTTGCAGATCTTTACAAAGGCATGACGAAACGTGAATTTTTTATGTAGCCTCTATCTGGGTAATTTTCGCGGACACACGCTTCAATGGAAGCGGTCTGGCCAATTGGAATTTTGAAATTATAAAAAGGGCCGGACCTTCAATGCGAAAGTCCGGCCGAAGTTTTTCTCCAGACATTGAGGGAACGTCTGAACGGGACCCGTGTGTTGGCCCCCGAAAGCGAAAGGTTTTCAGATGGGGAGGGAGGACCGTCTCTCGCTTTCCAAGCTGGAAACCAGCCTGTCGCGTTACATTTGTTGCGCATAACATAAATATGCAAGATAGCTACCTGCATAGGAGGTATGCGTATAACGCATAGGTCAGTAGGACCAGTTGCGTGCATTGGAAACCAAAAACTCACAAAACACCGATATGCGCTTGGATTCCCTTTGTTCTTCGGCATAGACCAGATAGGTGTCGAACTCCGGCGCCTTGGCCGCGATGGAGACCCGCACCAGCCCTGAATTTGCCCCAATGGTGTAATCGGGCAACATGGCAAGGCCGATCCCCTGGACAACAGCCTCCTTCAGACCGTCGATATTATTGATTCGCAACACCGGCGCCCGCGGTGATTTATCGCGCCCCGCCGTCGTCAGCCAGTTGATAGATCTGAGATATGCCGGCGGATGGCCATAGGTTACGATCTTGTGGGAATCAAGATCCTCCAGGGTCTGCGGCGTGCCATGGCGCTTCAGATAGTCCGCCGACGCATAGATATGAAAATGCACCGTGAACAAACGGCGTTGAATGAGATCGGGCTGCACCGGCTGACGCAACCGAATGGCGATATCGGCCTGGCGCATGGCCAGATCGAGCTCCGAATCGGTCAAAAGCAGCTCCAGTTCGATATCGGGGAACTGCTCGATAAAGCCCTTGATCCGCGGCGTCAGCCACGCCGATCCCAACCCCACCGTGGTGGTAACCCGCAAAGGGCCCGAGGGGATTTTGCGGGTATCGGTCAGCCGCGCCCTGGCAACCCGTAACTGCTCGGAGATATTCTGCGCCGTGCGCAGCAGCAGCTCGCCCTGTTCGGTGGGGATGAGCCCGCGGGCATGGCGGTGAAAGAGCGGCACGTTGAGGTCCGCTTCAAGGGTGGAGATCTGCCGGCTGACGGCGGACTGGCTCAGGCCGAGTTCTTCTCCGGCGCGGGTAAAGCTCCCAGCTTCGCCCACCGCATAAAATATGCGCATTTTGTCCCAGTCCATTTTGCTCCTCTTTGGACCTTGCGCCTACTCGGCGACCAGCAGGTCCGCCTCTTCAAGGTCCAGAAACTTTTCCGCTTCAAGCGCCGCCATGCAGCCCATCCCGGCGGCGGTGACCGCCTGGCGAAAAACCTCGTCGGTGACGTCGCCGGCGGCAAACACCCCAGGCACGCTGGTGTGCGTTGAGTCCGGCGCGGTCCGGATATAGCCGCTTTTGGTCATGTCGAGCGTCTTCTTGAAAAGCTCGGTCGCCGGCGCATGGCCGATGGCGATGAACACCCCGTCGACCGCCACCTCGGTCACCTCGCCGGTCTTGACGTTGCGAAGCCTGGCACCGGTAACCCCGCTGGGGTTTTCGGTGCCCACGATCTCATCGAGCACCGTGTCCCACACCATCTCGATCTTGGGGTTGGCGAACAGCCGCTTCTGGAGGATTTTTTCGGACCGCAGGGCATCCCGGCGATGCACCACCGTTACCTTGGAGGCAAATCTGGTGAGGAAAAGGGCTTCCTCGACCGCCGTATTGCCGCCGCCAATCACCAGAACCGGTTTGTCGCGGTAGAAAAACCCATCACAGGTCGCGCAGGCCGAAACCCCGAACCCCTTGAATTTTTCCTCGCTTTCCAGCCCGAGCCACCTGGCCTGGGCGCCGGTGGCGATGATGACGGCATCGGCGGTGTAGCGATCGCCACTGTCGCCTTTTATGGTGAAGGGGCGCCCCTCCAATCCCACCTCGACAATATGGTCGTTGACGATTTTGGCGCCGACATGGGCTGCTTGGGCTTGCATCTGCTCCATCAGCCAGGGGCCTTGGATGACATCGGCAAACCCGGGATAGTTCTCGACCTCGGTGGTGATGGTGAGTTGGCCGCCGGGCTGGATGCCCTGAAACAGCACCGGCTCCAGCAGGGCTCGCGCGGCATAGATGGCGGCGGTGTACCCTGCGGGTCCCGAACCGATGATGGCGACTTTGGAATGCGACATATTTTGCAATAATCCGTTTGTAAAAACCGCAGATGAGGCAAGCTAGATATGCCATCCGGCAGCAGACTCAGGCCTGAATGAAAGTAGTGTCTCACCGCTTTGAGTCAAACCGGTACCGTCCGCCGCCTCTCAATTCGGCAGACAAAGACCATTCCCCGGCTCTTGGGTTCAGGCGGCGGCGGCTTTGCGGACCTGCACCACCTCGTCCGCCAGCCGGCCGGTCAGCTCGGCCAGATGATCGAACTTGAACGAAAATGTGCCCACACCGGCGGTGGCCGAGCGCAACTCGATGATGAGGTCCTGCAACTCGGCTTCAGGAAGATGGGCCTTGACCATGTCCCAGCCCTCCCAGCCCGGCCGGGCGTCAAAACCCAAGAGCTGACCGCGGTGGGAGGAGACAATGGCGTTGATCCTGGGGGTTGCGTCGGAGGGGATGGAGATGTTGACCTCGACGATGGGTTCGAGCAGAACCGGCGAGCACTGCGGCAACCCCTCGCCCATGGCGATGCGCCCGGCGATCTTGAACGCCATGTCGGAGCTGTCGACCGAGTGAAAAGAACCATCGGTCAGGGTGACGCCGATATCGACCACCGTAAAGCCCATCGGCCCCTGGACCAGGGTCTCCTTCACCCCGGTCTCGACGGAGGGGATATACTGCCGGGGCACGACGCCGCCGGTAATGGTATTGGCGAACTCAAACCCCGAGCCGCGCGGCAGCGGTCTTATATCCACCATCACGTCGCCAAACTGGCCGTGGCCGCCGGACTGGCGCTTGTGCCGCCCGCGCGCCGAAACCGATTTGCGGATCGTCTCCTTGTAAGGGATACGCCGTGGCCTGGTGCTCACCTCGATGCCGTATTTGCCGGCCAGGCGCTCCAGATTGACCCGAAGGTGCATCTCGCCCTGGCCCCACAACACCATCTCATGGGTGTCGGCGTTGTGGTCGAGCCCGACCGAGGGGTCTTCCTCGATGATCTTGCCCACCGCGGCGGACAGCTTGACTTCGTCCTTTTTCTCAAAAGCCTCAATGGCAAGGCCGTAGACCGTTGGCGGCACTTCGATATCGAACACCTGGGTTGCGGCATCCTTGTTCGAGCACAAGGTATCCCCTGTCCCCACCGCCTCCATGCGCCCAAAGGCGACGCAGTCCCCCGCCTTGGCCTGGGAAATCTTCTTGGGCACCTGCCCCATCAACGAGAATATGCCCGAAACCCGCGACCCGGCACCCTCGTGGCCATAAAGCATCGCCCCATCGGTTATGGTGCCGCTAAGCACCCGTGCCAGCGACAGCTTGCCGCCATGGGTGGTGTGGAAGGTTTTGATCACCTGCGCCCAAACCTCCGGTGAGCTGGCGCCACCATCCTCCAACCCCAGCCGCGCCGCCGTGGCGCTCACGCCAGGCACTTCGTGACGCAGCGCCTTCATCAGACGCAATATACCGTTGCCATGTTCGGCCGAGCCAATGAAAACCGGGGTGATCAGGCCCTGGGACAGCTCCCGGGTCAGATCGTCGAACACCTGATCGCGCGGCGGTTCCATGTCCTCCAGCAAGATCTCCATCAGCGCATCGTCATAGTCGGCAAGCTGCTCCAGCATGTGGAAGCGCGCCTCGCCCTTGCGGTCGGACATGTCGCCGGGCATGTCGATGACCTGGCTCTCGGCGTGTTCGCGGTAGACAAAAGCTCGCTCGAGCGCCAGATCGACAAATCCGACGGCAATGCCATTCTTCCAGATCGGCACCTGCCGGAGCACCATGGGCACCGCGCTGGCCGGCTGCAAAGCCTCAAGAACCTCCCGAACCCGGGAGGTGGCCGCATCGATCTTGTTGAGGAAAATCATATGGGGCACGCCGAGATCCTCCAGGGACTTGAGGATCATTTTCAGCGCCGGGACTTTTTTCTCGTCGGGCTCGCACACCACTATGGCCGCATCCACCGCACCGAGCACCGGATGGGCGTCGAACTGAAATTCGATCGAACCGGGGCAGTCGACAAAGGTATAGGTATCGCCGAGAAATTCGGTGGTCGCCACGTTGAGCTCAACGCTCATGGCGTGAGCCCTGGCTTCGGGGGAGGCATCGCCAACGGTGTTTTTTTCCGACACCCGGCCCTGGCGCGTCACCGCCCCGGTGCGCGCCAAAATGGCCTCCAGAAGCGATGTCTTGCCGCTGAGATAGGGGCCCACGAGCGCTATCGTCCGCGTCCCCTCGGTTTGGCTGCCGTCGCCATGCCTCATGTCTGTCTCCCCGATTTTGGTTGACGAGAGCGAAGCCCGACGCCAGCGCCAGGCGCGCTGTCTGCCTTGATGGTCTGCCGTATTGGCAAAATTGGCAAGAGGGATTGGAAACCGCCGGCACTTTCCACGCAATGAGCAAGATCAAATTGTCCAGGCGTGGAAGGCCAGACCCGCCACCAGCGAGCCGCCCAGCGCAAAGACGGCGTAAAGCGCAAACACCGGACGCGTTACCAGGGCGAAAACGGCAATGGCGGCGGGAACCGAACTCACCCCGCCGGCGACCATGAACGCCAGCCCCGCCCCCGGCGACATGCCCTGGCTGACCAGGCCCGAAACCAGCGGCAGGGCGGCATAGCCGTTCAGATAGGCCGGAACACCGACAAAGGTCGCCACCACCACCGGCCAGACGCCACCGCCGCCAAGGGCGCCCGCGACCCACTCAGCCGGCACATAGGCGAGCATCAGGCTTTCAAGCAAAAAGGCCAGCGCCAGCCATTTGGCAAGGAAGAGCGTTGTCAAGACGGCATCGCGGCGGAATTTCACCACCCGGTCAGGCTCGCGCCAGAAGGTCCAGGCCACCGGCTGGGGCGTCCGCAAGCTGGCGGCCCCGCAGCCGCCACCGATCCCCTCACGCAACGGCGCCCGCAGCCAGCCCGCCTTCACCAGACCGTGGGTGACAAAACCGCCCAGAAGCCCAAGCCACAGCGCCGCCAGCAATTTGGCGACGGCAAATTCAAAATCCAGCACGCCAACAGTTAGCGCGAACATCGCCGGATCGATCACCGGCGAGGCAAGCCAGAACGCCATCACCGGCGCCAGCGGCACCCCCATGGCCAAAAGCGCCGCGATCAGCGGAATGACACCGCAGGAGCAAAACGGCGACAGGCCGCCAAAGGCCGCGGCGGCAACAATCGTCGCCACCGGCGAGCCGGAGAAAACCCTGGCGATGAGATTGTCCGCCCCCGACGCCCCGGCATAGGCGGCGATGGCGACCGAAAGCACGATGAACGGCGCCACCTGGGCCATGGCGCGGCCGACAAACACCACCGCATCCACCGCCTGCCCCGGCGCCACCAGCGCCAGCAGCAGCAATATGACCACCGTCGCCAACCAGGCACGGTCAAGGCCACCAAACAGCCGGCCGAACGACTTGATCTGAAGCGCCAGTGCAGTCATAATCATATCCCCGGTGTTATAGTTTTAAAAAGACAAAAAAAATCGACCTCATGGGCCCTCGACAACCTCCGGCATACGTTCGGAAACCGGCCCGACACCGGCACAGCAGGCTTTGGTGAGAAAAGCCAACAGTTCGGTCATCAAGGCATAGTTCACACAGCTCACCACCTGGCGTCCGCGCCTGCTCTGAAAGATCAGACCGGCATCGGCCAGAGCCTTAAGGTGGTGCGCCAGGGTCGAGGGTGGCAGGCCGATATGGCTGCCGATTTCACCGACATTGAGCCCGACCTCACCGGCCTGAACCAGCAGACGATACACCTGCAGCCGGGCCTGGTGACCCAGGGCGCTAAGGGCAATTGAGGCGGAGGAATTGTTCATGGACGCAAATATATCGATTAAACCGGTTACGTAAAGGTATATTCGATAAAGCGGCTCCGGCACAGCGCCATGATGGAGCTGAAAACAAGCGCCCCAGCAAACTCGCGGGGGGGGGAGTAACAAAACGGTAAGATCGGCGCCACCAGGGGCGACGCAATATGTACAATCTCAGGCTTGAGCCTGAGAGGTTAGGGCTTGGTGTTTAGTCCCGGTCTTTTATGGGACTAAAACAACACC
>UOEM01000086.1_pt1 | contig 18701 bp, 15 predicted proteins | sample 1988661 | NCBI WGS metagenome assembly UOEM01 (sample SAMEA4712195, study PRJEB27164) | hydrothermal vent metagenome | biome: marine basaltic hydrothermal vent biome; feature: marine hydrothermal vent; material: mineral | place: Pacific Ocean | collected 2011-06-14/2011-07-23 | depth 1719 m | reverse complement strand
GCGTCACCATCGCCGGCACCCATGGCAAGACCACGACGACATCGCTGTGCGCCACCCTGCTCGATGCCGGCGGTTTCGATCCCACCGTGGTCAATGGCGGCATCATCAACGCCTATGGCACCAATGCGCGTCTGGGCAAGGGCGAGTGGATGGTGGTCGAGGCGGACGAAAGCGACGGCAGTTTCCTCAAGCTTCCGGCCGAGATCGCCATCGTCACCAATATCGACCCCGAACATCTGGACCACTACGGCGATTTCGACCATTTACGTGAAGCCTTCCGGCAATTCGTTGAAAAGGTACCGTTTTACGGCTTTGCGGTCATGTGCGTCGATCACCCCGAGGTTCAGGCCCTGATCGGCCGGATCGAGGACCGGCGGATCGTCACCTACGGGCTCAGCCCCCAGGCCGATGTGCGGGTGACCGATCTTGAGCAGGGACCCGGAGGGTGCCGCTTTTCCCTCCATCTCAGCGACCGCCAGACCGAGTCCGAGACCAAAATCCACGACCTCAGCCTGCCGATGCCCGGCGAATACAATGCCCTGAACGCCGCGGCGGCGGTGGCGGTGGCCCACGGGCTGGGCATGGACGCAAATGCCATCCGGGCGGCATTGAAAGCCTTTGGCGGCGTCAAGCGGCGCTTTACCCATGTCGGCCAATGGCGGGGCGCCCATATCTATGACGACTACGCCCACCATCCGGTGGAGATCGCCGCGGTTCTGGAGGCCGCCCGCCAGGCAGCCACCGCCAAGGTGATCGCGGTCATGCAGCCGCATCGCTACACCAGGTTGCGCGATCTGTTCGATGAGTTCTGCGCTTCCTTCAACGCCGCCGACCATGTGCTGGTGGCGCCGGTCTACGAGGCTGGCGAGGCGCCGATCGAAGGTTTTGACGCCGATACCCTGGTCGAGGCCATGGCGGCGCGCGGCCATCGCAGCGCAAGTGTGATTTCAGGACCGGGCGAGATTGCGCCGGCCCTGGCCGGGCTTGCGGGCGAGGGCGATGTCGTTGTGTTCCTCGGTGCCGGCACGGTGACCAATTGGGCCGCGGCCGCGCAAGGCGAGCTTGAGGCGCTGGATCTGAGCCAAGGGACGGGCTGAGCGATGTTTGCCGGAGCCCAGGCCCTGCTGGACCGCCTGCCGCAAGTTCGGGGCCGGGTGCGTGCCAATGTCGCCCTGGCGCCGGTCACCTGGTTTCGCGTCGGCGGGCCGGCGGAGGTTATGTTCACACCCGCCGATACCGATGATCTGGCCGTGTTCCTGAAGGGGACGCCCCAGGACATCCCGGTGACCGTGGTCGGGATCGGCTCGAACCTTCTGGTGCGCGATGGCGGGGTGCCCGGCGTGGTTGTCCGCCTGGCCAGGGGGTTTGGCGAGGTGGTGCGGCTTGAAGGCGATCGCCTGGCCGCCGGCACCGGGGTTCCGGACAAGCGCCTGGCGGCGGTGGCCCTGACCGAGGGGCTGGCGGGTTTTGCCTTCTACCACGGCATTCCCGGTACCGTCGGGGGGGCTTTGCGCATGAATGCCGGCGCCAATGGTCACGAGACCGCCGAGGTGGTGGTCGAGGTCGAGGCGGTGACGAGGCAAGGTGAGATTGTCAAATATTCTCAAGCTGATATGGGGTTTTCCTACCGTCATTCCTCAGTTCCGGACAATGTGATCTGCACCGGGGCCATATTCCAGGGCAGGCCGGCCCCGGCGGAAGATATCGCCGCGGCGATGGCCGAGGTTCAAAACCACCGCGAGACCGCCCAGCCCATTCGCGAGAAAACCGGCGGCAGCACGTTCAAGAACCCAGACGGTCACAAAGCCTGGCAGTTGATCGATGCCGCCGGATGCCGGGGGCTTGCCGTGGGGGGGGCGAACATGTCGGAAAAACACTGCAATTTCCTGATCAACACCGGCGCGGCGACGGCGGCGGATATCGAAACCCTGGGCGAAACGGTGCGGGCGCGGGTCAAGGCGCAATCGGGAATTGATCTTCAGTGGGAGATCAAGCGGATCGGAATAAAAAGCTAGAGGTTCCCCCATGAGCTCAAAACCCCATGTTGCGGTCCTTTATGGCGGTTGGTCGCCGGAACGCGAGGTTTCGCTGGACACGGGCACGGCTTGCGCCCAGGCCCTTGAGCGGTGCGGGTATCAGGTCACCGGCATCGATGCCGCGCGCGATGTGGCCGAGGTGCTGACCCAGCTAAGTCCCGATGTCGTCTTTAACGCCCTGCACGGCGTATGGGGCGAAGATGGCTGCGTGCAGGGCATTCTTGAAACCCTGCAAATCCCCTACACCCACTCCGGCGTTCTCGCCTCGGCGCTGGCGATGGACAAACACCTGGCGCGGACGATATTCGCCGCCAACGATATACCCGTGGCCGAAGCGGTGGTGGTATCGCGGCACGAGGCGGCAAGGCGCCATGTCATTCAGCCGCCTTACGTCATCAAGCCGGTTCGCGGCGGCTCCAGCGTCGGTGTTCACATCGTCACCGAGGACGACGAACTGCCCCCCCAGGCGGTCGCCGCCGACGATTGGCCCTTTGATGACGATGTGCTGGTGGAGGCGTTTGTGGCCGGCCGGGAGCTGACCTGCGCGGTGATGGGCGATGCCGCGCTGGGCGTGATCGACATCGTTCCGGCCACCGGATATTACGACTATGAGGCAAAATACGTCATTGGCGGTTCAAAACACATCACTCCTGCCGAACTTAAACCAAATATTTACCTTCGTATCCAAAAGGTTGCATTGAGGGCGCACATGGCTCTGGGTTGCCGTGGCGTGTCGCGGGCGGACTTCCGCTATGACGACACCTCCGGCGGGACCGGTGAGCTTGTGTGCCTGGAAGTGAATACACAGCCCGGAATGACCGAAACCTCGCTTGTTCCCGAGCTGGCCGCACATGCGGGGCTCTCGTTTGAAGAGCTGGTGCGGTGGATGGTGGAGGATGCATCTTGGCGTCGGTAAAGTCCGGCAGAGCGAAAGCCAGGCCCGCGAGGCGCCGCAAGGCGGCGGGCCGGCGCGCGCGCCGTGTGCCGTTTGTGCTGGCGGTAGCGGCTCTTGGTGTCGTGATAGGCGCCGGTGCGTTTGGGCTTCGCTCGTCGGCGAGCGAGGCCATCGCCGGTTTTGCCAATGCGGCGGTCGATGCCGGCTTTCGCAAATTGGGGCTGACGGTTCAGGATGTGACCGTCAGCGGACGCCGCAATGCGCCTTCGGGCGAAATCCTGGCCGCGCTGCGGGTCGATCGCGGCGCCTCGATAATGTCATTCGATGCGAGCCGGGCGCGGGCGCGGGTGCTTGATGTCGACTGGGTTCAGGATGCCGCGGTAAAGCGTCTTTTCCCCGACACCATTGAGGTAACCGTTTCAGAGCGTAAACCCTTTGCCGTTTGGCGGAGAAAGGGCCGCAACTTCGTTGTCGACGCCAAGGGCGAGACGATAACCGTGGCATCTCCTGCGGTCATGGAGCAACTGCCGTATCTGGCCGGTGAGGGCGCGCCGGCGGCGGCGCCGAAACTTTTTGCCATGCTGGAGGGCCGGCCGTCGATAAAAACCAAACTTCGCCAGGCCTTGCGGGTCGGCCAAAGGCGCTGGACGCTGAGGCTTGAAGGCGGCATCGATGTCCTGTTGCCCGCATCGGGGGTCGAGTTGGCTCTGGACGAACTGGTTCGGCTTAGTGACGTTACCGATCTTTTGGGCCGGGATATCCGGATTGTCGATCTGAGACTCCCCGACCGTTTGACGGTGCGGGCGCGAAAACCCGCCAAATCATCGGATAGCGGGGACAAAAACACATGATCCTGCCGACCTTCAAATCCCTCGCCGATCCGGACAACGAGGGCCTCAGCCCGCGCAAGCCGGTGGTTGCGGCGCTGGATATCGGCACCGACAAGGTCACATGCGTGATTGCGCGGGTGCGGGCCAAGTCCGGCGGCGGTAAAGACGGCAGCCAGAACGGCGGCAAGGGGCTTGACGTCAAAATTGTCGGCGTCGGCCATATTGCCTCCCAAGGGGTCAAGGCCGGTGTCATCGTTGACCTGGCGGCGGCGGAAACCGCGATCCGGGCTGCGGTGGATGCCGCCGAGCGGGCTGCGGGCTTTACCGTCGATGAGGCCATCGTCAATGCCTCCTGCGGCCGGATTTCCAGCGAGGCCTATGAAATCGGTGTTACGGTTCGCTCCGGGCAAGTGACCCAGGACGATCTTGGCCAGGTGCTGAAAACCGCCCGGGCCCAACCCCGCGACGACGGGCGCCTGACCCTGCATTCCATCCCCATCGGCTTTGCGCTGGACGGCGATGCCGGGATCGCCGACCCCTTGGGCATGTATGGCGAGCGGCTCTCCGTCGGCATGCATGTGGTGACCGCCGAACCGGGACCGCTGAGGAACCTGGCGCTGGGGGTCGATCGCTGCCACATCAAAATCGACCGGGTGGCGGTGTCCCCGCTCGCCAGCGCCCTTTCGACGCTCACGGTCGATGAAGCGGAACTGGGCGCCATATGTGTCGATATGGGGGCGGGCTGCACCACGGTTGCGGTGTTTATCGAGGGCATGTTCGTCCATGCGGACGCCATTGCCCTTGGCGGCGGCCATGTGACCCTGGATCTGGCGCGCGGACTTTCAACGCCGCTGGCCCAGGCCGAGCGGATCAAGGCGCTGCACGGCAGCTGCCTCACCGGCCCGGCGGACGAGCGCGAATTCATCGATTTTGAAACCGTGGGCGGCGAGGGCGGCTCCGAGGAATTGGCCCAGGTGCCAAAATCAACCCTGGTAAAAATCGTAACGCCCAGGGTCGAGGAAATTTTCGAACTGCTGCGCGACCGGCTGCGCACCGCCGGACTGGACACCATGGGCGAGCGGCGGATCATCCTTACCGGCGGGGCTTCCCAGCTCACCGGTACAAGGGAGATCGCGGCTCGTGTTCTTGGCGGACAGGTGCGCATGGGAGCCCCCCGGCTGGCGGGACATATGCCCGAAACCATGGCCGGGCCGGGCTTTGCCTGTGTGGCCGGGCTTCTGACCTATGCCCAGAGCGCCGAAGTCGGAGCGCACGATGGGTTATCTGAGACCGACAACCAGCACGGCTCAAGTTATATCGGCCGTGTTGGTCGCTGGCTAAAGGAAAGTTTTTGACGAACGTCGATGGCGGCGCGGGGCCGTCTGTATGGAAATTTGTGTCGGGGAAAATGCGGCAAACCCTTTGAGGGGGTCCCCAGAACGAGAGGCAGACATGACGATAAATTTGAAGGCACCCAACGAGCACCTGGACCTCAGGCCGAAGATTACCGTTTTCGGTGTCGGCGGGGCGGGCGGCAATGCGGTCAACAACATGATCCAGGCTGGTCTTGAAGGGGTCGAGTTCGTTGTCGCCAATACCGACAATCAGGCGCTGGCCATGTCGAGCGCCGAGCGGCGGATCCAGATGGGCACCGCGATCACTGAAGGGTTGGGGGCCGGCTCCCGGCCCCAGATCGGCGGGGCGGCGGCCGAAGAGGCCATGCCGGAGATCCTCGATCATGTGACCGGCAGCCACATGGCCTTCATCACCGCCGGCATGGGGGGGGGCACCGGCACCGGGGCCGCCCCGGTCATCGCCCGGCTGGCTCGCGAGCAGGGCATTTTGACCATCGGCGTCGTTACCAAGCCGTTTCAGTTCGAGGGCGCCCGGCGGATGGAAATCGCCGAAGCGGGCATCGAGGAGTTGCAGCGCCATGTCGATACCCTGATCGTCATCCCGAACCAGAACCTCTTCCGCGTCGCCAATGAGCGCACCACTTTTGCCGATGCCTTCGCCATGGCCGATCAGGTGCTTTATTCCGGTGTTGCCGGGGTCACCGACCTCATGGTCAAGGAAGGGCTGATCAATCTCGATTTTGCCGACGTGAAAACCATCATGCAGGGCATGGGCAAGGCGATGATGGGCACCGGCGAGGCTTCGGGCGAGAAACGCGCCATCGAGGCCGCCGAAGCCGCCATCGCCAACCCGCTGCTCGATGATGTGTCGATGAAGGGCGCCCGCGGCCTGCTCATCTCCATCACTGGCGGCGAGGACCTGACGCTTTACGAAGTCGACGAAGCGGCGACCCGCATTCGCCAGGAGGTCGATCCCGACGCCAATATCATTCTGGGCGCCACGTTTGATCAGTCACTTGAGGGTTACGTTCGCGTCTCGGTGGTCGCAACGGGGATTGACGGGCATATGGCCGAAGAGGGCGTGCCCTCCAATCTGGGGTTGGCGCCGGCGGGGCAGGACAGCATTTATGCGCCAGCCCCCTTGGTGAACACGCGCACCGCGCCAAATGATGGCCATGGGGCGCAGATGACGGCGCCAGCCGAGGACGCTCATGGTGCGGCGGCGCAGCCGGTCCCGAGCCATGAAGGCGAATACGCCGAAGCCGGCAATGAAGGTCATCTCTATAAAGACGACTACGCCGGTCTTCCGCCTCTGCCGGCGTCGCCGGACGTGGGCGCGGATGACTATGAAGCCGACGTAACCATCCGCCGCATCGAAGTCGGGGCCAATATGGCCAGCCCGCCGCCGGCGGCGCGGGCTCCGCAATCGGAGGCGCCGGTCATGCGCCATGACCCGCGTCAGCCGTTTTTGCCGCCCGAAGCCCATAAGGTGCCCGGCACGCCGCGCATGCCGACGATTGAAGAGCTGCCGATGCCGGTCCAGCACCAGATCCAGGCCCAGGCGTCCGGCGAGGTGTCCCACCATGGAGTTGAAAAACAAAAACGGCGGGCCGGCTTCCTGGAGCGCCTGGCCAATGTCGGTCGCCGCCGCGGCGACGACGAAAACCTGCCCGAAGTGGCGGAACCGCGGCTGGCGCCGGCGCGCCGGCAGGTGCTGGCGTCCGGACCGTTTTCCGCCGCCGAGCAGCCGATTGCCCGCCCGGCCGGACCGATGACACCAGAAACCAACGCTCCTGACGCGGAGGACGATCAACTTGAGATCCCCGCTTTTCTGCGCCGTCAGGCCAACTGAGCCCTGCGGACCGCAAGGGGCCGTGGACCGAATCTCGAAGCCATGACCGCCGGCCTTGCCGGTCCGGCGGTCATGGGCGAGGGGTTTTGCGGCGTCATACGCTGGTCTGGTCCGAATTTGCCGCAAACCGGACCGTGCGTGGGGACCCCCCGCATTTGGGTCAATGGCGAGCGCAGCCGGCGGCAATGGGCGCCGAATGTGGCAAAAATTTGCTATTATTTCTGTTCTGTTACCAAAATTGACCGAATTTGGCGGGTGTAAGCCGAAAATACACCTTCCAGCGTTTGCGTCGCTTATGATGGACCATGTACTAGTGATGCGTAGCCTGGTTGGGGACAGGCTGGTGTTAGAGACCTGAAGTCAAACGGTTGCAGGGATTATGGGGACACATAAAGGCTGGGGCATGCAGACGACGCTTGGCGGTGTCGTAACGCTAAGCGGGACGGGGGTTCACACCGGTCGGCCGGCACGCGTAACGCTCAAACCCGCAGATGCCGATAGCGGCATTCGTTTCCGCCGGGTCGATCTTTCCAACGGAACGCGCAGCACCGTGGTCAAGGTCGAGCACTGCAACGTAAAAACGATGCAATTGTGTACGGTTATCGGCAATGCCGATGGCGTGACGGTCATGACCGTCGAGCATATCCTCGCCGCTCTGGCCGGGATGGGCGTCGATAACGTCTATGTTCACATCAACGGCCCCGAAGTTCCGATCCTCGATGGCAGCGCCCGTGATTATGTCGAGGCCATCGACCGGGTGGGGCTGGTAACGCAAAGCGTGCCGCGGTCGTTTATTCGCATTTTACACCCCGTACGGCTGCAAATCGGCGAATCGATCGCCGAATTTCAACCCCATCACCGGCAGGTTATCTCCACCGACATCGAATTCACCCATCGCGACATCGGCAATCAGTCGATTACCTTCGAAGTGGGCGGCGAGACCTTTCGCGAGCAAATCGCCGGTGCCCGGACCTTTGGTTTCCTGGCTCAGGCCGAACAGCTTCGCGCCGCCGGCTACGGGCTCGGCGCCTCATTGGAAAATACCATCGTGCTTGGTGACGACGGTGTCATCAATGACAACGGTTTGCGGTTTACCGACGAGTTTGTCCGCCACAAGGCGCTTGACGCCTGCGGCGATCTTGCCTTGGCCGGGGCGCCGATTCTGGGCCGTTTCTGGTCGCACCGGGGCGGGCATCAGCTCAATCACGCGGCGCTCAACTGTCTGATGAGCCAGGAGCGCGCCTGGGAGTGGGTGGGTGGCGACAACCTTCAAACCGACACAATTGCCTTTGATAAAACGCCAGCCGAAGTCCCTGAATTTGCCTACGCCACCTGACCTGCAAATACCATAGTGCTGGCCGGCGTTGACGCGACCGGCATTAGGGGCCAAAACAGTTCGGGCAGCGGCGTTGCGCCCGCTGCCTTGATGATTCAGGGGCCGCGATGGTGCGGCTGCGAAAGGGTTACGGGTTCACGGTATATGGCACGGGTTGGATTTTGGGGCCGAAGGCCGGCGATCATCGGAACCGCCCTGATCCTGGCGCTGTTTCTGACCGGCTGCCAGACCACGGCTGAAGACGACTATGTCGAAAAGCCGGTGGGTGAGCTTTACAGTAAGGCCAATGCCGAGCTCAAAGCCAGGAAATACAAGGCCGCGGCCAAGAGTTTCGAGGAAGTCGAGCGTCAGCACCCTTATTCGGAATGGGCCAAGAAATCGATTCTGATGTCGGCCTACGCCTATTACGAAGCCAGCGAATACGACAGCGCCATTGCCACGGGCAAGCGCTATCTTGGCCTGCATCCGGGCTCCGACGACGCCCCTTACGCCCAGTATATCGTCGCGACCTCCTACTATGAGCAGATCGTCGATGTCGGCCGTGACCAGGATCTGACCGAGCGCGCGCTCAAGGAACTCAACGAAGTCGTGCGCAAATACCCCGATTCGGACTATGCCCGCGACGCCAGGCTGAAAATGGATCTGGCCCGAAACCATCTCGCCGGCAAGGAAATGGAAATCGGCCGCTACTATCTGAAAAAGCGGGCCTATATCGCCGCCATAAACCGCTTCAAGGTGGTGGTGGAAAAATATCAGACCACCAGCCACATCGAGGAGGCGCTGGCGCGGCTCACCGAAAGCTACATGGCGCTTGGGGTTCAGAGCGAAGCCCAGACGGCGGCTGCCGTGCTGGGTGCCAACTATCCGGGTTCAAAATGGTATGAGGAGTCATACGTGCTCCTCAAAAGCGACGGCCTGGCGCCGCGTGAAGACCAGGCTTCGTGGATCAGCCGGGCCTGGAGATCGATCTCCAGGACCTGAACGGCCCAAAATGCTGACCGCGCTGTCCATACGCGACATTGTCCTTATCGACCGGCTCGATCTTGAGTTCGCTGGCGGGCTTTCGGTGCTTTCGGGGGAAACCGGGGCGGGCAAGTCGATCCTGCTCGATGCGCTGTCGCTCGCCCTTGGCGCTCGTGGCGACGCCGGCCTGGTGCGCGCCGGCGCCGGCAAGGGCAGCGTGACGGCGATTTTCAGACTTTCCAGCGACAGTGTTCTGCCCAAGGTGTTCAGCGCCGAACATGGGCTCGACCTTGGCGATGAAGTCGTTCTTCGCCGGGTGCAGCACGATGACGGGCGGACCCGGGGGTTTCTCAATGACGAACCGGTCAGCGCCCGGCTGCTGAAAGACCTTGGTGACGCGCTGGTCGAAATCCACGGCCAGAACGATGCGCGTTCTTTATATGACCCCGCCGCCCATCTGGCCATGATCGATGCCTTTGGCGGGCTTGGCCGGCAGGTGGCGGCGGTGGCGGCGGCCTGGCGGGCATTTCGGGACGCTGCTGAAGCGTTGGCGGAGCATGAGGCCGACATTGCGGCGGTGGCGCGCGACGCCGATTTTCTCAAAGCCTCCCTCGATGAGCTGGACGCGCTTTGCCCCAAGGCCGGCGAAGAGCGGGCCCTGGCGTCCGAACGGCAATTGATGATGGAAGGCGAGCGCATCGCCGAGGACCTTGCGGCGGCGGGGGAGGCGCTTGGCGGGGAAGCGGGCGCCGACCGGCAGCTGGCCCGGGCGCTGGCGGCCTGCGAGCGCGCCGAAGCGCGGGCGCGCGGGGTCCTGGCGCCGGTCCTTGAGGCCCTGGGGCGGGCCAGCGTCGAGCTTGAGGAGGGCCGGGCGGCGCTTGACGATCTGATCAACCGCTCGGAGGCCGACCCCGCAAGGCTGGAAACGGTGGAGGAGCGGCTTTTTGCTCTACGGGCGGCGGGCCGCAAGCACGGGGTTGAAGTCGATGATCTGCCGGCCCTGGCGACCAGGCTCCGCACCCGGTTTGACGCCATCAAGGGTGGCGAGGAGCGTCTGGCGGCGCTGAAGACCGCCGCTGAGACGGCGCAAAGCCACTATGTTGCCGCCGCCCGCGCCCTCGGCGATAAACGGGCGGTCGCGGCGGCAAGGCTGGATGCGGAGGTGATGGCCGAGCTGCCGGTATTGCGGCTGGAGAACGCCCGCTTCGAAACCGGGTTGACCGCCCTTGACGAGGCCACCGGCGGGCCCACCGGGCTGGACCGGGCCGAATTTCTCCTCGCCGCCAATCCAGGCTCCGCGCCGGCGCCGTTGCGCAAAGTGGCCTCGGGCGGCGAGCTGGCCCGGGTCATGCTGGCGCTCAAGGTGGTGCTGGCGGGCACCGGCGGCGCGCCGACGATGATTTTCGATGAAATCGACGCCGGGGTCGGCGGCGCCGTCGCCCATGCGGTGGGGGAGCGGCTGGCGCGGCTGGGGGGGCAGGCCCAGGTGCTGGTGGTGACCCATTCGCCCCAGGTGGCGGCAAGGGGGGGGCAGCATTTTCTAATCGAAAAATCAGGTGCCGATGCCGAGGCCGGGGCCGGGGCCGGGGCCGGGGCCGGGGAGCTGTTGCGAACTCAGGTCACCCAACTTGAGCCGGCGGCACGGGCCGAGGAAGTGGCGCGCATGCTGGCAGGGGCCAGCGTTACCGATGAGGCCCGGGCGGCGGCGGCAAAGCTGATTGCTGGAGAGCCCTGAAATGGCCCCCCGGACGACACCTGATCCGGTGTTGCGCGCCACCCCGGTCCAGGACCTCAACGCCGCCGCAGCCCGGCGCGAGCTCAAAGCCCTGGCGGCGGAGATCCTCGACCACGACCGGCGCTATTACCGCCAGGACGCCCCGAACATCTCCGATGCTGATTATGACGATTTGCGCCGCCGCAACGCCGAAATCGAGGCGCGTTTCCCCGATCTGGTGCGCAAAGACAGCCCCTCGGTTCGCATCGGCGCCCCGCCGCTGGAGGCCTTTGCCACGGTGCGCCACGCGGTGCCGATGTTGTCCCTGGGTAATGTTTTTTCGGACGCCGAAGTTGTGGAGTTCTGCGCCCGTGTCCGCCGATTCTTGGGTCTTGGCGGCGATGAGGATTTGAAGATCACGGCGGAACCCAAGATCGACGGGCTGTCGGCGACTTTGCGCTACGAGAGGGGAAAATTCACCCTTGGCGCCACCAGAGGCGACGGGGGGCAAGGCGAGAACATCACCGAAAACCTCAAGACAATCAAGTCGATACCGAAACATGTTGAAGCGAAGGATTTTCCGCCTGTTTTCGAAGTTCGCGGCGAGGTTTATATGAGCCACGCTGATTTTTCCGCCCTCAATGAGGTCCAGACCGCGGCGGGAAAACCGCCGTTCGCCAATCCGCGCAATGCCGCCGCCGGCAGCCTGCGCCAGCTTGATGCCAGCATCACCGCCCAAAGGCATCTGGGGTTTTTCGCCTACGCCTGGGGTGAAGTGTCAGCCCTGCCGGCGCCGACCCAAAGCAAAATGATGGCCGCTTTCGCGCGCTGGGGCTTTCCGGTTAATCCGCTCTTTCGGGTGTGCGCCGATATTGACGACATGCTGGCGGCCTACGCCGATATCGAGGCCCGGCGTGCCGACCTTGGCTACGACATTGACGGGGTGGTCTACAAGATCGACCGGCTGGACTGGCAGAACCGATTGGGGTTCCGCTCGCGCCAGCCGCGCTGGGCCGTGGCCCATAAATTCCCCGCCCAGCAGGCAACCACCGTGATCGAGGACATCGAAATCCAGGTCGGGCGCACCGGGGCGCTGACCCCGGTGGCGCGGCTGAGGCCAGTGACCGTCGGCGGAGTTGTGGTCGCCAATGCGACCCTGCACAACGAGGACTACATCAAGGGCATCGGCGGCGATGGCGCACTGATTCGCGAGGGCCGCGATATCCGCATGGGTGACACGGTGATCGTCCAGCGCGCCGGCGATGTCATCCCGCAGATCGTCGATGTGGTGATCGAAAAGCGGCCCGCCGATGCGGTTCCTTTTGTTTTTCCCAACACTTGCCCCGAATGCGGCAGCCATGCTGTACGCGAACATGACGAAAAAACCGGCAAGACCGACGCGGTGCGCCGCTGCACCGGTGGGCTGGTCTGCCCGGCTCAGGCGGTGGAGCGGCTCAAACATTTTGTCGGGCGCAACGCCTTTGACATCGAAGGGCTCGGCGCCAGGCAGATCGAAGCGTTTTTCGCCGAGGGTATCGTGCGCTCCCCAGCGGATATTTTTACGCTTGAAGCGCGCAATTCCACGTTTGCGCCCCCCATCGGCGAACGCGAGGGATGGGGGCCGACTTCGGAGGCCAATCTTTTCGCCGCCATCAAGACCCGCAAGCGCATTGGTCTTGACCGGTTCATCAACGCGCTGGGGATCCGTCATGTGGGCGAGGGGACGGCGCGGCTTCTGGCCCGGACTTATGGCGATGTCGAGAGCTTCGTTAGAGCCGGCGAGGCCCTTGGGGCCGGAGATGAGACCGCGCGCGCCCAGATGGAAGCCATCGACGGCATTGGCCCGGCGGTGGTCGAGGCGCTGGGCGACTTTTTCGGCGAGGCCCACAATGCCCAGGTTATCGCGGCGCTTTTGGACGAAATCACGGTCAGCCCCCTGGAAGCTATAGCCTCATCGTCACCGGTGGCGGGCAAAACCGTTGTGTTCACCGGCACCTTGGAAAAAATGACCCGGGCGGAGGCCAAGGCGCGGGCCCAGGCTTTGGGAGCCAAGGTTTCGGGCTCGGTGTCGGCCAAGACCGATATCGTCGTGGCCGGGCCGGGAGCGGGCTCCAAACGCAGCAAGGCCGAGGCGCTTGGGGTCCGGGTTCTCGATGAGGCTGAATGGCTGACGTTGATCGGGCAGAACTGACAAAACTAAGATATGATGACCAAAACCGGAGACCAGGGAGACGACCATGGCGGGATTTTTGAGCCGGCTGTTCGGCGGCGGGGACGCAAAAGAAGAAGCGGCGGCGCCCGAGGAGTACAAAGGCTACGCGATCGCGGCGGTGCCCAAGCAGGACGGCTCCCAGTGGCTGACGGCGGGGAGGATCACCAAAGAGATCGACGGTGAGACCAAAACCCACGACTTCATCCGCGCCGACCGGCACGGCGATAAGGACAGCGCCGCGACGTTCTCGCTGACCAAGGCCCGGCAGATCATCGACGAGCAGGGCGATACGATTTTTCGCACCCGGTAGCTCTGGCCGCAAAAGGCGTTTCATCTCAGCCCCTTTGCCATCTGGGCATCAGGAAAACAGGTCACCGGCCGGGCCTGTTCAGCCTGCCATTTGCCCACGGCGATGCGGGTTTTAAAACCGATGAGACCATCGGCGCCGCCGACATCGTGGCCCTGCCGTTCCAGGGCCTTTTGCATCAGGCTCACGTCGCGGCGGGAAAAGCTGCCGGTCTTGCGCCAGCTATTGACGAACGGCCCGCCTCCGGCCATCCGGTCGGCCAGATGACCGATGAACAGGGCGTAAAGGTCGGACTCGTTATAGGCTTTCAGGACGTAAAAATTCTCCGTGACGATGAAGGCGGGGCCATAGTGGCCAGCGGGCATGAGCAAGAACCCGGTGCGGGGTTTTTGTGCCTCCGAGAAAATGCGCCCGGCAACGCGGGCGGCGCCCAGGGCAAGCCAGCCGGCAATGGCGCGGCCCTGTTCGGGGCCGCCAAGAGTGCAGGGCAACTTGCGCGGGATTTTGGCCTCAAACCCCCAGTCGCGGCCTTTCGCCCAGCCAAAATCCGCCAGATATTTGGCAATCGAAGCCAGGGTGTCGGGCACCGAGCGCCAGATGTCGGCTTTGCCGTCACCATCGAAATCGACCGCGTGGGCAAGGAATTTCGACGGCAGAAACTGCGGCTGGCCAAGGGCCCCGGCCCAGGAGCTTTTCATCTCTGCCGGCGTGATATGGCCGTTCTGGATCATTTCAAGGGCAGCCAGGAGTTCACCGGTGAAGAGCGCTTTGCGCCGGCCCATGAAAGCCTGGGTGGCAATGGTCCTCAAACCCGACTTGGGCAGCCTGGCCGCCCCGAAAGCCGTCTCCCGCCCCCAGATGGCAACGATGATGCGGCGCGGAACCCCGTAGGCCGCTTCGATGCGGGTGAGGGTGTCGGCCCATGTCTTGAGCTTCGAGCGGCCGATGGTGGTCAGGGTTGCCAGATTGGAGGGGGAGAAATAGGCCCCCGCGCCGCGAAACTCCGCCTGGGACTGCTTGGCCGGGGCGGTTTTCGGGGCGCCGGGGGGCCGCAGATCGGGCAGGGTCCAATCCAGGGTCAGGCGGCCAAGGGCTGAGGTGAACGTGGCGCGCTTGATCCCCCGGGCACGGGCGGCGGGCCGGATTTCGGTGGCGAGCCATTGGCGGAAGGCGGCCTCGGTGGCCGGCCTATCGACCGCCGCCATGGCCGGGGTGGCAAAAAGGGCGGCCAGAGCTAGGGCGGCAAGGTAAAAGCGGCTCATGCGGTTTGCCCTCAAATCGGTTCGGTCGCGGCGATCAGCCAGTCGCGATCGGGCCCCTGAAGCTGGTCGATGAGGCGCATCCGCGTTTCGGCGTGATAGGCATTCAGCCAGGCGATTTCGTCTGGGGCCATTAGCTCAGAATCAAGAGGGCTGGTATCAATGGGGGTATAGGACAGGGTTTCGAACCCCATCATCGGCCGAGAACCTCCTGGAATATCAGTGGCTTCGGTGACCAGGATAAGATTTTCGATGCGGATGCCGAAGACGCCCTCCTTGTAAAAGCCCGGCTCGTTGGAAAGAATCATACCGGGCTCCAGTACCGCTGTTCCGGCCTTGGAAATCCGTTGCGGTCCCTCATGGACCGAGAGGTAAGCGCCGACGCCATGACCGGTGCCGTGGTCAAAATCCTCGCCCGCCAGCCACAGGGGCAAACGCGCCAGAGTATCGAGCTGGGCGCCGCAGGTGCCGACCGGGAAGCGGGCGGTGGCGATGGCGATATGGCCCCTGAGCACTTGTGTGTAGCGGCGTTTCATCTCGCCGGGCACCTTGCCGACCGCGATGGTGCGGGTGATGTCGGTGGTGCCGTCGCGATACTGGCCGCCCGAATCGACCAGATAAAAACTACCCGGCTCGATGATCCGGTTCGAGGCGGACGAAACCCGGTAGTGGGGCAGGGCGGCGTTGGGGCCGGCGGCGGAAATGGTGTCAAAGCTGATATCGCGCAATTGGTTGGTCTCAGCCCGCAAGCGTTCCAACTGCGTTGCGGCGGCGATTTCATCAAGATCGCCCGCTGGGGCCTTGTCGTCAAACCAGGCCAGAAACCGGGCCATGGCAACACCGTCACGGGCGTGGGCGGCGTGGGCACCGGCTCTTTCGGCGGCGTTTTTGCGCGCCTTGGGGCCGATGGTCGGATCCCCCGCCTTGCTGACTTTGGCGCCCGCCGCCTTAAGCCGTAAAGCCAGCCAATCGGCGGCGGTGTCTGGGTCGAGGCGGACCGTGGCCCCGGCCGCGCCCAGGGCGTCAAGGGCGGGGCCAAGATCGGTTTCAGGGCTGATCATGGCATGGGGGGCCAGCCAGTCGCGGGCGGCGTCATCCAGCTTGCCCGGATCGGTAAAGAGCGTGGCGCAGTTCTTTTGCACCAGGGCGAAGGCGTGGACGATGGGGGTGTGAACGACATCGTTACCGCGAATGTTGAACAGCCATGAGATCCCATCGCACAGAGTTACAAGACTTGCGTCCTCGCCCGCATCCGCAAGGGCTTCACGAAGCTGAACCAGTTTTTCAGCGGCGGATTTTCCGGCGAACTCCAGCGCATGGGGCACGATGCGGGCCGAAGGCGGCGCCGGCTGGTCCGGCCATATCGTGTCGATTGGGTTGGGCTCCACCGGCTGAAGCGCCGCGCCCGCCTTGGTGCAGGCCCGGCGCAGCTTGTTCGCCGCTGCCGCCGTATGCAGCCAGGGATCGTAACCGACAGCGGTCCCTTCGCCGGCGTTTTTCTCCAGCCAGCCGGTGAGCGCGCCGCCGACAAGTTCCTGGTGGGAAAATGCGTCCCCATCGATCTGGGCTGCGGCCTGGAGCGTATAGCGGCCATCGACAAACACCGCAGCGTTTTCCGCCAGCACCACGGCGGCGCCGGCCGAGCCGGAAAACCCGGTGAGCCACATCAGTCTTTCGTCCCGGGCTTGTAGATATTCGCCCTGAAAACGGTCCGCATGGGGCACGATAAAACCGCTCAGCCCCAAAGCTGCAAGCTGAGCCCTCAGCGCGGCAAGCCGAGGCGCACCGAGGCTGGGGTCGGTTTTGTCGCCGAAGTCCTGAAACATGGTCTTTTAAACTCCCCCTCAGGGCAAACATCAGAAATTATACAGGATTCCCACTTGCATCTATTGAGGTCGCACGGCACCGCATCCGGTTGACGCGGCTGCCTGACAATTGTGACCAAAGTGTTAATCCGTCACGATTTTTCCCATGCAAAAAACGCATGGCTCATATGTTGCATCGCACCTACCGCAGCGCAACATTTGCGCCCATATACGGCTGGTCGCCCACCGATAGCGGGGGCAGTAAAACCTCTTTGTCAAGGGAGCCAACCATGGCGTTCTTCTCCGATGCAACCTCCTCGCGCTCCGGCGCTGTTTCCTCTCTGTTCACCGACATGCTTCGCGGTGTCGGCAATCTTTTCTCCCTTGTCGTGCGCTATCGCCGCTATGCCAAGGCCGAAGCCCAGCTTCTGTCGATGACCGACCGCCAACTCGAAGATCTCGGCATTGCCCGGGGTGAAATTCGGGCGCGCGTCTGGGCCAATTTCGATCGGCGCTAGAACGCGCTTCAATACCACTCTCCCTTGAAGGAATCTATCAATGTCCGTCGTCACTGATATCGGTTCAAGGCCCGCGGGGGCCTCTTTTTTCGAAACGCTGAAGGTCAAAGGCACCAATGTGGTCATGGCCGTCTGGAGCGCCATCATTCGAACCCAGGAAGCCCGCGCCAGGCGCTTCCTCATCGACTGGAAGAACGGCAACCGCAGCTGGTAATCGGGCCTGAGCCGGGCCTTGAGATCAAATAGGGGCGGGGCAATGGCTCTTTGCCCCTTTTTTGATGGCCAAAAACTTTGCCGCCGCGGCGACGCTCAACCGCCGCGGCGACGCTCAACCGCCGATGACGAGTGTCGTCCAGTCTCCCAGCCTAATCCGCCGGCGCAGCACCAGACCACGGGCCTGGTAGGCGGCCAGGACCGATTGGTTCTGGGAGTTCAATATACCCGACAATACAAGATTTCCGCGCCGGTCCAGACAGGCTGAAATCTCGCCGGCAAGCCGGGCCAGGGGCCGGGCGAGGATATTGGCGAATATAAGATCGTAACCCCGCGCCCGCGCCACATCGCGGTGGCGCACGCCATGGGCCACGCGCCCCGCGAATAGCGGCGCAACGCCGTTGGCGCGGGCATTGGCTTTTGCCACGGCGATGGCAATGGGGTCGTTGTCGGTGGCCACCACTTCGGTTTTCAGCAATTTGGCGGCGGCGATGGCCAGAACCCCCGACCCGGTGCCGACGTCCAGAATGCGCCGGGGCCGCAAAACCGCGGCGATATCGCCCAGCGCCAGAAGGCAGGCTGTGGTGGTCTGGTGATGACCGGTGCCAAAGGCCTGGCCGGCGTCAATTTGCACCGCGATGGCGGCGGCGGGAATTTTGTTCCGGTCATGGGCACCGTGAACGAAGATGCGGCCCGCGCGGACAGGCTTGAGATTTTCAAGGGACGCGGCCACCCAGTCGCGGGGCTTGATCGATGAGAGGGAAAATACAGGCAGGGCAGTGCCGCCGAGGGCCTGACGCAGAACATCGGCAATGGTGGTTTCGTCAGGCGCGGGATCGAAATGGGCTTCGATGGCCCAATTCCCACCGTCGGTCACCTCGTGTAGCGCCACCGAAAGCGGTGCGGGCCAGACAAAATTTTCCAGGTGCTCGGCCAAGACCATGGCGATGGCCTGGCCGCACTCCAGGCGTAAGGCGGTGATGGGCATCAGGCTCTAGTGCTCTTCGACAAAACTGTCGAGCACGCGCTTGCGGCCGGCTTTCTCGAACTCGACCGTCAGCTTGTTGCCGTCCACCGAGGCGATGGTGCCATAGCCGAATTTGAGGTGGAAAATCCGCGTGCCCACACTGTAAGGCGAGGGGGCGCCGGTTGACGAGGCGACAAGTTCACCCTCGATGAGCGGGCTGCGGCGCGGGCCGGCGCGGGTTGGCGCCCGGGTAAAGGCGTCGCGGTTGGCCTGGGCGCGGCGCCAGCCCGGCGTGTCGTAGGTCGAGGTGAAGGGGTCGGACTGGGCGGCAAGGCGGCTGGTGGCGGCGTTGCCAAAGCCATCGCCGCCCGCCTCCACATCGACCTCGGACGCCGGCAACTCGTCGACAAAGCGCGAGGGGATGGCCGAGGCCCACAGG
>UOEM01000017.1_pt1 | contig 18803 bp, 13 predicted proteins | sample 1988661 | NCBI WGS metagenome assembly UOEM01 (sample SAMEA4712195, study PRJEB27164) | hydrothermal vent metagenome | biome: marine basaltic hydrothermal vent biome; feature: marine hydrothermal vent; material: mineral | place: Pacific Ocean | collected 2011-06-14/2011-07-23 | depth 1719 m | reverse complement strand
ATGGATGGCCCCCAGCCCCTTCTGAAAAGCGACCGCCCCCATGGCTGCCGCCGACATCATGTGGCCCCTGGCCTCGATGTTGTCGGGGGTGTCGAACACCGCCGGCAGGTTCTCCTTGACCAGGCGTAGGCCTTCAAGGGCGATGCCCTCGGACATGGGGTGGTAGGTGGGAGCGCAGAACGCCTCCAGGCAATGGGCCAGGGCGTCCATGCCGGTGCCCACGGTGATGAAGGGCGGCATGCCGGTGGTCAGCTCGGGGTCGGCGATGACGATCGCGGGCAGTATTTTGGGGTGGAAGATGATTTTTTTTTCGTGGGTCGCCTCGTTGGTGATCACAGCGGCGCGGCCGACTTCGGAGCCGGTGCCGGCGGTGGTCGGCACGGCGATGATGGCTGCGATGGCGTCGGCATCGGCCCGGGTCCACCAGTCGCCGACATCCTCGAAATCCCACACGGGGCGGCTCTGGCCGGCCATAAACGCGATGAGCTTGCCGCAGTCCAGCGCGCTGCCGCCGCCAAAGGCGATGACCCCGTCATGGCGGCCAGCCTTGAAGGCCTCAACCCCGGCGATCATGTTGGCCTCGACCGGGTTGGCATCAACATCGTGGAAGATGGACCGGCCCAGCCCGGCGCTATCGATGATATCCAATGCCTGGCCGGCGATCGGCAGGTCGGCGAGGCCGGGGTCGGTAACCAGAAGCGGGCGCTTCAGGCCGGTGGCGGCGCATGCCTCGGCAAGTTCGGCGATGCGCCCGGCACCGAAGCGGATGGCGGTGGGGTAGCTCCAATTGGCGTGGGTCAATGTCAAAACTCTCAGGCAGGATGGCGGAGGTGGAAGCTCTTGGGCCGGGTCAGCATGTCGTAGCCGATGCGCGACAGGCTCGCGCCGCGACCGGTGTCCTTGACCCCGGTCCAGGCCAGTTCGGGGTCAAGGTAGTCGCAGCGGTTGGCGAACACCGTGCCGGTCTGGATCTTGGTTCCAAGGGTTTCGGCGGCGTCGATATCGCCGGTCCAGATCGAGGCGGTCAGGCCGAAGGGGCTGTCGTTCATCAGGGCGACGGCCTCGCCGTCGTTTCGGACAGCCATGATGCCGATGACCGGACCGAAGCTCTCCTCGACCATCACCGACATCCGGTGGTTGACGTTTGTGAGCACCTGCGGGGCCATATAGGCCGAACCGGGTGCATCAAGGGCAAAGGTGCTTGTATCGATATGGGCCTTGGCGCCGGCCTTGACCGCGTCGTCGATCTGGCCGCGAACGAAATCCGCCGCTTCGGGTTTGACCATCGGACCGATGGTGGTGGCCTCATCGAGCGGGTTGCCAAGAACGTATTCGCCGGTGAGATTGACGAAGCCCTCGACAAAGCGGTCGAATAAAGGCTCCGCGACATAGATGCGCTCGATACCGCAGCACGATTGGCCGGAATTGAAAAAGGCGCCGTCGACAAGGTTCTCGACGGCAAAATCGAGATCGGCGTCGGGGCGGACGTAAGCGGGGTCCTTGCCGCCGAGCTCAAGGCCGACGCCGATGAACTTCCCCGCGCTGGCCTCCTCCATCGCCCTGCCGCCGGGGACCGAGCCGGTGAAATTGACCTGATCGATGTCGCCGGAACGGATGAGGCGGCTGGTCTGGTCGTGGGACAGCACCAGGTTGGCGAAAAGACCCTGGGGCAGGCCGGCGGCCGCAAACGCCGCCGCGAAGCGCTCGCCGACCAAAAGGGTCTGGCTGGCGTGTTTGAGGATCACCGCGTTGCCCGCCATCAGCGCCGGGATCACCGTGTTGACGGCGGTGAGGTAGGGGTAATTCCATGGCGCCACGACCAGAACCGTGCCCAGCGGCTCACGGCGGATCTCGCGGGTAAATCCGGGCTTTGCCGGCGGCACGATCGGGGCCAGCGCCGCCTCGGCCATGGCGATCATCGCGGTGGCGCGTTCCTCAAAGCCGCCAAGCTCGCCGGCGCCGTAGCGCACCGGGCGGCCCATCTGCCAGGCAAGCTCGGGCACGATGTCGTCTTTCATCGCTAACATGGCGGTGACCGCGGCGGTGCAGTATCCGGCCCGTTCGGCGATGGATATGGCGGCCCAATGGCCTTGCGCAATCTTGGCGGCGGCGGTGGCGGCGTTTATGGCGCTGTCGGTGGCAAGGGGGCGGCTGGCGTAGATGGAGCCGTCAACGGGTGAGATGATGTCAACCATAATTCAGTATCTTTCAAAGCCGCGCATGAGCTCCCAGTCGGTGACGCGGGCGTCGTATTCGGACTGCTCCCAGCGGGCGGTGTGGACGTAGTGGTCGATGGCGGTATCCCCCAGGGCCTGGCGCAGCATGGCGGAATTGTCCATCAAGCCGATGGCTTCGCGCAAGGTTTTGGGCACCTCGCGCAAATCCTTGCCCGTATAGGCGTCCCCCGAATAGCCCGGCTCCAGTTCCAGCTTTTCGTCGATGCCGGCGAGCCCCGCGGCGATGAGGGCGGCGAAGGCCAGATAGGGGTTCAGATCGGCGCCGCCGACGCGGCATTCCATGCGGATCGCCTTGGTGTTTTCGCCGCAAAGCCGGTAGCCGGCCGACCGGTTGTCGCGGCTCCAGATTGCCTTGGTGGGGGCGAAGGTGCCGGCCTGAAAACGTTTGTAGGAGTTGATGTAAGGGGCGAGGAAATAGGTCGTCTCACGGGCGTATTTAAGCTGGCCGGCGGTATATTGCCGCATCAGCTCGCTCATGCCGTGTTCGCGGCTCTCATCGAGGAACAGCGGTGTTTTGCCGGATTTGTCCCACAGCGAGGAATGGATATGGCTGGAGGAGCCCGCCAGGTCATAGCGCCACTTGGCCATGAAGGTGACGGATTTGCCCAGGCCAAAGGCGATTTCCTTCACGCCGTTTTTCAATATGGCGTGGTTGTCGGCCATGGTCAGGGCATCGGCATAGCGGACATTGATTTCCTCCTGGCCCGGCCCCCATTCGCCTTTTGAGGTCTCGACCGGAATGCCGGCGCCGTGGATGCCGTTGCGGATGGCGCGCATCACCGGCTCTTCCTTGGTGGTCTGGAAGATGTGGTAGTCCTCGATGTAGTCCCCGGCGGTGGCAAGGCTGTCGTAGCGTTTCTCGCGGGCGGTGGCGTAGGTTTCGTCAAAGAGGTAGAATTCAAGTTCCGAGGCCATATAGGCGCGCATGTCGCGGGCCTCAAGGCGGGCGATCTGGCTTTTGAGGATCGCCCGGGGGCTGTGGGCCAGGGGGCCATGGTCGTGGTGGTCCAGCACATCGCACAACACCAGCGCTGTCGCCTCAAGCCACGGCACATTGCGGATGGTGTCAAGGTCCGGCTTCATGACGAAGTCGCCATAGCCCCGGGCCCAGTTGGCGGCGGCATAGCCGGGGACCGGTTCCATGTCGATGTCGCAGGCCAAAAGGTAGTCGCAGCCGTGGGAGGCCTCAAAGCCCGCCTCGATGAAGAAATCACCATGGAAGCGTTTGCCGATCAGCCGGCCCTGCATGTCAACCATGCACACCAGGACGGTGTCGATTTCGCCCGATCGCACGGCGGTTTTCAGCTCTTCGAAAGTCAGTATGCCGGTCATTTAGCTTCCACATTCAAAATTATACGGCCCCTTGGGGAGATTTCCCCCCAAGGGACCTTCGCTTGGACGGTCCTCCCTCAAGGATCAGCCGTAGCGATAGGGTCGGCCAGCCTTGTCCATGGTGGCGTTGTAGGCCTTGAAAATGTTCACGACCTTGGCCTTGATTTCGCTTTCCTGGGCGATTTCATCCCAGAACTCGCGCGCCTTGGCTTCAACGGTGGCCCATTCCTCGTCGGGGATGGAGGTGAGCTTCATCTTGGTGCCGTCGACCCGCAACTTGGCCTCGCCGCCCCAATACCAGTACTGGCGGTAGTAGTGCGATGAATCCATGGCGAGCTTGAAAAGCTCCTGCAGGTGCGGGGGCAGGGCATTCCACTTGTCCATGTTGGCGAAGTACGAACCGATCCAGGCGCCGGAGATGTTGTTGGTGAGGAAGTAGTCGGTCACATCGGCCCAGCCGACGGTGTAGTCCTCGGTGATGCCGGACCAGGCGACGCCGTCAAGCTCGCCGGTGTTGACGGCGGTCTCGATGTCTTCCCACGGCAGGGTCACCGGCACCACGCCGAACTGGGTGAGGAAACGGCCGGCGGTGGGGAAGGTGAAGACCCGCTTGCCCTTCAGGTCGGCGAGGGAATTGATCGGTGTCTTGGTGGCGAAATGGCACGGATCCCAGGCGCCGGCGGACAGCCATTTCACCCCGACCTTTTCGTATTCAGCCTCCCAGATATCGCCCAGGCCCCACTGGCTGAACAGCACCGGCACATCGAGGGAATAGCGCGAGGCAAAGGGGAAGTAGCCGCCAAAGACGGTAACTTCGGTCGGGGACGCCATGCTGTCGTCATCGGACTGCACCGCATCCAGGGTGCCCGCCTGCACGGCCCGGAACAGCTCGGAGGTCGGCACGAGCTGATCGGCGAAGAAAAGCTCGATTTCCATCTGACCCTTGGCCACCCGGTTAAAAGCCTCGATGGAGGGCTGGATGACGTGTTCGCCCAGGGCGGCGCCGGCATAGGTCTGCAAGCGCCACTTGATCGGCGCCTGGGCGTGGACGGCGGGCGCCGCCAAGGTTGTGGCGCCGGCGGCCGCAATCGTCGTCGCGCCGGCGGTTTTGAGAAAATCTCGTCTGCTTTTGGTCATGGGTAGTCTCCCTCTCAAAGTGTCGGGCATCGGCCCGACGTTTCTTTACGTCTTGATTTCCCCTGTTTGGACCGGGGATTGGAAACCTCTTTAAACTCCTCTTTCCTAGCGGCCATAAACCTGTTGTGGCAGCCACAGGGCGATTTGCGGAAATATCATCACCAGCGCCAGGGCGAAGATCATGACGAACACGAACGGAATTATCGAACGGTAGATGTCGGCAAGGGTCACGGTGTCCGGCGCCATCGCCCGCATCAAAAACAGATTATAGCCAAAGGGCGGCGTCATATAGGCGATCTGGCAGGTGATGGTGTACAAAATGCCATACCAGATCAGATCGAACCCGAGCATCTTGACCAGCGGCACATAAAGCGGCGCGACGATGACCAGCATGGCGGTATCGTCGAGGAAGGTGCCCAGGATCAGATAAGACAGCTGCATCAGGATGATGACCTCCCACGGCCCCAGCCCCATGCGTTCGAGGAAAAAGCCCTCGATCGCCTTGACCGCGCCAAGCCCGTCGAAGACGGCGCCAAAGGCCATGGCCGCCAGGATGATCCACATGAACATGCAGGAAATCACCAGGGTCTGACGCAATGAGGTCTCCAATACCTCGCGGGTCATCCGGCCGCGCAACACCGCCGCGGCAAAAGCCGCCAGTGCCCCGATGGCCGAGCTTTCCACCAGCGAGGTCCAGCCATTGATGAACGGTACCATCATGATGGCGAAGATGAACAGCGGCAAAAGGCCGGCGCGCAACAGCCGCAGTTTTTCCCCCAGAGGCACGTTGCGTTCGCTGGCCGGCAGCACCGGTCCAAGTTCGGGTTGCAGCCGGCAGCGCACCGCGATGTAAATGATGAACAGCGCCGCCATCATCAGGCCGGGCACCACCCCGGCAAGCCACAACTGGCCGACCGGCTGGCGGGCGATCATGGCGTAAAGCACCAGCACCACCGATGGCGGCACCAATATCCCCAGCGACGACCCCGCCTGGATGACCCCGGTGACCATGCGTTTGTCGTAGCCGCGTTTGAGCAATTCGGGCAGGGCGATGGTGGCGCCGATGGCCATGCCGGCCACCGACAGACCGTTCATGGCCGAAATCAGCACCATGAGCCCGATGGTGCCGATGGCGAGCCCGCCGCGTATGGGGCCCATCCAGACATGGAACATCTTGTAAAGATCATCGGCGATGCCGGATTCGGACAGCACATATCCCATGAACACAAACATCGGCAGGGTCAAAAGCGGATACCACTTCATCAGCTTCATGACCGAGCCGAAGGGAATGTTCGAGCCCCCGGTGCCCCACAGCAGAACGGCGCTGGCGGCGGCGACAATGCCGATGGCGGCGAAAACCCGCTGGCCGGTGAACATCATCAGCATCATCGATGCGAACATGATCAGCGCGATGTGTTCGTAACTCATCAGAGCTCTTCCCCGCGCAGCCGCGCCACGTCTTTCAGAAATGCCACGGTGGCCTGAAGCAGCATCATGAAGATGCCGATGCTGATCAGGATCTTGATCGGCGACATATAGGGGCGCCAGGCGGTCGGGCTGCGCTCGGAGTATTTCAGCGCGTAAATGGTGCTTTCGATACCGCCATAGAGCAGGATCACCAGATAGGTGATGAGGAAAATCACCGTAAACGCATCGACCCAGGCCCGGGTCCGGTCCGACCACGAGCCGTAAAAGAGGTCCATGCGCACATGACCGCCAAGCTGGAGCGCGTAAGGGCCGCCAAGGATGAAATAGGCGACCATGGCGAACTGGGCCATTTCCAGCGTCCACAGCGAGGGCAGTAAAAACACCTTCGAAAACGACGACCACAGCAGGATCGCCATCATGGCGATCAGCAGGTACATGGCGACGCGGCCAACCCCGCGATTGAACGCATCGACAATGCGGACATATGTGACTATCGCCTTGGGCATTGCCGCCTCATTTTGTCACACCGCTTCACGTCGCGCCTCACCTTTGTCGCCAGCCTTGGATATGGCGCCTGCCAGCCGGTCGGCCCAGGCACCGATATCGCGGCGGTTGCCAAGACAATCATTGCGGACTTCGATCATCGCGGTGGGCAGCCCCCGCGCATCGCCATGGACGGACAAGGTGTGGTAAACGCGGTCGGCGGGAGTATAGGGCTGGTTTTCACCGACGATCAGGCCCGGTTCACCGCGCAGGCGGGCCAGAAGCCGGGGGGCGAAATCTGATTTTCCGTCATGGATGATCCCGGCATGCCAGGAGCGGTCCTGGCCCTTGTAATTGGGTGTAAAGCTGTGCACCGAGATAATGTGGGTTGGCCGCCCGGCCCGGACACGGGCGTCGAACACCTCCCTCAGCCGGTTGTGAAACGGGGTGTAGCACGCCGAGACGCGGGCTTGTATCGCGGCCCGATCAAGATCGCGATTTCCGGGCACCGGCGTTGTTTCGCTGACCTGGGGGATCAAATCGATCGCGCCTTCGGGGCGGTTCAGATCGATCACCAGGCGGGAGACCGCGGCACGGATGAGGCCGCAGCCAAGACGGTGGGACAGCTCGCGCGCCAGATCCAGCGCGCCAATGTCCCAGGCGATGTGGGCACCAAGGTCGCCGGTGTCCAGGCCCAGATTGGCAAGGGGCGGCGGGATGAAATTGGACGCATGCTCGCAGATGAGGACATAGTCGCCGGCAAGCGGATCGCCCTCGGTAACGGCGATGCCGCCGGGCGGTATATTTCCCAGGACCGTATCGGGTGCAGGCGTGCCCCCACGGGCTGCATCCGCATCGGGCCTGTCGGTCTGGCGTTCGGCTCCCGGCATAGTGTTTTGGCGCCCCTCTTGCCTGCCGGTTTTTGTACTACCCATTACAAATTCTTGATTTCCGGTCAGGATGTATGAATTATTTTCGAGAACGCCGCAATGTCAAGACCGCTTGCGCTTTGATGGGTCCAAGGGTGTCCGGTTGTCCCCGGTTTATGGATTTCCGGTGGTGGATTACTGGATTAAAAGTAACCTGAAATTACGCTAGGGGCGCTGATGGCGCGGCGGAGGGAAATCATGACAGACGAAAAAATCGCATCCATTGGTTCCCGTCCGCCCGCCGCGCGCGCCCCCGTGGCCGCGTGGCTGCGAACCGGCATGGACCGGCTGACGGCCCGCGAGCGCAAAGTTGCCCATCTGCTCTTGTCCAACTACCCGATGGCCGGACTTGAAACCGTGGCCGAGTTTGCCCGCCGTTCCGCCGTCAGCGCGCCGACCGTGCTGCGCTTTGTCAACAAGCTGGGATTTGCCGGCTATCCGGAGTTTCAACGCCAGATCCGGGCCGAGCTCGACGAAAGGCTGCAATCGCCGCTCGGCAAGGCCGCGCACCCGGGCCAGACCGCCGCCGAGCACCAGACGTCAGGCGGGCCGCAGTCCGAAACCGAAAAACAAAGCCTGCTGCAGCGTTTCGGCCACGCCGCCCAGGCCAACATCTCCGAAACCCTGGCCACCATGCCGATTGTCGAGTTTAACGCCGTGGCGCGTCTGTTCGCCGCCACCGACAAGACGATTTCCATCGCTGGCGGGCGCTTCACCGACCCGATTGCGCGCTATATCACCGTGCATCTGAAAGTTGTTCGGCCCAATGTCGTCCACCTCGCTGGCCAGATCGATAACTGGCGCGACCATCTGCTCGATATGGGCCGGCGCGATGTGCTGGTGGTGGCGGACATACGCCGCTACCAGGACGACGTGGTCGACTTTGCCCGCGCGGCAAGGGCGCAGGACGTAACCGTGGTGCTGCTGACCGACCAGTGGCTGTCGCCGGCGGCCCGCCACGCCCACCACATCATCGCCGCCCGCACCCCGGTGCCGTCGAACTGGGACAGTTGCGCAGCATTGATGGTCGTTGCCGAAGCCCTGATCGCCAGCGCCACCGAACGGTGCTGGACCATCGCCAGGGGCCGCATCGAGAGGCTGGAAACCATGCGGGACGGGGACAAGGGCGGGTAGCGGTCCCTGAGGGGTCACCGGCGCTGTAATGAAGCAATGCGTGATCCGTGGCGAGGGTCGGTTGTCACACTTGGAATGGCGTGCTCTGATCACGGAACGTTCCGGGAACTTATAAGAATATATATATAATTCAGAGTGTTGCAAAAAAAGCTTTTCTGCGAGAACAAAGTGTGTACATTGATTGCTTGTACGGAATCGAACGCTGTGAAATAAGGATGGAACCGATGGCGCAGAACACCCTTCGCCTTGTTGAGAAAGATAGTATGGACAAGAGCAAGGCGTTGGAAGCAGCGCTCAGCCAGATCGAGCGGAATTTCGGCAAGGGCTCGATAATGAAGCTTGGCAAGGGCGGCGCCATCGCGGAGATCGAATCGGTCTCGACCGGTTCCCTGGGGCTCGATATCGCTCTTGGTATCGGCGGGCTGCCGCGGGGGCGGGTGGTCGAAATTTATGGCCCTGAATCCTCCGGCAAGACCACATTGGCGCTTCATGTCGTGGCGGAAGCCCAGAAGGCGGGCGGGGTGTGCGCCTTTGTCGATGCGGAGCATGCGCTTGATCCGGCCTATTCACGCAAACTGGGCGTGGATATCGACGAACTCCTGATTTCCCAGCCTGACACCGGCGAGCAGGCGCTTGAGATCACCGATACCTTGGTCAGGTCCGGCGCGATCGAAGTCCTTGTTATCGATTCGGTCGCGGCGCTGACCCCGCGCGCCGAGCTTGAAGGTGAAATGGGCGATTCGCTGCCCGGGCTTCAGGCGCGGCTGATGAGCCAGGCTTTGCGAAAACTTACCGGCTCGATCTCCAAATCCCAATGCATGGTCATCTTCATCAACCAGATCCGCATGAAGATCGGCGTCATGTATGGCAGCCCCGAAACCACCACAGGCGGCAATGCGCTCAAATTTTATTCATCGGTCCGGCTCGATATCCGCCGCATCGGCGCCATCAAGGACCGCGACGAAGTGGTTGGCAACCAGACCCGGGTCAAGGTGGTGAAGAACAAGGTGGCGCCGCCCTTCCGCCAGGTTGAGTTCGACATCATGTATGGCGAGGGGATTTCGAAGATGGGCGAGCTTATCGACCTGGGTGTCAAGGCCGGCGTTGTCGAGAAATCTGGCTCCTGGTACTCATATGACAGCCAGCGCCTCGGGCAGGGGCGCGAAAATGCCAAGGTGTTTTTAAAGAAAAACCCTGAGACTGCGGCAACGATTGAAGCGTTGATCCGAAAAGACGCCGGCATCGTTACGGATATTTCCGAAGTTGCGGCGGACGAGGAAGGCACCGCGGCGGGGGCTTAGCGTATTTTGCCCCGCGCCTGGGTGGCGGGGTCCGCTTGGCGCGGAAATTCCAATGGCTGGCAAGGTGTTGCGAGGTGGACACGTGCCGGGCGCCCCTGTAGAAAAATCAGGGGCGCCCGGCAGTCTTGGTTCTTTCGGTAGCGGCCATGAATTTGGGTCACGGCCCTCAGCTCGGGTCACGGCCCTTAAACTCGGGTCACGGCCCTTAAATTTGGGTCACGGAAGGAGCACCTCGGCACATGACCGGCGTTAATGCCATTCGGTCGCATTTTCTCGATTTTTTCGCCAAAGCCGATCATCAGGTTGTGGCGTCGGGCCCCCTTGTCCCGCGCAATGACCCGACGCTGCTTTTCACCAATGCCGGCATGGTCCAGTTCAAGAACGTCTTTACCGGGACGGAAAAGCGGCCCTATTCGCGGGCGGTAACAGCGCAGAAATGTGTGCGTGCCGGCGGCAAGCATAATGATTTGGATAATGTCGGATACACCGCGCGGCACCACACATTCTTCGAGATGCTGGGAAACTTCTCCTTTGGCGACTATTTCAAGGATGTCGCCATCGAGTTGGCCTGGACGCTGATCACCAAGGAATTCGCCCTGTCCCCGGACCGGCTGCTGGTGACCGTCTTCTCCGAAGACGAGGAGGCTTATGATCTGTGGTCGAAAATCGCCGGGCTGCCCGATAGCCGGATCATTCGTATCCCCACCAGCGATAATTTCTGGTCCATGGGCGAAACCGGACCGTGCGGTCCGTGCTCGGAAATATTCTACGATCATGGCGACCATATCCCCGGTGGCCCGCCTGGATCGCCGGACGAGGATGGCGACCGCTTTGTCGAAATCTGGAACCTGGTGTTCATGCAATATGAGCAGGTTGCCAAGGATCGGCGAATTGAGTTGCCGCGCCCTTCAATCGATACCGGACTTGGGCTCGAACGGCTTTCAGCGGTGCTGCAGGGCACCCACAACAACTACGAAATCGATCTCATGCGGGCGCTGGTATCGGCCTCGGAAAATGTCACGAATGTGGCGGCAGAGGGCGACAAGCTGCCCAGCCATAGGGTTATAGCCGACCATCTCAGAGCATCCGCATTCCTCATTGCCGATGGGGTTCTGCCGTCAAACGAGGGCAGGGGCTATGTCCTGCGCCGGATCATGCGGCGGGCCATGCGTCATGGCGAGCTTCTGGGGGTTCGTGAACCGATGATGTGGAAGCTTGTGCCGACGCTGACAAGGGAGATGGGCGATGCCTATCCGGAGTTGCGCCGCGCCGAGGCCCTGATCACCGAAACTTTGGCTCTGGAGGAGAGCCGGTTCGCCAGAACCCTTGAACGCGGTTTGAAAATTCTCGAGGATGAAACCAAGAACCTGACATCGGGCGCCTGTCTTGCCGGTGATGTCGCATTCAAACTTTATGACACCTACGGCTTCCCGCTCGACCTCACCGAAGATGCGTTGCGGAACCGCGGTATCGGGGTCGATAAATCCGGCTTCGAGGTGGCGATGGCGGCGCAGAAGGCCGAAGCCCGAGCCGCCTGGTCGGGGTCCGGAGACGTTGCGACGGAGACCGTCTGGTTTACGTTGCGGGAACGCCATGGCGCTACGGAATTTCTGGGATACGAAACCGATATGGCCGAAGGCCAGGTTCTCGCCATGGTGACGGACGGGGCACCGTGCTCCAAGCTGCGGGCCGGCGAGGACGGTGCCATAATCGTCAATCAAACGCCATTTTACGGCGAGGCGGGCGGGCAGGTTGGCGACCGGGGCGAAATTCGCCAAGCCAGCGGCGCTACGGCGCGTTTCGTGGTGACCGACACCAAAAAAATGCTCGGCGACCTCATCGTCCATTTCGGCAAGGTCGAGGAGGGCGAATTTGCTATCGGCGAGGCGGTCGAGCTTGAGATCGACCACCAGGCCCGCCGCCTGACGCGCGCCAATCACTCCGCCACTCACCTTTTGCACGAAGCGCTTCGTCTTGTTCTTGGCGAACACGTGGCCCAGAAAGGGTCTCTGGTCGAGCCGGGCCGGTTGCGTTTTGATTTCAGCCACCCCAAGCCGATGACCGCCGACGAGATTGCCAAAGTCGAAAAACTCGCCAACGCCATGGTCCTGCAGAACAGCGATGTATCAACCCGGCTCATGGGTGTCGATGAAGCCATTGCCGAGGGCGCCTTGGCGCTCTTTGGAGAAAAATATGGCGATGAAGTCCGCGTCGTATCCATGGGGCGGGAGGAACGGTCCGATGGCGGAGAGGGGGGCTCGGCATGGTCGACGGAGCTGTGCGGCGGCACCCACGTCCGCCGCACCGGGGATATCGGCCTCATCAAGATCGTCACCGAACAAGGTGTCGCTTCGGGCGTTCGCCGTATCGAGGCGCTGACCGCCGATGGCGCCAAGGCCTATCTGGATGCGCGCGATTGTATGGTGCGCAACGCCGCCGAGCGGCTGAAAACCAGACCGGCGGACCTTGGCGACAAGGTGGCAAGCCTGATCGAGGAGCGGCGAAAGCTCGAACGCCAGGTGACCGACCTGAAACGCCAGCTGGCGATGGGCGGCGGCGGGGGCCCCGCGAACGCCACCGCATTTGAAGATATTGGCGGGCTTCGTGTTCTGGCCCGCAAGCTTAGCGGCATTTCGCTCAAGGATCTCAGATCGCTCGTCGACGAGGGCAAGCGCGAAATCGGCTCTGGTGTCGTGGCCATCGTCGGTGTCGCCGAGGACGGCAAAGCCGGGATCGCGGTTGGCATAACCGACGATCTGGTGGCCAAGGTATCGGCGATTGACCTTGTGCGCCTGGGCGCCAGCGCCCTTGGCGGCAAGGGCGGCGGCGGCCGGCCGGACATGGCTCAGGCCGGGGGACCGGACGGGACCAGGGCCGACGCGGCGCTGGACGCGGTGCGCGCTGGTCTGGCCGCCGCCGAAACGGTTGCCTGAGCGGTTCAGTGGCACGCGGTTCAAAATCCGCCAAGAAATCTCCCGGGCACGCTCCCAGGCAGATTGCCAGTCAGGCCCATCCGTTCAAGCGCCGGGTCTATGAAATCCTCGAAGAGGGCGCCCAGAACGATGTGATCAGCGCCTGGGTCGACAGGACCCTGATGGCACTCATCGTCTTAAATGTTGTTGCCGTCGTTTTGGAAACGGTCCCGGATATCCATGCGCAATACGCAACCGAGTTCGCCATTTTCGAGTACGCATCGGTAGCGGTTTTTTCCGTCGAATACGGCTTGCGGTTCTGGGTGGCGGATATTCATGTGCCGTTACGCCATCTGGGGCCGGTCCGGGCCCGCATCAACTATCTTGGCGACCCTTCCGGCGTGATCGATCTTGCGGCCATCCTGCCGTTTTATCTTGGTCTCTTCGGTATTGGCGGCGACCTGAGGTTCCTGCGGGTTTTCCGGCTGGTGCGCTTTTTGAAGCTGGCGCGTTACTCGCCGGGCCTGCGGTCGCTGGTCAATGCGCTGGTGGGTGAATCGCGGGCGTTGATCGCCACACTGATCATCATGATCGGCCTGATCCTGACCGCTGCAACGGTGCTCTACGTTGTTGAACGCAATGTGCAGCCGGAGGTGTTTGGCTCGATCCCGGCGGCCATCTGGTGGTCGGTCGCGACCCTGACCACGGTCGGCTATGGCGATGTGGTGCCGGTCACGATCCTGGGCAAGTCAATCGGTGTCGTGGTCATGGTTCTCGGTCTGGCCATGTTCGCCCTGCCGATCGGCATTGTCGCCACCGCTTTTGCGCAAGAGATCCATCGGCGCGATTTTGTCGTCACCTGGGGCATGGTGGCAAGGGTGCCATTGTTTATGGAATTTTCGGCGGCGGAAATTGCCGAAGTCATGAAACTTCTGCATGCCCGAAAATTCGAGCGTCAGACCTTCATCGCCCATGAAGGCGATGAGGCCCATTCGATGTATTTCATCGCCTCGGGCACGGTCGAGGTTCAACTGCCCGACGGGCCGGTGATCTTGTCCGACGGAATGTTCTTCGGCGAGATCGCGCTTTTACGGAAATCGCGGCGGTCGGCCAATGTCTTGACGGTGACGCCGGTCAACCTGCTGGTCCTGGATGCCGCCGATCTTCATTCGCTGATGGAGCGCAAGCCCGAAATGGCCAGACAGCTACGCGAAGTGGCGCAGAACCGGATGGGCGGCGAACCCGTGACACCGCAAGGCGATATCGCCGCCGAGGAGCTGAAAGGCGGCGAAAAGAGCAACTGACCGCCGCCTGACCTCAAACCCTACTTGCTCATTGCCGCGTCGAGATTTTCGGCGATCTTGTCGAGGAAACCGGTCGTGGTCAGCCAGGCCTGCTCGTCGCCGACAAGAAGGGCGAGGTCCTTGGTCATGGCGCCGCTCTGAACCGTATCGATGCACACCCGCTCCAGGGTCTCGGCGAATTTGGCCAGCTCGGGGGTCTCGTCCATCTTGGCGCGATAGGCCAGCCCGCGGGTCCAGGCAAAGATCGAGGCCATGGAATTGGTCGAGGTCTGTTCGCCCTTCTGGTGCTGGCGGTAGTGGCGGGTCACGGTGCCGTGGGCGGCTTCGGACTCGACGGTTCTGCCGTCCGGCGACATCAGCACCGAGGTCATCAGACCAAGCGAGCCGAACCCTTGCGCCACGGTATCGGACTGAACATCGCCGTCGTAGTTCTTGCAGGCCCAGATGAAACCACCGTTCCATTTAAGGGCGCACGCGACCATGTCGTCGATCAGCCGGTGCTCGTAAGTGATGCCCGCTGCTTCAAATTTTTTCGCGAACTCGGCTTCGAAGACTTCCTGGAACAGATCCTTGAACCGGCCGTCATAGGCTTTAAGGATGGTGTTCTTGGTCGAAAGGTAGAGCGGCCACTTGCGGTCGATGGCGTAAGTCATGCTGGCGCGGGCAAAGTCGCGGATCGAATCATCGAGATTGTACATCGCCATGGCGATGCCCGACGACGGCGCATCGAACACTTCATGCTCGATGACCGTGCCGTCCTCGCCCTTAAACCTCACCGTCAGCTTGCCCTTGCCGGGAAAAAGGAAATCGGTGGCGCGGTACTGGTCGCCAAATGCGTGGCGGCCCACGACGATGGGCTGGGTCCAGCCGGGCACCAGGCGGGGCACGTTCCGGCAGACGATGGGCTCGCGGAAAATGACGCCGCCCAAAATGTTGCGGATGGTGCCGTTGGGGGAGCGGTACATGCGTTTGAGGCCAAATTCCTCAACCCGCGCCTCGTCCGGGGTGATGGTGGCGCATTTGATGCCAACGCCGTATTTCCTGGTGGCAAGGGCCGCATCCACGGTGATCTGATCGTCGGTTGCATCGCGGCTCTGGATGCCCAGATCGTAGTATTTGAGGTCGATGTCGAGATAGGGGAGGATCAGCTTTTGCTTGATGAAATCCCAGATGATACGGGTCATCTCGTCGCCGTCCATTTCGACGACTGGGTTGGCAACCTTGATCTTCGACATCTCGATCCTTCCTGGTGAACAGGTAAATTTAGCCCGGTGGCGGAATCGCCCTTTGCGGCAAAATCGCCACATCGGCGCGCCCCCTATACCATTGCGCTGTCCGTGTTAAAAGGCGGCGCATGGTGGCAATTCGCATAAATGCGCAAAATATGGAGGCGCGAAGAGGCGTGGCGGGAACGGACGTAAAGCAGCAGGCGATAACGGGCGGTCCGGCGGTGGTGCTGGTGCGGCCGCAGCTTGGCGAGAATATCGGCACGGCAGCAAGGGCCATGGCCAATTTCGGCCTTGATGACTTGCGCCTTGTCGCCCCGCGTGATGGCTGGCCATCGGACAAAGCCCGCGCCGCCGCTTCGGGCGCCGATTGGGTCATCGATGGCGCGCGCCTCTTTGCCACCACCGGGGAGGCGGTCGCCGACCTTGGCCTGGTGCTGGCAACCACGGCCAGGACCCGCGATATGGTCAAGCTGGTGGAAACTCCTAAATCGGCGGTGGCGCGGCTGGCGGCGGAAATCTCCGCCGGCCGGCGGGCCGGGGTGCTGTTCGGCCCCGAGCGCGCCGGGCTGACCAACGAAGACGTTGCCCTGGCCGACGCCATCCTCGCCGTGCCGGTCAACCCCGCCTTTGCCTCGCTCAACCTGGCCCAGGCGGTGCTGCTGGTTGGCTATGAATGGTTCGGGGCGCGGGCGGGGGTCACGCCGGAACCGGTCCTGAAGCTGGGGGACACCAGGCCGGCCACCAAGGCCGAACTCATCGGGTTTTTTGAACATCTCGAAGGTGCTCTGGATGAGGCCGGGTTTCTGCATCCTCCCGAAAAGCGTCCCTCGATGGTGCTGAATATCCGCAACATGTTCCAGCGTGAAGGCTTGACCGAACAGGATGTGCGTACTCTTCGCGGCGTGGTCTCGGCGCTGACCCGTGACCAGAGACGGCGGCGGAATTGACAGCCCCCCTTCAAACCGTGTAGCAAACCGGCACTCGCGCGGGAGCCTTCGGTTGGCCCCCGCGTTTGTTGATTTTAACAGGCGCGACCCGGGATACGGCTGAGCTGCGGCCGATATCTGTCGGCCCCTTTTCCAAGGGGCAAAGGAGGGACGCGTTTCTCAAGGCGGGGAACCGCCCCATATGGAGAGATAAAGTTGAGCAAGCGCATCCAATCGAAATACAAGATCGACCGCCGCCTGGGCGAAAACATCTGGGGCCGGCCCAAAAGCCCGGTGAACCGGCGCGAATATGGCCCCGGTCAGCATGGCCAGCGGCGCAAGGGCCGGATTTCCGATTTCGGCACCCAGCTTCGCGCCAAGCAGAAGCTCAAGGGCTATTACGGCAACATCACCGAAAAACAGTTCAAGTCCATCTATCGCGAGGCGGTGCGGGTCAAGGGCGATACCGGCGAAAATCTCATCGGCCTTCTGGAGCGCCGGCTGGATGCCACCGTCTATCGGGCCAAATTCGTGCCCACGGTGTTCGCGGCCCGGCAGTTCGTCAACCATGGCCATGTCAAGGTCAACGGCGCCCGCGTCAACATCCCCAGCTTCCGGCTCAAGGTCGGCGATGTGGTCGAGATCCGCGAAAAAAGCCGCCAGATCGGTATTGTTCTGGATGCGATGGACAGCCCCGAACGCGATGTGCCGGACTATCTGGAGATCGACCCGGGCAAAATGCGCGCCACCCTGACCCGCCAGCCCGGTCTTGCCGATGTGCCTTACGCGGTGCAGATGGAACCCAATCTGGTGGTCGAGTTTTACTCGCGCTGACCACAGGCATAATCGCTGAACACCAAGGGCCGCCCTCATGGGACGGCCCTTTATCTTTGCGCACGATAAAATTGTATTCAGCGCGGTTAATTTCAACCGAAGAATACGAAACCTTAATTCTTTGCGGCTAATTTCGTTCAGATGAGTGATGTGCTCGTTAACGAATGAAGAGGCTGAAATGCATAGGCTTGCGGTTCCAACACTTAAGGTCTCCCATCGGTTGTTCGCCGGTTTTGCGCTGGTTGTCTTTCTTCTGGCGTCGGCGGTTTCGATAACGCTGTGGGAGGTGAACTCGGTCGGAAATATATCCGAACGCATTAAAACACTGCGAATGCCAACGGCCAACGCAAGCTCCAGCCTGACAACCGATGTCGAGGCTTCGCTGGCATCGCTGCGGGGCTGGATGCTGACCGGCAACGAAAAGTTCAAGATCGAGAGGGCGGCTGTCTGGAGGGACATCGACAAGGTTCAGGCTCAAATGGACGCGCTTTCCAAAAGCTGGACCAATCCGAAGAACATCGAGGCTTGGTCGGACCTCAAAATGGTTCTCGCCGAGTTCAGAACCGCCCAGGCCAAGGTCGAGGCGATTGCCAATTCACCGGACGAACAGCCCGCCAACAAGATTTTGCTGGTCGAGGCGGCACCCCATGCCGCCGTCATGGCCAAGGCGATCACCAAAATGATCGACCTTGAACTGGCCAGCCCCGTTTCGGCCGGCAACCGGGTGCAGTTATTGGGCATCATGGCCGACGTGCGCGGCACTCTGGGGCTCGGGCTGGCGAATATCCGCGCCTATCTGCTCACCGGGGAAAAAACCTTCGTGGAAAAATTCGACACGTTGTGGGCCAAGAATGAACGACGTTTCGCGGATTTGCAAAATGCAACGAACATGATGTCCGCGGCTCAGAACAAAGCCTTCAAGGCCTTTTCCGAAGCCCGGGCGGAGTTTGTTGGTTTGCCGGCTAAAATGTTTGCGATCCGCGGGTCCGAAAAATGGAACATGGCCAACTACACGCTGGTCGCCGAGGCGGCGCCTCGGGCCGGGAAAATTCTCGCCACGCTGCTGGGCTCAAAGCAAAAAGACGGTACCTATGCCGGCGGCATGAAGGACAACCAGCTCAAGTTGCTTAACAATGATGCCGATCTGGTGGCGGAGAAAATCTCCGTGCTGTCGTTGACGCTGTGGATCATCCTGGGGGTGGGCTTAGTTGTCGGTGCCGCGATTGCCTTCTTCACCTCCCGTTCCATCGCCACCCCGCTGGTTTCCATGACCGATGCCATGCGCAGCCTCGCCGATGGCAATCTGGACGTTGAAATTCCCGCGCAAGATAAGAAGGATGAAATCGGCGAGATGTCCGGCGCGGTTCAGGTGTTCAAGGAAAACGCCATCCGCAACAAGGAGCTTGAGGCGGATCAGGCCGAGCAGAAGCTGCGGGCCGAGGAAGAAAAACGCCAGATGATGATGAAGCTTGCCGACGATTTTGATGCCGATGTCGGCGGCATTGTCGACACTGTGTCCTCGGCCTCGGCGGAACTGAGCGCCACGGCCCAGACGATGGCCGGGATATCCGACGAGACCAGCAACCGGGCCAATGCCGTTGCCGCGGCCTCCGAAGA
>UOEM01000064.1_pt1 | contig 18860 bp, 19 predicted proteins | sample 1988661 | NCBI WGS metagenome assembly UOEM01 (sample SAMEA4712195, study PRJEB27164) | hydrothermal vent metagenome | biome: marine basaltic hydrothermal vent biome; feature: marine hydrothermal vent; material: mineral | place: Pacific Ocean | collected 2011-06-14/2011-07-23 | depth 1719 m | reverse complement strand
GAACGCAAGCAGATGCTGGTCGCCGGGCTCTATGCCGGCGCCTCGGTCGGGCTGTCGGTCGCGGCGCTTTTCGCCGGGCTGGCGCTCGTAAGAGCGCTGGTATGAGCGGGGTCACCCACGCCCGTGTTGTGCGGGACGAAGCGGGGATGCGGCTCGACCGCTGGTTCAAGGCACGCTTTCCGGGCCTGGCCTTCGGCCATTTGCAAAAGCTCCTGCGCAAAGGCCATATCCGGGTGGACGGCAAGCGGGCCAAGTCCGACACTCGCCTTGCCATTGGCCAGGATGTTCGCATACCGCCGCTGGGTTCGGAGACCGGCGACCGGCCCGCCGGGCCGAAATCGGACCTGCCGCCCGCTGACGAAGCCTTTATCCGCGCGCTGGTCATTCATAAAGACGATACGGTGATCGCCATCAACAAGCCGCCAGGTCTGGCGGTGCAGGGGGGACCGGGGATCGACACCCATGTCGATGGGCTCCTGGACGGTTTGCGCTACCGTGCCGACCAGCGGCCCCGCCTGGTGCACCGGCTCGACCGGGAGACCGGCGGGGTTCTGCTCATCGCCCGCACCCGCCTTGCGGCGGCGGCCCTTGGCAAGGCGCTGAAAAAACGCACCGCGCGCAAAACCTACTGGGCCCTGGTTCATGGCGTGCCCCGCCCCGCCGAGGGCCGGATCTCGACCTATCTGAAACCCCAGCCCGGTCAGTTCGAGGGCCGGATGATGCGGGCGCGCCATGGCGATACGCACGCCCAGCATGCCGAAACCCTTTACCGGGTGGTGGAGCAGGTGGGGTCGAAATTTTCCTGGGTGGCGTTGTCGCCGGTGACCGGTCGCAAACACCAGCTCCGGGTGCACATGGCCGGCATCGGTCACCCCATCATCGGCGATCCGCTCTATTTCGATGTGCAGAACTGGGAGCCGCCGGGGGGCATCGAAAACCGCCTGCACCTGCACGCCCGCGCCATTTCCATTCCCCACCCCGATGGTGGCCGTCTGGAGGTCGTGGCCGATCTGGGGCCGCGCATGGCGGCAACCTGGGCGTTGTTCGAATTTGATGCGGGCCGCCGGGATACCGGTGTCGGCGAGCCAGAGGAGCGCCGGCGATGAAACTGGTCATTTTCGATTGCGACGGCACCATCGTCGATTCGGCCGCCGCGATCATCGCCACCATGGAGGGCGCGTTCGCCCATGCCGGCCTGGCGCCGCCCAGTCCGTCCGCGGTTCGAAACGCCATCGGCCTTTCCCTTGAAACCTGCATCGCCAGGCTGGTGGACGACCCTGCGCTGGTGCCTTCTGTGGCCCAGGCTTACCGTGAAAGTTTTGCGGCGGGCGGCCGGGCCCGGGCCCATGGTCTTTTCCCCGGCGCCCGGGCCGTGATCATGGAGCTTGTCGCCCGCAGCGATATGGTGCTGGGGATCGCCACCGGAAAATCGCGCCGGGGCCTTGATGCGGTGCTCGACCATCACAGCTTCGAAGCCCATTTCGTCACCACCAAGACGGCGGACGATGCCCCCTCCAAGCCCCATCCCGGCATGGTGCTGATGTGCATGGATGAAGCCGGGGTCGGCCCCGCCGACACCCTGGTCATTGGCGACACCACCTTTGACATGGAAATGGCGCGGGCCGCCGGCGCTGGCGCTCTTGGGGTCAGCTGGGGCAGCCATGACGCGGTGGAGCTTCTGACCTCCGGAGCCCGTTCGGTGGTGTTCGACTTTCCCCGCCTTCTGCCGGCCATCGATGGGTATTTTGACGAGGCCAATGGGAAATGAGCACAGCGGAACCCCATGGGGACCGGGCGCCAAAGCGATTTTACCGCGATGTTTCGGTGGTGTCCCGCCAGGACGGGTTTGGTATCGACCTTGACAAAAACACTTTGAAAACGCCGGGGCGGGCACCATTCGCCCTGCCGGTCAGGGCTCTGGCCGAGGCGGCGGCCCAGGAGTGGCGCGGGCAGGGGGCACGCATTGACCCAGCCGCCATGCCGCTGACGGCATTGCTCAACACCGCCATAGACCAGGTGGCGCAAAACGCCGATGCGGTCCGCCAGGATATCAGGGCTTTTGCCGCCAGCGATCTTGTCTGCTACCGGGCCCAGACGCCGTCGGGCCTGGTGGAGCGGCAGAACACCCATTGGGACCCGGTCCTGGCCTGGGCCAAAACCGAACTGGGCGCGCGATTTGTCCTTGCCGGAGGCATCATGCCGGTGGAGCAGCCCCCGCCAAGCCTTGACCGGATTACCCTGGCGCTGGCGGATGTCCGGCCCCTGCCCCTGGCGGCGGCCCACATGGTGACCTCGCTCACCGGCTCGGCGCTTTTGGCCTTGGCGCTGGCCCGAGGGCGGATGGACGCCGAGGTGGTGTGGAACGCCGCCCATGTGGATGAAGACTGGCAGATCGACAACTGGGGCGAGGATGCCGAAGCCGGGGCCCGGCGCGCGGGGCGGCGGCTGGCGTTCGATGCCGCGGCTTTGGTGTTGTCGCACAGCCGGTAAAGCGTTTTTGTCCGTTCTTACGGCTTGACGATCCGGGCCGTTGCCCTGATCAATACCCGGGCCATCAGGGGAGCGACATGAAAGACATTATCGAACAGCTTGAAGCCCGCCGCGAGCACGCCCGTAAGGGCGGCGGGGAGGCCCGCATCGCCGCCCAGCACAAACGCGGCAAGCTGACGGCGCGCGAACGTATCGAGTTGCTGCTCGATGAGGGAAGCTTCGAGGAGTTCGACACCTTTGTCGAGCATCGCTGCACCGATTTCGGCATGGAGAACACCAAGTTCCCCGGCGACGGGGTGGTCACCGGCTGGGGCACGATCAATGGCAGGGTGGTCTATCTCTTCGCCAAGGACTTTACCGTCTTCGGCGGCTCGCTCTCCGAGACCCATGCGGCCAAGATCACCAAAATCCAGGACATGGCGCTGAAAAACCGGGCACCGGTCATCGGCATTTTCGATGCCGGGGGCGCGCGTATCCAGGAGGGCGTTGCGGCCCTTGGGGGCTATGGCGAGGTGTTCTGGCGCAATGTCATGGCCAGTGGGGTGATCCCGCAGGTCTCGCTGATCATGGGGCCGTGCGCCGGCGGCGATGTCTATTCGCCGGCGATGACCGATTTCATCTTCATGGTGCGCGATACCTCCTACATGTTCGTAACCGGTCCCGATGTCGTCAAGACCGTGACCAACGAAACCGTGACCGCGGAGGAACTGGGCGGTGCCGGCATCCACACGGCCAAATCCTCGGTCGCCGATGGGTCTTACGAAAACGACGTCGAGATGCTGTTGCAGATGCGCCGGTTCCTCGATTTCCTGCCTTCGTCGAACCTGGTGGCGCCGCCGGTGCTGGCCAGCTTTGACCGCGAAGACCGGGCCGAACCCTCCCTCGACACCCTGGTGCCCGCCCATGCCAATACGCCCTATGACATCAAGGAGCTGATCGGAAAGGTTGTCGACGAGGGCGATTTCTTCGAGACCCAGGAGCGTTTTGCCGGCAACATCGTCACCGGCTTTGCCCGCATGGAAGGCCATTCGGTGGGCATAGTCGCCAACCAGCCCATGGTGCTCGCCGGCGTGCTTGATGCTGACGCCAGCCGCAAGGCGGCGCGGTTCGTGCGCTTTTGCGACTGCTTCAACATTCCGCTCGTTACCTTTGTCGATGTGCCGGGGTTTTTGCCCGGAACGGCGCAGGAATATGGCGGGCTGATCAAGCACGGCGCCAAGCTTCTGTTCGCATACGCCGAGGCGACGGTGCCCAAGGTGACGGTGATCACCCGCAAAGCCTATGGCGGCGCCTATGACGTGATGTCGTCAAAGCACATCGGAGGTGATGTCAACTACGCCTGGCCCTCGGCCGAGATCGCGGTGATGGGCGCGCGCGGGGCGACCGAGATCATCTACCGGGCCGAGCTTGGCCAGCCGGACAAGATCGCCGCCAGAACCAAAGAATACGAAGACCGCTTCGCCAACCCCTTTATCGCCGCCGAGCGCGGCTATATCGACGAGGTGATCATGCCGCGCAACACCCGCCGCCGCATCGGCCGGGCGCTGCACATGTTGCGAACCAAGAAAACCGAGAACCCGTGGAAGAAACACGCCAATATTCCGCTGTAGGGTTTATCGCCGGTAGTCGGAGCCGGCAAAAAAGCCTCCAAATTAACCCCACGCTAACCATATTTGTTTGCCATTTTTCAACCATGACCGCCTAGGCTTGGCCCAGTATTCGCTGATAGCCCCAGTATTCGCTGATAGCCCCAGTGTTCGCTTAAAACCAAGGTGTAAATTATGTATGAGTTGCGTTTGCCTGCCGAACTCCAGGAGATTGCCGAAAAGGGATATGTTGCCGCCGAGGATGTCCTGAAGCTTCGCCGACACATCTATGCCGATGGGATCGTATCGCCCCATGATGCCAATGCCATTTTCTGGCTGAACGAGTCTTGCCCCAACGGCGACCCCGAATGGGCCGACTTCTTTGTCGAGGCCTTAACCGACCATATGGTCGAGCAGCAGAACCCCCCAGGATATCTTGACGAGGGCAATGCCGACTTTCTCGCCCGCCGGATCTTGCGCGACGGCAAGGTCTCAAGCCTTACCGAGCTGGCATTGCTGGTCAGCATTATCGAAAAGGCCACCTTCGTGCCCGAGTCCCTGGTGCTGATGGTCATGGACGAGGTCAAGCGCGCCGTGCTCGAGGGCGAGGGGCTTTTGCGGGGCGGCAAAAAGCTGACCAGGGGGGCGATTGTCGCCGCTGAGGTGGATTTGCTGAAGCGGGTGATCTATGGCCTGGCCTCGGACGATAATGTGTTTATCTCCCGCGCCGAGGCCGAATTATTGTTCGATCTCAACGATGCCATTGTCGGCTCGGAAAGCCATTCGGAGTGGAGCAGGCTTTTTGTCTGCGCCATCGCCAACCATGTGATGTCGGCGCGCACCTGGCAGGCGCCCACCTCGGAGACCGCCGAGCGGCGCGAGGTGTTCCTTGACGAACGCGACGGGGTGATCGGTTTTCTGGGCCGCCTCGCCGCCTCGCGGCTGAGCGATACCCTGATCGCCTTGAAGAGCAGCGCCGACAACGCCGCCGCCAGGCAGCGTGAAATCGCCGCCAGGCTTGCCGGGGCGGAAATGATCTCCCACACCGAGGCAGAATGGCTCAACGACCGCATTGGCCGCGATGGGGTGTTGCACGCCAACGAAAAGGCGCTGCTGCAATTCCTCAAAGCCGAGGCGCCGGTGATCCATCCCTCGCTGAAGGTGCTGGTGGCGAGCGCGGCTTAGCTCGGGTCCGTCAAAGACGACCCTCACCCGCCGGACAGCATTCGGGCAATGCGCGGGGCAAAATAGGTCAAAATACCGTCGGCGCCGGCGCGCTTGAAGGCCGCTACGCTTTCGAGCATCGCCCGGTCGCCGTCGATCCAGCCGTTTTGCGCCGCGGCCTCGATCATCGAATATTCGCCCGAGACCTGATAGACAAAGGTCGGCGCGCCGAATTCGGCTTTTACCCGTGAGACGATATCCAGATAGGGCAGGCCCGGTTTCACCATCACCATGTCGGCGCCTTCACTGAGGTCCAGGGCGACCTCGCGCAAGGCTTCGTCCGAGTTGCCGGGGTCCATCTGATAGGTGCGTTTGTCGCCGGTCAGCATGGCGTTCGAGCCGACCGCATCGCGGAAGGGGGCATAAAAGGCGGACGCGTATTTGGCGCTGTAGGCCATCAGCGAAACCTGGGCGAACCCCTCGGCGTCCAGGGCATCGCGAATCGCGCCGATGCGGCCGTCCATCATGTCCGAGGGCGCAATGACATCGGCCCCGGCGCGGGCCTGAACCACGGCCTGGGCGGCGAGCACTTCCAGGGTTTCATCGTTGAGAATATGGCTGCCGTCCAGCAGCCCGTCATGGCCGTGGGAGGTGTAGGGGTCCAGGGCGACGTCGCACATGACGCCCAGATCGGGGAATTTGTCCTTGATCGCCCCAATCGCGCGGCAGGCGAGGTTCTCCGCATTGAGGGCTTCGCTGCCGGCGGCATCGCGCAGATCCGAAGGCGTGTTGGGAAAGACCTCGATCATCGGAATGTCCAGGGCCACAGCCTCTTCGGCGGCCTTAACGATGCGGTCGACCGAATGGCGCACCACGCCGGGCATCGATGGCACCGGTTCGGTGATGCCGGTCCCGGCGGTGACGAAGAGCGGCCAGATGAGGTCGTCGACGGACAATGTCGTTTCGCGCACCAGCCGGCGGGACCACTCGGCCTGGCGGTTGCGGCGCATGCGGGTGCGGGGGAAGGCGGGGGCGGGCGGTTTGGTCATGGCGGGATCTCTGGGCTCAAAATGATACCTGTCTCCCATAGCATAGCTTGACCGCCTGGGGGCCACGCTTCTACATCAAATGCTGGAGGACGGGACATGGATTTTGAACTCTCCGAGGACGCCCGCGCCTTTGCGCAAGTGGCGCGCGATTTTGCGGCTGAAAAAATGGCGCCCTTTGCCAGGGAGTGGGATGAGACCTGCCATTTCCCGGTGGAGACCTTGCGCGAGGCCGCCGGGCTGGGGTTTGCCGGCCTTTATGTGCGCGACGATGTGGGCGGCACGGGGGCCAGCCGTCTGGACGCCGCCATCGTGCTGGAGGAGCTGGCCAGGGGCTGCACCTCGACCGCGGCGTTCCTTTCGATCCACAACATGGTGTCGTGGATGATCGATGCCTATGGCACCGGGGACCAGCGCCAGCGCTATCTGCCGGCCCTGACCTCAATGGAGCTGATCGCCAGCTACTGCCTGACCGAGCCGGGCGCCGGTTCCGACGCCGCGGCGCTGAAGTGCCGTGCCCGGCCCTCGGGCAACGGCTATGTGCTCAACGGCACCAAGGCGTTTATTTCCGGCGGGGCACGTTCGGATATCTATCTGGTCATGGCCCGGACCGGCGAGGACGGCCCGCGCGGGGTTTCGGCCTTTTTGGTCGAAAAAGACACCCAGGGGCTCACTTTCGGCGCCCAGGAGGCCAAGATGGGCTGGCGTTCGCAGCCGACATCCATGGTCAATTTCGACGATTGCTTTGTCGGAGCCGATGCCCTTGTTGGCGGCGAAACCGGTCTGGGCAGGGGCTTTAACATCGCCATGACGGCGCTTGACGGAGGCCGGGTCAACATTGCCGCCACCGCGCTTGGCACGGCGCAATTCGCCTTTGAGCAGGCGCGGGCCTATCTGGGCGAGCGCCGGCAGTTCGGCCACAAGCTGAAAGACTTTCAGGCGTTGCGCTTCCGCATTGCCGATATGGCGACCGAGCTTGCGGCGGCAAGGCTGATGGTATGGCGCGCGGCGGTGGCGATTGACACCGATGCGCCCGACCGGACCATGTTATGTGCCATGGCCAAGCGCTTTGGCACCGATACCGCCTTTAACGTCGTCAATGAGGCGCTGCAGCTTCATGGTGGCTACGGCTATTTGCGCGATTTTCCGCTGGAGCGGAACCTGCGCGATGTGCGGGTGCATCAGATACTGGAAGGGACCAATGAAATCATGCGGGTGATTATTTCGCGGGCGCTGCTGGATGGGCCGTCATGACCGGCAGCGGCGAAGACGAGGTTTTGTTCCACCGCCAGGACCGGGCCGGGGTGATCACCCTGAACCGGCCCGGGGCGCTGAACGCGCTGACCCTGAACATGGTGCGGCGCATGGACCGGGTCTTGCGCGACTGGGCGGGTGATGATGCCGTGGAGCGGGTCATCATTCAGGCCGCGCCGGGCCGGGCGTTTTGCGCCGGGGGGGATATCCGCGCCATATATGACTGGGGCAGGGCGGGCGACCCTGATCTCCTGCGTTTTTACTTCGAGGAGTACCGCCTCAACCGGCTGATCAAACGCTACCCAAAACCTTACATCGCCATGATCGACGGCATCGTCATGGGCGGCGGGGTCGGGGTTTCGGTGCATGGCAGCCACCGGGTCGTCAGCTCAGAATCGCTTTTCGCCATGCCGGAAACCGGGATCGGGTTTTTCCCCGATGTCGGGGGCAGTTATTTCCTGCCGCGCTGTCCGGGGCAAAGCGGGCTTTTTCTGGGGCTGACCGGCACCAGGATCAAACCGGCGGACATGTTGTGGGCCGGCATCGCCACCCATCTGGTGCCGTCGGCGGGGTTTGACGAATTGACCGCGGAGCTGGCGGGCGCCGATGATGTTGAGGCGGTTCTCGCCGCGCGGCGCGATACAACTGATCCAACATCTAATCTATCGACTGTAACCGACGAAATAGATGAATTTTTCTCCGGTGAGAACCTTGAGGCAATATTGCACGGCCTCGTCGCATCGGCCTCTGAATTCGGTCAGAAAACCGCCCATGCGCTGGTCTCGAAATCGCCGACCAGCCTTGGTGTGGTGTTTCGCCAGCTCACCGAGGGGCGGGCGCTGGACTTTGAGGCCTGCATGAAGCTCGAATTCCGGCTGGTCAGCCGCTTCGTCGCCGGTCACGATCTTTACGAAGGCATCCGCGCGGTGGTGATCGATAAGGACGGCGCGCCCAAGTGGCGTCCGGCAAAACTGGAGGAGGTGACCCCCGAAGCGGTCGCGGCCTATTTTGCACCGCTTGACGAGGAACTGACCTTCATTGACTTGAGCGAACTCGGGTAAAGGAAAGAGCATCACCATGGCCAAAATCTTATTTGTCGGGCTGGGCAATATGGGACTGCCCATGGCCAAGAACCTCAGCGGAGCCGGCCATCAGGTAACAGGTTGCGATCCGGCGCCCGGAGCGAAGCAAAGAGCCAGGGAGGCGGGGCTGGATTTTGCCGGCGATGCCGCCGCCGCCGCGGGCAAGGTGGAGGCTATCGTCACCATGCTGCCCGCCGGCGCCCATGTGCGCTCGGTTTATCTGGGCCAGGACGGTCTTATTGAAGCGGCGGCGCCGGGAGCTGTGCTGATCGACAGCTCCACCATCGATGTCGCAACCGCCCGAGATGTCGCCGAAGCGGCGGCGGCTGCCGGGCACCTTATGGTCGATGCGCCGGTCTCCGGCGGTGTCGGCGGGGCGGAGGCGGGTGGGCTCACCTTCATGGTCGGGGGGCCGGAAGAGGCCTTTGCCCGCGCGGGGCCGCTGCTTGAGGTCATGGGCAAGACCATTGTTCACGCCGGGGACGCCGGCAATGGTCAGGCGGCCAAGATCTGCAACAATCTCATCTTGGGAATTTCGATGATCGGGGTCTCCGAAGCCTTTGTTCTGGCGGAAAAACTCGGGCTCGATCACCAGAAGCTCTTCGATATCTCCTCGACCGCCTCGGGCCAGTGCTGGTCGATGACGACCTACTGCCCGGTCCCCGGACCCGTCCCGTCCTCGCCGGCCAACCGCGACTACAAGGCCGGGTTCGCCGTCGACATGATGCTCAAAGACCTCAAGCTTGCCGCCGATGCGGCGCAGAGCGCCGGCGCCTCCTCACCTCTTGGGGGCCTGGCCGAGGCGCTTTACAGTCTTTACTCGGCATCTGGCCAGGGGGCGGCGGATTTTTCCGGCATCATTCGTTTCCTGCGCGGTCAAACCTGATCTTAAGGGTGTGTTAACCGGGTTTTTTAAGCGCTTCTTAGTGGGCCTGCCTTACCTTGGACGGAATATGTACCTGTTCGTGCTTGCGTAAGGATAGTATCCCATGAGTGCTGTGACGACGGCTTTGGCTGAAGAAGGCTTCAGTGATCCCGAGGTGTTGAGAGCCCCTTATGTCGATTCGCTGAAACTGATCGAGCGCCTGCATCGCTGTCTGCTCGATGTCATCAAGGATGAGTTCGAGCGCGAGGGCCGCTCCGATATCAATTCTGTTCAGGCCCTCTTGATCTACAATATCGGCGAGTCGGAATTGACCGCCGGCGAGTTGCGGACGCGCGGGCACTATCTGGGCTCCAATGTTTCCTACAACCTGAAAAAACTGGTCGAGTCGGGCTATATCCACCACAAGCGTTCGGAATCCGACCGCCGCTCGGTTCGCGTCAGCCTGACCGAAAAGGGCATCGGCGTGCGCGAGTTGGTCGACAATCTGTTGTCGCGTCATCTGCTGTCGATCGAAAAGGTCGGCGGGGTCGGCCCCGAGGAATTCGAGCACCTCAACCAGTCGCTTCGCCGGCTGGAACGGTTCTGGACCGATCAGATCCGCTATCAGCTCTGAGCTTTACCCCCGATTGACCAATGCTGGGTCTGAACCGGCATCGATACCGGCGCTGGTTTGCCGCTGGTGCCGTGGACCGGCAATATAAGCACAATCAATGGTTTCTCCCGATTTGATCAACAATGCCGAACATGTGTCGCAATGCGGCCCTTCAGCCTAAAATTCTGAATATCGACAATCCCCATCTTTCCCGTACCAACAGAAAATTGATTTAGGTCGTTTGTCGGGTAATATAATTTGGCTAAATTGGTTTTGCGTGCTGCGTCTTTTCCGTATTGCGCCAATCTCCTGAGCTAGGGATGGAGTTGGTGTCCGCCGGAGGGGTGCCAGTTCGAATTGCTGCCAGGATACAAAAACCAATACCAAAGAGTGGGAACCAGCGTGTCACAGACTTTCGGCAAGGCCGACTATGCCACGGCAATTGAATCCATCGTTGACCAGATCCGCCATGAGGGCCGTTACCGCGAGTTTGCCGACATAAAACGGCAATGCGGCAAATTTCCACTGGCCACCCATTTCTCCGGCGAGGAAACGAGCGAGATTACCGTTTGGTGCTCGAACGATTATTTGTGCATGGGCCAGCACCCCAAAGTCATTGCCGCCATGCACACCGCCATCGACGAGGCCGGCGGCGGCACGGGCGGCACCCGCAACATTTCAGGCACGACCCACTACCATGTCGAGCTGGAAGACGAACTTGCCGATCTGCATGGCAAGGAACGCGCCCTGGTTTTCACCTCCGGTTACATCTCCAACGAGGCGACGCTCGGCGCCCTTGCAAAAATCCTGCCCGGCGTCGTCATTCTGTCCGATGAAATGAACCACGCCTCGATGATCGAAGGCATCCGCCGCGGGCGCGGCGACAAACGCATCTTCCGCCACAATGACCTGGGCGACCTTGAGCGCCAGCTTGCCGAAATCGACCCTTCGCGGCCCAAGGTGATCGCTTTTGAATCGGTCTACTCGATGGATGGCGATATCGCGCCCCTGCATGACATTTGCGACCTTGCCGACCGCTACGGCGCCATGACCTATCTCGATGAGGTTCATGCCGTCGGCATCTATGGCAATCGGGGGGGGGGAATTTCCGACCGCGATGGCGCTGCGGCGCGCATCGACATCATCGAAGGCACCCTGGCCAAGGGGTTCGGGCTCATGGGGGGGTATATCGCCACAACGGCATCGATGGTCGATGCGGTCCGGTGTGTCGCCCCTGGGTTTATTTTTACCACCTCCATTGCGCCACCCATCGTCGCGGGCGCGCTGGCAAGCGTGCGACACTTGAAAAAAAGTGGCGTCGAGCGCGAGCAACAGCAGCGCCAGGTGGCGGTGCTCAAGGCGGCGCTGACGGCGCGCGGCCTGCCGGTCATGCCGTCGGAGAGCCATATCGTGCCACTGTTTGTCGGCGATCCGGTAACCTGTAAGGCCGCCACCGACAAACTGCTCGACACCTACGGCATGTATGCCCAGCCGATCAATTTCCCGACGGTGCCGCGCGGCACCGAGCGCATCAGGCTGACGCCGGGTCCCAAACATACCGATGACGATATCACCCGGCTTGCCAAGGCGCTCGACGCCATCTGGCAAGGGCTCAGACTTGAGCGGGCCGCCTAAACCGCCCGATGGGGGCGCGCGCGCGGCCGAAGGCAGCCGCGAGATTTATCTTGAGTTTATCCCCGTCGGCAACGCGGTGAAGGTCGTTGCCGTTGATTCGGTATCGGGTCTGGAAGTCTCGATCGTCGGTCCGGCGAACGCGCCGCGCCGGACCCTTGAGCAAAATGCGATAAAAAAACTTGAGTTCATGTTGGCCAAGCTCAACTGAGAGCAAGCGCTGCCTCCCTCCCCCCCCCGGCAAGGCGGCTGGTTTCAGGTGCGGCATTGTGGTAGTGAGCCCAGCGGTTTTGTCACCCCGGCCAAATTCCACCCTTCGAAAGGACGTCCATGTCGATCATCGAGGAACCCGCGCTCCAACATGGGTTTTTTACCGCCAGTCTCGCTGATCAGGACCCAGATGTTGGCGCTATGATCGGCCGCGAGCTTGGCCGTCAGCGTGACGAGATCGAACTGATCGCTTCTGAGAACATCGTCAGCCGCGCCGTTCTGGAGGCGCAAGGCTCGGTCCTGACCAACAAATACGCCGAGGGGTATCCGGGGCGGCGCTACTATAGCGGCTGCGAATTTGTCGATGAGGTCGAAAACCTGGCCATAGCCCGCGCCAGGGAACTTTTTGCTTGTGAATTTGCCAATGTGCAGCCCCATTCGGGCTCCCAGGCCAACCAGGGGGTCATGCTGGCGCTGATCAAGCCCGGCGACGTGATTTTAGGCATGAGTCTGGCCGCCGGCGGCCATCTCACCCATGGCGCCAAACCCAACCTTTCGGGCAAGTGGTTTGAGGCGGTTCAATACGGGGTGCGCCGGGCCGATGCGCGCATCGACATGGACGAGGTGGCCGAACTGGCCCGGACCCGCAAGCCCAAAATGATTATTGCCGGGGGCTCGGCCTATCCGCGCATAATCGACTTTGCCGCCTTTCGCGCCATTGCCGACGAGGTGGGCGCGATATTGATGATCGACATGGCCCACTTTGCCGGGCTGGTGGCCGGCGGCGCCCATCCCAGCCCGTTCCCCCACGCCCATGTGGCAACCACGACGACCCACAAGACCTTGCGCGGCCCCCGTGGCGGCATGATCCTCACCAATGACCAGACCATCGCCAAAAAGATCAATTCGGCCATTTTCCCCGGCCTTCAGGGCGGCCCGCTCGCCCATGTCATCGCCGCCAAGGCGGTGGCGTTCGGCGAGGCGCTGACGTCTGAATTCGGCGTTTACGCCCGTGCCGTGGTGGCCAATGCCCAGACCATGGCTCAGACCATGCTGGCGCGCGGCTTTGATATCGTCTCCGGCGGCACCGATACCCATCTTTTGCTGGTCGATCTGCGGCCCAAGGGCCTGAACGGCAAGGCCGCCGAGGCCGCGCTGGGCCGGGCCAACATCACCTGCAATAAAAACGGCATTCCGTTCGATACCGAAAAACCGACCATCACCTCGGGCATTCGCCTTGGCAGCCCGGCGGCGACGACGCGCGGCTTTGACATTGACGAATTCCGCCAGACCGCGACCCTGATCGCCGATGTGCTGGAGGGCCTCGCCGCCAATGGCGAGGCGGGCAATGGCGGGGTCGAGGCCCAGGCGCGCCAGAAGGCCATTGCCCTTTGCCGGAGATACCCGATCTATGAAGGGCTGGCCGCCTGAGACGGCGGGCCATCCAAGGAGCCCCCAGATGCGCTGCCCCTATTGCGGACACGAAGATACCCAGGTCAAGGATTCGCGACCCACGGAGGACAATACCTCCATTCGCCGCCGCCGGTCGTGCCTGGCCTGTGGCGGGCGCTTTACCACTTTCGAGCGGGTGCAGTTGCGCGAGTTGACGGTGGTAAAACGCTCGGGCCGCCGGGTGCCGTTCGACCGCGACAAGCTGATGCGCTCGGTCCAGGTGGCTTTGCGCAAGCGCGCCGTGGAGCCCGAGCGCATCGAGCGCATGATCTCCGGTATCGTCCGCCAGCTTGAAAGCGCCGGGGAGAGCGAGGTCAGGGCCGAAGATGTGGGCTCGATGGTCATGGAGGGGCTGATGACCATCGACGACGTCGCTTACGTCCGCTTTGCCTCGGTCTACCGGAATTTTCGCGAGGCCAAGGATTTCGAAGACCTGCTCGATGCTCTGGCCACGGACACCGAAGAGCCTGGATCAAACGAGGCGGGAGACAAAGGCAAAGGCTGATGCCCCGTGCCAACAGATAGTGACTTTATGAAGGAAGCTGTAGCCCTGGCGCGGCGCGGGCTGGGGCAGGTGGCGCCCAATCCGGCGGTGGGCTGTGTGCTGGTTCGTGAAGGCCGGATACTGGGACGTGGCTTTACCCAAAACGGCGGGCGGCCCCATGCCGAGACCGTGGCGCTGGCCGATGCCGGAGCTGAAGCGGCGCGCGGAGCGGCGGCTTACGTAACGCTGGAGCCGTGTTCCCATCACGGCAAAACCCCTCCGTGCGCCGAGGCGCTCATTGCCGCCGGGGTGAGCCGGGTGGTCTCGGCGCTGGAGGACCCGGACCCGCGGGTTGCGGGGGCCGGGCACCGCCGCCTGCGCCAGGCCGGAATTTTGGTCGATGTCGGCATTGGGGCCGATGCGGCGCGGCAGGTCAATATCGGCCATTTCACGCGGATTGCAGCCGGCCGGCCCTTCGTTCAGCTGAAGCTGGCGGTCTCGGAGGACTGGAAGATCGCCGCCCGCCCCGGTGAGCCCACCGCCATCACCGGGCCGGAGGCGCGGGCGGCAACCCACCGGCTGCGGGCCCAGGCCGATGCGGTCCTGGTCGGACAGGGCACCTGGGAGGCCGACGACCCGCTTCTGACCTGCCGGGAGACGGGATTGGAGCAACGCTCGCCGATCCGCATCGTTGTTGATGCGCGGGCCGAGTTGCCGGCCCGCTCCGCGCTGGTGCAGTCGGTGGGGGAGGTGCCGCTTTGGGTCGTGGTGGGGAAGGGCGCACCGGAGGCAAGGCGCCGGGCGCTTGAGGGCTTGGGTGCCCGTATCATCGAGTGCCCGACAGAAAACGGCCATATCGATCTTGGTTGTCTGCTCGGCCTTCTGGGCGACGACGGGTTGACCCGTCTTTTGGTCGAAGGGGGCGGGAGGATCGCCCAAAGCCTTGTCAAGGCAGGCCTGGCCGATGAGTTGATCCTCCTAAGGGCAGCCAAAACCCTTGGGCCCGGTGGGGTTCCGGCCTTCGGCGCAATGTCGCCTGAAGACGCATTGTCGGGCTTTGATCTTGCCAGCAAGGCCCCCCTTGGCGCAGATAGGCGCTTCATCTATCTGGCGGCGAAGACGTAAAACCCATGTTCACAGGTCTTGTTACGGATATCGGCTCGGTGGAGCGGCTGACGCGCTCCACGCAAGGCCTGCGGTTGCGCATCGCCACCGCTTACGATGTCACGATCATACCCAAGGGCGCATCAATTGCCTGTGCCGGGGTGTGCCTGACGGTGGTTGAAACCGGAAAAAGCGGGCGTAGCGGCTGGTTTGAAGTCGAGGCGGTGCCCCAGACCCTGGCGCTCAGCACCCTGGGGGACATCGTCCAGGGCGCTCCGATCAATCTGGAGCGACCGCTGAAGATGGGCGATGAACTGGGCGGCCATGCGGTTCTGGGCCATGTCGATGGTGTGGCGAAGATCATGTCGCGCCAGCAGGATGGCGGTTCGGTCCGATTCGGATTTCGGGCGCCGGGCGATCTGTGGCGTTTTATCGCCGCCAAGGGCTCGGTCACCCTGGATGGCACCTCGCTCACCGTAACCGATGTCGATGGGGACGAATTCGGCGTCGCCATCATTCCCCACACCCTGGATGTGACCACCTGGCGGCACCGTACCGTCGGTGACCGGGTCAATCTCGAAATCGATGTGCTGGCGCGGTATATGCAGCGTCTGGTCGAAACCTCGACCCAAATAGAAAAGGCAGGGCAATGACCCGTGTGCTGATTGTCGAAGCGCGATTTTATGACGAGCTTGCCGACGAACTCCTCGCCGGCGCCACTGCCGAGCTGGACGGCTCGGGCACCGATTACGATGTCGTGTCGGTACCCGGCGCTCTGGAAATCCCGGCGGTGGTGGCCATGGCGGCCAAATCTGGCCGCTATGACGGCGCGGTGGCCCTGGGGTGCGTCATTCAGGGGGAAACCGGGCACTACGATATCGTCGCCGGCCAGTCGGCCCGCGGGCTGATGGATGTGGCGGTCAACAAGCGCTTTGCCATCGGCAACGGCATCCTGACCACCGATACCAAGGCGCAAGGCCTTGCTCGCGCGGCGCGCAACAAGGGCAACAAGGGCCGGGCCGCCGTCAAGGCGTGCCTGGCGGTCATAGCGGTCAAGCAGAGGCTGGTAAAATCCGATGGCTAAACCCAAACCGGCGGTTTCGGCGGCGGTTCGCCGCCGCTCGATGGCGCGGCTTGCCGTGGTGCAGGCGCTCTATCAGATGGAAATCGCCCAGACCGATCTGAATCAGGTCGTGGCCGAATTCAGCGCCGGCAACATGGGCCGCATTGTCGGCGAGGACCAGGGCGTTGATTTGGTCGAGCCTGACGCCGATTTTTTTCGCAACCTGATTTTCGGGGTGGTGCAAAATCAAAAAGACATTGACCCGGCCATCAACAAGGCGCTGGCCAAGGGCTGGAAACTCGATCGCCTGGACGCCACTTTGCGCGCTATATTGCGCGCCGGGGCCTATGAGCTCAAGCACCGGACCGATGTGCCGATGAAAGTCGCCATTACCGAATATCTCGATATCGCCCGCGCCTTTTTCGACGGGCCCGAGCCCAAGGTGGTCAATGGCGTGCTCGATGCTTTGGCCAGAAAATGGGGCCGCGAGGAAACCGAGCTTCACGGGCAGGCTAAATGAGGCGCCATGGCCATTGACGAGCGGACGCTGATCGAGACGGTGTTCGCGCCGCTCGCCGCCGGCGCGCCGGGGGCTTTTGGTCTTCGCGACGATGCCGCCCTGTTGGCCTGCTCTGCCCACAAGGACCACATCGTCACCCTGGACACCCTGGTGGAGGGGGTGCATTTCCGTAAAACGGACCCCCCCAGGACCATCGCCAAAAAAGCCCTGCGCCTGAATATCTCTGATCTCACCGCCAAGGGGGCGGAGCCCTTTGCCTGGTTTTTGTCCCTGGCGCTGCCGGCCGCGACTACCCATGGATGGGTGCGCGAATTTGCCGCCGGGCTGGCGGAGGATCAGGCGCTATACGGGCTGGCGCTTCATGGCGGCGACACCGTGGTCTCCCCCTTGGGGGTGGTGATCTCGGTAACCATGGTCGGCCGGTGCCCGGCGGGCACATCGGTGCGCAGGTGCGGCGCGCGCAGCGGCGATCTGGTTTATGTCAGCGGTACGATTGGCGATGGCGCCCTGGGCCTTTTGACCCAAAGTGAAGAGGGCGAAGCTGCGGGGCTTAAGGGTCTGAGCGCTGCGGAGGCGCAAGTGCTCGGCGAGCGATATCTGTTGCCCAACCCCCCGGTGAAACTCGCCGGACCAATAAGGGCTCATGCCCATGCGGCGATGGATATCTCTGATGGGCTGGTGAATGATCTTGGCTTGTTGTGCACCGCCAGCGGAGTGGGCGCGCGGGTCGATATTGATGCCGTTCCGCTTTCGAAACTGGCGCGCCGGGCCCTGGCGGCGGACCCCTTCCGGCTGACCGATATCCTTGCCGGCGGCGATGATTATGAGATGCTGGCGGCGGTCCGGCCCGGTGAGGCCGGCGCGTTTGAAAAGGCGGCCGCAAATGCGGTTGTCGCGGTCAGCCGCATCGGGGTTTTTGCCGGGGAGGCCCACGAAGTCAGGTTCTTCGACGCCGGGGGCGAAACCGTGAATCTGCCCCGGTCGACTTTTCTGCACTTTTAACGATCGGGCGCCTCGCTTCGCGCCGATGGGCCATGGTATGAAGGCGCCGGTCGCATCATTGCAACATCGCCGATGCGCTCCGGAGCACCCCCGCCTCACATGTCCCAGCCCGCGCTCCTTGCCGAAGTTGAGTTCGTCGATGATGCCCTGGCGCGACGAAACACTTTTATTCTGGCCGGTGCCCAGATGTTTTTTGGCGCCTCCGCCATCGTCAACATCGCCCTGGGAGGCCTGATCGGCCAGGCCCTGGCCGACAACAAGGCGCTGGCGACGGTGCCGATCACGACCTTTGTGCTGGGTACTGCCTGCGCCACCATTCCGGCGTCGTTGTTCATGAAGCGGGTGGGCCGGCGGGTGGGCTTCATGTGCGGGGCCGGTTTTGGCCTGACCTCGGCGCTTCTGGCCATCGTGGCGATCTATGAAGGCCAGTTCTGGCTCTTTGCGCTGGCGACCTTCATCAACGGATTTTATCAGGCCTTTGCCCAGTTCTACCGCTTCGCCGCCGCCGATGTGGCAAGCCCGGATTTCAAGCCAAAGGCGATTTCATGGGTCATGGTCGGGGGGCTGGCGGCGGCGTTTTTGGGGCCCCAGATCATCGTTACCACCAGGGACCTTTTGGCGCCGGCGCTTTTTGCCGGGGCCTATGTCTCCATTGCGGCTTTATCGGTTGTCGCCATTGGCCTTTTGAGTTTTGTCAATCTGCCGATACGCCGCGAAACCGTCGGGCAGACAAAATCGCGGCCGATCACCACCATCATGGCACAGCCTAAATTCATCGTCGCGGTGGTCTGCGCCATGTTGAGCTACGGCATCATGAACCTGGTGATGACCGCGACCCCGATTGCCATGGTTGCCCATGAGTTCGGTGTCGATGATGCGGCCTATGTTATCCAGTGGCATGTTGTCGCCATGTTCGGGCCCGGCTTTTTTACCGGCAGTCTTATCCACCGTTTTGGCGTCCGGCGGGTGATCGTCGCCGGGCTGCTGCTGCTGGCCGGATGCGGGGTGGTGGCGCTGATGGGGGTGGGGATCGAACATTTCTGGCTGGCGCTGGTGCTTCTGGGGCTGGGCTGGAACTTCGGCTTTGTCGGCGCCACCACTCTGGTCACCGAAACCTACTTTCCTTCCGAGCGGGCCAAGGTGCAGGCCGCCAACGATTTCCTGGTCTTTGGCACCGTGGCGCTGGCTTCGTTGTCTTCCGGGGTTCTTTTGCAGGTCTTTGGCTGGGCGTCGGTCAATATTGCGCTTTTCCCCATGGTCGGGGTCGCCCTGATCCTCATCGCCTGGCTGGCG
>UOEM01000080.1_pt1 | contig 18868 bp, 17 predicted proteins | sample 1988661 | NCBI WGS metagenome assembly UOEM01 (sample SAMEA4712195, study PRJEB27164) | hydrothermal vent metagenome | biome: marine basaltic hydrothermal vent biome; feature: marine hydrothermal vent; material: mineral | place: Pacific Ocean | collected 2011-06-14/2011-07-23 | depth 1719 m | reverse complement strand
CTGAAGAAAACTCAGATTTTCCGACCAGACTTTTTCCATGATGGATCCGCGGACATTTTTGGCATGGACATGCCGCACCCGGCCCATGTGCTTGGCGGCGATCCGGGCGGGGTCCGCGCCGCCGAATGCCGCGTGGCCGGTATCGAGCAGCAGCGCCATCTGCCCGCCGGTATGGTGCATCAGAAGATCGATCTCGGCGCCCGTCTGCACCACCGTGCCCATATGGTGGTGATAGACCGGGGTGAGCCCCTGGGCGGCAATATGGGAGGCGATTTCGGTGAGGGCGGCGCCGAAATCGGACCAGTCGCCGGCGGGCAGAACCGGCCTTTGGGACAGAGGCTTGGATGCATCGCCATGAATGGCATTGGAGGTTTCGCAACATATGCATACCTCGCACCCCATGGCTTTCAGCAGATCGAGGTGGGGGCGGATGTCGCGCTTTTCGTCGCCGACCGAATGGGCGAGCAGGTTGAGCGAATGCCAGCCGGAGATAAAGGCGAGGCCGTGGGGGGCGAGAACCGCCTTCAGCGCAACCGGTTCATCGGGAAACTTATGACCCTTCTCGATGCCGTCAAAGCCGATCTCGCCGGCCTCGCGCAGACATTGCTCCAGGGGCGTGTCGGCGCCGAGCGAGCGGTCGTCGTCATTGCTCCAGGCGATGGGGTTGGTGCCGTAGCGGATCATCGGGCTCAATCTCCTGGGCGCTGGTTTTGGCGCGCCCTGGTGTACCCTTTGCGGGCGGCATCGACTTGCGGCCGCGCCGAGACCTCGGGCACCGGCACATCCCACCAGTGCCCGCCTTCCTCGGTGGTGGCCAGCGGATCGGTATCGATGACGATGCAACTGGTTCGAGGCTGGGCGAAGGCGCGGGCCAGGACCTCTTCAAGCTCGGCGATCGAGGTAACCTTTTCCGCCACAGCCCCCATGGAGGCGGCATGGGCGGCAAAGTCGATTTTGGGCATCTCCTCATGCACCGCATCGGCCAGAAGATTGTTGAAATTGGCCCCGCCGGTGGCCATTTGCAGCCGGTTGATGCAGCCAAAGCCACGATTGTCGAGCACCACGATGGTCAGTTTGATGCCCATCATCACCGCGGTGGCGATTTCGGAGTTCATCATCATGTAGCTGCCATCGCCGACCATGACGATGACCTCGCGCGACGGGTGGGCCATTTTGACCCCCAGCCCCCCGGCGATCTCGTAGCCCATGCACGAATAGCCGTATTCGAGGTGGTAGCCCCCCGGCCTCCTGGCGCGCCACAATTTGTGCAACTCGCCCGGCAGCCCGCCGGCGGCGCAGACGACAATGGCGTCGTCATCGGCGGCGCGCTGCACCGCGCCGATAACCTGGGCGTCGGTGGCCAGCGCATTGCCGCCTGACAGCTCCTTTGGGGCCGCCGTGGCGCGATCGACGGCGGCGTTCCAACCGGTTCGCAATCCGCTGTCGATATCGCTTGCCCGCCAGTCGCCAAGGGCGGCGGAAAGCTCTTCAAGCCCAACTTGCGCATCGGCCACCAGCGGCAGGGCCAGATGTTTGCCCACATCGTAGGCGGCGACATTGAGGGATAAAATGCGGTGGTCCGGATGTTTGAACAGCGCCCAGGAGCCGGTGGTGAAATCGGCCAGCCGGGTGCCGACGGCGATCACCAGATCGGCGGTCTCCGCCACCGCATTGGCCGCCGAGCCGCCGGTGACGCCGATGGAGCCCAGATTGTGCTCGTGGTCCCAGGGCAGGGCGGATTTGCCGCTTTGCGTTTCGGCCACCGGCACATTGTGGGTCTGGGCGAAGGCGCGCAATGCCTCCTCGGCACCGGAGTAAAGCACCCCGCCGCCGGCGATGATAAGGGGCCGCTCCGCCTTGCGGATGGCATCCGCCGCCTCCTGTAATTCGCCCGCGTCGGCGCGCGGGCGGCGCGGGCGCCACAGCCGGGGGGCGAAAAAGCTCTCCGGCCAGTCGAAGCCTTGCGTCTGAACATCCTGGCACAGGGCCAGGGTAGCGGGGCCGCAATTGGCGGGGTCGGTCATCGCCGCCATGGCGCGCGGGAGGGCCGTGAGCAATTGCTCGGGCCGCTGGATGCGGTCGAAATAGCGGCTGACCGGCGCAAAGCAGTCATTGACCGAGGCGGTGCCGTCGCCGAAATCCTCGATCTGCTGCAGCACCGGGTCCGGTGCGCGGCCCGCAAAGACATCGCCGGGCAGGAACAATACCGGCAGGCGGTTGACATGGGCGACAGCCGCGGCGGTGACCATGTTGGTGGCGCCGGGGCCGATGGAGCTGGTCACCGCCATGGCCCGGCGGCGGGCGCGCGCCTTGGCATAGGCGATGGCGGCGTGGGCCATGGACTGCTCGTTCTGGCCGCGCCAGGTCGGCAGGCGGTCGCGGGCGCCATAGAGCGCCTCGCCGAGCCCTGCGACATTGCCGTGGCCGAAAATGGCCCAGACCCCGGCGATGAACGGCACGCCAGGTTCAGCCTCCTGGGCCACCAGATAGCGGACCAGGGCCTGGGCGGCGGTGAGCCTTACGGTGCTCATGGCGCATCTCCTCGATGTGATTGGCGGGCGGCATCCCACAGGCCGCACAGACGGCGGAAATTGGCCTCCATTCGGGCTACCGCCTCGGTGTCGTTCAGCTCCCCGGCCAGCCAGCTTTTGGCGGTGGCGCCAAAGATGGTCCGGCCCACGGCGAAGCCCTTGACCAGATCGTGGCCCGCCGCGACGGCAAAACTTTCCGCCAGCCGGTTCTCGGGCGCATCCAGGCCGAGCACGACGATGCCGCGGCACCACCGGTCACCGGCGCTGATGGCCGCACAGGTCATGTTCCAGCCCGTATCGGATATCATCGGCTCCAGCTTCCACCAGTCCGGTCGCACTCCGATCTCGTAAAACCTCGAGATGATCCGGGCGGTGGTGTCGTCCCGGCACGGGGCCACCTTGGAAGGAATGATTTCAAGCAGGAATTCCAGCCCGTTTTTGCGCGCCGCATCGAAGAGCCGCAGGATAACCGCCTCCTGCCCGGCCCTGAGTTCGGGGTCGTCGTCCGGGTGGATGAAACACAGGACCTTGACCACTTGGTCGACCGGCCATGCCGCCAGATCAGAGCCATAGTCGGGGCCGACTTCAAGTTTCAGCGGCCGTGAGCCGGGAACCTCGACCGGGCGGCCGACCCAAAGACCGGTTCCGCAGGCGCGGGTCAGGGCATCGCGGCCCAGGCGCTCGTCGCACAGAATACCGGTGCCGGGAGTATCCTCGGCGACGGCAAGGGCGGCGTTGAGGCAGAGCTGCTTGAAGGTGGGAATGCGGCTGGGGTCCGCCCCGGCTTCGGCGGCCATGTCTTCAAGCTGGCTGCGGTGGTCAAAAGCAAAGAGGCGCATTTGCGGCCAGTGCCCCCGCCGGTTGGTGGCCCAGTGGACGTGTTCAAGTTCGGTGTCGTGGCGCAAAGCCGGGTTGCGCACGCCGCGTTCGAAAAAGAACCGCAGCTCCTCCCAACTGGGATAGGCCGGGGCGCAGCCATGGCGCGAAACCGCCAGCGCCCCGCAGGCATTGGCGTATTTGAGCGCCGTCTCCCAGGGCTCGCCGTCGAGCCAGCCCTTCACAAGCCCGGCCATGAAGCCGTCGCCGGCGCCAAGAACGTTAAAGACCTCGATGGCGAAACCGGGGCCGGTGCGGCCTTCGTCCAGAGTGTCGGGAATGTCGCCGGTGAAGGCCGAGGCGCCCATGGGGCCGCGCTTGCAGACCAGCGTCGCGGGGGTGAGGGCGCGGACGGCGCGCAACGCGGCGATGGTGTCGGTGGTGCCGCCGGCGATGTGGAACTCCTCCTCGGTGCCGACAATGAGATCGAAAAGCGTGAGCGTCGATTGCAGCTTGGCGGTGACCTTGGCGCTTTCGATAAACCGCTCCTCGCCCGCGCCATGGCCGGCCAGGCCCCACAGATTGGGCCGGTAGTCGATGTCGAGGGCGGTACGGGCGCCGTTCGCCCGCGCCAGATTAACCGCCTTGAGCACGGCGGCCTCGGTATCTGGGTGGGAGAGATGAGTTCCGGTGGCGGTCAGGCAGCGGGTCCGCGCGATAAAATCGGGGTCGATATCGTCTTCGCGCAGGCCCATGTCGGCGCAGTCGGTGCGGTAGAAAATCAGCGGAAAGCTGGTCTGGTCGCGAATGCCCAGAATGACCAGGGCGGTCAGCCGGTCCGGGTCGGTGATCACCCCGCGGGTATCGACGCCCTCGCGGGCCAGCTGTTCGCGGATGAACCGGCCCATATGTTCGTCGCCGACCTTGGTGATCACCGCCGATCTGAGGCCCAACCGCGCCGCGCCCGCCGCCATGTTGGTGGGTGAGCCGCCGATATATTTGGCGAAAGAGGCCATGTCCTCCAGCCGACCGCCGACCTGGGTGCCATATAGATCGACCGAGGAGCGGCCAATGGTGATGACGTCAAGCTTGGGCATCGCCACCCCTTCGGGAAGACTTCACGTGATTTCCGCCACGGCGATTGTGCGCCCTTCGGTCACCGAACGCAAAGCCGCTTCGGCGAGGATCAGCGACGCCAGGCCATCCTCGCCGCTGGGGGTCGCGGGGGTGCCGTTTTGCACCGCCGCGATGAAGGCGGCGATCTCGGCGGCGTAGGCTTGCGTATATCGGGTCATGAAAAAATCGTGCAGGGGTGGACGGGTGAAGCCCTCTGCGGTGGCGAGTTCGATCGAATGGGCACGCTGGTTTTCCGCCGCCACCATGCCGAGTGAGCCCAGCACCTCGATGCGCTGGTCGTAGCCGTAGGTGGCCCGGCGGGAATTGCCGATGGCGCATTGCCGGCCGCTCCGGGTCTCCACGATGACATTGGCACTGTCGAAATCGCCGGCGGCGCCGATCTCATCGGCCACCAGCACCGAGGCCCGGGCGGTGACGGCAACCGGCTCCTCGCCGAGCAGAAACCGCGCCATGTCGAGATCGTGGATGGTCATGTCGCGAAAAATGCCGCCGGAGCGTTTTATGTAGTCGACCGGCGGGGGTCCGGGGTCGCGGCTGGTGATCTGCACCATTTCCACATGGCCGATACGTCCCTCGTCGATGGCCTGGCGAAGCGCGAGGAAATGGGCGTCGAAACGGCGGTTGAAGCCAACCATCAGCGTCGTGCCGGCCGTGCTCACCACATCCAGGCAGGCCCTGACCCTGGCAATATCGAGATCAATCGGCTTTTCGCAGAAGATCGCCTTGCCGGCGCGGGCAAAACGTTCGATGAGATCGGCATGGGTGTCGGTCGGGGTGCAGATAATCACCGCGTCGATGTCGTCCGCCGTCTCGATATCGTCGAGGGTGCGAACCGATGCGCCGTATCGGGCTCTTATTTCCTCGGCGGCTTGCGCAAAATCGTCGGCCACCGCCACCAGTTCGGCGCCCGCATTGCCCGCCACGGCCTCGGCATGAACCTTGCCGATGCGCCCGGCGCCCAGAAGGGCGAATTTCATTCTCATAGCCTTCCCCCGCATGTGTCTCGTTGGCGCCCCGCAACCGGGTTAAATCAAATGGATGCAGATAGATATAGGCAGGCGCGCATTGTCTGCGCAATCGGGTCATGATATCTAGTGTGTCTGTTAGGTGTTCACAGAATTCTTGAAACCGGAGCGTACCATGGCTAGACCGGCACCGGCCCGCGACTACAGTCTTATCGGCAAGGATGCCGAAGCTGCGGTCGCAAACGGGCTCGCCGATGCCAGGTGGTATAAAACCGAAATCCCCCGCAAGCAACTCAAGGCACTGATGACCCGCCGCGATGGCCCGGCAATCCGGGACACCGTGATCTGGCTTGGCCTCATGGTGGGTTTTGCCGCCATGGCGGTGTCGTTGTGGGGCAGTTGGTGGTCGGTGCCGTTTTTTGCCGCCTATGGGGTTTTGTATGGCTCGGCGACGGATTCGCGCTGGCACGAATGCAGCCACGGAACCGCGTTCAGGACCAGGTGGATGAACGATGCCGTCTATCATCTGGCCTCGTTCATGATCATGCGCGAGCCGACCTATTGGCGCTGGAGCCATGCCCGCCATCACAGCGATACCATCATTGTCGGGCGCGACCCGGAAATCGCCGCGATGCGGCCGCCGAACCTTTTGCTGATCGGCCTGAAGTTTCTCGGCATCAGAGGAGTGCTGATCACGGCGAGAAATGTATTTCGCCATGCCCTTGGTCAAATCAGCGAAGAAGAGAAGAGCTTTATCCCCCAGTCCGAGTGGCCGAAGCTTGTCCGCGAAGCCCGCATCTGGCTGGTGATCCATGCCCTTCCCATTGCCGCCGGCCTCATCTACGGCTCTTGGCTGCCGGTACTTCTGGTTGGCCCGCTGCCGACGCTGTACGGGGCCTGGCTGCATGTTTACTTCGGCATCACCCAGCATGTCGGGCTGGCCGAGAACGTGCTCGATCATCGGCTGAATTCACGCACCATCTACATGAACCCGGTGTTCCGGTTCATCTATTGGAACATGAACTACCATGTCGAGCATCACATGTTCCCGATGGTGCCCTACCACCGGCTGCCCGAGCTGCATGAAATCGTCAAGCCCGATACGCCACCTGCCTACCGCAGCACCATCGAAGCCTATGCCGAGATCATCCCGGCGCTGGCGCGCCAGGTGCGCGAGCCGGACTGGTGTATCGAGCGCACCCTGCCGGCGACCGCCAGGGCTTTTCAGCCCGGCGCGGGCACCAATTCGGAGGAATAACAAAAGTGGCCAATTGGGTGATTGCCTGCTCCACCGGTGATATCGAAAATCAGGATGTCATCGATTTTGACTATGGCGGGCGGGCCTTTGCGGTCTACCGGTGCCCCCGGGGCGAGTTTTTCGCCACCGATGGTCTGTGCACCCACGCCCAGGTCCATCTGGCCGACGGCCTGGTGATGGACGATCTGATCGAATGCCCCATGCACAATGGCCGTTTCAACTACAAAACCGGCAAGGCCATGGGGGCGCCGGCCTGTGTCGATCTGGTTACCTATCCGGTGAGGGTCAAGGGCGGAATGGTCCAGATCGATATTGGATGATTTCGGCCAGAGGTCGGTCCAGCGGCAAGCCACCGCAAGCCGGTGACGGGATCGTCTTTCATGGACTTTTCTGTTTCCAGCTCCCTCATGGAACCTTCATGGGAGGTCGGAAGACCGGTCAGGCGGCGATCGGGGTCGGGCCGCTGTAGGTGCAGCCCTCGGACTGGCCTTCGGGCCCGCGGGCGATAGTGATTTTCGAAAGGGTTGAAAACTCAAGCGAGAGGTGCTGTCAGATCCATTTGGCGAGGTTCTCCAGGGCGGGGTTTTCCAGCCCCTCGATCTCGTTGAGACAGGAATGATCGAGCACCTTCCAAAGCGCCTGGATTTTTTCGTCCGCCGCATTTAGGGCACCTCGAAAAATACTCCCTTTTGGCCTAACCGTCTAGAAGTCGGTATCAGGAATGAATTGATTCGATGGGCGGCAAATTCATCCGCGCCATCGGCATGGCGCGCGCCAAGGCGAAGATCGGCATGATGAACCTGGTTTGCAATATGAGCCGGCTGGTCCAGTTCGAGCGCGGCGCGGCGGCTCCCAGCTGAGGGGGGCAGTGTGTGTGGAGCCCGTGAAAAAAGCTTGAAAGCCTGAAAACCCCAGGCGATAATTTACGTCAATCAGGCTGGTGCGCGGCAAAAACCGCCAAACCGGTCAGACAACGGCTAATCCGGGGGATTTTTAGAGGTTCCCTAGAGATTTTCGAGCCAACCGAAGACCGGATCGGCCTCACCGGCAAAGACAACGCCGACCCGGAAGGAATGCCCGTGCAGTTTTGAATGGGGCGGAAGCTGGTGGGCCGCCTCGAACGAGAATTGTTTGAAGGTTTCGATCATACTTTTTCTCCCTTGGCGTTTGAAACCGCCCAGGATCGGACCGTTCTTCGCATTGCCGGTAAAATTACCGAGGTCAATACCGGCGAGGGGGCTGAATTTGACCTTGAAAGGCTCGAAAAACTGGGGGTGACCAGTTTTACGACCATGACGCCGTGGTTCGACAAGCCGATAACTTTCGAGGGCGTTCTGGTTCGAAAGGTGCTGGCGGCGGTGGGGGCCCGGGGCCGGCAAATCGTCGCCGTGGGGCTCAACGACTACCGCTCGACGCTCCCGGTGGAAGATTTTGAAAACTATGACGTGATCCTCGCCTACAAGCGCGAGGGGTCCCACATGAACATCAGGGACAAGGGGCCGCTTTTCATCGTCTATCCCTTTGACAGCGCTGCCGCAAAGCCGGGCTTGCGGCCCCCAACCGGCTGCGGGCGATGTTCGGCCGGCCCACGGGCGCCGGTGCCGGCAGGGCCGTGGGCAATTTTGTCGAAGAGTTGCACGACGGTCGCGTGGTTTCGATCAGCCACCAGCATATCGAAGACGGGGGCTGGGTCATAACCCAGCAGGATGTGACCGCGCGCCATCGGGCCGAGGAACGATTGGCCTATCTGGCCAGCAGCGATACATTGACCGGGCTCGCCAATCGCAACCGGTTTTGCGAAATCCTCGAGGACGCCATCGGGCAGTCGAGCCGCAATGACAACCCTTGCGCGGTCGTCTGTTTTGACCTGGACCGGTTCTCAAACGTCAACGATACGCTCGGTCATCGTTATGGTGACCTTTTGTTGCAGAAAGTTGCCGAACAGACCTTGGGACTGGTGCGCGACGCCGCTGTGGTGGCGCGGTTTGGCGGCGATGAATTTGCCATCCTGCTCCGGGGGGGTTCCAATTCGGAACGGGCGATTTCGTTCGCGGCCAAGCTCGACGAGGCCCTGAACGAAACCCACGATATTGAAGGGCACAAGGTCATTGTCGGCGTCAGCATCGGCATTGCGCTGGTCGAGCCCGGTACCGTGGATGCCAAAACCGCGATCCGCAATGCCAACACCGCGCTCGACCGGGCAAAATCCGCCGGTGGCAACGGCGCTTGCGTGTTTGAAACAGTGATGGATGTCGGACTTCAGGCGCGCCGGTCCCTGGAACGAGAGCTGTGGAGCGCCTGCGAACGCGACGAATTTGAACTCCTCTATCAGCCGCAGGTCAATCTGCAGGACTATCGGATCACCGGCGTGGAGGCGCTGTTGCGATGGAACCATCGCGAGCGTGGCCTGGTGGCTCCGGCGGATTTTTTGTCGATGGCCGAGGATATAGGTCTCATCGAAGCTCTGGGGGCATGGATGCTCAACAGCGCTTGTGGCCAGGTGGCATCGTGGCCGGGGGGGCGTGAAGGTTGCGGTCAATCTGTCGCCGGTGCAGTTCATGCGCGGGCAGCTGGCCGCGACGGTGTCCTCGGTGCTGGAGGCAACCGGATTGCCGGCCGAACGCCTGGAACTGGAAATTGCCGAAGAGCTGTTCATGGCGGAAAATGCCGGAACACTCGATGCATTCCGGCAGCTTCGGGCGATGAAGATCGGTCTGACCCTGGACCATTTCGGCACCGGTTATTCTTCGCTGAGTTATGTGCGCCGGTTTCCCATCGGCAAGATCAAGATCGACAAATCCTTCATCGGCGATTTAATCGATGACCCCAAAGCCCTGGGTTTGGTCCGGGCGGTGACCACCCTTGGGCCATGCGCCCGATATCGTAACGGCGGCGGCGGGGATCGAAACGCCTGAGCAGATGCGGCTGGCTCATCTGGCCGGTTGCGGCGAAGACCAGGGCAATGTGTTCTCACGGGCCTTGACGCCGGAGGAGATGGCCAATTTATTGCGCGAGCCTGCCGCCATGAAGGGCAGGGTTGGTCAATACGGACACCCTTGTGGCGTTAACAGCGCTGGCGTTTGATTTCCCATCTCGGTAAAGATCGCCGCTGAACCAAGTTTCCGGCTTTGCCCCGCGAAACAGTCATTCCAAAAAATTGGAACCTTCACCAATGAGCGCCAAACAATTTGTCTATCACATGCACGACCTCTCCAAGACCTATCCGGGGGGCAAGCCGGTGCTGCAGGGCATCAATCTGTCCTTTTACCCCGGCGCCAAAATCGGCGTGCTTGGCGTTAACGGCTCCGGCAAGTCGACGCTGCTCAAAATCATGGCCGGGATCGAAACCGAATTTCAGGGCGAGGCCTGGGCCGCCGAGGGGATCAGTATCGGTTTTCTGCCCCAGGAGCCCGACCTTGACGCCGATAAAGATGTCATCGGCAATGTTCTTGAGGGCGTTGCCGACAAAAAAGCCCTGCTCGACCGCTACAACGAGTTGGCGGCCAACTATGCCGAGGAAACCGCCGACGAGATGGCGCAGCTTCAAGACGAGATCGAGGCGGCCGATCTGTGGGACCTTGATGCCCAGGTGAGCCAGGCGATGGATGCGCTGCGCTGCCCGCCGGACGACGCCGATGTGACGACGCTTTCAGGGGGCGAGCGGCGGCGCGTGGCGCTGTGCAAGCTTTTGCTGTCCCGGCCCGACATGTTGCTGCTCGACGAGCCGACCAACCACCTTGATGCCGAGACCGTCGCCTGGTTGCAGCGCTTTTTAGCTGATTTTCCCGGCACCGTGGTGATGGTGACCCATGACCGCTATTTTCTCGATAGCGTCACCGGCTGGATCCTGGAGCTCGATCGTGGGCGCGGTGTCCCTTATCAGGGCAACTACACCTCGTGGCTGGAACAAAAGGACAAGCGCCTTGAAATCGAGGGCCGCCAGGACGCGGCGTTGAAGCGAAATCTGGAACGCGAGCTTGAATGGGTGCGCTCGGCCCCCAAGGCGCGCCAGGCCAAATCCAAGGCGCGGATCAAATCCTACGAGGAAATGGTGGAGCGCGATCAGCGCGAGGATATCGGCCGGGCCCAGATCGTCATTCCACAAGGCCCGCGGCTCGGCGGCGTTGTTCTTGAGGGTGATGGGCTGACCAAGGCGCTCGGTGACAGGCTGCTGATCGAGGACCTGAATTTCCGCCTGCCGCCGGGCGGCATTGTCGGTGTCATCGGGCCAAACGGCGCCGGAAAAACAACGCTGTTTCGCATGATTGCCGGCCAGGAAACGCCGGACGAGGGTCAACTGAAAATTGGCGAAACGGTGGTGCTGGGATATGTCGACCAGAGCCGCGACGCCCTGGACCCGGCCAAGACGGTATTTGAGGAAATCGCCGAAAACGCCGATGTGATAAAATTAGGCAAGATCGAGCAGCCATCCCGGGTTTATGTCGGCGCCTTCAATTTCAGGGGCAGCGATCAGCAAAAAAAGGTCGGGCTGCTTTCCGGCGGCGAACGCAACCGGGTGCATCTGGCCAAGATGCTCAAATCCGGCGCCAATCTGCTGCTGCTCGACGAGCCGACCAATGATCTGGATATCGATACGTTGCGGGCGCTCGAAGACGCGCTGGACAATTTCGCCGGTTGCGCCGTGGTCATCAGCCATGACCGCTGGTTTCTCGACCGGGTCGCCACCCATATCCTGGCCTTTGAAGGCGACAGTCATGTGGAATGGTTTGAAGGGAATTACGAGGATTATGAAGCCGATCGCAAGCGGCGCCTTGGGACCGATGCCGACCAGCCGCACCGGATCAAGTATCGCCGCTTCTCGCGAAAATGACCCCTTGAGGTCGGGACTGCCGGACCGAAATTCGGTGCGACTGGAGCCGGTGTGAGCCGCGCATTAAAAAGAGCGCCACAATTGGCGCCTTTTTTCGTCCCTCAAAGAACGGTTGTTGTGGTTCGCGTTTCTTTTCAGGCGCCGGTGCGCCGGCGAAGGTCAGCCAGCAGCAAGCTGATATTGCCGCTTCGGACGTTAAGAAAACTGACGAACTCGTCCCGCTTTTGTTGGGTAAGCCAGATACCCGCAACCTGAAAATCAAACAGTTTCATGGAGTTTCCGGATTTCAGGAACCACCATTTGACGCTGGTCATAACCTTCCCGTTGGCGTTCAGTACCGAGCCCTCGACATAGAATTCCCTCCCCTTGGTGCCCTTGGGAAGGCATCTTTGGGTCGTGATCGAATATTTCTGGCCGGCAAAGCTTTGGAGCTGACCGAAAAGAACCCGAACCACCAGGGATTCAACCAGCTTGTAGTATTCCTTACGCTGGCTGGTGGGCAGTTTTTTCCAGTATTTCCCCAGCGCGAAGCGGGCCATGACGGGGAAGTTGGCATTCTTCTGGAAGATGGAGCGGAACCGGGCGATACGCTCACCGGAAGAAAGGCTGGAATTGGCGACGATATCGGTCACCTGCTTGCCCAATGCTGTCGCTTTTGCGGTTGCGATCGCGCAGCTGGCGCTTGCGGTGGACGGAAATGACAGGGTCAGACCGGCAACAAGGACACCAGCCAAAGCGGTGAGAACACAGCGCCTGCTGAAAGTAGTCCGCATGGATTTGTCTCCTGATTAGTCGATGCCCAAGTCTAGATCATCATCCAGACTGGTCTGTTCGTCGGCAGCTCTGCCGTTGCCGATCTCGCTGGCGCGCGACTGGCGGTACAAGCTGCGTATGGCGGCATAATAATCCGGTGAATTTGCCTTCAGTTGCTTAAGCGGTTCAAGGAAATCCGACCGTGTCGAAGCCATTTCCACCGCGCGCGGTGCGACACGAACCCCAAAACTCTGACCCGCCAATGCCCAGGTCAGGGGGTGGGCGAACGAATCGACCACCCGGCCGACCACATGGCGCGGTGTTGCCGGGCCGAGCAAGGGCAGCACCAGATAGGGCCCCGACGTCATGCCGGCAAGCGCCATGGTCTGGTCGAAATCTTCGTAATGGGCCTGTAGACCAAACTCGGTCGCCGCGACATCGTGCAGCCCGCCGACCCCCAGGGTCGAATTGATGGCGAACCGGTTGAAGGTCACGGTTGCCCGTTCCCAATCGCCCTGCAAGACATCATTGGCCCAGGTGACGGGGCTGCCCAGATTGGCGAAGGCATTGCGGATCCCATCCCGGGCCGGCAGTGGGATAAACGCACGATAGGTTTCAGCCAGCGGCACGGCAACGTAGGTGTCCAGCGTATCGTTGAAATGGAAGACGGCGCGGTTGAAATCTTCAAAGGGGTCGTCTTCGGCCACCGCGAACACAACATTGGGGTAGCGTTCGGTCAGGTCGGCGCCATCGCCGCTGCCAAGATTTGCCGGCGCCGACGCCGTGGTGCTTTGGGCTGTTGTGGTTGCCGAACTTTCCACTTGGGCGGGTGCGCCGGTGTTGGCCGCCGCAAAAGTGAAAGGTTCGTCACCCAAAGAGGCGCACGCTCCCAGTTGCAGCGCCAAAACGGCGACCGCGACCGGCTTTGCCAAACCTCTAATTCCCTGCCCGTATCGCATACCAGATCCTGATGCTTGCTGTTTTCGGCCCCGATGCGCACCGATTTCAGCTAAGTCCGAATTCTCAATTATTACCTGAAGCCCGAATTTCTGGCCCAACCGACAGTATCAACACGTATCTAAAGTTTCCGTTGCCTTTATCTGCCGCGCTTGCCGCGATCTTGACATCGACACGATATCACAGACCGGTGTGCGGGCATGTGATCTTCTAGGGGGGGTGGGAAAAATTTGGCCGCTGTTGCCAAAATGCCTCGCGTTGGATTTCAAAGGTGGATCGTTCGCCGTGAACAGGTGCCGAATTGAGGTTTTTTTTGTTTCAGGACAAAGGTATAGGGTGGCCCCCCGTTAAATCTGCCCCAGAGGTCGATACTGCCGCTGGTGGTGACAGCTGCGGCAAAATCTGAATACCTGATGGAATTCGGGAGGGCTTTGGCGTGGAGCTGAGTAAGGATGGCCGGCAATTGGGGTTTGAAAAAACCATCGCGGCCTTAAAAGCGCTGGCCGAGCCGACGCGGTTGCGAATCCTTTTTCTTTTGATGTCCGGCGAACTCAACGTCAAGGATCTCACGCGTGTTCTGGGGCAGAGCCAGCCGCGGATTTCGCGCCATCTGAAGCTTCTCGACGAGGCCGAGCTTATCCAGCGCTACCGGGAAGGCAACTGGGTCTACTGCCGCCTCGTTGGCGGGGTCGGGCCGGCTGAACTGATGGCGACGATCGCAGCGTCGATGCCGGCCGACGAGCCGGTTTTGACCCGCGACCGCGCCCGGCTGGAAGCGGTGCGGCGGGAAAACAGCGAGACAGCCCTGGCCTATTTCAACGAGACCGCCGCCGAATGGGACCGGATTCGCGCCCTGCAGGTGGGGGAGGGCGAGGTCGAAACCGCCATATTAAAGCTTGCCGGCCCCGGCCCCTTTGGCACCATGATCGATCTGGGCACGGGTACGGGGCGGATGCTGGAGGTCTTCGCCGACCGCATCACCCACGGCATCGGCATCGACCAGTCGCGGTCGATGCTGGGCCTGGCGCGGGCGCGGGCGGAGCGCGCGCGCCTCGATCATTGCCAGATCCGCCACGGCGATATCCTGGCGCTGCCTTATGAGGACGGCCTGGCCGATCTTGTCGTTCTGCATCAGGTTTTGCACTATTTCGATGATCCTCAGCCGGTGCTGGCCGAGGCCGCCCGGGTGCTGGCCGCCGGCGGCAGGCTGGTGATGGTCGACTTTGCCCCCCACGATCTGGAGTTTCTGCGTACCGACTATGCCCATCGCCGGCTGGGGTTTTCCGCCGGGCAGATCAGCGACTGGGTGTCGCGCCTGGGTCTGGAACTGGCCGAACCGGTCGATCTGGTGCGCACGGGCGAAACCCCGGAAGGCAACCTCACGGTTTCGGTCTGGCTGGCAACACAGGCCGCATCTGACTGAAAAAGCTCTAAAATGCCCCGATGACGACGGCGGCAAGAAAGACAAAGGCCATGGCCGTACCTACAAGGTGCAATCTACGGGTGGTGAACATAACTCATCCTCCCTTTTGCTGCGGGCAAGTGCCGCAAAGGCGCTTTCACTACGGTGTGCTGTGTCTGTCCCGCATAACACTCCGCGCCAGTGGCCGGGCACACCGCTATAGATCGACTGTCGGCACTGTTAACCAATAATAAGGCAACCGAATGTCGTAAATACAAGACTATCTGTATGGGCGGCGCGGATCAGCTGCTGGGACCAGTCCGATGGGCTTTCAGGTATCTACGCCCAACTTCTGGAACGGGCGCCGGAGCTGATCTATCCCGATCTGGCGGCATGGAACCGGAGCGACAACCCCTGGGAACGGCGGCAATCCCTGGTCAGCCTGATTTACTACCATCATGTCAGAACATCGCTGATCGCGCCGGACAAGGTCTTTGCGCTGGTCCGGGCCCGGCCGGGGTGATCCTGCCTATTATGTCCAAAAAGGCCTTGGCTGGCGCCGGCAAATTCGTTCCTCAGGCCGCGCTGCGGGCGCGGCGCGATAAAAGGCCGTCAAGCGAGATGGCGCCGGCGCCCTTGATCGTCAGATAGAGCAACACGAACACCCATAAGGTGCGCTGGTCCGAAATCACCGCGTCCGAAAACCGGTCGAACAATGCCCCGGTGGTTTTTTCGTCGGCACCATGAAAGGCGATATCGACGTAGGTCTGGACCAGGACAAATACGATCATGCCCAGGGCGGCGAGGCGGGTAAACAGCCCGACCACGATCAGAATCGGCAACAAAAATTCGGCGTAAGTGCCGGAAAACACGATCAGATCATAAGGTATGAAAGGAATGTTGGCGGTGCTGTACTCAAATCGTTCCATCACCGTGGGCAGGATCTGAAAATAGGCGCCGTCCTGAACGGAAAAAAACCCCGCCACACCGGTTCCCACCTTGGTGAAGAACGAGCCCAGAAAATAGAGCAGCAGCACGCCGGCAAAGACAAATCTGGCGGCAAGGCCCAGAAACCAGCCGTTCAGCAGGCGTTCGAGGCCGGAAAAGACGCAAGCGTGCACGGTGGTGATCGTTTGTATCAGGGCCATGGGGTGGATTGTCTCCGTTTCGGCGGCGGGCTCAATGTTGCCGTGCTGCGCAAAAGATGCAAATGCCGGATGCCTCGAAAGGCGGTCAGGTGGGGCAGGTCAGATCCGACACGGCGCCGGATTCAAAAAGACCGCCAATGGCGGCTGCCGCATCGAAGGCGTCGTCGGCGTCCGCCGCGGCTTCGGCGGCATCGCCAAGGGGGTCCCCTGCCAGCAGCCGTTCGACAAAGACCGCGGCCCCCGCCGGCAGGCGGCGGATCTGCACATCGGCGACCGGCCGGGTGATCCACGCATCTTCACCCCCCTGGGGAAGTGATTTCAGCGCCGCCTCGGTGTCGCTCCCCTGATGGGCGAACCAGATCGAGGCGATGGGGTGGGCGGAGCGGACCAGGCCGGCGGCGGGGTGGAACTCAAATACCGTGCGCTCCAGTGCATCGGGTGCGATGTCGCTCAGGGTTTCGATACTCGCAAGGTTCAGATCGGCGGCGTTGTAGGCGGTATTCCAGACGCGCTCCAGGCGGGCGACATCGGCAAGAAAGCCCAAATGGGCCAGGGGGTCAAAGCCGGTGATGAAGCCGGCAAACTCCTGGCCGTAATCCATCAGCATCGGGGTTTCCGGCAAATGGGATGCCATGAAGCTGCGCGCCAGGGCAGCAAACGGCTCCTCGCCGATCAGGGCGGCGGTGACCGGAAAATTCGCCGCCAGGGCGTCGATGAGGCTGACGGCGACATTGTTGCGGTAGACGCTGAAACGTTTGGCCGATGGCGCCGCTCCGGTTTTGCCAATGGCGCCGGGGGGCGGGGCGGCGGGGTCGCGTAAAGCGGCGACAAAGGCGCCCTGAAGTTCAGGCCAGTCGGGCAATAGGGTCGGCATCTGCGGCCTCATTTTTTGAGATTTGGTCCGGGCGCCGCTGAGTATCGCCCCCGTGAATTTCATCCATCACCGCTTCGGCCCGTTTGGCTTCGGTGAAAAGCACCGGCCATTCGGGCACGTTGTTGTCCCACTCGATCAAGGTGGGCACCGGGCCGGTACGGCGCAGCGCCCGGGCGTAGAGCGACCAGACATCGTCGATCACCTCGCGGTCATGGGCATCGATCAAAAGTGTCGCGCCTTCGTCGTCCTCGTCCACAGCATGGCCGCCAAGGTGAATTTCGCCGACAAGATGGGCGGGGTAGGCATCGACATAGTCTTCGGCGCTCATGCGGTGATTGGTGCACGAGACAAAAACATTGTTGACGTCGAACAGCAGGCCGCAGCCCGAGCGCTTGCCGACCTCGATGATAAACTCGATTTCGCTCATGGTGCTGGTTTTGAACACCACATAGGTCGAGGGGTTTTCGAGCAGGATCTGGCGGCCAAGACGGCTCTGGACCTGGTCGATGTGCTCCACCACCCGGGCCAGGGTCTGGGGCGTATAGGGCAGCGGCAAAAGGTCGTTGAGAAAGCCGGTTGTGTGGGTCGACCAGGCAAGGTGTTCGGACACCAGTGCGGGCTGATAGCGCTCCACCACCCCGGCCAGCCGTTCCAGATGATCGCGGTCGAGGGGGGTGGCGCCGCCAATGGACAGCCCCACGCCATGGACCGAAAGCGGGTAGTGCTCGGCAATGGCGGCAAGGTAGCGGTGGGGCGGGCCGCCGGCGCCCATGTAGTTTTCGGCGTGGACTTCGAAAAACCCCAGGTCGGGGCGGGTATCGAGAATTTCGCGATAATGGTCGGCCTTGAGGCCGACCCCGGCGCGGGCCGGGATTTGGCGCGCATTGGTTTGCGGTTGTGATGCCATGAGGTCCTCTACGTTAACCGGTCATTGCAGCAGGTTGCACGACAGGCAAAACTCAGGCGTGCGGGCGAGCGTGGAGGCCACGCCCGCCCAAATCGAAATTACGACGGCACGTCGCGGTCAAGCTCGGTGAGGCTGCCCATGCGGTTGCCGGGAAGTTCCATGGAAACGCAGGTGCCGGTCTCGACCAGCTTGAAGGCATTGCCCTGATAGTCGACTTTGGATGAGCCCGCGCAAGTCGTGCCGGCGCCGGCCTTGCAGTCATTCTTGCCGGCCATGGCAACGCCCCAGCATTTTTCCTTGGCGCCGGCCTGGGCGCCGGTAACGCCGACAGACGTGGCGGCAACGGCAACGGCACTGGCAAGAATGGCGGCGGTGATTTTCTTGGACATGGGTATCTCCTTAAGACAGTTAATTCCGGATCGCAAATGGGCGAAAGACGATTGCTTTCGTTGGTATGAATTCTAATGTTTGGGGAGCAAAAGAAAGACAAACCTCGGTCAACGGATTTCACGATTTTGGCATAGCTTTTGAAGAAACATTACAGGATTTTAATGATTGCGAGCAAGATTAGCGAAAGCCGAGGGTGTCAGGGGCTGTTCCTCATCACGCCGTTGTGATGACCATGGCGGTAATCCCCTTCAAATTTTTCCAAATCCGCCGCCCGATGGGGTTTGGATCGTCAACGCCTCGCCGGATTCCAGCACACTTTGGTCGCAGGCCTTCAACTCCTCGATGCGGCCATCGGCGCGCCGCACGGTGTTTTTGCCGCAAATTCCCGGTTCCCCGCCGTTCAGGCCGAACGGCGGTATGCGGCGGTGGCCGGTCAGAAGGGCAAGGTCCATGGTTTCCAAAAATCGCAATGTGCGGACGGTGCCATCGCCGCCCTTGTGACGGCCCTTGCCGCCCGAGCCGCGATTGATGTGAAAGTCCTCGAGCAGCACCGGAAAGCGCAGCTCTAGAATTTCAGGGTCGGTGAGGCGCGAATTGGTCATATGGGTGTGCACCCCGCTGGTGCCGTCAAAGGTGGCGCCGGCGCCCGAGCCGCCGCACAGGGTTTCGTAATACTGATAGCGGTCATTGCCGAAGGTGACGTTGTTCATGGTCCCTTGCGCCGCAGCGAGAACCCCCAGCGCGCCAAAAAGGCAGTTGGTCACCGCCTGGCTGGTCTCGACATTGCCGGCGACCACGGCGGCGGGATATTCAGGCGCCAGCATGCAGCCCCTGGGGACAACGATGTCGATGGGCTTGAGGCAGCCGGCATTCATCGGAATGTCGTCGCCGACCATGCA
>UOEM01000058.1_pt1 | contig 19028 bp, 11 predicted proteins | sample 1988661 | NCBI WGS metagenome assembly UOEM01 (sample SAMEA4712195, study PRJEB27164) | hydrothermal vent metagenome | biome: marine basaltic hydrothermal vent biome; feature: marine hydrothermal vent; material: mineral | place: Pacific Ocean | collected 2011-06-14/2011-07-23 | depth 1719 m | reverse complement strand
CGAGTTGCCGCTCATTCTGGCACTGATGCCGATCCTGCCCAAACACATCTACGAAGCCCGCGATTTCGAGGCCTCGAGCCTTGAAACGCCCATCGGTTCGGGCCCCTATACCGTCGGCGAGGTCAAACCGGGTAAATCCATCACTTTCAAACGCGATCTGAAATGGTGGGGGGCCGATTTGCCGATCAATCGCGGCCGCTACAATTTCGACGAGCTGGTTTACGAATATTACCGTGACAGCGGCACCCGCAATGTCGCCTTCACCAAGGGCCTGTTCGACTTTCAACAGGAATGGGACCCCACGGCCTGGTCGACGGGCTACGATTTCCCCGCGGTCAGGGACGGCCGGGTCGTGCTGGAGACTTTCGAACGCAAAACCCCGACCGGGCTGCTGGCCCTGGCCTTCAACACCCGCCGCGACATCTTCGCCGACAAACGGGTTCGCGAGGCGCTGATCGGGTTGTTCGATTTCGAATGGGCCAACACCAATCTCTATCACGGGCTCTACCGGCGCACCGAAAGTTACTTCCAGGGGTCCGATCTGTCGGCGCTGGGCGTGCCGGCCAGCGCCGGCGAGCGCGGACTTCTGGCCCCCTTCCCCAATTCCGTCGATGCCGACGTCATGGACGGCACCTACCGGCTGGCCAAGACCGACGGCTCGGGCCGCGACCGGGCGGCGCGGCGCAAGGCGATTGCGCTATTCGCCGAGGCGGGGTGGAAAATCAGAGACGGCGTCATGAGCAATGTGGCGACCGGCAAGCCCTTCACCTTTGAGATTCTGGTGGCCCAGAAGCGCCAGGAGCGCTATGCGCTGACCTATGCCAAAACCTTGAAAACCCTGGCCGGTATCGCCATTACCGTGCGTCAGGTCGACAGCGCCCAGTATCAGGAACGGCGGCAGAAATACGACTACGACATGGTAGAGCATTTCTGGTACGCCTCGCTGTCGCCGGGCAACGAGCAGAATTTCTACTGGAGCGTCAGCGCCGCCGACACCGATGGCACCCGCAACTATCCCGGCATCAGGGACCCCGCCACCGATGCCATGATCAAGGCATTGCTGTCGGCCAGGACCCGGGCGGACTTTGTCGATGCGGCGCGGGCGCTGGACCGGGTGCTGATATCGGGCCGCTATTTCATTCCGCTGTTTCACTGGCCGGCCCAATGGGTGGCGCGGCGGTCGACCGTGTCCCATCCGCAGGTGCAGTCGCTTGATGGCTACAAGCTGGACACCTGGTGGTCCACCGAAGCCGGGAATTGATCGCGATCGCCGATATGGGCCCGAAATTTCGAATCTTTAACCGCCCTGCCCGCAAATCATGGGCCTGAAGCTCACATCCTCGGCCCGGACAACACGCTACGAGGCCGCCGGCTTCTGGGGCGAGGGGTGCCTGCACGATTTTCTCGCCCGCAATGCACTGATCTCGCCCAAGGCGCCGGCGCTGGTAGATCCACCCGACCGGGAAACCTTCACGCAAAATGGCCCGGTGACGCTGAATACGGCGGAAACCCTTTACGCCGTCGAACAACTGCGGCTGGTCTTCGATCAGATGGGCCTTCAGCCAGGCGACCTGCTCGCCATTCAACTGCCGCAGATTGTCGAGGCGCCCATCGCCATTCTCGCCGCTTCGCGGGCCGGGCTCATGGTGTGTCTTCTGCCGCCCCACTGGGGCCGCCGCGAAACGCTGGCCGCGCTTGGCCCCGTCGCCCCGCGGGCGGTGCTGTCCTGGGCAGGGCCGCAACGCGAAGGACAGGCCCGGCTGGAGGCCTTGCGGGACATCGCCGCCAAGCTGCCCTCGATCAGGTTTCTGCTCGCCATTGGCGACGATGTGCCCGATGGCATCGTCCCCCTTGGCGCCTTTGCTTCTGACGCCCGAAAACGGGCCATGGGCCGGGCGCCTGGGGATGGCACCGAGGGGGGCGGCAAACCCAAAGCCTCCGATCCCTCCGATGCCAACGATGTCGTGGTGGTGACCTGGCCGTCGGCCGGCGCCACCAATGTCAGGGCGCTCGCCCGCTCCCACAACGAACTCAAGGCGACGGGGCTTGGAATCGTCAACGCGGCGGGCTTGCAAGACGGCGCCCGGGCGCTTTGCCCCTTCCCCCTGGCGTCCTACCCGGCCATGGCAGCGTTTTTTGTGCCCTGGCTGCTCTGCCAGGGATGTCTGGTTTTCCACCGCGCATTCGACCTCGGCGGATTTAAAACCGCCCTGGCCGAGGCCCCGACAGCGTTCACCGCCATCCCGGCACAAATAGAAAGCCAGGTTCTGGCGGCCCTGGCCGATCATCCGGCAGGCGCGACCGCGCCTGATTGCCTGGGGATCATGCGCGATCCCAGGGTTGCGTCGTCTCATGCCGAAATGCCCCAGAGCCCCGCGCCGCCGCTGCTCGATATCCTCAATCTCAACGATCTGGCCCTTCATGCCGAATTGCGGACGGCCACAGGGCAGATCTCCATACCCAACACCAGGGCAGTGGATGGCGGCGCAAGGCCGCCGCCGTTGATCGAAACCCATCTGGCACCGCCACGGCCCGATGACGCGCCGGGTGCAGCCGAGCTTTTCATTCGCAGCCCCATGACCCCGTCGGCGGCGGTTGGAGGCGATGCGGAGGGGGAAGGCGGCGGGGTGTTTTCGGCGCTTCAGGACGCCGACGGCTTTGTCGCCGCCGGCCTGCTCGCCCGCAAGGTCAAACGGCGGTTTGTGCCCAGCGCCAGCACGCCATCGGGCCAGCTCGCCCATGGCGGCCTGAGGTTGGACCTTGCCGATCTGAAATCGCTTTATGCCGCCTGGCCCCCTGCCGCCAATGTGAAAATCGATGTGGTGGCCGATGCCATCATGGGCAGCCGGCTGGCGGTGACGATGCGGATGGTTGCAGGATCGGCGCCCGCGACCGCCGAGCAGTTCTGCGCCTTCCTCCACGCCCAAGGCGCCGGAGCCCACATGATCCCCGATGAGATCCGCCTCCTTCATGAGCCCGCATCCGAGCTGCGGGAACCAACACCCGCGCCTGAAGACAACCACATCAAATCCACAGCTCCGCTAACCAAATCGGCCAGCGTTTAAGGCCCGTTAACCCTATTTGGGCGAAGGTTAAGGGGTATTTGCCGTGATCGATGCGGCATCAGATTTTGTGGCCGTTCAAAAATCCGGAGATCAACCATGCCTCAAGGCGCGCGCGTTCTAGTTGTCGGCCACAACGAAGCGGCGGAGACGCGGCTGTCCAGCCGGCTCAGGCTCTGCGGTTGCGATTGCGAGACCCTCGACCCAACCCAGCCGGACCATGCCAACCGGGATGCACGGCGGGCCGATGTGGTTATTCTGAACCTGCTCTCCGATCTGGGCCGCCGCTCGCCCAGGGACTTTGTCGATTTTGCCCGCCGGCTCAGGCGCCGCGTCGATGGCCCGCTGCTGCCGGTCCTCATGCTGGGCGACAGCGATCCGGCCCATACGGCGTGTGCCCTGGAGGCCGCGGCCAACTCCGATATTGACGATGTCATGCTCAGCCCGGTCAACGATCTGCAGATTGTCGAGCGCATCCGCTCGCTGATGCGGCTCAACACCATGCATGACGAACTGGTGCGGCGGCTGAACACCTCGGCCCGCTATGGCATCGATGCCCCGGTTTCGGTGCCCGGCGCCAATGCCGCGGTGGAGGACGTTCATGTGCTCGTCGTCGGTGCCTCGTCGAGCTATGCGACCATCGAGGCGGCGCTGGCCAAAAGCGCCACCCTTGTCGGAGCATTGACCACCGCAACCGCCTCGGACTACCTGGAACGCAACCGTTTTGAGATCATCATTGTCGATGTCGCCGAGGACCCCCAGGAGGCCCTGGACTTTGTCAAGTGCTGCCGGGCCAACACCAAATTGTTCAATACCCCGATCATTCTTCTGGCCAGGCCCGGCGTGGTGCCCGATACCTCGCCGGTATTCCTGTCCGGGGTGACCGACCTGATGGCCAACCCGCCGCACCGGGAGGAGCTTCAGGTTCGGGTGCACGCCCTGGTGCGCGAGGTGCGGTTTCGCGAAAGCTTGCGCGAGGTCTACGCCAAGGCCCGCCACATGGCGACCAGCGACGCCCTCACCGGGCTTTATTCCCGCGGCTTTGCCCTTGAGCACATCAAGAGCCTGATCAACGCCGCCGATGCTCGTGGGCTGCCGTTCACTGTTGCCCATGGCTCGATCGATAATATAAATGAAATCAACATGCTGCACGGTTATGTCATTGGCGACCGGATGATCCGCCAGGCCGGCGACGTGCTCGGCCTTCTGACCCGCGGCGAGGATCTGTCGGTGCGCTACAGCGGCGCCCGCTTCCTGGTGCTGCTGCCCGACACCACGGCGTCGGCGGCGCAAAAGGCCATCAATCGTATTTTGGGGGTGATGAACCATACCGATTTCACCATTCCGGAGCTGTCCGAACCGGTGCCGCTGATGATGTCGATCGGGGTGGCGGGTTACAACGACGGCGACACTCCCGAAGGGATCGTCGCCCGGGCGGTGGCCAAAACAAATAACTGACCGGGCTGCCCTTCCCCCGTTCGCGGCGATAAGCCACACTGGGCTTGCCTCCCCTCCCCCCGCGAAGCCCAAAGTGCCATGACCCAGCAGACCGTTCGCCTGGATATCGTCTCCGATGTGATGTGCCCGTGGTGTTACATCGGCAAGCGACGGCTGGAGACGGCCATGGCGCTGGTCCCGCACATTGCATTTGATATCAGATGGCGGCCTTTCCAACTCGACCCGACGATCCCGCCGGAAGGCATGGACCGGCAAACCTACCTGGAGGCCAAGTTCGGCCCCGAGCGGGCCAAGGCGGTCTATGGGGATATCGAGGCCGCCGGAGCCGGCGCCGGCATTGCGTTCGATTTTGCCGCCATTACCAGATCGCCCAACACCATCGACGCCCACCGGCTGATCCGCTGGGCTGGCGATGCCGGATGTCAGGACGCCGTGGTCGAGCGATTGTTTGAATTTTTCTTCCTCAAGGGACAGGACATCGGCGACCGGAAACACTTGGTGTCGATTGCCGCGGACTGCGGAATGGACGCTGAATGGGTGCGGGAGCATCTGGACAGCGACACGGACAAAGACAAGGTTCAACGCGAGATCGCCATTGCCCAGGCGATTGGCATTCAAGGGGTGCCGGGGTTCATTTTCGAAAACGCTTATCTGGTGTCCGGGGCGCAAGCGCCCGAATCCCTCGCCGACGCCGCCCAGAGGGCCGCCAACGCCCCGGCCAAAGCCGGGCAGCCCAGTCCCTTCGATGCAAAAGCATAAAAACATGCCCGGACCCGAATTCGACAGCGACCGGATCTTCGGCATCGTGCCGGCGGACGTCGCTTTGGCTTTGTCCGGACTGGAGTTCCTCTCACGCATTGCGAGCGGCGATCTGCCCGCCCCGCCATTCGCCAGAACCGCCAAAATGGCCCTGACCGAAGTCACCGGGGGCCGTGCGGTATTCGAAGCTCACCCGGCGGAGGCGTTTTTCAACCCCATGGGCACCATCCATGGCGGCTGGATCGCCACGGTTCTGGATTCCTCCCTTGGCTGCGCCGTTCACAGCACCCTGGAGCCCGGTTATCTTTATACGACCGTGGAGCTGTCCATCCGCCTGGTGCGCAAGGTGACGCTGTCCTCGGGACCGATGATCTGCGAAGGCAAGATCGTCCATCAGGGCCGCCGCATGGCCACCGCCGAAGCCCGGCTTTTTGACCGTGATGGCAAGCTGGCTGCCCATGGCTCGACCACCTGCCTGATTGTCAAGGTGCCCGGCCCAGCCTGACCCCGGGGGTCATGCCATGGCCGTCGCGGCTTCGGCGATCTTGGCGATCTGGCGCACCAACGCCTCTGCCCCCCTGATACGGGCATCGGCGTCATCCCAGCCACGCTGCACCACCAGCTTTTGATCGGGGCGGATCTTGGTGACCACGCCGAGCCCCTGGATCCAGCGCAGCAGACCCTCGGGATTGGCGAAGATATCGTCGCGAAAGGTGATGACCGCGCCCTTGGGCCCGGCGTCGAGGCGGGAGATATTGGCGCGGCGGCACAACATTTTGATCGACACGACCCGGAGCAGGTGTTCCACCTCCTCCGGCAGCGGCCCAAACCGGTCGACCAGTTCGGCGGCAAAACCGTCGATCTCGTCAGGCTCATGCAGGTTGGACAGGCGGCGGTAGAGTCCCAGGCGCAGTTGAAGGTCGGAGACGAAGGTCTCGGGGATCAGCACCGAGGCGCCAAGGCTGATCTGGGGCGACCACTGGGCCCTGTCGGTATCCTCCTGCCCGCCTTCCCGCAAGGCGGCCACCGCCTCCTCCAGCATCGACTGGTAAAGCTCAAAGCCGACTTCGCGGATATGGCCGGACTGCTCGTCGCCCAGAAGATTGCCGGCGCCACGAATGTCCAGATCGTGACTGGCAAGGTTGAAACCGGCGCCCAGACTGTCGAGGGATTGCAGCACCTTGAGACGTTTTTCCGCCGCGGGCGTCAACTGGCGGTTCGGGGGCACGGTAAAGAGCGCATAGGCCCGGGTCTTGGAGCGCCCGACCCGGCCACGTAACTGGTACATCTGCGACAGGCCGAAACGGTCGGCGCGGAAGACGATCAGGGTATTGGCGCTGGGGATATCCAGACCGCTTTCGACAATGGCGGTGGAGAGCAGCACATCGTATCTGCCCTCGTAAAAGGCGTTCATCACATCGTCGAGCTCGGTTGGCGGCAACTGCCCGTGGCCGGTAACGAATTTGACCTCCGGCACGTATTCGGCGAGGAATTCGGCCGCCCGCGACAGGTCCTTGATGCGCGGGCAGACAAAAAAGCTCTGGCCGCCGCGATAAAGCTCGCGCAAGAGCGCCTCGCGCACCACCACCGGATCGAATGGCGCAATGAAGGTCCGCACCGCCAGCCGGTCGACCGGCGGGGTGGCGATAATGGACAGATCGCGCACCCCGGTCAGCGCCAGCTGCAAGGTGCGCGGGATCGGCGTTGCCGTCAGGGTCAGCACATGCACGTCGTTGCGCAGCGCCTTGAGCTTTTCCTTGTGAGCGACGCCGAAATGCTGCTCCTCATCGACCACCACCAGCCCAAGGTTCTTGAACCTGATCGCCTTGCCCAAAAGCGCATGGGTACCGATGATGATATCGACCCGGCCCTCGGCCAGCCCCGCCCTGGTCCGGGACAGCTCCTTGGACCCGACCAGCCGCGAGGCCCGGCCAATAGTGATGGGCAGGCCCTCGAACCGTGTCGCGAAGGTCAGGTAATGCTGGCGTGCCAGAAGCGTCGTCGGCACGATTACCGCCACCTGAAACCCCGCCGAAACAGCAACAAACGCCGAGCGCAAGGCCACTTCGGTCTTGCCGAACCCGACATCGCCGCAGATCAGCCGGTCCATGGCGCGGCCGCTGGCCAGATCCTCGGCGACCGCGGCGATGGCACCCTCCTGATCCTCGGTCTCGACGAAGGGGAAGCGGGCGCGGAACTCATCTTCCAGCCCTGGGTCCGGCGTCATGCGCGGCGCCTGGCGAAGAGCGCGGGCAGCGGCGATTTTGATCAATTCGCCGGCCATGTCGTTGATGCGCTTCTTGGCCTTGGCTTTACGCGCCTGCCATCCGGCGCCGCCGAGCCGGTCAAGCTGGGCGGCGGACCCATCGGAACCAAAACGGCTGAGAAGCTCGATATTCTCCACCGGCAGATAGAGCTTGTCGCTGCCGTGGTAGTGGATTTCCAGGCAATCATGGGGCGCGCCCGCCGCATCGACCGATTTAAGGCCGGCAAAGCGCCCGATGCCATGGTCGACATGGACAACCAGATCGCCGGGGGTCAGCGCCGTCAGTTCGGTCAGAAAATCCTGGGCTTTTCGCGCCCGGCCACGGGAGCGGATCAGCCGCTCGCCCAGAATGTCACCCTCGCTAAGAACCACAAGGCCGCCCGCTTCAAAGCCCGCCTCGATGGCGAAAGTGGCAAAACCGATGGCGCCGGACGGCAATGAAGCCGCGCCGGTCAGGTTTTCAACCGTTCTGGTCTCGGCAAGGCCGTGATCTTGCAACAAGGTCGCCAGCCGGTCGCGCGGGCCGTCGCCGGCCGCGGTAATCAGGACCCGTTTGCCCGCCTTGGCCAACTCCCGGACATGAGCCACCACCGCATCGAACACCTGGCCGGCGTCGGCGGCCCGTTCGTTGGCGAAATTGCGCCCCACGCGAGCCCCAAGATCGACGACCTCGCCTGCCGCATCGGTTTGGGGGACCGCAAAAGGGTTGAAATGAATCACCGCGCCGGCAAGACGTTTCTCCCATTCCGCCGTCGTCAGGTAGAGCGCCTCGGGGGGCAGCGGTTTATAGGGCGGGGCGCCAAAGCTGTCCTCGCCCAGGGCCTTGCTGCGGTTGCCATAATGATCCTTGATCTGATCGAGGCGTTCGCGGGCCGCCGCCTCGGCCAGGGGATCAAGGCTGATGAGACCGTCGCCGATGACATCGAACACGGTTTCAAGTTTGCCGTGAAAAAGCGGCAGCCAGTGTTCCATGCCGCGATGCCGCCGCCCCGCCGAGACCGCCTCGTAGAGCGGGTCGGTGCCGGTGACCGCCCCAAAGGCGCTGACATAACCCTGGCGGAAGCGGGCGATCACGCCGGCATCGATCACCACCTCGCTCACCGGGTGAAGGGCGATATCGCGAAGCTGCACCGTGGTGCGCTGGGTTTCGGCATCGAAGCTGCGCACCGATTCCAGGGTCTTGCCGAAAAAATCGAGCCGCGCCGGTGCCTGGGCCCCCGACGGATAGATATCGATGATACCACCCCGAACCGCATACTCCCCCGGCTCGACAACGGTGGAGGCGCGGGCGTAACCGTTGGCCTCCAGAAAGTCGACCAGCGCCGCGGTATCGACCATCTGGCCGACCTGGGCGGACCAGCTGCGGGCACGCATCTCCCGGCGCGAGGGCACGCGCTGCAGCGCCGCGGATACCGTGGTCACCACGATGAGCGGTGTGCTGGTTTCACCCTCCCCCTGGCCGATCTCCGCCAGCCGGCTCAGGGCGGCGATGCGGGCGCTTTCGACGCCTGGGTTTGGCCCCACCCGGTCGTAAGGCAGGCAGTCCCAGGCCGGAAGCGCGACGATTTCGATGTCCGGGGCAACAAAGGCAAATTCGGCGACAAGACTGCGAAGGCGAACCTCGTCGCGGGCGATATGGCATAAAAGCCGGGCGCGGCCACTCAGAGCGCCGGCCCGGGCGCGGGCCAGATCGGCAGTCACGATGGCGTCATAGCCCGCCGGCACGCTCGATAGCGTCAGGGACTGGCCGGTCAGGGCAAGGGTGCTCAGATCATTCATCGGCAATCGGTTCAAGGATATTGGGGTTCAGGTTTTTCGGGCGCCCGCCACCGGCGGCAGGACCTTGAGGCGGTTCAGAAGATCGGACCGGTGCTCCACGGGGGGATCCTCGGCGCCGGTGATCCAGAAATAAAGGTCCAGATCGGCAACGTCCAGCAGGGCTTCGAACTGATCCAGCTCGATCTGGTCAAGGCCCTCAAGCTCGGCGGCGCAAAACGCCGTCAAAATGAGGTCCATTTCCTTGATGCCGCGATGGCTGGCCCGGTATAGAAGTTTCTTGCGGCGGTGGTCCATGGGAAATTCCGGTCAATCCGATAATTTGATCCCGCGCCGGCGAAGGGGTATCTGGTGCGTTAAGGGGTATGGGGCCGGTATAGGTGGAGGTATAGAAGACCCGCCTCGCCCACAACCCAAATCGGCGCGAAGGCAGCTGGGGGCAAACAAAATGCGGACACCTGATGCGACCGGCTGAACTCACCCCCCTTTTCGCCACCATCGAGGTGTTGCCGCGCATCGGCCCGCGCAGCGCCAAAACCTATCAAAAACTGCTGGGACCGGCCCCCGACGACGGGCACCCCAGGGTGATCGACCTTCTGTGGCATTTGCCCCACCGGCTGATCGACCGCCGTGCCCGGCCAAAACTGGCTCAACTGGTGCCGGGAACCCTGGTGACCCTGGAGTTGACCATCGGCGAGCACGATGTTCCGCGACCCGGTTCGCGCCGGCCCTACCGGGTGCATGGCTTTGACGACACCGGTGACATCACCTTGGTGTTTTTCCATGCCCACGGCAACTATCTGCTCAAGCAGATGCCTCCCGGCGAGACCCGTTTTGTCTCCGGCAAGGTCGAGGAATTCGACGGTGTCCTGCAGATCGTTCATCCCGACTATGTGCTGACCGCCGAGGACTTCGCCGCCATGCCGGGGGTGGAGCCGGTCTATCCGCTGACGGCGGGGATATCGAACCGCATGATGCTGGGGGCGCAGACCGCGGCACTGGAACGGCTGCCCGAGCTGCCCGAGTGGCTGGACGAGCAGACCGTTTCGGCACGGGGCTGGCCCAGCTTCGCCGAGGCCCTGGCCAGTGCCCACCATCCCGAAGAGGAAGACGACCTCTCGCCGCTGAGCCCGGTGCGCCAAAGGCTGGGGTTTGACGAGATTTTCGCCAATCAGATCATGCTGGCGATCCTGCGCGGCAGCCGGCGGCGGACCCAAGGGCGCGCGCTTCAGGGCCCCGGTGGGCTGGTCGGCGAGGCAAAAGAGGCCCTGCCCTTCGCGCTGACCGCCGGACAGGAGGCAGCGCTCGGCGAGATCCTGGGCGATATGGCGCGGCCCGAGCAGATGGTGCGCTTGCTGCAGGGCGATGTCGGCAGCGGCAAGACTGCGGTGGCTTTTGTCGCCCTGGCCGCGGCCATAGATGCCGGCGTGCAAGGGGCGCTGATGGCGCCGACGGAAGTTTTGGCGCGGCAGCATTTTGCCACCCTTGCCCCGCTTTTCGCCGCCATCGGCCGGCGCCTGGCGCTGCTGACCGGGCGGGAGAAAGGCGCCGCCCGCAAGGCGCTCTACGCGGAGCTGAAATCCGGCGCCATCGATGTTGTCGTCGGCACCCACGCGCTTTTTCAGGATGACGTCGTTTACCAGGACCTCGGCCTGGCGGTGGTCGACGAACAGCACCGCTTTGGCGTCCATCAACGCCTGGCGCTGCAAGCCAAATCGACAAAAGGCGCCGCCGATCTGCTGGTGATGACGGCAACGCCGATCCCGCGCACCCTGCTTTTGACCCACTACGGCAATATGGACGTCACCGCCATGACCGACCGTCCGCCGGGGCGGGGCAGGATTGAAACCCGCGCCCTCCCGCTCGAGCGCGCCGGCGATGTCGTGGCGCGGCTGAAGTTAGCGATTGCCGATGGCGCCCGCGTCTATTGGATCTGCCCGCAGATCGAGGGCGAAAACGGCGAGGGCCTCAAAGCGGCCACCGCCCGCCACGCCGCCCTGGTGAAAGCCCTTGGCCCCCGCGTCGCTCTGGCCCATGGCCGGCTCAAACCGGCGGAAAAAGACGCCGCCATGGCCGCCTTCAAGTCCGGCGAGGTCGATGTTCTGGTGGCAACGACAGTGGTCGAGGTCGGGGTGGATGTGCCTGAGGCCACCATCATCGTGATCGAGAATGCCGAACGGTTCGGCCTGGCCCAGTTGCACCAGCTTCGCGGCCGTGTCGGTCGGGGCGGCCTTGATGCCACCTGCCTTCTGCTCTATGAGCGGCCCTTGGGGGAAATCGCCGCCGCGCGATTGGATATCCTGCGCCAGACCGATGACGGCTTTGCCATCGCCGAAGAGGATTTGCGCCTGCGCGGGGGGGGCGAAATTCTCGGCACCAGGCAAAGCGGGCTGCCCGGTTTCCGCCTTGCCGACCCATTTGCGCATGCCCCGTTGATCGAACCGGCGCGAAAGATGGCCGAAGCCCTTCTTGATGCCGACCCCGGACTTGAAAGCCCGGCAGGCAGAGCGGCCAGAACCCTGCTCTATCTGATGGAACGTGACGAGGCGATCAAGCTCACCGTGTCAGGTTGAACTTTGCGTGTCCGGCGAAACCAGCTTGTCGCGCTTTTCTGCTGCTACCGCCTCGGCCGCCTTGACCCGTTCCGGCGTCACCAGACCGGCGGATATGACCAGCTTGGCGCCTTCCTCGACCGTCATGTCCAGTATCCTGACATCCGACTTGGGAACAAAGAGCAAAAAGCCCGAGGTCGGGTTTGGCGTTGTTGGCAGGAACACGCTGACCATGCCGTCCTCGGCGCCGACCTTGTCGAGGATCTCGCCCTTGGTGTCGGTGGACACAAAAGCGATGGCATAAATGCCCCGGCGCGGATATTCGATCAGCGCCACATCGCGAAAGGTCGAATTCGACTGCGAAATAACCGTCTCGAAAATCTGTTTCAAGGCGCTGTAAAGATTGCGCACCACCGGCATCCGGTTGAGCAATTGCTCGCCATAACCGACCACGGTGCGCCCGAACAGATTGGCGGCCAGGGCACCGAGAACGGTTAGCATGAACAGCGCCAAAAGCAGACCGATGCCCGGCACCGAAAACGGTAGATAGAGATCCGGATTGTACCGGGCCGGAATGAGCGGCTTGAACCAGTTGTCGATAAAACCGATGAACCACCAGGTCACATATATGGTAATCGAAATCGGCGCGGCGATGACCAGGCCGGTAAAAAAATACGACCGCAGACGGGCAATCAGGCGCGCGCGCCGGCGCATGGGCGGCGGCGTATCGGTAATGAGATGACGAAAGGGTTCGCCTAGGGGCGGTTCGGTTTGCGGCTTCTCACCGTCTGGTTTTTGTTTTTTCATCGGCGTCTCACCTTAGCGCACCTGTCGGAAAAGTGTAGGCGATTTTCCGCCCCGAATGAGCATAACAACTTGTACCGGTTTGCAAGGAAAACCAAGCTGGCCGACAAGGCTTGCCCTCACACTCGCAACCGACACCGTGCGGACAACCTCCGGTTACCGCGTCGCAAAACAATCCTGTCCCTTGCCCTTGAGCTGCGTGCAAACAGAATTGACTTGCGCTTTGGTGCGATAGGGGCCGACCCGCACACGATAGTAGACCCCTTTTCCAGGGATGTCGGCCTTAACGATATAGGGCTGCGCGCCCGCCAGAATTCCGCTGTGACGGGAGCTGACCGTGCGGGCGGCCGCTTCGGCGTCGCTGCGGCGCTGCCGGGCGGCAAGTTGCAAAACGTAACCGCCGCCGGCGGTGGCGGTCTCACGGCGAGGGGTGGGCTTGGCCGGTGCGCGGTAAGTGGTGCGGGCGGGCTGGCGAACCGGCGCCGACGCAACTCTTTGCTGCTGAACCTGGGGTCGCCGCTGAACCGCCGGGGCGGCACTGCCACCAACACCGGTAATCGCATTGCCGACCCAGTCCACGGCGGATCGCACGGTTTCCCCTGCCACCTCTCCCGCCGAGCGCACCGTTGCCCCGAATGTGGATTGGTTCCGCGCCTGTCCCGGGGTCGAGGGTGGCTGGAGCCGGCGACTGGCCGGGGGGGCGGCCTGCGGTGGCCGGGTGCCGGCGACAACGGGCCGGCGGGGTGCCGGGGCCGGCCGCGCTTGCGCCCGTGCCACCTGCGTTGCCTGCCTTGGCGCGGCAGGGCGCACGGCCTGCGGCCTGGCAACGGCAATCGGGGATGCCACCTGACCGCGTTCCACCCGTGTGGTCTGGTTCCAGTCAAGTTGCGCCGGCGCCACGTTCACGGCCGGCGTATCAACCCGGCGCGAGTTTGGCCGAAGGCCGCCGCCGGGTGCACGCAAATTGGCAATGCGCGTCGGGATGCCGGCATTTCCACCGGGTTCGACGGCATCGTTGGCGAGAATGCGGTCTGTGAGGCGCGGTTGATTGACAAAGGTGGGCAAGGAGGTATCGCGCTGGGTCCGAGGCCCCGAGGGTGCCGGCCTGGCACTGCCCGATGCCGGCAGTCCGTCGGAGCGGGCGACCAGACGGCGCGGCCCGCTGGCCGTGGCGGCCCCCGTGCCAGCGGCCCCCGTGCCAGTGGAGGTCGTGCCGGTGGAGGTCGTGCCGGAGCTGGGTCTGGCGGTGCGGCCCGAGAACACCCGCTCGAAGAACCCCGGTTCGTCAATCTGCTCCGCCGGTACGTTGCGAATGGGTTGCGGCGCACCGGTCGCGGCGAGCGGCTCGGTGCCAGGTTTGCGTTGCGGAACGGTCTCCCCTGATCCACTGGGCAGGATATCGGTCAGCACTCCGGGCCGATTGACATTGCCGGAGCTGCCGGGCGCGGACGCGGTCACGCGGGTGCGGGTATTGGCTCCGGCGGAGGCAAGTTGCTGGGGCAGGTTGGGGGGGGGCTCCGAAACCTCGCCGTCATCGCCGCCGAACAAGCCGCCAAACAGGCCACCGGAAGAGGTGTCTCTGGAACTGCGGCGGCGGACCTGATTTTCGCCATGCGGGGTGGCTCTGGCCACTTTGACCGCAGCCCCCCGGGACACGGTTCGTCTGGGTGGCGGCTGATCACCGGAGCCGCCGAACAGACTGCTGAAAAAACCTTCGTCTTCAGTGTTCGCTGGCCGGCGGCGCGTCGTGGTTGTCGCGCCGCTTGCCGCGACTGCGCTACCGCCCACCTGCCCGCTGATGCCGGGCTGGGCCGCCTCGGCTTTTTTGAAATCGTCCGCCGCGGCCTTGGTCTGGCCCAGGCTCTGGCGCGAGGTGCCGCGAAGCGCCAGGGCGCGGGCGGTGTCGGCGCCGGAGAGGGATTCCAGCCACAGTGCGTTGGTGAAATCGGCAATGGCGCGCGCCTGGGACCCCTTGCCCTGAAGCGCCTGGCCACGGGCGACAAACGCCTTGGCCATTTCCGGCTTGCCCAGTGAGCCTGATTTTATCGCCTTGGAAAGTTCATCGATGGCTTTGTCATAATCGCCGGCCGCGAGCGATTTTTCGCCGCTCGCCATCAGCTTGCCGCCATTGCCTTGCGCCCAGGCGCCCGAAACCATGAAGCCCGTGAAGCATGCCAACACCGTGACAATCAACAGTTTTCGATCCGGCAACAGGGTCCGCAAAAGTCCGATTGCGCTTGTGATCATCGCTCTATCTTCCGCTTCGTATGGTCCCAGATCGGTCCTGGTAAGGTTCCCAGAGTGGTTCAAAAACTGCTCTCACCGTTCAGATATGTAACTATTTTCCGCCACCGGTCTACTCCACTGTAACAGATTTTGCCAGATTACGCGGCTGATCGACATCGGTGCCGATAAGGACCGCGGTGTGATAGGCCAAAAGCTGCACCGGGGCCGCGGCGACGATCGGCATGACAAAGGGGTCGGCATCAGGCAACTCTATAACATTGGCGACTTTATCACGCCATTCGTCGACGCGGCGTTTTTCCGAGATCAGGATGACCTGGCCCCCGCGGGCGGCAACCTCGGCCATGTTGGAGATGGTCTTGTCGTAAAGGTCGTCCGATGGCGCCAGGAATATTACCGGCACGGTCTCGTCAACAAGGGCGATGGGGCCGTGTTTCAACTCGCCGGCGGCGTAGCCTTCGGCGTGCAGGTAGGAAATCTCCTTGAGCTTGAGCGCCCCTTCCATCGCCAGCGGGTAGGCGGTGCCACGGCCGAGAAAAAGCACATCGCGCACCTTGGTCAACCCATGGGCAATATCCTCGATGGCGTGTTCCTGGCGGAAGGCAGCCCGCATATGGCGCGGCACTTCGGCCAGCGCGCCGACCAGCCGGCGTTCCTCCGCATCGTCGATGGTGCCCCTGGCTCTTGCGGCGAAGATCACCAGCGTCGCAAGGGCCATAAGCTGGCAGGTGAAGGCCTTGGTCGATGCCACACCGATTTCGGGGCCGGCGAAGGTCGGAAACACCACATCGGCGGCCCGCGCGATCGAAGATCCCGCCACATTCACCACCGCGCCGATTTTCTGTCCGGCGTCCTTGCAGTATTGCAGGGCCGCCAGGGTATCGGCGGTCTCCCCGGACTGGGAGATGAACAGCGCCAGCCCGCCGGGGGTCAGCGGGACTTGGCGGTAGCGGAATTCCGAAGCGATATCGATATCGACCGGCAGGCGCGCCACCCGCTCGAACCAGTACTTGGCCACCAGCCCGGCATAAAACGCCGTGCCGCAGGCGCAGATGGTCAGCCGGTCCAGTGCGGCAAAGTCCACGTCCATTTCCGGCATGCGGATGCGCCCCCCGGCCAGGTCGGCATAATGCGCCAGCGTGTGGCCGATGACCTCGGGCTGCTCCAGGATCTCCTTGAGCATGTAATGACGGTAATTGCCTTTATCGACCATGAAGGCCGAGGCCACCGATTGCTGCGCGGCGCGGTGCACCGGCTTGCCGCCGGCATCGAAAATCTCGGCCCCGCTGCGGTTCAGCACCACCATGTCGCCGTCTTCAAGGTAGGTGACGGTGGAGGTCAGGGGGGCGAGCGCGATGGCGTCCGAGCCCAGATACATCTCGCCCCCCCCATGTCCGACCGCCAGTGGCGGCCCGTGACGGGCGCCGATGAGCAGATCGTCATGGCCGGCGAACAAAAACGCCAGGGCAAAGGCGCCCTTAAGGCGCTTCAACGTGGCCGCGACCGCCTCATGGGGCGTTTTCCCCGCCTTCATTTCCAAAGTGACGAGATGGGCGACGATCTCGGTATCGGTCTCCGATGTCGGTGTAACCCCGGCACGGGCGAGTTCCTCGCCAAGCTCGCGGAAGTTTTCGATTATGCCGTTGTGAACCACCGCCACGCCGGGCGAAAAATGGGGGTGGGCGTTCTTTTCGGTCGGGGCGCCGTGGGTGGCCCAGCGGGTGTGGCCGATACCGGCGTGGCCGGAGAGCGGCGCTTCGTTCAGGCGGGCGCTTAAGTTGTGCAACTTGCCTTCGGCCCGGCGGCGGTTAAGCTTGCCGTCATCCAATGTCGCGACACCAGCTGAATCGTAGCCGCGATACTCAAGCCGCGACAAGGCATCGACAATTTGCGGCGCAACATCCTGACGCCCGAGAATTCCGACAATACCGCACATACTTTTTCGTCTCCCTCAACCGCCGGCCAATTAACGCTCAGGCTTGGCAAACTTGGCTCTAAACCGGGCCGCCCAACCTAGCTTGACCTCCTGGCGGGCGCGGCCCAGCACCAGGGCGTCGTCTTCGACATCGGCGGTAACAACGCTGCCCGAGGCGACAAAGGCGCTCCTGCCGATGCGCACCGGGGCCACCAGGGCCGAGTTGGAGCCGATAAAAGCCCCCTCCCCGATCACCGTGCGCCATTTGTTGAAACCATCGTAGTTGCAGGTGATGGTCCCGGCGCCGATATTGGCGCGCGCGCCGATCTCGGCATCGCCGATATAGCTTAAATGGCTGACCTTGGCGTTCGCGCCGATGTCGGATTTCTTGACCTCGACAAAATTGCCGATTTTGGCGCCCGCGCCGATATTGGCGCCGGGCCGCAGGCGGGCATAGGGTCCGACCGCCGCGCCGGCGCCAATACGCGCGCCCTCCAGATGGCTGAAGGCGCGGATATGAGCCCCTTCGCCCACGGTCACGCCGGGGCCAAAAACGATACCGGGTTCAAGAACCACGTCAGCGCCCAGTTCGGTGTCGTGAGCAAGGTAAACGCTTGCGGGGTCGGCCATTGTCACCCCGGCGGCCATGGCGCGGACGCGCAAGCGGTCTTGCATCAACGCTTCGGCCTTAGCCAGTTCGGCGCGGGAATTGACCCCCATGACATCTTCGGCATCACATTCAACCGCCGCAACGCGCAGTCCGGTCTTTCGGGCGATTTCAACAATTGCGGTCAGGTAGTACTCGCCCTGGGCATTGTCGGTGGTCAACCGGTCCAGCAGGTCGAGATGCCGGGCGGCGGAAAACGCCATCAGCCCGCTCCAGCAAAAGTCGGTTCGCCGCTGATGTTCCGTGGCGTCCTTGTGCTCGACGATGGCTTCAAGCCCGCCGTCTGCGTCCAACAGCAAACGACCATATCCACTGGGGTCCAGGGGCCGAAACCCCAACACGGAGATATCGGCGCCGCTCAGACCGGATGCCATGGCGGTGATGGTTTCGGCGCGAAGCAACGGCGTATCGCCAAAAAGGATAAAAACCGTCCCCCGGTGGCCATCGAGCGCCTGACGGGCTGCCATCACCGCATGGCCGGTGCCGCGACGTTCGGTCTGAATGGCAAAGCTGGTTTCGCCGGGAATATCGCCCACGGCCTCGCCAACCTCGTCCATGTCCAGGCCGATCACGACAATTCGCCGGGAAAGGCCCGCCTGATGAGCGGCGCGAAGGACATGGGCCAGCATCGGGCGATGGGCGACTTCATGCATGACCTTGGGCCGGGACGACTTCATGCGCGTGCCCATACCCGCTGCTAGAACAATGGCAATGCTGTCGCTGAGTGTCATGGAGGTGGTGCTCGTCAAAAGGTCAGGGTCAACGTAAAAACCGAGGTCGGGCCTGAATGTGGCGAAAATCGGGCGATGACCCAATATCCTGATTTGCCGCTGATGTTACACCGGTCGGGTAAAATCCGGCTTACCGCCAGCTTCGCTGTTGAAGGCAGGGTTTCAAGGCCTGGCGCGCATCACCCGCCCGGCTCTCCAGCCTCGCGGTCGTGGGTCTTGCGGTTTTCCCCGCGCGACGGGTGGATGAGGTAGCGGGCGACAAGCCGCCGGATTTCCGCCTCGTCGCGGTCGAGCGCGGCGCGGCCAAGGGAGTCGATATATCGTATGATCAAGGAGCGGTCCGAAATATTGGGGCGGGCGATCATCAGGTCGCGATGGGCGGTCGGCACCGCCTCTTCATCGGTATCGAACAGATCCTCGGTCAGCCGCTCGCCCGGCCGCAGCCCGACAAACTCAAGGCTGATGTCGCGGTCCGGCTCCAGGCCAGAAAGGCGAATGAGATTGCGGGCAAGATCGACGATGCGCACCGGCTCGCCCATATCAAGAACGACGATCGAGCCGGGCTCGACACCGATCTTCTCCATTACCGAGGCCTGAACCACCAGTTGCGAGGCCTCGCGAATGGTCATGAAATACCGCGTCGCCGCCTCGTCGGTGATGGTAATGGGGCCGCCCTTGGCGATCTGCTGCTGGAAGAGCGGCACCACGGAGCCGCGCGAGCCCAGCACATTGCCGAACCGAACCGTCATCACCCGCGTGCCGCCGCTCTGCCGGCTTTCCATGTCCAGCGACTG
>UOEM01000065.1_pt1 | contig 19042 bp, 17 predicted proteins | sample 1988661 | NCBI WGS metagenome assembly UOEM01 (sample SAMEA4712195, study PRJEB27164) | hydrothermal vent metagenome | biome: marine basaltic hydrothermal vent biome; feature: marine hydrothermal vent; material: mineral | place: Pacific Ocean | collected 2011-06-14/2011-07-23 | depth 1719 m | reverse complement strand
CCCCGCCCCCCTGCCGTCAGGCGATCGCCCGTGCGGTTGCCAGCCCCGCGGTTGCGGGCCTGGGCGCGGCAACGCCTGCCGGCGCGGCGGCCGCGGTGCCCGCCCGCCTGTAGAGCCCGCGCGAGCCCTTCACCGGCTCAAAGACATCCGTGATGCCGATCACCGTCTCGGCGGCACCGAGGATCAAAAAGCCATCGGCGGGCATTTGCGCCGCGATGCGGGCCAGGATGTCGGCCTTGGTCTCGCGATCGAAATAGATCAGCACATTGCGGCAGAACACAATATCGAACTGCCCCAGGCCCTGGAAACGATCGAGCAGGTTGAATTTGCGATACTGCACCATGGCGCGCAAAGCGGCGTTGACCTGCCACAGATCGCCCTGTTTTTCGAAATATTTCGCCAGCAGCGTGATCGGCAGCCCGCGCTGCACCTCGAACTGGCTGTAGAGCCCGGTCCGGGCCTTTTCCAGAATCTCCTCGGAGATATCGGTACCGACGATTTCGTGGCGCCAGCCGGGCAGCTTGTGGCTGTGTTCCTTCAGGATCATCGACAGGGAATAGGGCTCCTGGCCCGCCGAGGCAGCCGCGCACCAGATACGGAAGCTCTTCTTTGCCGCCCGCGCCTGCAGAATATGCGGCAGCATGATATCCCGGAAAATATCGAACGGTGTCGTATCCCGGAAGAAAAACGACTCATTGGTGGTCATCGCCTCGACGATGTCGGTCTCGATACTGGCCGCATTGGCGCCGCTTTTCAGCGCCTTGACCAGATCACCGACACCATCAAGGCTGTATTTGCGGGCCACCGGCGTCAGCCGGGAGTTCATCAGATAGGTCTTTTCCGGTGTAAGAACGATCCCCGATCGCGTCTTGACCAGTTCTGCGAGATGTTCGAAATCAGCTGGGGTCAAAGCGTTTTCCCCCTGCAGATGCGTGAAATCTCAGGTCCGATTTTTTCGATCGGCAGCAGCGCCGAACATGCCCCGCTCTGGGCCGTGGCCCCGGGCATGCCCCACACCACCGAGCTGGCCTCGTCCTGGGCGATAACATTGCCGCCGGCGGCCCGAATTCGCGCCGCCCCCATGGCCCCGTCCGCCCCCATTCCGGTAAGGATCACCGATAAAATGTTGGCGCCGTAACTTTCGGACACGCTATCGAACATCACATCGACGCAAGGTTTGGTGAAATTGACCGGCGGCCCGTCGTCGAGCTGGCAGACATGGCCGGCGCCCCGGCGCTTGACCAGAAGATGTTTGCCGCCGGGCGCGATATAGATATGACCGGCCTTGGGCACATCGCCCTGGGCGGCCTCCGCGCACGGCAGCCCGGTCGATCTGGCGATATTCTGCGCCAGCATCGCGGTAAAAGTCGGCGGCATGTGCTGGGTGATGAAACACGGTATGTTGGCAATGGCGCCATCCAGGGATCCCAGAACCTTGGCCAATGCCTGGGGCCCGCCGGTCGAGCTGCCGATCACCAGAACCCGCGGCACGCCCCGGTTATACGGCTGGAGCGACACTTTCTGATCGATTTCACGGCGGCCATGACCTGCCGCCGGCACCGGGCGGGCGGGTGCACCAGCCGCAGCGGGGACCGGCGCCGGGCGGGCGGGCCGGACCACCCCATCAAGGCCACCAAGACCCCGCACTTTGATCAGCAGGTCGCGGCGGAAATCCGCCGAAGTGGTGATGCCGCTGTTGCCCTCGGGCTTGGGCAGGCACTCCGCCGCCCCCAACGCCAGGGCCTTGAGCGAGATGGCGGCATTGCGCTTGGTCAGCGTCGAGGCAATGATGACGTGAACCCCGGGGCGGGCCGCCAGAAGCTTTGGCAGCGCCGTCAGGCCATCCATCACCGGCATCTCGATATCGAGGATGATAACATCGGGGCGGGCCTTGCCGACCTGCTCGACGGCAATGGCGCCATTGGCGCATTTGGCCACGACATCGATCTGGCTGTCTTCGGCCAGCCACCGCGACACCAGGCCGCGGATGACGACCGAATCGTCAACCACCATCACTCGGACGATCGATCCAGCCTGTTCGTCGGCTATAGTTCTGGCTGCCGCATTGCTCAATGCCATGATTTGATATTATCCAGCTTACTAAGGTGATACTATAAGATAACTAAATTACACCAACGGCTACGAGTTTTCCTTCAAGAATTTCTTTGTCGAAGGGTTTCATAATATACTCGTTGGCGCCGGCCTCGATCGCCTTGGTGATATGGTCGATATCGTTCTCGGTGGTGCAGAACACCACTTTGGGCCCATCCCCGCCGGGGGAGCGCCGAAGTTCGAGCAGGAACTCAAGACCGTTCATCACCGGCATGTTCCAGTCGAGAATGATGACGTCAGGCATCGAGCTACGGCACTCATCAAGGGCCACTTGCCCATCTTCGGCCTCGGCGATTTCAAAGCCCAAATCTTCCAGGATGCGCGAGGCCACTTTGCGAATGACCCTGCTGTCGTCTACGACCAGACATCGTTTCATCATCTGCTTTCTCCTTTGACGCGAAAAATGTGGGCGTCAGGCAGCGGCCGCGACCGCGGGGTTCAGCGCCAGCACGCGTTCAACATCGAGGATAACCATCAACCGGCCGTCCAGACGATGCACGCCACCGGCAACCGCAGCCCATCGCGGATCAAGATTGGCGGGATTTTGTTCAAGGGTTGTGTCATCAAGGCCGAGCACATCGCCAACGCTGTCGATGACCAGGCCATAGGATTCGCCATTGGCTTCGATGCCCACCGCCATGGAGTTCTGCTCCTCGCTGCGTGGCGGCAGATCAAGGCGGCGACGCATGTCGATGGCGGTTACTATCCGACCGCGCAGGTTGAGCACCCCGGCGATATCGGCATTGGAAAGCGGCACCTCGGTGATCGAATGGGGCATGAAGACATCCTGGACCGAAAGCACCGGCAGCCCGAAAAGCTGACCGCCGATAAAGACGGTGATGTAGTCGCACGTCCCGTCGGCGAGGTCGTCATCGCCCGGCATTTGCGCCCTCATGCCGCTTCCTCCAGTTCGGCGAGACTGTCGCCAAGGGTTCTGACCAGACCTTCACGGTCGAATTTTCCAACAAGATCAAAAAAGCCCGCTTTACGCCCCTGATTGAGTTCGGCCGTATTTCCCCGGCACGAAAGCGCCACGATCGGCACCTTGCCCCAACTGGCGTCGCCCTTGAGGCTTTCGGCGAAACGATAGCCATCGATCTCCGGCATTTCGATATCCGAAACAATGACATCGAAGCTGCGGCCGTCTTCTTTCAAATCGAGCGCCTGGCGCGCCGAGCTGACCGAGGTTACGTCATAGCCGGCCGAAATCAGCACCGGCGCCAGCATGTCGCGGAAGAAGGCCGAATCGTCAACCAGCAGCAATCTGGGTTTCTGCGACGACACCGCGCCGCGATCGTCCATCCAGTCATCAAAGGCCAGGCCGATATAGTGCCCGACATCGACCACCTCGGTGGCCTGCTCGCGAATGACCGCCGAGCCGATTTTACCTGGAAGGTCGTTGGCGACCTCGATGTCGAGGTTCTCCGAGACGATATCGACGATTTCATCGACCGCAAGGCCCATCGACCGGCTGCCGTCGGAGAACACCAGAATCGGCTGGCGGCCCTCCTCTTTCACTTCGCTGACACCTGGCATGCGCAAGAGCGGCATGAGCTGGCCGCGATACTGGACCAGCTCGCGCCCGTCTACCGTTTCGATGGTACCGACATCAATCTGCTCAAGCCGGGTCACCAGCGACAGCGGCACCGCCTTGGGTTCGGGGCTGCCGGCGCGGAAGAGCAGCATCGACAATTTATCGGTGCTCTTGGCCACGTCGCTTGTCGCGGCCTGGGAGTCCGAATCGGCGGGAGCGGCGACTTCGGAGGTCACGCGCTGAGCCACGCCGTTGGGATCGATAATCAGAATCACGCTGCCATCGCCCAAGATCGTATTGCCCGAAAACACCTCGACATCGCGCAGCATCGACGACATCGGCTTGACGACGATTTCCTCGGTGTCAAAGACGCCATCGACGACAATGCCGAAGTTCTGCGCCCCCACCTGGGTAACGATGATGAAACCTTCCTCGACCAGATCCACTTCATCGTTCTGATCCTGGTCGCCTTCGGGCTCTATGCCCAGGATCTTGGTCAGGCGGACCAGCGGCAACAGGCGATTGCGCAGCCTGAGGACCGGCGTCTGGTTGATCTGTTCGATGCGGTGTTCGCTGTCGGAATTGGCCCGGACCAGCTCGACGACATTGAGCTGGGGCATGGCGAACCGGTGCTCCGCGGCCTTGACGATGAGCGCCGAGACAATGGCCAGGGTGAGCGGGATCTTAATGGTGAAGGTCGAGCCCTGACCCTCCACCGATTTCACATCGACCGAGCCGCCGATCAACTCGATATTGGTCCGCACCACATCCATGCCGACCCCGCGGCCCGACACGGCCGTGACGTTGGTTGCGGTCGAAAACCCGGCGGCGAAAATAAACCGGTGGATCTGCGCCATGGTCATGTCGTCGATTTCCGCCTCGGTGGCGACGCCGTTGTCGATGGCTTTCTGGCGGATTCTATCGACATTGAGACCGCGCCCGTCATCGGCGATCTCGATAATGATATGACCGCCTTCATGGTAGGCGGAAAGACGGACTACACCGGTCTCCGGCTTGCCGCGCGCCAGCCGATCCTCGGCGGTCGCCTCGATGCCATGGTCGGCCGAATTGCGCACCATATGGGTGAGCGGGTCCTTGATCAACTCCAGCACCTGGCGGTCGAGCTCGGTCTCGGCGCCATGCATCTGCAGATCGATCTTCTTGCCAAGTTCGTTCGACAGATCGCGGACGATGCGCGGCAGTTTCTGCCAGGCGTTGCCGATGGGCTGCATGCGCGTCTTCATGACGCCCTCCTGCAACTCGGCGGTCACGTTGGAGAGCCGTTGCAGCGGCACCTTGAATTCAGAATCGTCCAGCCGCCGCGCCATTTCCAGAAGCTGGTTGCGGGTGAGCACCAGTTCGGAGACCATGGTCATCAACTGTTCCAGGGTGTCGACATTGACGCGGATCGACTGGGTTTTGACCCCGCCGCCGCCCTCTTTGCGCTCGCCGCCTTTTTTTGCCGCCGCCTTGGCCGCCGTCTTGGTTTCAGGCGCTTTGGCGGCAACCGGCTCGACGATTTCCGGTTCAGCTTCGGGCTCAGGTTCCGCGTCTTCGATCTCCGGGCCTTCGGTTTCCTGGAAAACCCGCTCCAGCTCGTCGAGGGACACCTCGCCGGGTTTTAGTTCGCGGGACAGTTCAGGCACATCGATCGGCGCATCGCTCGCGGCCGCCGGCGCGGCCTCTTCGGCCGGCGTCTCGCCTTTCATCTGGGCTTCGCATTTTGCCGACATCTCATCGAGCTGCGAAATCAGGTCGTCGTCCGACCCCTCGGGCTCGCTGCCCTGGCTTTCAAGTTCGCCGAGAATGTCCTTGATCCGGTCGATGGAGATCAGGATCAGCGACACCGCCTCGCCGGTAACCGTCGCCCCGTCACGGAACTTGCCCATGAGGGTTTCCCCGGCATGGGCCAGAGCCTCAAGCCGTGGCAGGCCCAAAAACCCGCATGTCCCCTTGATGGTGTGAACCAACCGGAAAATATTATCGAGAATCTTCGAGTTATTCGGATCTTTCTCAAATTTCACCAACTCGACATCGACAACATCGAGGCTTTCGGCCGTTTCGGTTAGAAATTCACCAAGTAGATCGTCCATTGCCAACCCCATACAACAATCGCTCCAGACAGGCGCCAAAGTTCGCCCTAAAACTGGATTAATCGATACTGTCGGGAATGGATTAAAATAGCTTGAACATCGCAAGAGATGGTGAGGCCCCCACTACTTTAACGAGCGATTGTCGCCGATATTTCCACCGCACCCTCTCCGATCTGCCGAAACGCGACCTCAGCGCCGACGGAACGGGCAACAAGCCCGAGGAAGTAGGGTTGAATCTTGCGGGCATCGAGGCTGTCCAGATCGACGTCACCGCGGAAAAGCGCCTCGATGTCGTCAGGGATCGCCGCCGCCCGGCCTTGCATGGCAATGGTAAACCGAGGGCTTGCAAGGTCTTCGTCAACAACAATGGAGACCGTTCCGCCATGAACAATCGTTGACGGCGCGATCATGATCATATTGAGCAGCAGCTTGGCGTCATCCTTTGGCAACTGGCCCATGGGCGAGGTCCAGTCCATCGTCACCTTGTCGGTTGTAATGTAATCGGTCGCGACCTGCCTGATATCGCCCAAATCCATCAAAGCCCCCGCCGAGCCGGCGGCGCCAAAGGCAAAACGGGCGAATTTGAGCTGCGAAGAGGCCGCCTCGGCGCTCTTCCAGATCAACTCCATCGCCATGTCTTTCATATCGCCGCCATCGTCGTCGCCCAGCACTTCCAGGCCGTTGATAATGGCTCCGACGGGGTTGATGATATCATGACAGACTTTGCTGCAGATCAGCGCCGCAAGATCGGTGGCCTCGATTTTAGGAGAACTGGTCATGGTGATTCGCAAATGTTGCCCCTGGGTTTGGCGGTGATACACGCCCGGCCCAACCTTGCCAAGGCCGCACCCGGCGTGTTGACGGCCCCGGCGGCAGCGCCTAGGGCTAGAGGCTCCCGCCCACGTTTTTTTGCGGCTCAACACCGGAAATTCCCCTCGTGCCCCTGACCCTTGACCAACGCCGGCAGCTCGCCGGCGAGCTGACAAAAACCGTCCGCGCCGCCGGAGAGGCGATCATGGCGGTCTACGCCACCGATTTTACCGTCTGCCGCAAGGCCGACCAAAGCCCGGTCACGCAAGCGGACGACCGGGCCGAAGCCATCATTATCGACCATCTGAACCAGCTGGCGCCGGACATTCCCGTTGTTGCCGAGGAGGCCCACAGCGCCGGCAAACGCGTTGAGCCGGGGCTTACGTTTTTCCTCGTCGACCCGCTGGACGGCACGGCCGAGTTTGTCGGCCGCAGAGACGAGTTCACCGTTAATATCGCCCTGGTGGAGGACGGCGTACCGACGCTTGGACTGGTGTTTGCTCCGGCAAAGGAGCGCCTCTTTCGCAGCTACGGCATCGGCGAGGCGGCCGAAATTGACGCCGACGGCAAGGCCCGCCCCATTGCCGCGCGCATGCCCCCGGCCAGCGGACGCATCGCGGTCGCCAGCCGCTCGCACCGCGATGCCGCGACCGAAGCCTATCTGACAAGGCTCGGCATCACCGAGTTCATCTCCGCCGGTTCATCGTTGAAATTCTGCCTCTTGGCCGCCGGTGAAGCCGACATCTACCCGCGGCTGGGCCCGACATGCGAATGGGACACCGCCGCGGGCCATGCGGTGCTGCTCGCCGCCGGCGGCGCCATGTCCACCCTTGATGGCGGCCCCTTTGTCTATGGCAAGACCGCGACCGACTTCCTCAACCCCGGCTTCCTCGCCTGGGGCGCCGGACCGGCGGCGCCACTGGTTTTTTCTGATTGAGTCTCATGCCATCCCACTACCCGCGCACCAGGCCGCCATTGATCTTCGGCCAGTTGCCGTTGGCCCGCCCGCGGCGAAAACCGGTCTCGTCGCGCCATATGGCGCGCTGCCTGGCGCCGGTGAACAAAAACAGGCGGTCTTCATAGATCAACCAGTTGAACGGGCTGCCTTCGGACAGCACCCCCTGGGCGACGCCTTCAGCGCCGTAGCCGCCATATTGCGGGGCATAGACCTTGGGATTGCGAACAAAAACGGCGCGGTTGGCGGCGCTGACGAAACGCCAGGTCACCCCCTGCCAGTCATATTCAAAATCCCTGGAACCCAGCCGGGGTTCGGCATCAACAAAATAGGCCACCGGATCGTAACCGCCAATGGCGTAGCCGGTCCGCACATCGCTCCAGTAATACTGGCCAACGGTCGAGGCGGCCACTTGCGGGGGATAGACCGCCGCTGCTCCAGAAAATCCCAGTCCGAGGACAAAAGGGCCGAACACCAGGCGCGCAAACCGGCTCCGCCACCAAATCGCCATTTCCTTTATCCACTCCTACATCAGTTTCGAATCGGATACGATTCCAGCGGGGTAGTCTTTCCGATCGCCTTAAGGCCTCCTCCAAGGCGGTCCAATTCCGTCACACTGAATTTCATATCCGCAACGCCGCGATCATACCCTTGCAACCCTGAACGGAACGCCAATGCCACGCCTAAAGTTTGTCTTGCAAAAATTAACCCTTGTTATCGCTCTTGCCGGCCTTCCCGCCATGGGGGGATATGGCCAGCTCCAGGCTCAAACCCAGATCCAGAACCAGACCCAGGCGGGGCCCCAGGACCGCCCCGAGGGCACGACATTCGCGGTGACCGAGATCGTCGATGCCGGCCACCAGTTTTTCGGCCAGACCTCGGTGGGCCTTGCCAGCATTATTGAATATGTGTTTGCCCAGAGAGGCGAGCCGGCCGGCTACATTGTCGGACAGGAGGCCTCGGGCGCCATAATCGGGGGCTTGCGCTATGGCGAAGGCGAACTCAGAATGAAGACCGGGGAACGCCTAAATGTGTTCTGGCAGGGCCCGACCCTGGGCTTTGACTTTGGCGCCGACGGCTCGCGCACCATGGTGCTGGTCTATGGATTGTCCTATCCCGACCAGATCTACGATACCTTCACCTCCGCCGAGGGCACGGCCTTCATCGCCGGCGGCCTGGGGGTCAACTTCCAGTCGAACGCCCAAGGTGTCACCCTGGCGGTGATCCGCACCGGGATTGGCCTCCGGCTGGGGGTCAATTTGGGGTATCTCAAATATACTCCCGAAGCGACCTGGAACCCGTTTTAGAGCATTTTAACCTTACTTTGGGGTTAAAATGGACGTGAGGGCATTTTCTTGGCAGCCTCGGCGTTTCCGAGGCAGCAAGAGCTGTTTGTTTGCTACGAAAAGGAAATGTGGTGGCTGGTTCTGAGTCCATATTGACATTCGCGCTTGGATTTCTGATCGCAAGCCTGATCGGACTGATCCTTGCCGCCCCGCTATGGCGCCGGGCCGAAAAAATCACCCGCAAACGCCTTTTGTCCTCCCTGCCGATTTCGGTCGAGGATGTGGCGGCCGAAAAGGACAAGTTGCGGGCCGATTTTGCCCTTTCCACCCGCAAGCTCGAACTGAACCTGGAAAAATTGCGCAAAAAAGCCCACGGCCAGATGACATCGGTCCAGCAGCGCAACAACAAGCTCATCGAGCTTGAAACCGAACTCAAGGCCGATACCGAGACCATATCGGATAACCAGACGCAAATCCGCCAGCTGGCCGAAAAACTTGCCAGCGCCGAAGCCGAGCTAAAGCGCCGCACCGCCCAGATGGACGATATGAAAGCCAAGCTGGGGGATCTGCAATCGGTGATGGACCGCCAGGCCGGCGCCATCAAGGACGCGGCCAGCCTTGCCGAAGGCCACCGCGACGAAATCGAAATCCTGAAGGATGTGGTTACCGAAAAATCGGACGAGATCACCAAGCAGGCCAACGCCATTTCTTCCCGCGATGCCAAGCTCGCCGAATGTGGCGAACGGGTCGCGGCGCAAAAACTCCTGGTGGCCGAGAAGGTGGCCGAGTTGAAGGAAAAAACCGCGCTGATCGCCCGCCTTCAGACCCAGATCGCCGAGCACGAAACTGCCCAGGCCAAGCTATCGAAGGCAAATCAGGATGCGAAAGCCGCAGCTGATGCCAAGGAGGAGGCCCTAACCGCCGCCGCCGAGGACACCGCCGCATTGAAGGCTCAGCTCAATACGATGGCGGAGGAATACCGGACCCGGCTTGCCGCCGACAACCGCGAAAATGCGCTACTGCGCCAGCGCATCGGCGACCTTGCGGCGGATGTGCAGACCGTGACCGATGCCCTGGACGCCGGTGACGGACCAGGTTTGCAGGCGCCTGGCGCCAAGCTGTCCACCAATGGACGCAAAATAGGTGGGGAACATTTGCAAGGCGGCCTCAATGACGGCGCCAAGGAAACCCTGGCAAGAACCCTGCCCACCGACGTGCCGGAAAAGAGCGATGGCAATGGGCACCCCGGCTTGAGTGAAACCACCATGGCGGCCCAAAACGCATCCACCCTGGCGAGCCGTATTCGCTCATTGCAGCGCGGCCTGGTGAAGTAGCTGAAATCATCCCAGGACCTGTAGTGTGAACCGGATCGGCTGTGGACGGCCCCTCAAGGCTTCAATCGTTTTATTGTCCGGTTCCCAGCCGGCGCCATGCGGCGGCCGCGCCGCCAGTCCGCCGGGTTTACGAACTTGCCCGCCCATAGCCCGCGTCTGTTGATGCGGGCGGTAGTGTCGGCAACCTCGAACCAATCGCCATCCTTTAGATTTACCACCGCCATGCCTTCGCCGATCATGGCGGCGTTGAGGTTGAGGGTTTCGTCGTTAAAGCACATGGCTTTCAGATCACCCGCCCGGTCGTTGCGGCCGGCCATGGGCAAACAGCGAACGTCCCCCTCGCCGATAAAGCGGGCCAGCCACACCACGGCGCGGTCGCCGCAGGGCCAATCGAGGTCGAAAATCCGGCAATTCTGACCGATCTCCGGGGCATCGATACCAAAAAAATCGATGCGCTTGCCACCGATCTCAACGGTATCGCCATCGACGATCTTCGGGGGGCCGAAGATCATGTCTTTGCGGCTGAAATCGGGTGGGGACAGGCCCATGGTCAGGACCGAAACCAGAGCCAGAAGAAAAAATTTCGTACCGCGCTTCATCTCAGGAGACCGTGGGGCCAAGAATTTCCAGGATCAGCTTGCGCAAAATGGCATCGCGGTAGGCGGCATAGTCATTGGCGACGATGACGAAGCTGCCCGGGCCGCCGGTGACGCGGCGCTGGAAATATTTGTCCAGGTAAGGCACCTCGTTGATGATGGTCAGACCGTTGACCGTGATCCCGCGCCCCACCGCATCGTCGCGGGCGATCTCGGGCCGAAAACCATTGTTATTGCCGCCATCGGCGGAAACATCGATGACCCGGCGCAAGGGCCGGGCCGGCACGATATCCAAAAGTTCGGACCCAAACCGCACCGCGGCGGAAATCGATGTCCCACCCTCGGCGGTCATTCGCGGGGTCGCCGCAACCTGAGCCGCAAACGCCATGGCCGCCTGGGGGCCGTCGATCACAACCCAGGGGATGGCGATTTCCTGGGCCTGGTCCGACGACCACTGAAACAGCGTCACAACAATTTTGCCGTTTGGCCCCTTGGCGATGGCGTTGGCCACCTTGGGGTCGCGAAAGGCCGCCGCGATCCCGTCCATCTGCAGGCGGAACTCGACCGTATCGACGCTGTAGGAGCAATCGACGGCGAGCACCAGAGCCAGATCGACATCGCCGGCGCCGGACTGACTTGTCGCCACATCGGCGGGGATCATGACCGCCAGAGCCATGGACAGGACGACGGCCAAACGGTACCCCAGGAAGCGGACCGTTCGCGTTGCAACGCTTGGTCCGGCCATTGGATTAACCCGGAGAGATGCCCCGCAGGCGCTCGGAGCGACGGCGGAGCAACTCGATAACGGTCAGAAGGATCACCGACACGAACACCAGCACGGTGGCAACAGCAAGAATGGTCGGGCTGATCTGCTCGCGAATGCCGTTCCACATCTGGCGCGGGATGGTCTGCTGATCGAACGAGGCGACGAACAGCACCACCACCACCTCGTCAAAACTGGTGACAAAGGCAAAAAGCGCCCCGGATATGACCCCCGGCAGAATGAGCGGCAGGGTGATGAGGCGAAAGCCGGTGACCGGGTCGGCGCCCAACGAGGAAGCGGCGCGGCTGAGCGAGGTGTCAAAGCCGGTCAGGGTGGCGGTGACGGTGATGATGACAAAGGGAATGCCGAGCACCGCATGGGCCATGATGATGCCGGGATAGGTGCCGGCAAGGCCGGTGGCCGAATAGAAGAAAAAGAGGCCCGTGGCGGTGATGATGAGGGGCACGATCATCGGCGAAATCAACATGCCCATGATGAAGCGGCGATAAGGCATTTCCGGCCGCGACAGGCCCAAGGCGGCGATGGTGCCCAAGACCGTTGCCAGAAGGGTCGCCATGGAGCCGATGATGAGGGAATTCTTCGCCGCGTGGATCCACTTGGAGTTCTCCCAGGCGTCGGCCCACCAACTGGTGTCGCGCGCGGTGTCCGGCGTCGTCATGCCGAAGGTGAGAATCTGGTCGTACCAGCGCATCGAATAGCCCTGGGGGTCAAAGCTCAGCATCTCGCTGGTGAAAGTGAAATAGGGCTCGGCGTTGAACGACAGTGGAATGATGATCAGGATCGGTGCGATGAGGAAGAAAAACACCGCAAGGCAGATGCCAAGATAAGTCACGCGCCAGATGCGCTCAAGCGGGGTGGCATATGGGGGAAGGGCCATTTTCGCGTTACCCCAGTTTCATCTTGTCGACACCGACAATGCGGTCATAGAGCCAGTAGAGCAATATGACGCCGGCGAGGAGCAGCGCGGCAAGGGCGGCGGCCAGGCTCCAGTTGAGCGAGCTGAGCATATGAAAGGCGATGAGGTTGGAGATCAACTGCCCCGTCGCCCCGCCGACCAGGGCCGGGGTGATATAGTAGCCGATGGCAAGAATAAAAACGAGCAGCGAGCCGGCGCCAATGCCCGGCACGGTGAGCGGAAAATAGACCCGCCAGAAGGCGGTGAACGGATTGGCGCCCAGGGAGCGGGCGGCGCGAACATATGAGGGCGGAATGGTCTTCATCACCGAATAGAGCGGCAGGACCATGAAGGGCAGCAGGATGTGGGTCATCGCCACGATGGTGCCGATCTGATTGTACATCATCTGGATGCGGCCATCGTCGCCGATGATGCCAAGGGCCACCAGAACGTCATTGACCACGCCCTGGCTCTGCAGCAGCACGATCCACGAGGTCGTGCGCACCAAAAGCGAGGTCCAGAACGGCAGCAGCACGAAAATCATCAACAGGTTCGAATAGCGCAGCGGCAATGTCGCCAGAAGATGGGCGATGGGAAAGCCGAGCAGCAGGCACAAAAGGCCGATCACCGCGGAGAGGATCAGCGTGCGCATGAAAAGCGGCACATAGATGCGCCGTTTTTCATCGACCTGCGCCACCTCTCCATCGGGCGAAAACGCCAGGTCCAGGGCGGCGAGATAGAAGGTTATGGTATAGGGGTTGGACGCACGGCGCATGACATCCCAGAGCACCGGATTGTCCCACTTGCCGTTGATCTCGAGTAGTTTTTCCCGATAGGGCGGCGCCTCAAAACGCTTGGCTTTGCGGGCGGTGGACTTGAACAGGCTGGTGGAGCCGGGCAGCTCATAGTTCACCCTGACGCCAACGCGGCCGATGGTTCTGTCTTTGCGCGCCTCGATCAGGTCGAGCGCCAGGGCTTCAAAGCCGCTTTCGCCGGGAACGCCGGTAGCTTGGGGGTTGGCGGCAAACCAGGCGGTCAGCTGCGGCATATTGTCCGAAAACGCCGCATTGTAGATACTTCGGTAGAGCAGTTGGCCGATGGGAATGGCGAAGGTGAGCACAACAAAGGCCAAAAGCGGCAGGACAAGGAAAAAAGCCCGCCGCCGCGCGCGGACGTTGGCGCGCGCCAGGGCGGTCTTCAGCGGTGTTCCGTCCGCTGCGGTAATCACGCCATTGCCGTTGCCGCCCTGCTGCGGATCGGCTGTCGATATGTCGGTCGCCACCATCGTTACTGGCCGTTTTGGCATCCCGGAGCGCCCAGATCGTCTTTTGGGCGCCCCGAGCTGCTAAAAAGCTGGCCTCAGCCGGCGGTCAGCCAGGCGTTGAAGCGCTCGTTCAACTCTGAAGACCGGTCGGCCCAGAATTCAAAGTTGTTGACCAGAGCGTTCTTCAGGTTGGCCTTGGCGGTCGGCATATGCGGCGCCATGTCGGTCTTGCCGTCGGTGTACTTGCCGACAAGGGCGCCGGACGACTTGCGGGCCGGGCCATAGGAAATATAGCTGGCCTGATCGGCGAGACGCTGGGTGCCGGTGGCGAACTTGATGAAATCCCAGGCGACGTCCTTGTTCGGCGCCCCCTTGGGGATGACATAAAGATCGAAATCGAGGATCTGACCGTCCCAGACGATTTCAAACGGCTTGTTCTCGGCAATGGCGGCGTTGAAGATGCGGCCATTATAGGCTGTGGTCATGGCGACTTCGCCGTCGGCCAGGAGCTGAGGCGGCTGGGCGCCAGCTTCCCACCACACGACATCGTTCTTGATGGTGTCGAGCTTGGCAAAAGCCCGATCGACGCCTTCGGAGGTGGCAAGCACTTTATAGACTTCGCCCGCCGGAACGCCATCGGCCATCAGCGCCATTTCCAGGGTCGCCTTGGCGCCTTTCCTCAGGCCGCGCTTGCCGGGGAATTTTTTGGTGTCAAACAGGTCGGCGATGCTTGACGGCGCGGTGCCGCTGAATTTTGAACTGTCATAGGCAAAAACCGTCGACCAGACGATGTTGGCAACAGCGCATTCGGTAAGAGCGCCATCAATAAAGTCCTCCGCCGCCGGCGTACCGTCGGGAGCGGGGGGAAGTTCGGCGGTGTTGAGCGGCTCAAGCAGGCCTTCGTCACAATAGCGCACCGCGTCGGAATATTCGACGTCGGCAATATCCATCGTCACATTTCCGGCCTCGACCTGGGCCTTGATCGGCGTTGCGGGGTTGTCGGCATCGACCGAATTGATCTTGTTGCCCGTTTTGGCCATCCAGGGCTTGTAATAGGCTTCAACCTGGCTTTTTGTGTAGGCGCCGCCCCACGAAACGATGGTGATCTCAGCCGCCGAGGCGGAAAAACCAGCCAGCGCAACACCGCAGCTGAGCGCGGTGGATGCTAAAAATGTCTTGAGTTTCATATTGTCCCTCTCCTGTTTTTACAATCCGGCCACGAGCCGGGTTTTAGACACGCGCCCGCTTTTCAGGCCCGCTATTTGGGTAGATCGTCACCCACCCCCTGTTACACCCTCAAGGGGGTCGAGCGCGCGGCAATCCTCACGCCGCCAGCCGATGGTGACGTCTTCTCCCTCCGTCAGGGCTTTCTGACCCGGACGGTTGGGAATTTTGACAATGAACTCGCTTTGCCCCGCAACCTCCATCCGGGTGCGGATGTGGTCGCCGAGATAGATGAGCTCGGCGATCTTGGCGGGCAGTGTCGTGTGAACCTCTGTTTTCTTGGGCGCCACTGTTATCCGCTCGGGCCGGATCGAAAGCGTCGTCCGGTCGCCGGCGGCGGCGACCTTGACCGGAACCGCCGCAACCGTCTGGCCATCGTCGAGCTTGACGGTGCAAAAGCCCCGCTCCATCGCCGCAACGGTGCCGTTGAGCTTGTTGTTTTCGCCGATGAACTGGGCCACGAAACTGTTCTGAGGCGCCTCATAAAGCACATCGGGGGTCGACAATTGCTGGATGACGCCATCTTCGAAAACGGCGATGCGGTCCGACATCGTCAGGGCCTCGGACTGGTCATGGGTGACATAGACCACGGTGACGCCCAGCCTCTCGTGGATATGCTTGATCTCGTATTGCATCTGCTCGCGCAGCTGCTTGTCCAGGGCGCCGAGCGGCTCGTCCATCAGCACCAGATCAGGCTCGAACACCAGGGCGCGCGCCACCGCCACGCGTTGCTGCTGGCCGCCGGAAAGTTGGGCCGGACGGCGGTTCTCAAAGCCGTCGAGCGACACCATGTCGAGCGCCCGCCGGACTTTTTTGGTGATCTCCGCCTTGGCGAGCTTGCGCACGACGAGCGGAAAGCTGAGATTTTCCGCCACCGTCATGTGGGGGAACAAAGCGTAGTTCTGAAACACCATGCCGATGCCGCGCTTGTGGGGGGCGACATTGTTGATCGGCTGGTTGCCCAGGAAAATTTCGCCGTGGGTTGCGACCTCAAAACCGGCGAGCATCATCAGGCACGTCGTCTTGCCCGAACCCGATGGCCCAAGCATGGTGACAAACTCACCCCTGGCGATATCGAGGTTGAGATTCTTTACGACCAGAATTTCACCGTCGTAACTTTTCTGAACACTGGCAAAGCGGACGAACGGGTCATCCGTATCTTGTGTTGCCATATCGCCCCAATTTACCTTGTAGTTCCCTCGGCCGTCCTGCCACATTATTCGGGAAGGTGTTTCGGCCAGCGCCACCCGCGACGGTCCGTTCGCAGGCGGTGCCGCCATCAAGCCTAGACGGAAAGACGCGGCACTGCAAAGGTCAATCGCACCGGCCGGGCGCGCAAAAAACGACCCTCACCCGACGGTTACTGCCCCAGAAGTTGCCTGAAGATGTCTTCGCCAATAGGCGAGGGCTGGGCGCCCGCGCCCTGATCGATACCCAGCGCACCGGTCTCCGCCCCCCCCTGGGCTCCCCCCAGCCCGCCACCGGACAACTGCTTGAGAAAATCGCCGGGATTGCGGATTGCTTTTTTCAGTGCTTTTTTCGGATCATCGCCCAGAGCCCGTTCAAGGGCCTTGCCGATGTCCTTGGCCGCATCGATCACCCGCGAGGGGTCGCGCAGCAGGCCTTCGACATCGGCGGTGACCGACGGTTTGACCCACGGTCCCCGGACCAGGATGGGAACTTCAAGGCCGGCAAGCTCCCCAACGCCGCCCTGGCCTTCGATCGATGCGACGATTTTTGGATTGATGCGAAAATCAACGGTTCGATTGGGCAGATCGGCAACCCCGGCGCCGGTAACCCGGACCAGGGGGCCGAGCAACTGGATATCGTTGGTCTGAGCGATACCGCGAGTGATGTTGAAGCTGGCCGAAAACGCGCTGAAGTCGGTCTTCATGGCCTCGCCGCCGGTCAAACCGGCGATGTTGCCGAGCTGAAGGTTGCGCGCCATCTGGGCGACATTCACGCCGCGAACCGCACCGTCGGAGAACAGCAGATTGGTCTGCCCGTTGAGCGCCGCGACAAGACCGCGCTGCGATACGCCGCGACTGGCCAGCGACCCGGTGATCTTGGCCCGGCCTTCGATCCAGTCAAAACCGGCCACGGCGGCAAGAAGCGGGTTGGCGGCAACATTGTCGATATTGAAAGCGGCGGCAATGGCCGGGGTGGCGATCCAGTCAAAACCGGCCACGGCGGCAAGAAGCGGGTTGGCGGCAACATTGTCGATATTGAAAGCGGCGGCAATGGCCGGGGTGGCGCTGGCGCCGTTGATGGTCAGCCGGCCGGCGGCGCGGCCGTCATAAAGCTGCAACTCGCTGAGGTCGATGCTGAGAAGGGCATCCTTCAAGGTCACCGCCAGGGCGCTTCGGCCAATCTCGATGTCGCCAAGACGCAAAGCGGCCGCCGAAATGCGCAAATCGGCATCGATGGCGCCAAGGGCGGACATATCGATGGGCTCGTCACTCCAGTCCCCCGCTCCGGCACCGGCGCCTGAGGGCGGGGAAGACGCACCGCTACTGTTTCCCCCCTGGCCTCCCCCCTGGCCGCCCCTTTTGGCCCCGCCGATATAATCACCGATATTGATACGGCTGACCGCCAGGGTGGCGCGAATAACCGGTTTGCTCCCGCCGATGCCGACGAGCAACCCGCCCTCGGCGGTCATGTCGTCAAGGGTGAGGGCGGCATTGGCCAACGCGATGCCGGTTTCGTCGGCCTTCACGCCCGCGGCGAGCGAAAACGGTCCAAGCCCGGCGACATCGGGGGCACCGACCCCCAGCCAGCGGGCCATGGCCTTGACCGACGGGGTGGAGGTTTGAACCTTGCCATCCAGGGCAAAGCCGTCCCTGACGGTCAGATTGCCGCTCAGTGCCATCTTCAATTGCGGGGCATCGAACTCAACGGCGAAAGCGGTCGGGGTTCCGGTGGTCAGGGCCTGGGGCTCGGCGATCTCGGTTGAAAACGAGATTTGCTCCGATTGCCAGGACAAGGTTCCCGAAAGGATCATCGGGTCGGCGAGGCTGGGCAGCTCCAGGGTGGCGTTGATGGACTTGATTTCCTGGTAGGCGCCGGACCTCAGGTCGCGATAGGTGACCGTGCCATCGACAATCCTCACATCGCCGAGTTGGACCGCTTCGATGGTCGGCAGTGTGCTGCCGCCGTTTTCCGCCGGCGCGGGTTGCCCGGACGTTACCGGCGTTGCCGCAGCTCCCCCCGGCGTCGTTGCGGTATCGGCAAAACTCCAGTTCGGACGGCCATCGCCATCGACCGACAGGTTGAAAACCGGCCGGGTCAGGATCAGCCGGTCAACCTCGACCCCGCCGCTGATCAGCGGCAGGAGTTTCAGGCCGACGTCAAGCTCTTCCATGCGCACCAGATTGCCGTCACGGCCCGCCGGGTTGGAAAACACCACCTGGCCCACGGTGAGCGATAAATTTGGAAAAACCGAAAGCGAGGTGCGCCCGCCGATGGTCAATGTCCGGCCGGTCTTGTCATTCACCGTCGCCACGACCTGATCGCGAATCCAGTCGGTGGAGACCAGAAACGGAATGGCGATGACGGCGACGACAACGACGGTGAAAATCGTGAAGATCGAGCCGAGAATGATGCGCAAAGCCGTGTTCCTTCGGCAAGGCCGCATTTCGCGGACGCCAAGTGTAGTGTCGGACAATACCGATAAAGTCGGCCGGATCAAATGTTGCGCGATATTTTCCTCAACTCGCGGTATTAAATTTTGGCCCATCCAGGCCGGGGCCGAATACCTGTTTCGCAAAGTCCGGCCGGATTAACGCGCAAAATAAGGGGGGTACGATGCCGAAAATCCTCTGGCAACCCGATGCCGAACGGATCCGGTCCAGCAACCTGGCCCGGTTCTGCAAGCAGAGCAGGCTCACACCGGGCGGCCAGATCGACTATGGGGCCTTGCATCGGATGTCGGTCGACCAGCCGGAGCGGTTCTGGCCGGCGGTTTGGGACTTTTGCGGGGTCAGGGCCCAGACCCGTGGCGAAACGCCCCTCGCCGATGGCGGCTCAATGCGGGGCGCGCGGTTTTTCCCCCAGGCGCGGTTGAATTTCGCCGAAAACATACTGCGTGGCGACGACGGGTTTACCGCCATAATCTTCCAGCCCGAAACCGGGGACCGGATGTCGTGGACCATGGGG
>UOEM01000119.1_pt1 | contig 19398 bp, 14 predicted proteins | sample 1988661 | NCBI WGS metagenome assembly UOEM01 (sample SAMEA4712195, study PRJEB27164) | hydrothermal vent metagenome | biome: marine basaltic hydrothermal vent biome; feature: marine hydrothermal vent; material: mineral | place: Pacific Ocean | collected 2011-06-14/2011-07-23 | depth 1719 m | reverse complement strand
TTCCTCCTCCATCCATTCGACCGGCGTGCCCTGGGGCGACAGCTTTTCGGCCCCCTCGCCCACCACCAGCTCGCTTTCGTCGTAATAGGCCTCGTCGCGCACCGAGTACCAGCCCGAATAGGCATCAAGATATATGTCGCCATTGGCTTCCATGCGGCGCCAGACCTCCTGGACCGAGGCGTGATGGGCCGGGTCCGAGGTGCGGATGAAATCGTCGTTGGAGCAGTTGAGCGCCGCCACCATGTCGACAAATTGCGGCGTGTTGCGATCGGCCAGCTCGGCCGGGGTCAGCCCCTCATCCCGCGCCGTTTGCAGCATCTTGATGCCGTGCTCGTCCGAACCGGTGAGGAAATAGACTTCCCTGCCGTCGAGCCGCTGGAAGCGCGCCAGGGCATCGGTGGCGATCGCCTCATAGGCATGACCGATATGGGGGGCGCCATTGGGGTAGAAGATGGCGGTGGTGATATAAAATGGCTTTTTGTCGCTCATCGGCGGTTCGGGGGCTCCAAGGGTTGGCGCAAATTCCAGTGGCGGCGGGAGACTGACTTAAGGCCCGCGCCCGCCTGCCACGGAGTCTAGGGCGAAAAACGCATTGAGGAGGAATTGTTTGCGGTCGAGGTTAAGGCCCAAAGTCCGGCCATGGGCCTGGGCGAGGTTTTCCCACAAGGCCGCCCACTGTGCAAGCGATGGGGCGTGCGCGTGGCCATTAAACATCGCAAAACCGCCTTCCGGCTCCAGGGCGGCGAATTTCCCCGGTTGCCCGGTCTGGGCCGCCCGCACCGCCTCGGCCAGCCAGTCGAGCAGGAGGTCGCAGAAAAGGCGAAACTCCGGGTCGGCCTTCTGGGCCGTCAGCCGGCCCGCCAGCTTATGGGCGAAAGCAAGATCAAGGCGCGGCAGCGAACCTACCAGCCGCATCAGATCCCGCGCCAACTCCGCGCCGCCCTCTTCCATCAGGCGCAAAGCCTCACCGGCGCTGCCGCCGGCCAGCGCGATGATTTCGGCGGGAATGCCGGCGGGGGACAGCCCTCCCCTTGTGTTGCCAAAAGCCTGGGCCTCGCCAAGAGCCCGGCGCAGGTCTTCAGGCCCCAGCGGGAGTAAATCGAGGCGGCGGCAACGTGAGCGGATGGTGGGCAAAAGTCGCCCCGGCGCATGGGAGATCAGCATAAACAGCGTGCGTTTTGGCGGCTCCTCCAGGCGTTTTAAAATGGCGTTGGCGGCGGAAAGGTTCATGTCGTCGGCGGCATCGACGATGACGATCCGCCAGCCGCCGGCGCCAGCTGTCGTTGCCAGGCCCTTCAGGCCGCGATGGATGGCCGCAACCTTGATCACCGGCCGGCTGCGGGCTGCTGTGGTCTGGCTGGTTTCGGCGGCAATTTCCACAACGTCCGGAAAGGCGTGGGCGCGGATGCGCCGCGCGACCGAATGATCGTCGGCAAGCGCCAGATCCTTGGCCTTGGACACCGCCTCGGCCTGAAAATCGGGATAAGCGGCGACAAAACGCGCCAGCCGGTGGGCCAGAGTGGCCTTGCCGACCCCCACCGGGCCGGTCAGCAACCAGCCATGGGCCATGCGGCCGGAGCGGTAGGCGGACAAAAGCTCGGCCTCGGCGGCGGCCTGGCCATATAGGCTCGATGTGTATCGGGGCCCGGCGGGGGGGCTGTCCTGGCGCCGCTCAGCCTTGGCCATCGGCGTCTTCCCCCGGCCTCAGGCGGGTTTCGGCGATGGCCGCGATTTCGGCGGCGATGGTATCGGCGGGTCTGGAGGCATCGATGACCACACAGCGGTCCGGCGCGGCCTCGGCGATGGCAAGAAAAGCGGCCCGAAGCGCTTTGTGGAAGCCCTTGCCCTTGCGTTCAAAGCGATCTTCGCCTTCTTTGCGCAAAGCCGCCCGCGACATCCCCAGATCGGGGTCAACATCGAGGATAAACGTAAGATCGGGCCGTGTTGCTCCCACCACTTCAGCTTCAAGTCGATCGATCAGGGCGGCATCGACCCCGCCGGCCGCGCCCTGATAGGCCTTCGTTGAATCGGCGAAACGGTCACAGATCACCACCGTGCCGCGCGCCAGCGCCGGGATGATGGTGGCAGCCAAATGTTCGTCACGGGCGGCGGAGAACAGCAAGGTTTCGGCCAGAGGCGACCAGCGGTTCGGCGCGCCGGTCACCAGCAGCTTGCGTATGGCCTCGGCCCCCGGCGCGCCGCCGGGCTCGCGGGTTGCAAGGGTTTGGTGGCCTTGCGCTTCGAGGCGTGCCGCCAGGCGGCGACATTGCGTGCTTTTGCCGCTCCCCTCCCCGCCTTCGAATGTGATGAAATATCCGCGTTCCATATTGGTTGCGACGTTAGCGCAACTTTCAAAAAAGTGGAGAATCTATTCGAAAGAAAAATTCCCCGTCACCAGCGAGCCCACCGCATCCAGGGCTTTTCTGAGGTTGGTGCCCTCGGCAACGTCCTCGGCCGCATAGAGCGGGATTTCGGTTGGCCCCTGATTGGTCGCGGTGACCCTGAGGACGCCGATGCGGTCGCCCTCCTTAACCGGGGCTCTGACCGGGCCCTGATAGACGATCTTGGCCTTGATCGAGCTGCGCGCCATTTGTTGCACCGACACCATGGCCCGCCCCTTGGCCTTGAGTTTCACCTTGCCCTTTTCGCCCCCCCAGACACTGGCGGTGCCGACCTGCTCGTCAACGTCGAACAGAACGAACTGCTTGAACGAACGAAAGCCCCAATCGAGCAGCTTGCGGGTTTCTGTGGCCCGGTCTTTTCGCTTTTCTATGCCATTGACGACCACGATGAGGCGGCGTCCCTTCTGCACCGCCGATGCCACCAGCCCGTAACCGGATTCTTCGGTAAAACCGGTTTTCAGACCGTCCGCACCCATATTCTGGTAAAGTAATGGATTGCGATTTCTTTGTTTGATGCCGTTCCAGGTAAATTCGGTCTCCGAATAATAGGGGTAGTATTCCGACAGATTATAGATGATGTACCGTGCCAGTTGCGCAAGCTCGCGTGCCGTCGTTTTATGATCTTCATCCGGCCACCCGGTGGCGTTGGCGAAGGTCGATTTGGACAAGCCCAGCTTGCGGGCCCGCACTGTCATCGCCTCGGCGAACGCGGCCTCGGTGCCAAACATGCCCTCGGCAATGGCGATACTGGCATCGTTGCCCGACTGGACGATGACACCACGGATCAGATCCTCCAGCGGCACCGTGGAATTGAGATCGGCGTACATGGTCGATGAGCCCGAACTGGCGCCGCCTGTGCGCCAGGCGTTTTCGGAGATCAGAAATTCGTCGGTGAGGTTGAGGTCCTTGCGCTGCAGGGCCTCAAAAACCATGATCATGGTCATCAGCTTGGACATCGAGGCCGGCGACATCAACGTATCGGCGTCTTTTTCATATAAAGTCGCGCCGGATTCCGCATCGATGAGGATGGCGAATTTGGCTTTGGTCTGAAAGGCGATCTGGGCCGTGGCCGGCGCCACCAGGGCGGCCGAAAAAACCGCGCCCAGCCCAGCCAACCCAAGCGCCAGCCAACTTAGTTTACGCCTCGTCCACATCTTTACCTCTCCCGACCGGTCAAAATGCCGCGCAAGGCCCGCCCCGCTCGTCCGGTATTGTCGCCCATTGCGCGCAAAAATCAACTGGTAGCGCCAGGTGCCCGTTACCTGGCGAAGATACGGGCGCCGTCAAGGCCCCTCGCCGCAACGGCGGCGCGCACCCGCCTGGCATTTTCCACGTCGTCAAAGGGGCCCAGGCGAACGCGGTAGAAGGTATCGGTGCCGATTTCGACCGGCAGAATGTCCAAAATACCAAGGTCGGCCAGATCGTCGCGGAGTGTCCGGGCGCGATCGAGCTTTCTAAAACTCGCGGCCTGGACATATAGGCCGCTGCTATCCTTGGCCAGCGGCATTGGCGCAAACCTGGGCGGGATCAGTTTTTTCGGCGCGGCGGACAATACGCCGCCCGCCCTCGCCGGCGCGGGCAACACCGAGGTCGACGGCAGGCGGGGTGACGGCAAGGGGCCCGAAATGAGCAGCGTGTCGGCAAGCGGGCTCGATTTTGCCCCCCCGGCACTGTCCAGGCCCACCGGTTTGGCGGCGCCATTGAGCGCGCCAGCGGTCTTGGGTTCTGGAATGGAGGCGGTCCATTTGGGCCGCCCACGCCTTTTTTTCGACCCGGTATAACGCCGCTGCGCCTTGGACCCGCCATCGACGAATTGCATATCCCGGACATCGCCATCGAGCGGCGCTTCGCCGATATATTTCACACTCACCCGGGTTGTGCCCTGGCGCACAAAGCCCAGTTCGTCCGCAGCGGCGCGGGACATGTCGATCACCCGGTCGCTGGCATAGGGGCCCCGGTCATTCACCCGGACAACGACCGAACGGCGGTTTTCAAGATTGGTGACCCGGACGTAAGATGGCAGCGGCATGGTCGGATGGGCGGCGGACAGGCGCTCCATGTCGTACCACTCGCCATTGGCGGTCTTGCGGCCATGAAAATATTCGCCGTACCACGAGGCCATCCCCACTTCGGTGCTCTTCGCGGTCGCTGTCGGTTTGTACCATCTGCCCTTGATCTGGTACGAGCTGCCGACTTTTCGCACGCCCCCGCCTTCGGGAACCCTGTCGCCAAGTTTGTAGACCTGAGGATTGGTCTCGGGCTGGCGCGAGCCGATGCCGCCGCAACTGCCAAGAAGGACAGACATCGCGACAACGCACCCAGCTTTCAGGGCCCGCCGGCCCGCATGGTCAAGCCGCATGGAAATCTCCCGCCAAGGTAAACCAAATGTGGCCACGACGCTGCGGGATTTCCGGTTAACGAATTATGCTGGCAATAGATGAGTGACCAAAGTGGCTGGCCTGTTGGTTAAGGCCGTCCTAAGCCCCTTGCCAGGGCGGGACAAGCCAGGCGGTCCTCTTAATTTCCGTACATATCGAAATCAAAATACCGGTCATTGATTTTCTTGTAGGTTCCATCGGCGCGGATCCGCGCCAGGGCGACATTGAGCCGCTCGATCAGCGCATCGTCGCCTTTGCGGACCGCGATGCCGGCGCCGGCGCCAAACCACTTGGCATCGGTGTAACTGGGGCCAACCAGCTTGAATCCCCGCCCCTCCTTGGTCTTCAGGAAGCTGTACTCAAGTTCGATGCGGTCGCCAAAGACCAGGTCGAGACGCTTGCCGACCAGATCCAAGGTGGCCTGGGCGATAAGGTCGTAAGGTTTGATCTGGGCGATGTCGGCGAAATTGTCGCGCAGGAAAGCCTCGTGCACACTGCCTGCCTCAACGCCGATTATCTTGTCGGTCAGCGTCGTCTTGTCGATCTTGAGCACCTCAAGGGTTTCGGCGCCCAGGAATGCCGCCGGCATCACATGGTAACTGTTGGTGAAATCGACGTTTTTCTGCTGCTCGCCGGTTATCGGCAGTGACGAGACAATCGCCTCGTAGCGGCGCTGGTTGAGACCGGAGACCAGATTGTCCCAATCCTCGATCACCCATTTGCATTCAACCGTCATGGCTTTGCACAGCGCGTTGCCGATATCGACATCAAAACCGGCGAGACGGCCATCCTTGCCGATATAATTGAGCGGTGGGGCGGCGGCCTCGGTCGCCAGACGGAGTTTGGCGCCACCGGCAGGCGCGATCTGCGGTGCGGCGAAGGCCATGACGCCCAGAACAGCGACGATAAAACCTTTTGCCGCAGCTCGCCATTTCCTCATGTTTTTGTCCAGTTAGCTAAATAAGTTAAGACGTTAGATGAAACCAGAGGCCAGCGAACTGGAAGTATCCTCGCCAAGGTCGCAGACGGGCATTTTACACCGCCCGGTGCGTTGCCGGAAACCCCGCCATTTCCGATATCGTTAATTAAACGGCGAAAAATTTTTCTTCTCTACCGGCCTAACCATGTTCCGGCCGCCCGCGGGCGGCGCAACACTGTCACGAAAATTGCATTAGCGGTTCGGCAATAGCTCCGGGGTTAGGCTTCCCCGAGGCGCCAAGGCCCCCTACCATCGAGGCGAGTTACCCCATGGACGTCAGCAAAATTATCGACTTTCCGGCCAAGGACGGCTTGATCCGGCGTAAAGAACGGCGTACCCGCGTCTTCAAGGCCGGCTCGGTTGCCATCAATAACAAGACCTCGACGATATCGTGCACGATACGCAACCTTTCGGACGGTGGAGCCCGGCTGAAGGTTGCGGGGCTATTCCGCCCGCCCCACGAATTCGACCTTCTGGTGCCCGCCGACGACTGGGAAGCGGGGTGCGAGGTTGTCTGGCGTGAAGGCGATGAACTGGGCGTCAGGTTTCTCACCGACCGCGTCCGGATCAAACACGCCGGCAACCAGGCGGCGAGGCTTAAGGTCCCGCCGCCTTATCGGTGAGTTTTTTCAAGGCCCCGGCCATGGTCTGAAACGTCTTGTCGGCCCCTTGAATATCATATCGGGCCTTGAGCGCCTGCGGGTCGAGATAACCGATCATCGTGGTGCCGTCCTTGTCCCAGATGAGGACCTTGAGCGGTAGGTCAAGGCCGACCAGCGGGTTGACCTGCATTGGCGGTGTCCCCAGTTTGGGATTGCCGAAGATGACGACAGTGGCCGGCGCCAGATCCATATCAACAGACTTGGCGCCCTTGGCGTGATCGACAACGGCGAACACCGTGGCGCCGGCGCCCTTTACGGCGGCGACAAAATTGGCCGCGGTTACGGCGACCGAATGGGGACTGGTTTTAATGATCATATTGTCCGGCCCTGCCTGGGCGGAATTGAAGATCAAAGTGGCAAACAGGAGAACGTACAGTGTGCGAACCATGACGTTCACGCTCCTTTGTTGGCGAGTTGAGATTGCATAGTTTAGCAAAATTGCACCGGAGAAAAATTTTCAATTCCGAATTGACGCAAAAATGATCGGAAGAACGGGCCGAGATATCCCGACGGCCATCGTCAACTATATTGACGCTGAGAAAATTTGCAAAAAAATCATCCAAAGCAGCTCATTGGCGGATGGGGTGGGATTCGAACCCACGAAGACGTTTCCGCCTTGCCGGTTTTCAAGACCGGTGCCTTCAACCGCTCGGCCACCCATCCACTGTCCGGGGCGCGGGCTAACTTGCGCCCGCCCCGGCGCCGAAACCGTTTAGCAGCTTCGGTATCGGTTCGGAAGCGCCCGAATGCGTTGGTTTGATGAAATTTGCGCCCCTTTGGCGTATCTTGCGTCGTCTCCGGCGATAGCTTACCTCTGCCAGCGCGCTTCATTTCCCTCATTGTACGGCAGGTATATTGGCTTTTTCAGATAAAAAACCGGGCCCCAAGGGCAGGCTTTTCGACCCCAACAACAAAGTTCTGGCGGCTCGGATCTGGCGGGACTGGATGCGCGCCCACAAAAAGCAACTGATCATCGCCACGGTGCTGATGATCATCGTCGCCGGTACGACGGCGGTCTATCCGCTGATGATCGACTGGTCCTACAAGATGTTTCAGGCGCGCGATCCACGTATTTTATGGCTGATGCCGGTGGTCGTTCTGGCGGTCACCGCCGCCAAGGGGGCCAGCGCCTACGGTCAGATGGTGCTGGTGCAGTCGATCACCTGGCGGGTGGCGACCGATATGCAGAAGGCCATGTTCGATGCCCTCTTGCGCGCCGATCTGGCGCGCATTCAAAAAGACCGTACCGGGGCGCTGGCGGTACGGTTCACCAACGACACCAATGTCATTCAACTCATGTTGATGCGGGCCTGCAACAACCTCATTCGCGATGTCGCCATGGTCGCCGCCCTGGTGGGAACCATGGTCTATCTGGACTGGGGGTTGTCGCTTCTGGCGGTATCGCTCTACCCGGTGGCGGCCATGCCGATCATCAGAATTGGCCAGCGGGTGCGCCGGGCCTCCAGAACGGTGCAGAAACAGGTTGGCGGCATCACCTCGCTTCTGGGCGAAAGCCTCGATGGCGCCCGCATGGTCAAGTCCTATGGCCTTGAGGCATACGAGGCCAAGCGGGCATCGGTGGAATTTGAAAGCCGGTATGCCACCCTGGTCGGCATGGTGAAGGCCCGCGCCCGGATGGAGCCGATCGTCGAGTTGCTCAGCGGCGCCACCATTGCCGGCGTCATGAGCCTCATCGGTTGGCGGATCCTCAATGGCGTCGATACCATGGGGGCGTTTTCCGGCTTTGTCACCGCCCTGGTGCTGGTCGCCCGGCCGGTGCGGGCCATCGGCACGCTGAACGCGGCGTTGCAGGAAGGCTTTGCCGCGGTGCAGCGCGTCTTCGAGCTGTTGGACGAGCCGCCGAGCATCGCCGAGAAACCGGATGCAAGGCCTCTGACAGTCTCCGCCGGCCTGGTACGGCTGAATTCGGTCAGCTTCAGTTATGGCGAGGGGACCGCCGCGTTGGCCGATGTCGATATCGAGGTTGCGCCCAATACCACCGTGGCCCTGGTGGGACCCAGCGGAGCGGGAAAATCGACGGTGTTCAATCTCATCCCCCGCCTTTACGACGCCGATACCGGCTCGGTCACCATCGATGGCACCGACGTGCGCGACGTCACCCTTGCCTCCTTACGATCGGCGATCGCCGTTGTCAGCCAGGATGTGATCCTCTTTAACGACACCGTGCGGGCCAATATCGCCTTTGGCCGTCTGGACGCCACCGACGATGAGATCGAGGCGGCGGCAAAGGCGGCGGCGGCCCATGATTTCATTACCGGTTTGCCCAACGGTTACGAAACGCAAGTCGGCGACCGCGGCGGGCGGCTGTCCGGCGGCGAGCGCCAGCGCATCTCGCTTGCCCGCGCCATCTTGAAGGATGCGCCGATCCTGCTTCTCGACGAAGCCACCAGCGCGCTGGATTCCGAATCCGAACGCCAGGTTCAGGCCGCCCTTGAAACCTTGAAACGCGGGCGCACCACCTTGGTGATCGCTCACCGGCTGGCGACGGTGCGCGATGCAACGCGCATTTATGTTCTGAAAGCCGGCCGGATCGTCGAGACCGGAAATCACGATGACCTGTTCGCCCAGGACGGCCTGTATGCCCGGCTCTGCCGGTTGCAGTTTCAGGAACAGGCGGTGGCGGATGGCAAGGACGGCGAATTGCCGTAAGTTCAGAAAATCCGCCCCCCTGCCCCCTTGGTCCGCTGACACAGCAACCCCAGGGCTTCAGGCCTCCGTCGCGGTTCCAGTCAGCATCAGGCTTTTGCCCCCTTACCAATGGAAAAACCGATCAATTTGACGGATTTAATGCAGCCTTTCAGTAAAAACGGCCCGATAGAGATATCCAGATAAGTGTAATAAATTCTTCTGTCCTTTTTTAACATAACGGTAAACTGTTCTATTTCTATGGAATGTTGCGCCGGGTATGTAACTGAACCTTAATACACTTTCGTTTTAACTGCCGTTCAACTTTTCGAAAGAGCAACCTTGCGGGCTCGCCCCCATCGCCTGGGACCAGAATAAGGGACACAAATCTCATGGCGTTCGCCTTCGATGATACTGCCGCCGAAATCTCCGCCCCCGACGCAAGCCCAGCCCCCGATGCCGCGACGCCCATCGGAACCGTGGTGGAAATCACCGGTTCGCGGGCCATAGCGCAGCTGGATCACGATGTCATGGCCAAGGATACCGGCAGCGGTATCAACCCCCATATCGGCACGATGATGTCGATAGATACCGGCCATTCGATCGTTCTTGGTCTGATCACCTCGATGTCCATGCCGACCGCCCCGAACGGGGCCATGGCCGGCGGCGGTGTCGGCAGGATGAATATCGAACTTGTCGGAGAACTCTTGCGCGAAGCCGACGGTTATCTGAAGACCTGCCGGCGGGGCGTTTCGGTTTACCCAAGGCTCGGCGACAAAGTTTGCCCCGCGACCCGCGAGATGCTCCAGAAGGCCTATCAGTACGGGGATTTCAACGGCGCGGAAATCGGCGTCATCAACCAGGATGACACCATCCCCGCCGTGGTCAAGATCGACGAAATGCTGGGCAAGCATTTTGCCATAGTCGGGTCAACCGGCACCGGCAAGTCGTGCGTGGTGGCGTTGATCCTGCGCCAGGTGCTGATCAAGAACCCCAATGCCCATATCGTGCTGCTCGATCCGCACAATGAATATGGCAGTTGTTTCGACGACAAGGTGGAACTGGTGACGCTCAAGGATTTGAGCCTGCCCTTCTGGTTTCTCACCTTCGAGGAAGTGGTCGAAACGCTGATCGGCGATCCGGTCAAGAATGCCGCCGAGGTGGAAATTCTTCGCGATCTTATTCCGGTCGCCAAGCGCCAGTTCGGCTCCAATAGCTCGCGGGCGGCGGCATTGTTGCACAAATCGGGCGCAAAGCGGGCGCGGTATTCGGTGGATATTCCCACCCCCTACCTGATTTCGGATCTGGTGTCCCTGATTGACGACCAGCTTGGCAGCCTTGAAAAGCAGAATGGCCTGGCGCCGCTCAAGCGCCTCAAATCGCGGATCGAGAGCATTTCCCAGGACCCCCGTTTTGAGTTCATGTTCGGCTCCCTGACCATCCACGACAATCTGGCGCGGGTGCTCAAGCGCCTGTTTCGGATTCCGGTGGCCGGCCGGCCGATCACCGTGATCGAGCTCATGGGCCTGCCCTCGGAGATCGTCAATGTGGTGGTCTCGGTCCTGTCGCGGCTCGCCTTTGACGTCTCGATGTCCAGCGATGGCAAAATCCCCATCACCTTTGTCTGCGAGGAGGCCCACCGCTACGTGCCGCGCGACACCGCCACCGGCTTTGAGCCCACAAAACGCTCGATCTCGCGCATCGCCAAGGAGGGCCGCAAATACGGCGCCTCGCTGTGCATCGTCTCCCAGCGCCCCGGCGATCTGGACCCGACCATATTGTCCCAGTGCTCGACCGTGTTCGCCATGCGGCTTTCCAACGAGCGCGATCAGAAGATCATCCAGTCGGCGCTGTCCGAGGCCACCGCGAGCATGATGGAGTTCCTTTCGTCCCTGGGGACGCGGGAGTCGATCGCCTTTGGCGAGGGCGTCACCTTGCCGTCGCGAATTTCGTTCATGGAATTGCCGCAGTCGGCCCTGCCCAGAGGCGGCGGCACCAAGGTCACCGAGGCGTGGTCCAAGGATATTTCCGATGACGGGCATATCGAGGATATCGTCGAGCGCTGGCGCCTGGCGGCTCAGGAGGATCATGCCGGCGACACCATCGCCGATGCGTTCGAAAATATGGGCGAGCTGCCGCGCGGCGGCGACCAATATGCCGGTGACCGGCGTGGCCCCGAGCCCGGCCGCCGGGGCCTGGATTTCGCCGACACCGCCATGTCTCCGGCCCTGACGCCGATGAAAACGGGCGGTCACGACACCAAGAAGCGCTCGCTGTTAAAACCGGGGACGGATTTCTCCAAACGTTTTGGGGCATGAGCGAGGTGGAAAATCCGCCCCCCCACGCAAGTGTGACTGGATTGCATTGGGGAATTTTGTAGGTTTGCTCCGAAACCGCTGGGCGTTGGATGTTCAGGCGGTGCCCATTTGCTTCGGAGACCCCTCAATGCACCCGGAATTCACCCTTGCCTGGCGGCGTGCCCTACCGGCCCTGACCGCCGTTCTGACGCTTGCCGTTTTCCTTTACTCAGCGACACAGGCTCAGGCCGTGCCGCCGCGGATGAGCGTTACCGAGGCCATTGCCGCGGCGGAAAAAGGCGAGATCGTGCTGATCGATATCCGCACGCCTGCCGAATGGGAGCAAACCGGCATCGGCAAGGGCGCCATTCCGCTCGATATGCGGGGGCCCGATTTCGTTGACACGGTGGTGAAAATTCATGCCGCCAACCCCGAGCGACCGGTGGCGCTGATCTGCGCCATGGGCGGTCGGTCGGGCTATGTGACCAAGATTCTCGAACGCAACGGGGTGACGGGCATCATCGACGTCGCCGAGGGCATGTTCGGCTCCGCCGCCGGCAAGGGCTGGCTGAAGGAGGGCCTGCCGGTCTATCGCGGCACCGAGGCTGAGTATAAGGGCCTGGTGGAAGCGGTCACCGGGGCGCTTTAGGCCGGCGGTTTCGGATGGTCGATCCGGAGCGGAACAAATCCAATGCCGTGGCGTTTTACGATTTGATGTCAACCGCTGCCATCCGGCGGAGGCGGTGACAGCTTACGTCGGCGGTAGCTATATCCAGCACAACCCCGAGGTCACGGACGGCAAGGGAAAAATCGTCGAGCACTAAAGCCTGTCTCCCAAAAGTGGGAACCGGTTCACGTTCCGCGAAGTTTATGTTGCAAGAACAAAAAGAGAACATATAATGGTTCCCTTCGCATCATACCCTCGCACAAACGTACCGATTTCGCCATGCGCCCTTTGCCCGAACAGGTTCGGTTTTCCGATACCCCCACCACTTCCGCCACCATTGCGGCTTCCGCGTCCGGTGTTCTGCCCGGCCTTCGGGCGAAGCTTGCGGCGCTTGAGGTGAAGCATCGGCGGAACGTGAGCCGGCGCGAAGATGAGCCCCCCGCCCCCACCGGCATACCCAGTCTCGATGCCCGGCTTGGCGGCGGGCTGCCGTGGGGCGGGGTGCATGAGCTTAATGCGGCACGGTCCGGTGACCGGGCGGCGGCGGCGGGGTTTGCATTGGCGCTGGCCGCCCGGCTCATGGCGCGACATTTGGCCTCCACGGCAAATGGCGGCCATTTCCTGTGGGTCTACCCCCGGCATCTGGCCCAGGAGGCGGGGCTGCCTTACGGCCCCGGGCTGATGGCGTTCGGTCACGATCCGGGGCGTTTCGTGCTGGTCGAGGCGGCAAATTCGGCCGATGTGCTGTGGACGGTGGAAAACGCCCTTGCCGCCGGCGCGCTCGGGGCTGTTTTCGCCCTGGTCGATGAAACCTATGGCGCCCACGCCTTCACCGCCTCGCGCCGCTTTGCCCTGGCGGCCCGGACCAGCGGAACAAGCGTTTTTCTGCTTGGCACCGGCGGGAAGAAGCTTGCCAGCGCCGCCCCGTTGCGTTGGCAGGTGGCGCCGGCGTTCGCCCCTGCCCGAGCTTTGGCCGCGCCAGCCCCCTTTTCGTCCCGGATAACCTGGCGGGTCGAACTTATCCGCAACCGCTTTGGCGCCAATGGCGCCTGGACTTTGGAATGGAATCATGACGCCAGAACATTCCACGACCGCACCCCGCATGATGGCTCTGAAGCTGCCCCACTGGCTGGCCGAACGGGCGATCGGAACGCAGCGGAAACTGTCCGGCGGCCGGCTTGAGGGCAAACCGGACGGCCTGCGGTCCCCGGCTGCGCCCTCGCCGCCCCTGGGCGTCACTCGGTTTGAGCGCAATGCCCGCCGGCTGGCCGGGGTCTGCGCCTACGCCGCTGCCCTGGGCCTGGCGCCGGGCATGATGCTGACCGAGGCGCGGGCGCTTGCGCCGGAGCTGACGTTTTGCGAGGAGGAGCCGCGCGCCGATGCCAGGGCCCTGAACGCCCTGGCCCTTTGGTGCCGCCGCTATGCCCCCCACGTCGCAACAAGGGGGGGCGACGGGGTGGTGGTCGACATCACCGGGGCGGCGCACCTGTTTGGCGGCGAGGCGGCGGTTCTCGCCGATGTTCTGGCCCGGCTCAAGGGCTTTGGCTACACGGTGCGCGGCGCCATCGCCGATACCGGCCCCGGCGCCCTGGCGCTGGCCCATGCCCACCCCCACGCCATCTCGGCGCCAGGGGCGCTGGCCGAGGATCTCGCCCCCCTCCCCGTTGCGGCGCTGGGGCTTGGCGAGGAAGAGGTTTCGGCCCTTCATATGCTGGGCCTGCGGCGCATCGGCGATCTGGCCGCCCTGCCACGCGCCAGCCGCCGCGCTCGCCTGGGTCTTGAGGTCATGGCGCGCCTCGATGCGGCTTTGGGGGTCAGGGCCACACCGCTGTCGCCGCTGACAGAGATCGTGCCGGTGCGGGCCTTCCGGCGTTTTTTCGAGCCCCTTGAGCGGCCCGAGGACATTCTTGCCTGTCTTGCCGGCCTGGCCGGGGCGGTGGCCGAGGGGCTTGGGCGGCGCGATGAGGGTGCGCGGGAATTGATCCTGTCGCTCTACCGGGTGGACGGGGCGGTGAAAACGGTCGAAATCGCCACCTCGGCGCCGATGCGCGAGGCCCCCCGCATGGTGGCGCTGTTCGCCGACCGCATGAAACGCCTTGAAGGCGGGCTGGAGCCCGGCTACGGCTTTGACCTCATTGCCCTTGAGGCCCGGCGGACCGGCCCGCTGGTCCCGGCGCATATACCGATCAATCCGCACCAGACCGCTTCCTCATCCGGCCACCCCATAGATTGCACCCTGGGAGGTGGCCGGGTGGGGGAGCGGGCTGGTGCGGATTTAAACAGTGCGGAGACCCTCGCCCCGCTCATCGACCGGCTGGCCACCCGGTTGGGCCCATCGGCGGTGCGGCGCATGGAGCCGGCCCAGAGCCATTTGCCCGAACGCGCCGTGGTGCTGGCGCCGATACTGGCAAGTCGGGATCGGGGATATCCCGATTGGCGGGGCGAGCCCTGGGGCGGTCGATCGGGAACTCCCCTGGCCCGCCCGCTCCAGCTTTTGCCCAGCCCCGAGCCCATCGAGGCGGTGGCCGAAGTGCCCGATCGCGCGCCGGTGCGGTTTACCTGGCGGCGGATCAGCCACAGGGTCGTGGCCGCCGACGGGCCCGAACGCATTGCGGCGGAATGGTGGCGCGAGGCGGCGCCGACCCGGGATTATTTCCGCCTGGAAGACGAACACGGCCAGCGCTTCTGGGTCTACCGGCTGGGGCTTTACGGCCGCGAGACCACCGCCCCGCGCTGGTACATGCACGGGCTGCTGCCGTGAGTGTACATCACCTGCCGAAGCCCAAAGCCCGATCCAGCGCCAAAACCAAAACCGACTATGCCGAACTGGCCGCCTTTTCCAATTTCACCTTCCTGCGCGGCGCCTCCCACCCGGCCGAGATCGTCGAAGCCGCCGCCGCCCTGGGGCATCACGCCGTGGCGGTGACCGACATCAACAGCCTTGCTGGTATCGTGCGGGCTCATGTGGCGGCCAAATCGGCCAAAATACGTTTGATCGTTGGCGCCCGCCTGGTCTTCGCCGACGGCACCCCCGACATTCTCGCCTACCCGGAAAATCGCGCCGCCTATTCGCGCCTCACCCAGCTTCTCACCCTTGGTAACCGACGGGCCGACAAGGGCAGTTGCATCCTCACCTTGCGGGATCTTCTCACCCATGGCGAGGGGCTGCTCTTGGCCGCCCTGCCCGGCCAACGCAGCACGTGCGCGACAAACGCCGCCATCGCCGATCTGGCGACAGGTTTCCCCGGTCAGGTATGGCTGGCGGTCGCCCACGGCTTTGGCCGCGACGGGGGCCGGCATCTGGCCCGCCATGCGGAGATGGCGGCTAAGCTGGGGGTGCCGCTTCTCGCCGTTGGCGACGTCCTCATGCATGACGCCGACCGCAAGGCTCTGGCCGATGTGCTGACGGCGATCGGCGAACATGTGACGGTGGACAATGCCGGAAGACTTCTGGAGGCAAATGCGGAACGCCATCTGAAATCGCCCGATGAGATGAAGCGGCTGTTTTCCGCCTGCCCCCAGGCCATCGCCGAGACTTTGCGTCTGGCGAACCGGGCCCGGTTTTGTCTGGACGAGCTGGCCTACAACTACCCCGACGAAGTTGTCGCCAAAGGGCAAACCCCGCAAGAGACCCTGGTTCGGCTTACCCATGAGGGCGCGGGCTGGCGCTATCCCGAAGGTGTGCCGGACAAGGTGGCCACCGCCCTTGCCCACGAGCTTCAACTGATCGGCGAGCTGGACTACGCTTCTTATTTCCTCACCGTGCACGATTTTGTCGCCTTTGCCCGGAACCAAGATATTCTCTGCCAGGGGCGCGGCTCGGCGGCCAATTCGGCGGTCTGTTTTTGCCTGGGCATCACCTCGGTCGACCCCGCCCGCATCGATCTTCTGTTCGAGCGCTTCATCTCGGCCGAGCGCGGCGAGCCCCCCGATATCGACGTCGATTTCGAGCACGAGCGCCGCGAGGAGGTGATCCAGTATATCTATGCCAAATACGGTCGCGCCCGCGCCGGCCTCGCCGCCACCGTTATCACCTATCGCGCCCGCAGCGCATTGCGCGAGGTCGGCAAGGCCCTGGGGCTGTCCGGGGATGTGGTCGCCGCCCTGGCCCGCACCGTGTGGGGGATTTCGTCGGCCCCGGTCACCGGCACTCACGTCATCGAGGCGGGGCTCGACCCCGGCGAGGCGCGGCTCAAGATGACCATGGCACTGTCGCGCCAGCTCATCGGCTTTCCCCGCCATCTCTCCCAGCATGTCGGCGGTTTTGTCATCACCAAGGAAAAACTCACCGATCTGGTGCCGGTGCACAACGCCGCCATGGCGGACCGCACGGTGGTGGAATGGGACAAGGACGATCTCGATGCGCTGGGGTTTCTGAAAGTCGACGTGCTCGGCCTTGGCATGCTGAGCTGCATCGCCAAAAGCTTTGCCATGTTGCGCGAGGCTTACGGTCTCAACCTCAATCTGGCGCGAGTGCCGGCGGAAGAACCGGAGGTTTACGACATGTTGTGCCGGGCCGACTCGGTCGGGGTGTTTCAGATCGAAAGCCGGGCCCAGATGTCGATGCTGCCGCGTCTCAAACCGCGCTCCTTCTACGACCTTGTCGTCGAGGTCGCCATCGTCCGCCCCGGACCGATCCAGGGCGATATGGTCCACCCTTATTTGCGCCGCCGCTCCGGCAAGGAGAAAATCGACTACCCCAGCGAAGAGTTGCGGGCGGTGCTTGGCAAGACCTTGGGCATCCCCCTCTTCCAGGAGCAGGCGATGAAAATCGCCATCGTCGCGGCGGGCTTCACCCCGTCCGAAGCCGATCAGTTGCGCCGCGCCATGGCCACCTTCCGCAAGACCGGCACCATCCAGACCTTCCGCGACAAATTCGTCGGCGGCATGGTGGCGCGAGGTTACGAGACAGACTTCGCCACCCGCTGCTTCAACCAGATCGAGGGCTTTGGCGAATACGGTTTTCCCGAAAGCCATGCCGCCAGCTTCGCCCTTCTGGTCTACGTCTCGTCGTGGCTGAAATGCCATTACCCCGATATCTTTGCCGCTGCCCTTCTCAACAGCCAGCCCATGGGGTTTTACGCCCCGGCCCAGATCGTCCGCGATCTTACCGAGCATGGCTGCGCCACCCGGCCCGTCGATATCAGCCATTCGATGTGGGACTGCACGCTTGAGCCGGCGGTCCCCGGCGAGCCGGCGCCGTTTGACCCCGCCCGTATCCGCGCGCTCCACCGGGAGATGGCCGGCGATATCCGCACCACCCACGCGGTGCGCCTGGGGTTCCGCCAGATCAAGGGGCTGAAAAAAGAGGCCGTGGAGCGGATCGTCGCCAAACGCGGGGCCGGTTATGACGGGGTGCGCGATCTGTGGCTGCGCACCGGGCTGGCGCCTTCAACCCTCGCCCGTTTGGCCGAAGCCGATGTCTTCCGCTCCGTTGGCCTTGACCGGCGCGCGGCGCTCTGGGCGGTGCGGGGCCTGGGGGCCACATCGGCCGATGATGTCCTGCCGCTCTTTGCTCATGCCAGGGCTACCGGGCTGGGGGAGGACGAGGAGGTAACCCTGCCGCCGATGCCGCTCGGCGAACATGTGGTGCACGACTACCGCACTTTGCGCCTGTCGCTGAAGGCGCACCCCCTGGCGTTCTTGCGCGACAAGCTGGCCCAGCGGCGCTATGTGCCCCACGAGGCACTGGCCCAGGTGCCTCAGAACGCCCATGTCCGCATCGCCGGCCTGGTTCTGGCGCGCCAGCGGCCGGGCACCGCCAAGGGTGTCATCTTCGCCACCCTGGAGGACGAAACCGGTGTCGCCAACCTCATTGTCTGGCCCAGGGCGTTCGAAAAATACCGCCGCATCGTGCTCGGCGCCCGGCTTTTAGGCGTTGCCGGCAAGGTGCGGCGCGAGGGGCTGGTCATCCATGTGATCGCCGACAAACTGGTCGATCTCACCCCGGCCCTGGCGCTGCTCAGCGAGGACTACGCCGATGCGGGCGGCAGACGCCAGACCTCGCAGCTTAAATATCGCCGGGGGGCCGCCGCGCGCGACATCCTGCCCAAGGGGCGGAATTTTCATTGAGGCACCCAAATGTGAGGCCGGTTGGTTAAAGTTTTGAATGCGCCGGTCACCGAACCGTTATACTCAAGGGGTGAAATTGCACAGCCGCATGCGCCGTCCGCCAAGGTCGGCTCCGCCAGGAATTCGTGGGCATGCTCATGGTAACCGATCACAGCGGGAGTTGGAGGCGTTGGGTGATGAAGGGCCTGAGACGTTGAATATTCTTATGCGGATAATGAGGCGGCCCTGGGGCCGCGACTGGGCGATTGCCTGTGCCCTGGCGTTGTCGGTATTCACTACCGCCGCCACCGCGCAACAGCGCCTCGCCGCCCCCCCCAGGGCCACCCACCCCATGGATGCCCTGACCATTTCGGAGGTCGCCCGCGCCGTTGCCCTGATCAAGGCGGCGGGGTTCGCCGATGCCCGGGCCCGTTTTCCCACCATCACCTTGCAGGAACTGCCCAAGGCGCAGGTCCTTACCTGGCGGCCGGGGCAGGCTTTCGCGCGCCGGGCATTCGTCGTCATGCGCGACCAGGGCCGGACTTTCGAGATCACCGTCGATCTGACCGCCGGCACCGTCACCCGTCCCGAGTTGCGGCCCGGAGCGAACCCCAACATGATTCTGGACGAATGGCTCATTGCGCGGGATCTCACCGTCAAGGACCCGCGCTGGCTGGCGGCGATGAAGCAGCGCGGCATCACCGATCTGAAAAAAGTCAGTTGCTCGCCCCTGTCGCCGGGGTACTTCACCAATGAGCCTTATGGCGACCGGCGGGTTCTAAAAGTGCCGTGTTATGAACTTGAAACCGGCACATCGCACCTTTATGGACGCCCGATCACCGGCGTTTTCGCCGTTATCGATGTCGAGGAAAAACGGGTTCTCGATGTCATCGATCTGGGGGTCGTCGCCCTGCCGCCCCAGCCAGACCCCCGGCGGGTGACGCGTGCGGCGCTCAAACCGGTGCAGATGACATCGGCTCTGGGGCGGAACTACAAAATCAGCGGCGCCCTTCAGGTCGAGTGGGACAACTGGTCGTTCCATATGCGCATGGAGCGCCGGGTGGGCCCGGTGATCTCGCTGGTGCGTTACAACGATCGTGGCAACAGGCGCCTGATCGCCTACCAGATGTCGCTATCGGAAATGTTCGTGCCCTACATGGATCCCGGCGCCGACTGGTCCTACCGGACCTATATGGACAGTGGCGAGTTTGGCGCCGGGTTTTTGATGTCGTCGCTGATGGCGGGGTCGGACTGCCCGGCGGATGCGGCCTATATCACCATGGCGGTGCCTAACGATACCGGGCGTTCGTTTCCGG
>UOEM01000102.1_pt1 | contig 19513 bp, 14 predicted proteins | sample 1988661 | NCBI WGS metagenome assembly UOEM01 (sample SAMEA4712195, study PRJEB27164) | hydrothermal vent metagenome | biome: marine basaltic hydrothermal vent biome; feature: marine hydrothermal vent; material: mineral | place: Pacific Ocean | collected 2011-06-14/2011-07-23 | depth 1719 m | reverse complement strand
CCTGTCAGCCGAGGCTTTGCTGGGTCCGGATTTCTTGTTCATCTTCACTCCTTGACGGTTACGATGAACCAGAAATCCTCCGGTGTTCAAATCCCTAAATCTGTCCCACCGGGGCTGACGTCAGACAACCTGCCACCATACTCCCCTGACCCCAGATCAGGTCGAGGGCATGATTTTAATCCAATCGAAATGGCCTTCTCAAAACTCAAAGCCATGCTGAGAAAAGCCGCCGCCGGAACAAAGGAAGACCTCGATGAGGCAATCGCCAGCGCCATCGAAAAATACCCTGAAGACCAGTGCGCAAATTATTTCAAGGCGTGTGGATATGAACCGGTGTAAGTCGAATCTGCCCTAGCGGTCGAGTCCCCGCTCCATCTCCTCGCTTCCGGGCACAAAAGCATCGAAAGCGGCCCAGAACAGCTCCCGGTAGCGGTCGCGTTCCATGAGGATTTCGTGGCGGGCGCCGTCGATGACCAGGGAGCCGCCGCCTCTGAGATCACGGCCCAGAAGATCTATGGTGCGGGTTGAAACCACCGTATCCTGGCCCGCGGCTACCATCAGCACCGGGGTGTGGACCTGGGAAGGGAACTCAGGGTCGGTCAGGGCCTCCATCGCCTGCCCGGCGGCATGAACCCAGCCGAAGGTCGGCGAGCCGATCCCCAGTTCGGGGGCGGCCTTGAGAATGCCGGCATTGCGCACGAAGCGGCTCTGATCGGAGGTTAGATCGTTGCCAGAAAAGGGCAGCGTTTCGAGGGATTTTTCGCTCCCGCCTGGAATAAAAAGCGCGTCAAGACCGCCATAGCAGGCCACCTCGGCCAGCCGGCGCATCGATTTTGTCGATGGCCAGCGAGGCGCCAGCCGCAACATCGGCGCGGTGAGCACCATGCGCTTGAACCACGGCTGCAGTCGCGCAGCGGCCGCCAGCAGGATCGCGCCACCCATGGAATGGGCCAGGGCGAAAAACGGCGGCCGGCAATCGGGCAACACGACATCGCGCATGAAATTCACCAGATCGCCGTGATACTGCTCAAAAGTGGTGATGTGGCCTTTTCGCGGGTTGCCAAGCGGCCGCGCCGAGCGGCCCTGTCCGCGCCAGTCCATGATGGCGACATCGAAGCCGCGCCCGCGCAGGTCCTGAACCGTTTCGAAGTATTTTTCGATGAACTCCGCCCGCCCGGTAAACAGACACACCGTGCCGCAGCCCCCCATGGCGCTCAGCGCACCTTCATCCGCCTCCCAGCGGGCATAGCGGATCCGGGCCAGATCGAGGCCGTCGAAATACCCTGAAACCGAGGTCGGAGGAACCGGGTTGTTGGCGGTGGGAACCAGTTGTCCGTCGCCGACAACGCCGGAACGGTTTTGACTGTCCTCGTTGCAGGGGCCGGCGGCGGTCTCATTGACCGGTTTCCGGCCCGATATGGCGGCAAGCGAAACGGCGGGGCGCAATGCGCCGGGAGGCGCGGTGGCGTCGGGCTCATCCGATGAGGTGTCGGACGCAAGGTTAACCACGGTTCTCCAGAGCTCCTTTGGTCGGTGCGGCCCGCCTCACCGGCACCAGCTGTGTTGCCTAGCGCCTCAATCACCCCAATAGCGCCGTGACGTTACCACCACAAGGGCCAAGCGTCACCTTGGCGGCAAAATCATGCGCCGGTGCAGATTGTCACTAAGACGCAAGAGCGGTGAAAAGCGACCCCTTGCCGGCCAGAGCGATGCCGCTGCGGACATGGCGCCGCGGAAACGTTTTTACCGCCACGACACGCCCGCTGTCGATGGCGATTTTGACCATCACCGGAACCCCGCGCCACCGATACGCCTGCAAAAACAGATGTCCGGCACGCATCCGCGCCTTGCCAAAGCCCCAGAACCCGTGCCGGCGAAGATTGCGGGCGACGGCGCGGGCGGCCTGGGGGACAGTGTGACCGGAAACCTGGCCGGCGGGGTCCAAACCCGGCATGGCCCGAACCTGAGGCATCAGAACGATACCGGCCATAACCGTGCTGGCCACAACTAGAAACTTAAACATGGCAGGGACTTTCGATACGCATCTTGGGGAGCGAAGGCGCGCCACGGCGCGGGCGAATCAGGATAAGATTAAGATTGGTTCCAAATTCGTTAACGGACTGAAAACGCAAGCTTCTAAAAGCTGCCGCCAAAGTAAAAAAGTCCGCTGAAACTGTATTTTGAATCTTGAATTTTGGCTCCCCGACCCCAGATTAAGCTACGAGGCGGTCGCCAGCTTGGGGCCGCCAGAACGGGACGTCCGGCCAGATGGCGGGCGCGCCCCCCCATGTCGCTCAACAGGAGGATATGTGATGCGAACCTTTGATCTTTCCCCCCTTTACAAGACCACCGTTGGTTTCGACCGTCTGGCATCGATGATGGACCAGGGCCTGACCGACAATGCCAATGGCTACCCGCCCTACAATATCGAGCGCCTCGGCGAAAACGAATATCGGATCACCATGGCGGTGTCCGGCTTCTCCACCGATGAGATCGATATCGAAGCCAAGGAAGACACCCTCATCGTGCTGGGCCAGAAGGTCGAGACCGAGGCGTCCCAGGACTTCCTCTATCAGGGCATTGCCGCGCGGTCTTTCGAGCGCCGCTTCCGCCTTGCCGATCATGTCAAGGTGGCCAATGCCAGCCTTGAGCACGGCCTGCTCAACATCGATCTGGTGCGCGAGCTTCCCGAGGAAATGAAACCACGCAAGATCGCCATCAACAAGGCCAAGACCATCGACGCCAAGACGTCCAAAGCCGCCTAAGCGGTGGGCTTCCAAGCCTGACATCTTGAACCGCCCTGAAGGCGCCCGGCGAGCCGGGCGCCTTTTTTGCTTCAACCTGTTTTCACCACGGCGATTTTGCGCTATGGCCTAGCCATGCTGGATCATTTGAAAGCCAATAACCGAGCCTGGGCCAAGCGGATGATCTCCGTCGATCAGGGCTATTTCAAGCGGCTGCAAAACCAGCAGACGCCGGAGTACCTTTGGATCGGCTGCGCCGACAGCCGGGTCCCGGCCAATGAGATCGTCAACCTTGATCCAGGCGAGCTCTTCGTTCACCGCAACGTCGCCAATCTGGCGCCGCCCCAGGACGCCAACTACCTTTCGGTGCTGCAATTCGCCGTCGAGGTTTTGAAGGTAAAACATATCCTGGTGGTCGGGCACTATGGCTGCGGCGGGGTCAGCGCCGCGGTGGACGGGAAACGCCGCGGCCTGGTGGACCATTGGCTGCACCCCATTCGCGACGTCAATCTTGAGCATTCCGCCGAGCTTGAGGCGATCTCAAACCCGGGCGAACGTCTGGACCGTTTGTGCGAACTTAACGTCATCCACCAGGTGAAGAATGTTGCCAGGGATGTCTTTGTGCTGGATGCCTGGGCCGCCGGCCGCGATCTCAGCGTGCACGGCTGGATTTATTCCCTGGCCAATGGTCTGGTGACCGATCTGAATGTGACGGTCTGCAAAGCCGGGTAAAAGGCTCAGGCCGGCGCGTGGGTAAGAACTTCCCGCAGCCTGGCCACTTCGGCGACAAGCTCCCGGCCCCTGTCGCCGCCGTCGCCCCTGATCTCGTTTTCGACAATCGTGGTCACGGCGTTGGTGTGGTGAACGATCGCCTCCCATACTTGCGAGGTGTCCGCGCATGCCGGCGCAGTGGCGGTATCAAGCTTTTTCTCCAGTTCCAGCAGGGTGCAGAGCGAATTGCATAGCTCGCCCAGCAAACCGTAACCCAAGCTCCCGGCCTGGCCGCGCAATTCGTGGGCGGCATCGAAGACGGTCTCGGCGTGGGCGCACCGCGCCTGGGCATCGGCGGCGCTGGCATCGTGGGCATTGACAGCGGCCTGAATGGTTTCGATTCTCCGCCGGGCGTCTTCGCTGAACTCCTGGCCCATCTCAACAAGCATCCTGTCGGCCGCGGCGAGGGCCGCAAGGGTCTCCTGATCGTAGTGGATATGGTCGCGCCGAGCCGGGTTCGGGGTATCGGGTCGTGACGACAATTGGTCTTCAGCCATGGCAATGCCCCTGTTTCATCAAGACCGGAGCCTAGCCGCCAAGGCCCTAAGGACCGGTGGGATAACGCGCGGCTATTTTAGGACAATTCAAACCGGCACGTGAGGTCGGCCTTAACCAACAGCTCCGGCGCTTATGCCCGGAAATCGCCGCTGTATGACCATGAAGACTCCGCGGGATTGGCACGTGGAGGCCAATTTGCCGCCCGCATCCCGGCATAACTTCGCCATCGCCGGCAAGACATGGTCAGACATTGATCTTGGCGCGCCGGCATAGTGAAACCAAGTAACGGAGACCCGAAAATGATACGCAAATTGCTCGGCACCGCCGCGATCATCGCAGTTTTGAGCTTTCCGGCTCTGGCTGAAGAGGCAAGCGGCGTGGTTGCTTCTTTCGATGAAGCGACCCGTGCCCTCATGCTCGACAGCGGTGAAATTTTCGTCCTCGCCGAAGGCTTGGATACCGCAAGCATCGTAACGGGGGTCAAAGTGGTTCTCGATTACGATGTCGATGGCGACAAAAATGTCGTCAAGCAGATTGTGGTGGAGTAAATCCGCCGCGCGCGCTTGGGGGGGCAGCCACCTGAGCTTCCCCCTCCGGCGCGCCACAAAACTGAACGGTTGGCAAAAACACTAACCGTTGAAACCGCGCGCAATGTTCACAAAGACCTCGACAGAGGCCTCCGAGGTCTCAAATGAGCAAATCATGCGCCGGAGGTCCTCGCCAGCTCCGGGAGGACCTCCGGCGGCGCCCGCCAAGCCACGGCGCGACCAGCTGTGGAACCTGGCGCCGCGATCCTCCAGATGGGCGCAAAGCCCATTGGGCATGACGGCGAACACTTCGTTGGCCTGGGTCGGCCAGGCCAGGGAAACGTTCGGTAGCGCCGCGAGCGCCAACGACAGGCGTGCCGCCATGGCATTGGCGTGGGCCGCCATTTCCAGCCACAGATCATCCCTCAGATAGGCGTCCAGCTGGGCCGCCATGAAACGCGTCTTCGACAGAAGGTGCCCGGCGCGCAAGCGCCGCCGGTCCATTTCGTCCGCTCGCCCGGCCTCGAAAAGCACGACGGCTTCCACCGACATGGCGCCGTTTTTGGTGGCGCCGAAGGACAGAACATCGACCCCCAGCCGCCAGGTAAGATCCGCCGGGCTGCATCCCAGGGCGACAACGGCATTGGCAAAACGGGCGCCGTCCATATGCACCGCCATATTGCGCGCCCTGGCGATTTCCACCAACGCGGCGATGGCGTCCGGCGGATAGAGCGTACCGCATTCGGTGGGCTGGGTGAGGCTTAGCACCATGGGGACCATGGTGCGGCTGCCATAGGCATCGCCCTCGGCCAACTGGTCCATAAGCGTCGCCGGATCGATCTGACCGTTGGCGCCCTTGATGGGAATGACCTTGGCGCCGCCGGTATAAAACTCCGCCGCGCCACCTTCCTCGATGGTCAGATGGGCTTCGTCATGGGCGAAAACAGAGCCGATCGGCGAGCAAAAGGTGGCAACTGACAAAACGTTCGCCGCCGTGCCCGTCGGCACCAGGAAGACCGTCACCTCGGTTTCGAATATCTCGCAAAAACGCCTGTTCACCCGCGCCGTCAACTCGTCGCCGCCATAGGAAGGCACCGAGCCGCCATTGGCGCCCGCGATAGCGGCCAAAATCGAGGGGTGAACGCCAAAGCTGTTGTCGGACGAAAAATCCATGGCTTTTCCGAATCAGCTGAAATTATCGATCTTGACCGGCGGCAGGTCGTCGGCGGGGGCAAGGCCCAGAATCCGGGCAAAAAACCCGTGGGTGGCCTCCAGTGCCGCGATCACCGTTTCGGTTTTACGAAAGCCATGGCCCTCGCCCGCAAACTCCAGATAGGCCACCGGCACCCCGCGCTCCCGCAGCGAGGCCGCCATCACCTCGGACTGGCTCGGCGGCACCACCGCATCGTCAAGCCCCTGCAGGAAGATCACCGGCGAGGCGATGCGGCTCGCATGGGTGAGCGGCGAGCGTTCGCCAAAAACTTTTGCCCAGGCGTCGCCGTCGTCGCCATCGACCCCCATCAGGGCAAAGAGGTAGCCGGCCTCGAATTTGTGGGTGTCGCTGGCCAGGGATGCAAGATCGGCAACCCCGTAGGCGCTGGCCCCCGCGGCGAAAACATCGGAACTCGCCAGCGCGTTGAGCACCGTCAGCCCCCCGGCGCTGCTGCCGGTGATGACCATGGCGGCGGCATCGGCGAGCCCCTGTTCGGCCACCGCCCTGGCGGCGGTGACGACATCGGCGGCGTCAAGCACCCCCCAGGCGCCGTCCAGCGCGCGCACGTAAGCGCGGCCATAGCCAAAGCTGCCGCGATAATCGACGTCGAGAAAGGCAAAGCCACGGGTGGTCCAGTATTGCCGCTCAAGATCGAGCCCGCGCCTGGCCATCGCCGTCGGCCCGCCATGGGCGGAGACAACCAGGGGCGGGCACTGGCCGTCGGGACCTTGGATGTTGGCGTTGGCCGGAGGGTAGAACAGCCCATGGAGCGGGCCGGTATCGGTTTCAAAACGCAAGGCTCGCGCCACCGAAATATCACCGGCCGCAAGGCGGCTTTGTCCCCCTGAAAGCTGATCGACAACCGCCCCGTCACTGGCGAAACGCAGGACCCCCGGCGGTTTGGTATCGGTGCCGCCCACAATGGCAAAGCCACCAGTGGATCCCGATATGGAGTCCAGCCGCACAAGGTCGGTATCAAGGGGCGACCAGTTGCCGGTTTCGACCTCCAAAAGCCCGACTTCCAGCCGCCCGCCGCGCCATGACGAGGCGGCGATCCGCCCGTTGCCAAGGACCGCGTAGCTGGTCATGCCGAACTGCCACAAGGGCCGGCCGAACTCTGCGTCCGATACAAGCAGGGGGCGGACCCCATCGGCATCGGCGATATGAAGATTGCCCCAACCGTCATGGTCGGCGATAAAATAAAGCTCGCCCCGGGGCGACCATTCGGGCTGGAAAGCTCCCGCCCCGCCGCCGCCGGCAATGTGCCTTGGGGTCTTGATGCCGCCATCCTCGCCGATATCGGCAACCCACAACTCCGCCGCCTCCCAGGGCATGTGCGGCAGGTCCCAGGCGAGCCAGGCGAGCTGGCTGCCGTTGGGGCTGAAACGGGGGGAAGCATAAAAGTCACGCCCCGCCAGCACCAGATCGGGCTCGCGCACCGCATCGGTAAAAAGCTCCACCGACACGATGGTGTTCTGCGGCAACTGGTGGGCGTGCCCGGCCTCGTGCCGCTCGGCGACGGCGAGAATGCGGGTCCCATCAGGCGCAAACGTCATATCGGCAAAGCGCCAGCCGGGACTTTGCGTAAGCTGCCGGGGGGCTGCGCCCGGCTCGATGACATAAAGGTCCTGGTCGGCGTCGTTGACGAAGACCACGCGGCCATCATGCACGGCGAACTCGCCGCCGCCATATTCGTGCACCCGGGAGCGGGCGGAAAAGGGCGGCGGCAGCACATCGTCAATCGCGCCGGCGGTATCGCAAGCGACAATCACCGAGCGTGGGGCCGCGCCCGGGCCGCTGTCGGGGCGCAGTTCGCTCCAGTACAGCGCCTCGCCGTCATACCGGCAAAGCCCATAGCGCACCCCGGCCGAAGCCACGTCCGAGGCCGCGATCGGCGAGGGCCAGGTGCCGTAGGGTCTGATGGTCATAGCTGGGAAGATGCCGCAAGCCCGGCATGGGCGCAACCACAACGGAACGGCAGGGCAGCAACGGCAGCCTGGCGGCCACCATCTTGTCAGCCCGGCCAATTTCTGTGATAGTGACCTGAATAAGGTCAGCTATACTGACGTAATAAGCTGCCGCGCGATGGGGTAATGGCGAGGCTGGCCCGATAGGTTTTGTCAGGGCCACTGGGGGTGACGGAAAAGGGGCAGTAGCCCTTTACCGACGCCCCGAAGTTTCCCTGGGACACCACTTGATTTGGCTCGTGGTGTCCGCCGCCATAAAAAATGGCCGTACTGTCTTGCCAAGGCAGCGCGAGGCCTGGGCAGTTCGAGGCCAGACGCATTTTTGCGAGCGGTTTCGTAAACGCCACCGATGAGTTGTGCGGCGGATCCGGTCCACCTTGGGGCCGGCCGACGCGCCGATGGACAAAAGGAGCGGTACGTGAGAATGACGACCAAGCCTGAGAACGCTCAACCTGGCGCCGCGCCCGCACCCAGCGCCAGGCGCCATTCGGCGCTGCCCCCCGCCCAGGGTCTCTACAATCCCGCCAACGAGCACGACGCCTGCGGGATCGGTTTCATCGCCCATATCAAAAACAAAAAAAGCCACAAAATCATTGAGGACGGGCTGGCGATCCTCAAGAACTTGGAGCATCGTGGCGCGGTTGGCGCCGATCCCAAGGCCGGCGACGGTTGCGGCATTCTGATGCAGATGCCCCACGGGTTTCTCGCCGCCAAGGCGCAGGAGCTCGGCTTTACCCTGCCCGAGCCGGGCCACTACGGCGTCGGCAACGTGTTCCTGCCCCATGATCCGGCCAAGCGCGACCGCTATATGGAACTGGTCGAAAAAATGGCCCGCCAAGAGGGCCACGACGTGCTGTTCTGGCGCGATATCCCGGTCGACAATTCCGACCTTGGGGTCAGCGTCATACCAACCGAGCCCTGCCACCGGCAGGTGTTCATCGGCCGGAGCCCCGCCGCCGCCGATCAGGACGCTTTCGAGCGCAAGCTGTTCGTCATTCGCAAGCGGGTGTTCAATGAGCTGTGGCAGGCCGATGACAACGCCCGCGACTATTTTTACGTCCAGTCCCTGTCGTCGCGCACCTTGCTGTACAAGGGCATGCTGCTGGCCAGCCAGCTTGGCCCCTACTATCTCGATCTGGCCGACCCGGCCATGGTTTCGGCGCTCGCCCTGGTGCATCAGCGGTTTTCGACCAACACCTTCCCCTCCTGGTCCCTGTGCCAGCCCTTCCGGCTGATCTGCCACAATGGCGAGATCAACACCCTGAAGGGCAACACCAACTGGATCAAGGCCCGTTACGCCACCATGGAATCGGACCTGCTCGGCGATGACGTCAAACGCATCTGGCCGATTGTCGTCGATGGCCAGTCCGACAGCGCCTCGTTCGATTGCGTGCTCGAGCTTCTGCTCCAGTGCGGCTATTCGCTGTCCCATGCGATGATGACGATGATCCCTGAAGCCTGGACCGGCAACCCGCTGATGGATGTGAAGCGCCGGGCGTTTTACGAGCACCACGCCGCCCTGATGGAGCCCTGGGACGGCCCCGCCGCCATTGCCTTCACCGACGGCCGCCAGATCGGCGCCACCCTGGACCGCAACGGCCTCAGGCCCGCCCGGTATCTGGTCACCGACGACGATTTCGTCGTGCTGTCGTCGGAAATGGGGGTGCTGCCGATCGCCGAGAGCCGCATTACCCAGAAATGGCGCCTGCAACCGGGCAAGATGCTGCTGATCGATCTGGAAGAGGGCCGCATCGTCGCCGACGACGAGCTCAAAACCTCCCTGGCCCAGGCCCACCCCTATCAGGACTGGTTGAACGAGAGCCAGATCGTGCTGGAAGACCTGCCAAAGGTAGAAGCGCCGCCAAGGCGCACCAATGTCGGGCTGCTCGATCTTCAGCAGGCCTTCGGCTACACTCAGGAGGACCTGAAATTCCTGCTCTCGCCCATGGCCACCACCGGCCAGGAGGCGGTGGGCTCCATGGGCACCGACACCCCGATCTCGGCCCTGTCATCACGGCCCAAGCTGCTGCATTCGTATTTCCAGCAATTGTTCGCCCAGGTCACCAACCCGCCCATCGACCCGATCCGCGAGGAGCTGGTGATGTCGCTGGTGTCGTTCATCGGCCCAAGACCGAACCTGCTCGACCCCGAGATGACCACCTGCCCCAAGCGCCTGGAAGTGCGCCAGCCGATCCTTTCCAATGGCGATCTGGAGAAAATCCGCCAGATCGGCGAGATCTCCGACAATCATTTCCAGACCATCACGCTGGACATCACCTTTGGCGCCGAAAAAGGTCCTGGCCGCCTTGAAAGTGCGCTGGCAGGTGTGTGCGAGCGGGCCGAAAAGGCGGTCAGGGACGGTTACAACATCATCATCCTGTCGGACCGGCTGACCAGTGCGGCGCGGGTGCCCATCCCCTCGCTTCTGGCGGTCTCGGCGGTGCATCACCACCTGATCCGCGCCGGGCTTCGCACCTCGGTCGGCCTGGTGGCGGAAACCGGGGAGGCGCGGGAAATTCACCAGTTCGCCACCCTTGCGGGTTACGGCGCCGAGGCAATCAATCCCTACCTTGCCTTTGAGACCGTCGATGAGCTGCGCCACTCCCTGGGCGAGGAGATCAGCCGCAAGGACGCCATCAGGCGCTATATCAAGGCGGTCGACAAGGGCTTGCTCAAGGTGATGTCGAAGATGGGTATCTCGACCTACCAGTCCTATTGCGGGGCGCAGATTTTCGACGCCGTGGGGTTGAATTCGAGTTTTATCGAAAAATATTTTACCGGCACCCCGTCGCAGATCGAAGGCGTCGGCATGGCCGAGATCGCCGAGGAGACGATGCGCCGCCATGCCGCGGCGTTCGGCAACTCGCCGGTGCTGGCCAACGCCCTGGACGTCGGCGGTGAATATGCTTTCCGGGTGCGCGGCGAGGACCATGGCTGGACCTTTGACACCGTGCGCGATCTGCAACACGCGGTGCGCGGAAACTCGGCGGAAAGCTATGACGCCTTTGCCCGCCGGATCAACGAGCAGCAAAACCGCCTGCTGAACATTCGCGGCCTGTTCGATATCGCCAGGGCCGCCGACGACGGACGCAAAGCCGTACCCCTGGATGAGGTCGAACCGGCCGCCCAAATCGTCAAGCGTTTTGCCACCGGGGCGATGTCCTACGGCTCGATCAGCCGCGAGGCTCACACCACCATCGCCATCGCCATGAACCGCATGGGCGGACGCTCCAACACCGGCGAGGGCGGCGAGGAGGCCGACCGCTACGTGCCCCTGCCCAATGGCGACACCATGCGTTCCTCCATCAAGCAGGTGGCCTCGGGCCGCTTCGGCGTCTCGGCGGAATATCTGGTCAATTCCGACATGATCCAGATTAAAATGGCGCAAGGCGCCAAGCCTGGCGAAGGCGGCCAGTTGCCCGGCCACAAGGTCGATGCGGTGATCGCCAAGGTGCGCCACTCGACCCCCGGCGTGGGGCTGATCTCGCCGCCCCCCCACCATGACATCTATTCGATCGAGGACCTGGCCCAGCTCATCTACGATTTGAAAAACGCCAACCACAAGGCGCTGATCTCGGTCAAGCTGGTGTCCGAGGTTGGCGTTGGCACCGTTGCGGCGGGGGTGTCCAAGGCGCGGGCCGACCATGTCACCATTTCCGGGTTCGACGGCGGCACCGGCGCCAGCCCGCTGACCTCGATCAAGCATGCCGGCTCCCCTTGGGAGATCGGCCTGGCCGAGACCCACCAGACCCTGGTGCTGAACAAGCTGCGCGGCCGCATCCGGGTGCAGGTCGATGGGGCTTTGCGCACCGGACGCGACGTTGTCATCGGCGCGCTTCTGGGCGCCGACGAATTCGGTTTTGCCACCGCTCCGCTGATCGCGGCGGGCTGTCTGATGATGCGAAAATGCCATCTGAACACCTGCCCGGTCGGCATCGCCACCCAGGACCCCGAACTGAGGAAGCGCTTTGTCGGCACGCCGGAGCACATCATCAATTATTTTGTCTTTGTCGCCGAGGAAGTGCGCGCGCTGATGGCGCAAATGGGCTACCGGACTTTCGATGAGATGATCGGCCAGATGCAGATGCTCGACAAAACCCGGGTTGTCACCAATGGCAAGGCCAAAGGGCTCGATTTTTCCAGGCTGTTCCACAAACCCCAGGCCGGCGCGGGCGTCAGCCTTTACCAGAATGAAGACCAGCAACATCAGATCCACGACATCATGGACCGCAAGCTCATCGAGATCGCCCGCCCGGCGCTTGAGGATGGCGAGAAGGTATTTATTGAGCTTCCAATTCATAATACCGACCGTTCGGTCGGCACAATGTTGTCTTCAGAAATCGCCCGTAAATATGGCCATGACGGCCTTGAGCCCGACACCATCCATGTCAAGCTGAAGGGCACCGCCGGGCAGAGTTTCGGCGCCTTTGCCGCCCGTGGGGTCACTCTGGAGCTGACCGGTGAAGGCAATGACTATGTCGGCAAGGGGCTTTCGGGCGGACGGCTGATCATCGCCCCGGACCCGACCTCCAAAATCGTGCCCGAGCAATCCATGATCGTCGGCAACACCGTGCTCTACGGCGCCATCAGCGGCGAGTGTTACTTCCGTGGGCTGGCCGGCGAGCGCTTCGCGGTGCGCAATTCAGGCGCCATCGCCGTGGTCGAGGGGGTCGGCGACCATGGCTGCGAATACATGACCGGCGGTGTGGCGGTGATCCTTGGCCCGACGGGGCGCAATTTTGCCGCCGGCATGTCCGGCGGCGTGGCTTACGTGCTCGACGAGGACGGCGATTTTGCCCGCCGCTGCAATCTCAACATGGTCGAGCTGGAGCCGATCCAGGCCGAGGACGACCTGCATGAGCGTCTGCACCACCAGGGCGGCGATCTGGAGCACCATGGCCGGGTCGATATTCTGCAATCGATGACCAAATTTGATGCCGAACGCATCTTCACCCTGGTGTCCAATCACGGGCTTTACACCGGGTCGGAGCGGGCCAGGGAAATTCTCGCCGACTGGGATACGATTTTACCGAAATTCGTCAAGGTCATGCCGGTGGACTACGCCCGCGCCCTCAGGGACATGGAGGCCACCGAGGCGGAGACCCTTGAGATGGTGCCGGGAGAGTAATATGGGACCGGGAGAATAATATGGGAAAAGTCACCGGGTTTTTGGAGATCGACCGCCGCGACCGCAAGTATCTTCCCGCCGCCGACCGCATCCGCAATTTCAAGGAATTCGTCATCCCGCTGGGGGGCGAGGCCACCAAGGATCAGGCCGCGCGCTGCATGGATTGCGGCATCCCCTATTGCCACACGGGCTGCCCGGTCAACAACCAGATCCCCGACTGGAACGACCTGGTCTATCGCGGCGACTGGCGGCGGGCGCTGCTTAACCTGCACTCGACCAACAACTTCCCCGAATTTACCGGCCGGGTCTGCCCCGCCCCGTGCGAGGCCTCGTGCACGCTCAACCTCACCGAGGCGCCGGTCACCATCAAGACCATCGAATGCGCCATCGTCGACCGGGGCTGGAAGGAAGGCTGGATCGCCCCTGAGCCGCCGGCGGATAAATCCGGCAAAAAGGTCGCCATCGTCGGCGCCGGCCCCGCCGGCATGGCCTGCGCCCAACAATTGGCCCGTGTCGGTCACGAGGTGCAACTTTTCGACCGCCAGGCCAGGCCGGGGGGGCTGATGCGCTACGGCATTCCAGATTTTAAGATGGAAAAGCGGCTCATTGACCGCCGCATGGGGCAGATGGAGGCCGAGGGTGTGGTTTTCCACGGCAATTGCCACATTGGCGTCGATACACCCGCCGCCGAACTTGTCGGGGCCCACGACGCCGTGGTGCTGACCGGCGGTTCAGAAACCCCCCGCGATCTGCCCGTGAAGGGCCGCGATCTCGCTGGCATCCATTTTGCCATGGAGTTCCTGGCCCAGCAGAACCGCCGTGTCGGCGGCGAGGACTTCGACGAGGAGCCGATCCTGGCCACCGGCAAACATGTCGTGGTCATCGGCGGCGGCGATACCGGATCAGACTGCATCGGAACCTCATTCCGCCAGGGCGCGCTGTCGGTCACCCAGATCGAAATCATGCCTAGACCGCCGGAGAACGAAGACAAGCTCATGGTCTGGCCGGAATGGCCGACCAAAATGCGCACCTCGTCGAGCCAGGCGGAAGGGGCGGTACGCGACTGGTCGGTTTCAACCACGCGCTTTGTCGGCAAAAACGGCTATGTGACCGGGCTTGACTGTGTGCGTGTCGATGACAAATTCCAGCCCATCGCCGGTTCGGAATTTAAACTCAAGGCCGATCTGGTGCTGCTTGCCATGGGCTTTGTCCATCCGGTGCATGAGGGACTTCTGGAGGAGCTGGCGGTGAAGCGCGACGGGCGCGGCAATGTCGAGGCCGACATGGTCTCCTACCGGACCTCCCTCGCCGGGGTCTTTTCAGCTGGCGACATGCGGCGCGGCCAGTCGCTGATTGTCTGGGCCATCCGCGAGGGCCGTCAGGCGGCCCATGCGGTGGACAAGTTCCTCATGGGATCGACCACCCTGCCGCGCTGACAAGGATATCAAACCCCATGATCGGACCCGAACAAAGGGACCAGTTGGCAGCCGGATTGCCCGGCGATATCGAGGACAAAAAGTCTCGCGCCAGCGTATGGTTCGCCGAACTCCAGGGACAGATTTGCGCCAGCTTCGAGCGTCTCGAAGACCAAGCCGGCACCCCGCTCGATGACAAGGAGCCAGGCCGTTTCGTCAAAACGCCGTGGGTTCGCGGTGACGGCGCGGCTGATCTTGGCGGCGGCACCATGGCGCTTCTGGGCGGGAGGGTGTTCGAGAAAGCCGGAGTGCATGTCTCCACCGTCCATGGCGAGTTTTCGCCCGAATTTCGCAGCGCCATTCCCGGCGCCGAAGAGGACCCCCGTTTCTGGGCCGCCGGAATTTCGCTGATCGTCCACCCGCAAAACCCCCATGTGCCGGCGGTGCATATGAACACCCGCCAGGTGGTCACCACAAGGCAATGGTTCGGCGGCGGCGCCGATCTGACCCCGGTGCTCGATGCCCGCCGGAGCCAGGATGACCCCGACACCCTGGCGTTTCACGCGGTGATGAAGGCGGCCTGCGATGCCCATCCCCAGGCCGACCATGATCTTTATAAAAACTGGTGCGACGAGTATTTTTTCCTCCCCCACCGCGACGAACCCCGCGGGGTCGGCGGGATATTCTTCGACTATCTGCACTCCGAAAGCTGGGAGGCCGATTTTGCCTTTGTGCAAGACGTTGGCAGGGCGTTCCTGGCGATCTATCCTGAACTGGTGCGGCAGAATTTCAAAACGTCATGGACCGAAGCCCAGCGCCAGGAACAACTGGTGCGCCGGGGGCGTTATGTCGAATTCAACCTGCTCTACGACCGGGGCACCATTTTCGGGCTGAAAACCGGCGGCAATGTCGCCGCCATCCTGTCGTCCATGCCGCCGGTGGTGAAATGGCCTTAAATATCTCTCGCTATAGTCATTCATGTTGGGAGACGCTGGCCGCTCCGCCACTTTTTTCCTGCTGGTAGTCTCTCGCCATCCCGCTCCCCCACCCGGCCACCCTCAGGATACAATCTATGGGGTGGCCGGGTGGGGGAGCGGGATGGCGAGAGACTACCAGCAAGAAAAAAGTGGAGGTTCCCATGCGTGTCACCGTGGTTCAAACCAATCCAGGCACCGACAAAGCGGCCAATCTCGCCGAAGCGCGCCGGATTGTTGGCGAGGCCGTGAGCGCCGACCGGCCCGATCTGGTGGTGCTGCCCGAAATGCTGGCGTTCATGGGCGGCAGTATCGAAGACCGGCGGCGGACGGCGGAGGAAATTCCCGGCGGCGAGGTCTACCGGGCGCTCGCCGGCATTGCCCGCGACAACGGCGTTTTCCTCCATGGCGGCAGTTTTTACGAAGCCGCGCCGGGAACGGAGCTCATCTACAACACTACCGTGGTTTTCGGCCGGACCGGCGCCGAGGTGGCGCGCTACCGCAAAATCCATCTGTTCGACGTGGACACACCGGGCGGAGAATCCTATCGGGAATCCGATGTCGTGGGACGCGGCGGCGAGGTGGTGACTTACGATTGCGAGGGCGTGAAGGTCGGCTGCACGATCTGCTACGATATCCGCTTTGCCGAACTCTACCGCCAGCTTGCCGACGCCGGCTCCCGGATCATCGCCGTGCCGGCGGCGTTCACGCTTCAGACCGGCAAGGACCACTGGGAAGTGCTGTTGCGCGCCCGGGCCATCGAGACCCAGACTTATATTGTCGCCGCATCCCAGACCGGGTCGTTCGAGCAGCCCGAAGGGGTTCGCCGCACCTGGGGCCACTCGATGATCGTCGATCCGTGGGGGCATATCCTGGCCCAGGCCCGGGACGGTGTCGGCTGGGCGACGGCACGGCTTGATTTTGACTATCAGGACAAGATCCGCCGAAATCTACCGGTACATGAGCACCATGTGCTTTGAAACTTGCCTATTCGATAAACAGCCCAAGCCAGGAACGTTTGATGCTGGCCAGCCGGGTGGTCGCATCGTAGGTCTCCACCGGCAGGTCGAGATGTTGCGGGGTGCTTTTTCCCATGGCGGCAAGAAGCTGGTAGCTGGTGGTGACGTAGTCGGCGCGGGCCCAAACAAGGGCGATTTTTGCCGCAACCCGGTCACGCTGGCCATCGAGAATATCGATCACCGACCGCTGACCGACCTTGGCCTCGATGGTCAGCCCGCGCACCGCCAGTTCGGTGGCGGCAAGCTGGCGGCTGGCGGCGGTGATGCGGGCCTTGGCCGCGGCACGGCGATGCCACAGGGTTCGAACCGAGGCCCAGACGCCGCGTTTGGCGGCGGCGCGCTCGTAACTTTTTTCAATCGCCCTGGCCTTGGCTTCACGATAGCGCGATTCCTTGGCGCCGCCGTCATAAAAGGGAAAATTGACCCGCACGAAGGCGGAGGCCTCGGTTGATTTTTCAAATGAGGAACTGGTGAAAGTGGCGGTATCGTAAGCGGCATCCACGGTGATTTTGGGGAAGAATGCACCGATGCGGGCATCGACATCGTGATCGGCGGCAACCTCGTCGGCCTTGGCTTTTTTGATCAGCGGATTATTTGCCGCGGCCTCGGCCAGAGCCGCCTCCAGGGTTTTGGGAAAAAGTGTATCGGGCACAAGCGGGCGGGCGACTTTGGACGGCGGCAGACCCACCAGTTCGGTGTAGGTGGACCCGCTGGCGACCAATTCGGCCTTGGCGGCGCTGAGATTGGCGCGGGCTTCGTTGTAGCGGGCATCGGCCTGGGCAAGGTCGGTGCGCGACAGATCGCCCAGTTCGAGCCGGCGTTTGACCGACCGGCGCTGCTCTGACAAAAAGCCGACATTCTGACGCTCCAGCGCCACGATCGACCGGTCACGCCAGATATTGGCATAGGCGGCGGCGATCTCGGACAAAAGGCGCTGTTCGCTGTTGGACAGGCCATGGCGCCCGGCTTCGGCGCGAGCTTCGCTGGCGCGGACCCCGTTGATCGAGGCAAAACCGTCGAACAGCAAAAGCGAAGCGCTGACCCTGGCGTTTTGGGGCTCACGCCTGTTTTCAAAGTCCGGGCTGAAACGACGCTCCTCGATGCGGCCGGCGCTGGCAGTGGCGGTCAGGGTGGGCCTGAGGGCGGCAAGGGCCTGGGCGACGCCTTCATCGACAGCCACCTGACCGGCACGCCGGGCGGCAATGGCGGGGTTGTCGACATACCCTTGCGACATGGCCCCCTGCAATTTGGAATTTGCATCAGGCAGACCATGCCCCTTGGCCGGTGGCTGCAGCGCACCGGTGGCGGCGGGCGCACCATCGGACGACAGCTGTACAGGTTTCGCCAAGGTGGTATCGCTGGCAAAACCGCTCGCCGGAGCGGCCGCCAGCAGGGCCAGGGCCAACCACGGCACCCGGTGGAGGGTGGTATATTCGATACTCCGACGCAACCGGCCCCACCGATATTCCGCGGATCGGGATCGCCCCTGAGATTTAGAAGCGGTGTCGTCTTGCATCATGTCAACCCAGCCGTTTACCCCGCTGTTTTTGCGGTACGGCATAGTCGCCATCTATCCTTAATTCCCGCTTAATTCCTGCCCCAGAAAAAGACGTTAGCGTAGGCGCTAAGGCGCTCTGTCTTTGGGAGTTTTGGCTTTGATGGACGAAAAAGCGGCAGGGGGCGTCAGCGTTCGGAGAAGGCGGCGTCCAGTGACCGCACCACGGGTTTAAGCAGGTATCGCATCACCGATTTGGCGCCGGTGACGATATTGGCCTGCACGATCATGCCGGGCAGCAAAGCGGGCAGCGCCGAGGTGCCTTTGGCGACGGTTTCCAGCTCGATCACCGCTCGGTAGTAAGTTTCGCCCTTGTCGGTCTGGAATGTCGAGGGGGAAACCCGGGTGACCCTGCCGCCAAGTTTGCCGTGCACGTTGGGGTCAAGGGCGGTGATGGTGATCTCGGCGTCAAGCCCTGGGGCGACATAGGCAATATCGCGCGGGCGGACCTGAACTTCGGCGACGACCCGCTCGCCTATGGGCACGATGCGGGCGGCGACGTCGCCGGGCCGCAGGACCTTGCCAATCGATTGGGTGGCAAGCTCTTTTACGGTGCCGCGGATCGGAGAGCGGATGTAAAGGCGGTCGGAACGGTCGCGGAATTTCAACAAACCCTGCTCGGCCTCAACCAGTTCCCTGGAAATTCGGGCATCGTCCTCCAGCAGCGCCCGGCGGGCCTCGGCCTTATCCTCGCTGGCCCGGTTCTGTGCCTCCGCCAGCCCCTCGCGCGCCGCCGCCAGGGCCCCGTCGATGGCGGCAAGGTCCGCCTGGGCCTGACGGAAACGGGACTGGGCGTCCAGGTAATCCTTGCGGGAGGTAAAGCCTTCCCTCAGCATCTCCTCGCGCATGGCAAGTTGCTCGGCCTGGATGGTCAATTGCTCGCCGATGGCAGCGCTTTGTCTTTTCAGGGCGGCAATCTCCGCTTTCTGCCGCGCAACCCGTGCCGCCGAAGCCCTGGCCCGCGAATACGTCAGTTCACGCTGACTGAGGAAGATTTTCATTTGCGTGGAGGCGATCTGGGGAAACTTCGCCCCCAGCTCGCCAAAATCGGGAGGGGTGTCGGCCAGGTTGGCGGTGGCGCGGAGCTTTTCGAGCCTGAGACCGGTGGTGCGGGCGGCCAGCTGCTCAAGGTCGCTGGCGGTGGCAACGGCGCGCAAACGCATCAGCGGCGCACCAATTTCGACCAATTGGCCCTCGGTCACCAGGACCTGCTCGACAATACCGCCTTCGAGGTGCTCAACGACGGTTTCGGAGCCAGACGGCACCAGTGTGCCCTCGGTGATCGCCAGTTCGCGGACCTCGGCGAACGAGGCCCAGATAATTACCGCCAGAATCAGCACCAGAACCAGACTCAAGAGGTTGCGAACGACCCCTGGGACTGTTCCATCTTCCATCGATAACGGAACCGTCAATCTCTCGCCGGAAATCTTCAGGTCGTTTTTGCTTCTAAACACAACGCATACTCTACTCTTTTGCGCGCCCCACCGACGTGAAGGTGTCAGAAACTGCTTAAGCTTCGCTGAATCGGGGTTTCTCCCTCACGGGCAATCTGCGCCAGCCCGCTTCCGGTTTTTTCGTTGATGAAGTCTCACGCCATCCCGCTCCCCCGCCCGGCCACCCCATAGATTGTATCCTGGGGGTGGCCGGGGGGGGGAGCGGGATGGCGTGAGACTTCATCAACGAAAAAACCGGAAGCGGGCTG
>UOEM01000022.1_pt1 | contig 19543 bp, 16 predicted proteins | sample 1988661 | NCBI WGS metagenome assembly UOEM01 (sample SAMEA4712195, study PRJEB27164) | hydrothermal vent metagenome | biome: marine basaltic hydrothermal vent biome; feature: marine hydrothermal vent; material: mineral | place: Pacific Ocean | collected 2011-06-14/2011-07-23 | depth 1719 m | reverse complement strand
CGGATCGCGCAGCGCCGCCATGGCCACCCGCTCCAGCCCTGCCGCCAGCACCGCCTCGATCACCGTCATGACATCGGAGGTGCCGCCCGAGCCGACATTGTCGGCATGGTCGAGCAGGATCGCCGGGGCGGCATGGGCGCTACGGGCCGTTTCGATGGCGGTGCGCAAGCCTTTGGGGTGGTAGACCAGTTCCTCGCGCGCCTGCCAGACCAGCTCCGAAAGCCGGTCGCGCGCCGCCTCCGCCTGGGCCGGATCACCGTCGGTTACCGTTATCACCGCCATGCCGGCATGGGCGACATCGACCATGGGAAACCCGCCCAGCACTGTTGCGGCCAGCACGCCGGGCCGGTCTTCCTCGGCGCGGGTCCCGTCCTGGATCTGCTTCATCGGCGCCTCGGCGGTGCCCATTCGCAACGTCTGCGCCAGCACCGGAACCGCGCGCCAGGCCATCACCGGATCGGCGCGGCCCTTGATCTTGTCCCAGACGATGGCGCCGACCTGACGGCCCACCTGATACATGTCGGTGTGGGGATAGGTCTTGTAGCCGATGATCGCATCGGCGTTTTGAACCATGGCGGCAGTGCAGTTGGCGTGCATGTCCAGGGTCACGGCAACGGGGATATCGGGGGCGATCTGCCGCACCCGGCGCAGAAGTTCGCCCTCGCCGTCGGCTATATGCTCGGCGGTCATGGCGCCGTGCAGGTCTAAAAATACCGCATCGACCGTTCCGGCGCGTAAAGGCGCCAGGATCCATTCGCACAGCTGCTCGAAGGTTTCCTCCTCGACCAGCCCGCTCGGCATCGCCTCGGCAATCACCGGACAGGTGATTTTCGCGCCATGCTCATCCGCCAGATCGAAATAGGCCGAAACCGGCATCGCCGTGCCGCGATAGGCGGCAAGCGCCGCCTCGCCACGGTGCAGCCCCCAAACCTTAAACCTTGCCATGTCGGTAGGCACCGGCGAGAACGAATTGGTCTCGTGTTTCATCGTCGCCGCGAGAATGCGCATTTAGAGGGTGTCCCTTATGTCCCCCGTGCCGAACCCTTGATGCCAGCTCGGACCGGCAGATTGCCGGCACTCGCCGAGCGGTGTCAACCGGCGCCGGTCAAGCCGGGGTTTCCCGCATGTCGCCGGTCGTCGCCGCACCCCTTCAGCGGTCCATTGCGGTTGACAAAATAGGTTAATTTGCGTTAACCAACTGTCCGGTGACATTAGCTTGGCGGAGGCTGGGCGAGCCCTTTAATAAAACAACTGAAAATCAACAACAGGGGACTCTCAAAATGCAATCTTGGACAAAACGCCAGGCGCTGGTGGCGGCACTCGCCGTTCCGCTGGCGATGGGAGTGGTCGGCACCGCAACGCTAGCTGCCGCCCAAACCGTGCTTCGGGTTATCCCGCACGCGGATCTGAAGAACCTCGATCCCATCTGGACCACGGCCTATATCTCGCGAAACCACGGCTACCTGATCTACGACACGCTGTTCGCGATGGATGAAAATTTCAAGCCGCAGCCCCAGATGGTCGATACCTGGAATGTCTCCGACGACAGGATGACATGGACATTCACCTTGCGCGATGGGTTGAAATTCCACGATGGCGCCCCGGTAACCTCGGCCGATGTGATCGCCTCGCTGCAACGCTGGGGCAAGCGCGACGGCATGGGCCAGCAGCTTTTCGGCGCCATGGGCAGCATCGACGCCAAGGACGACAAGACTTTCGTGATGAACCTGGCCAAGCCTTTCGGGCTGGTGCTCGAATCGATCGGCAAGATCTCGTCGAACGTGCCCTTCATCATGCCCAAACGGGTCGCCGAAACCGATCCCTTTGAGCAGATCACCGAATATATCGGCTCCGGACCCTTCGTTTTCGACAAAGACAAGTGGGTGCCCGGCTCCAAGGTCGTCTACAACAAGTTCGAGGACTATGTTCCGCGCGCCGAGCCGCCTTCGGCCGCCGCCGGCGGCAAGGTCGCCAAGGTCGATCGGGTCGAGTGGACCTATTTCCCCGATCAGTCGACGGCGATGAATGCGCTGCTGGCCGGCGAGGTGGACTACTTCGAACAGCCCGCCAACGACCTGGTCCCGATTATGAGTTCGAACCCGGACGTGGTCGTGGAGGTCAACGACCCCCTGGGCAATATCGGCTTTGCCCGGTTCAATTCCCTGCTGCCGCCCTTCGACAAGGCCGAAGTGCGCCGCGCCGCGATCATGGCGATGAAACAGGAAGACTATCTGGCCGCCGCGGTCGGTGACCAGAAATACTGGAAGACCTGCTATTCGGTCTACCCTTGCGGCACGCCGATGGCCAGCGAAGTTGGCTCCGAGGTCATCAAGACCGCCGATATCGACGTAGCGTCAAAGGCGCTCAAGGCGGCGGGCTATGACGGCACGCCGGTGATCATCATGCAGCCCACCGACATTCCGCTTCTGTCGGCCTTCTCGCTGGTGAGCGCGGAGAAATTGCGTAAAATCGGCATGACTGTCGAGGTTCAGGCAATGGACTGGTCGACCCTGACCTCGCGCCGCGCGTTGCGCGATCCGGTGGCCGATGGCGGCTGGAACATGTTCCACACCTGGTGGATCGGCGCCGATGTGATCGATCCGATGGCAATCGCGTTTTCCGGCAACCCGGACAAGGGCTGGTTTGGCTGGCCCACGGACGAGGCGCTTGAAGCGGCGCGCACGGCGTTTGCCGTCGCCGGAACCCTGGAAGAAAAGCAGGAGCTTGCCAAAAAGGTGCAGGAGCGCCTGTGGGCCATTGGCGCCTCCGGCGAGCTTGGCCAGTTCTTCGTGCCGGTAGCCTACCGGAGCAACGTCAAGGGGTTGATCAAGTCCCCGGTTCAGTTCTTCTGGAACATGTCGGTCGAGTAGGAATGGTCTTGGTCCGGCCGCCTCCAAGGGGGTAGCCGGACCAACCAAGTTAGAATCCAGCAATGCTGCGTTACATCCTGATGCGCGTTCTCGCGACCGTCCCTGTCATGGGGGTGGTCGCGATTTTTGTGTTCCTTATGCTGCGCCTGGCGCCCGGCGATCCGGCGGCGGTTATCGCCGGTGACTACGCCACGGCGGAAGATGTCATGCGTATCCGCGAGAGCCTGGGGCTGAACGAGCCTATCCTGGTGCAGTTCCTCAAATGGGTCGCCACCCTGGCGCAGGGCGATCTGGGAACGTCGATTTTCTCCTCCCTGCCGGTGACGACGCTGATCATGCAGCGCATCGAGCCGACCCTGATGCTGTCGCTCACCACCATCGTTTTCGCGGTTCTGGTGGCGGTTCCGCTGGGGACGCTGGCGGCGTGGAAATCGGGCAGCATGATCGACCGGGTCGTCATGATGTTCTCGGTCGGCGGGTTCTCGGTGCCGGTTTTTGTGCTTGGCTATATGCTGATCTATGTCCTGGCCATGGAACTGAAATGGCTGCCGGTGCAGGGCTACAAGAGCATGTTCGAATTTGGCGTGCCCACCTTTTTGCGCCATATCGCCCTGCCGACCTTGACGCTGAGCGTCATCTTCATCGCGCTGATCGCCCGCATGACCCGGGCCTCGGTGATGGAGGTTCTGCAGGAAGACTATATCCGCACCGCCCGCGCCAAGGGCCAGAGCGAATTCAAGATCCTGATGCGCCACGCTTTACGCAACGCAGCAGTGCCGATCGTCACCGTCATCGGCATCGGCATCGCCCTTCTGATCGGCGGCGTCGTGGTGACCGAGAGCGTCTTCAACATCCCCGGCCTCGGCCGGCTGGTGCTTGATGCGGTGCTGGCGCGCGATTACCCGATCATTCAGGGGCTGATCCTGTTTTTCAGCTTTGTCTATATTCTCATCAACCTGATGATCGATCTGTCCTATGTTCTTCTCGATCCAAGGATTCGTTACTGATGACGGTGACTGGCCATAACGCTCCGGCGCCGCTGTCGGCCGACGATCGGCTGTCGGAAGCCAAGAACCCTTCCGTTCTCAGCTTGCTGCTTGGCAACCGCAGTGTTTTCTGGGGCGGGGTACTCTTGGCGCTGATGGTGCTGATCGCCGTTTTCGGCCCGTTCTTCACCCTTGATCCCATAGCCCTCAACCCGATGAACCGCCTCAAGCCGCCCTCGGCCGCGGTCTTGTTCGGCAGCGATTTTCTTGGCCGCGATGTTTTTGCCCGGGTGATCTACGGCGCCCGGATATCGCTGGTGGTGGGGCTGGCGGTGGCGCTGGTCGCGATCTCGGTCGGCCTGGTGCTGGGGATGGTTGCCGGCTATATCCGGGCGCTCGATGCCGTCATCATGCGGGTGATGGACGGGCTGATGGCGATCCCCGGCATCTTGTTGGCGATTGCGCTGATTTCGCTTTCCGGGGCGACCCTTGGCACCGTCATCGCCGCCATTGTCGTGCCTGAAATCCCCCGCGTCGTGCGCCTGGTGCGTGCCGTTGTGCTGACGGTGCGCGAGGAACCTTATGTCGAAGCGGCCATTGCGGCGGGAACCCGGTTGCCGATGATCCTCACGCGTCACATCCTGCCAAACACCACCGCGCCGCTGATCGTGCAGGCCAGCTACATCTGCGGCTCGGCCATGTTGACCGAGTCGATACTCGGTTTCCTCGGTGCCGGTATCCCGCCGGAAATCCCCAGCTGGGGCAACATCATGTCCGAGGGGCGCACCTATTTCCAGATCAGCCCGTGGATCATTTTCTACCCAGGCGTGGCCCTGGCGCTCACCGTGCTGGCGGTCAATGTCGTGGGCGATGGCCTGCGCGACACCCTCGACCCGCGCATTGCGAGAAAAATGTGATGGCCGCGGACAAACCCGCCGGCGAGACCCGCCCCCCGGTGCTGGAGATCAAGGGGCTGACGGTCAGCCTGCCCAGGGGCGCGGACCGTGAATTTGCCATCGAGGAGGTCAGCCTCACCGTTGGGTCGGGGGAGATCGTCTGTGTTGTCGGCGAGTCCGGATCGGGAAAATCGGTCACCGCCTTTGCCGTCATGGGTCTGAACCCGCGCAAGGAAGTCAAGCCGGTCGCCGGTGAAATCCTGCTCCATGGCATCGATCTCCTGAAGCAATCCGAACGCCAGATGCGCCACCTGCGCGGCGAAAAAATGGCGATGATTTTTCAAGAGCCGATGACGGCGCTCAACCCGGTGATGAAAATCGGCGATCAGATCGCCGAAATGCTGGAAATCCATTGTGCGCTCAGCGCCGCTGAGCGCCGCGACCGGGTGATCGCCGCCATGGTTGACGTCAACCTGCCCGATGCGGCGTCGATCTATCACAGCTATCCGCACCAGATTTCCGGCGGCCAGCGCCAGCGGGTGATGATCGCCATGGCGCTGGCGTTGGATCCGGGTCTGCTGATCGCCGACGAGCCGACCACGGCGCTGGACGTCACCACCCAGGCGCAGATCCTCGAGTTGATCAAGACCATCCAGAAAACCCATGGCACCGGCGTCATGTTCATCACCCACGATTTTGGCGTGGTGGCCGAGATCGCCGACCGGGTCGTGGTCATGCAACAGGGCCGGGTGGTCGAAGAGGGAACCGCCGAGCAGATCCTGATCCGCCCCGAACACCCCTATACGCAAATGCTGATCAACTCGGTCCCCAGCCTCATCCCGCCGGACCACAAACCGGTGAGCCGAACCGAGCCGGGACTGGAGGCGCGCAAGCTGAACAAGGTCTACGGCACCGCCGGCCTCTTGGGCACCGGGCGCGTTGTCCATGCGGCAAAAGACGTCGATCTGATTGTATATCGCGGCGAGACCCTTGGGGTGGTGGGGGAGTCGGGTTCGGGAAAATCCACGGTGGCCCGTTGCATTGTCCGCCTTGTCGATCCCACCAGCGGCGAGTTGCTGATTTCCGGCCAGAACATCGCCGAGTTGAACCAGGGCGCGCTTCGGCCCTATCGGCGCGATATCCAGATCGTGTTTCAGGACCCTTACCGGTCGCTCAATCCGCGCCGGACGGTGGGGCAGTCGATCATCGAGGGGCCGATGAATTTCGGCATCGGCAGGGACGAGGCCCTTGCCCGGGCGCAAGAGCTGATGCGTGTCGTCGGGCTGGAGCCCGAAGTGCTCGACCGGTTCCCGCACCAGTTCTCCGGCGGCCAGCGCCAGCGCATCTGCATCGCCCGCGCGCTCGCCATGGAGCCCAAGGTGCTGATCGCCGATGAGGCGGTCTCGGCGCTGGACGTTTCGGTCCAGGCCCAGGTTCTGAACCTTCTCGACGATGTGCGCGAACGCTTTGATCTGGCGATCCTGTTCATTACCCACGATTTGCGGGTCGCGGCCCAGATCTGCGACCGGATCATGGTGATGCAGAACGGCGTGGTCGTGGAGGAGGGGCGCACCCACACGGTCTATTCCGACCCGCAAGACAGCTATACCAAGGCGCTATTGGCCGCAGCGCCCGGTCGCGACACCGAATTCCGGCGATATCCGTAACCCGCCCGCTCCGGAAAGGATCAGTCCTGCCTCCGGCCGCAGGGTTCGTTGCGGGGGGCATCGGGCCGCGGACCCGAAAAATGAGCTAGGTCAAGGCAATCCGCCCCGATTGGGTCAAGCTTTGCGCCACCCGCTTTTTTTATACGTGCACGTGCACGATGTCCGTCAAGCGGCCAACCCTGGGGAGCCAACCATGTTTCAGGTCCGTATTCACGGCCGGGGCGGCCAAGGCGTCGTGACCGCGGCGGAGCTCCTGTCGATCGCGGTCTTTCATGAGGGCAAGAACGCCCAGGCCTTTCCAAGCTTCGGTTCGGAGCGCATGGGCGCGCCGGTGGTGTCCTATCTTCGCATGGACGATAGGGAAATCCGGCTTCGCGAGCCGATCAATGCTCCCGATGCCCTGATTATCCAGGACCCCACGCTGCTGCATTCGATCGATATCTTCAAAGGGCTCAACCGCCAGGGTTACATTCTCATAAACTCGCAGCGTACCTTCGAAGACATGGGGCTGGCCGAATATGTGGCGACCTTTCCCGCCGGACATGCTTGTGTTATCGGCGCGACGGAGCTGGCGATGAAACATGTCGGGCGCCCGCTGCCCAATGCCGCGCTGCTTGGCGGTTTTGCCGCCATATCGGGGAAAATCCGCCTTGACTCGGTCGAACAGGCCATTGTCGAGAAATTTCCCGGCGCCGTCGGCGCCGCCAACGCCGCCGCGGCCCGCGCTGCCTTCGACATTGCCCGCAAGAAGACAGAAGCAATAACCGGCGCACAGGAAACAACGCCATGCTGAAACAAATGGAAGGCTCCGTTGCCGTTGCCCAGGCGATCGCCTTGTGCCGGCCGGAGGTTGTTTGCGCCTATCCCATCACCCCCCAGACCCATATTGTCGAGGGGATCGGCACGCTGGTCAAATCCGCCGAGCTCGAGAACTGCGAGTTCATCAATGTGGAATCCGAATTCGCCGCGCTTTCTGTCGCCATTGGCGCCTCGGCGGCAGGCGCCAGGGCCTACACCGCGACCGCCAGCCAGGGCATCTTGTTCATGGCCGAGGCGCTTTACAATGCCGCCGGGCTAGGTCTTCCCATTGTCATGACCGTGGGCAATCGAGCCATCGGCGCCCCCATCAACATCTGGAACGACCATTCCGACGCCATGGCGGTCAAGGATGCCGGCTGGATTCAGCTCTTTGCCGAAACCAATCAGGAAGCGGTCGATCTGCACATCCAGGCCTTCCGCCTGGCCGAGGAATTGAGCTGCCCGGTGATGGTCTGCATGGACGGCTTCATCCTCACCCATGCCTATGAACGCATCGATGTGCCGGCCCCCGAAGAAGTCGATGCCTTCCTGCCGCCTTACGACCCGGTGCAGGTGCTGGACCCCGCCGACCCTTATTCCATTGGCGCCATGGTCGGCCCCGAGGCGTTTACCGAGGTACGCTATCTGGCCCATGAAAAACAATTGCAGGCCCTGCGCCTGATCCCGGAGACCGGCGCGGTGTTCAGCGAAGTCTTCGGGCGCCGGTCGGGCGGCCTCATTCACCCCTACAGAACCGAAGGCGCCGACATCGTCGTCGTCGCGCTGGGCTCGGTAAACGGCACCATCAAGGAGGTTGTCGATGCGATGCGCGACGACGGCGCCGCCGTTGGCTCGGTCGGCATCTGCTCGTTCCGGCCATTCCCGCTGGAGGAGCTGGAGACGGCGCTGGGGGGTGCCAAGCACGTGGTCGTCGTCGAGAAAAGCCTGGCTCCGGGGCTGGGCGGTATCGTTGCCTCCGATGTGCGCATGGCGCTTCAGGATACGGCGGTGCCGGTCTATACCGTTATTGCCGGTCTGGGCGGGCGGGCGATCTCCATGGCATCGTTGCGCGCTGTTCTTGAGGCGCCGGCGACGCGCGGCCTGCCCGATTTGCAATTCCTCGATCTGGATCACGGCGCGGTCGAGCGTGAGATCCTGCGGTCCCGAGCCATCCGGCGTTCTGGGCCGACCGCCGAGAACATAATCAAGGATCTGGGGGTGGGGTCGACCGCCGGCGCTGGAGGCGACTGATGAGGGTGTGGACATGAAAAAAGAAGCGGCCCTGCAACGGGTGAAATTCTACCAGACCGGAACCCATACCGTCGGTAACCGGCTGATGGACGAAAAGGCCCGCAGCGTTCAGGCCTCGATGGACCGGTCCAACGCCATCACCTCGGGCCACCGCGCCTGCCAGGGTTGCGCCGAAGCGCTGGGCGCGCGTTATGCGCTCGATGCCGCCATGCGGGCGACCGGGGGGCAGATCGTCGCCGTCAACGCCACCGGGTGCCTGGAAGTTTTCACCACGCCTTATCCGGAAACCTCATGGCAGATCCCCTGGTTGCATTCCCTCTTTGGCAACGCCCCGGCGGTGGCAACGGGCGTTGCCGCGGCGATGCGGCGCAAAAATCGAAACGGGGTGAAGGTGATAGCCCAGGGCGGCGACGGCGGCACCACGGATATCGGCTTTGGGTGTTTGTCCGGCATGTTCGAGCGCAACGATGATGTGCTCTATATCTGCTACGACAACGAAGCCTATATGAACACCGGGGTGCAGCGCTCCTCGGCAACGCCGCCGACCGCGCGCACCGCGACAACGCCGACCGTCGGCGATGCGCCGGGAAACGTGTTCGGCACCGGCAAAAACCTGCCGCTCATCGCCATGGCCCACAATATCCCTTACGTCGCCACCGCCGGCGTTGCCGATCTTCACGACCTGGAAGCCAAGGTTACAAAGGCCATGGGCATCAAGGGGTCGCGCTACATTCATATCCTGGTGCCGTGCCCGCTGGGCTGGGGCTCCCAGCCGCACGATACCATCCGCATCGCCCGGCTCGCCGTCGAAAGCGGGATGTTCCCGCTGTTCGAAGCCGAGCATGGCGCGGTGACCCGGTCCAAGAAAATCCGCCGGCAGGTGCCGGTGGAGGACTATCTGAGACCCCAGCGCCGCTTTGCCCACCTTTTCAAGACGGGCCAGCAGGATACCCCGCATCTGGCGGCGCTTCAGCGCATGGCGGACGCCAATATCGAGCGGTTCAACCTTCTGGGCGAAAGAAAAAGCCCATGAGCAAACGCCATCCCCTCGACAAGCAGCTTCCCTTTGCCATCACGCTTGACCCCGGCACCAGCCTTGCCAACCAGACCGGATCGTGGCGGACCGAAAGACCGGTCTTTGTCGATCGCCTGCCGCCCTGCAACCAGGCCTGCCCGGCGGGAGAGAACATTCAGAAATGGCTCTTTCACGCCGAGGAAGGCGACTATGAGCGGGCCTGGCAGGTGCTGATGGAAGACAACCCGTTGCCCGGGATCATGGGCCGGGTCTGCTATCACCCGTGCGAAACCGAATGCAACCGCGCCCAGGTGGACGAAGCGGTGGGCATCCACGCCATCGAGCGATTTCTGGGGCGCATGGCGTGGGAGCGCAAGTGGAAGCCCGCTTTTGACGCCGCGCCTTCAGGCAAGAGGGTCCTGGTCGTTGGCGCCGGACCAAGCGGGCTCAGCGCCGCCTATCACCTGACGCGTCAGGGGCACCAGGTCACCATCCGCGAGGCCGGCCCGATGGCCGGCGGCATGATGCGGTTTGGAATCCCCAAATACCGCTTGCCGCGCGACGTTCTGGACTATGAAATCCAGCGCATTGTGGATATGGGCGTCAAGCTGGAACTGAACACCAAGGTGGACGATATCGAGGCTGCCTTCAAAGACCAGGGTTTTGACGCCATTTTCGTCGCCGTTGGCGCCCATCTGGCCAAGCGTATCAACATTCCGGCCAATGCCGCCGGCAAAATCCTCGATGCCGTCAGCGTCCTGCGCGATATGGAAGAGGGCATGGAACCGCCGCAACTGGGCCGGCGGGTGATCGTTTACGGCGGCGGCAATACCGCCATGGACGTCGCCCGCACCGCCAAACGCCTGGGCGCCGAAGAATCGATGATCGTCTATCGCCGCTCCCGCAAGGAAATGCCCGCCCACGATTTTGAGGCCACGGAGGCCGAGGAGGAAGGCGTGATGATCCATTGGCTGCGGACCATCAGGGAAATCGACGAAACCACCTTCTCGGTTGAAAGGATGGAAATCGACGAGAACGGCCGTCCGCGGCCAACGGGCGAAATCGAAACCATCGAGGCCGACACCCTGATACTGGCTCTGGGCCAGGACGTGGACACCAGCTTCCTTGAAAGCGTGGCTGGTGTCGATATCGCCAAGGACGGCGTGGTCGCCGTGAACGGGCAGATGATGACCGGGCGAAAGGGGCTGTTCGCCGGCGGCGACATGGTTCCGGCGGAACGCACGGTCACCGTCGCCGTTGGCCACGGCAAGAAGGCGGCGCGCAATATCGATGCCTGGCTCCGGGGCAAGACCTACACCGCCGCGGAGAAGCATGATCTTGCGGCATACGACAACCTCAACACCTGGTATTATAACGACGCTCCGCAAACGGTGCAGCCGCAGCTCGACCTTGTCCGCCGGCAGTCAGGGTTCGAGGAGGTTTTACAGGGGCTCACCGAGGACAATGCGCTTTACGAAGCGCGACGGTGCCTCTCCTGCGGCAATTGCTTCGAATGTGACAACTGCTATGGCATCTGTCCGGACAATGCGGTGATAAAGCTCGGCCCCGGAGCGCGTTTCCAGTTTAATTACGACTACTGCAAAGGCTGTGGCATCTGCGCCGTCGAATGCCCCTGCGGCGCAATTCAGATGGTGCCGGAGAACATATGACGACCTCGACACCATGCGGCAGAATCAGATGTGCTCGTCAGTGTATTCGTTGAGGGTATCCCTGACGCCGTTGCCCCAAATCTGTCCTAACCAGCGTTCAAATTCCAGCGCAAATTCCGGCTGACCGGCAAGGGGACCATAGGCGTTCACCTGATGCAGCCATGCCATCGGGTCAAAACGGGCCTGAGCTGCCGCGTTGGTCAGATGATCCCATTTGGGGTCATTGGGCGCGATTTTGCGTCCAGCTTCGGTGGTTCCGGCACAATATCTGCACCACAGGGCTGAAACCAGGGCAAGCCCGGATGCCGAACCTTCATGGCGCAAGCGGTCATTTATCAACGGGACGATGAATTTCGGTTGCCGGTTGGACCCGTCAAAACACAAGCGATGAACTGTATCTTTTATCCTGGGGTTTTTGAAACGACATTCGATCAGGTTTAAATACCGCCCTGGCGACATTTCCGGCACCGGCGCGACATGAGGCAAAACCTCCTCGTTCTGGACCTTGTTTAAATAAGAGCTGATCGCCGGGTCGGCCATGGCCTGATGGACAAATTCGATATCCAAAAGGGCGGCGGTGTAGGCGATAATGGCATGACCGCCATTGAGAATGCGGATCTTCATGTTTTCGTAAAGATGAACGTCGCTGGTAAAGGTCACCCCTACGTCTTCGAGACGCGGCCGTCCGGCTGAAAAGCGATCTTCCAGAATCCACTGCCGAAACGGCTCGCAGGTCACCGGTGCGGGATCATCATAGTGAAATCTGTCACGGACGAGCGCAATCTCACTTTCGCCGGTCGCCGGGGTTATGCGATCGACCATGGCGTTCGGAAAGGAAACCTTGTCTTGGATCCATGCGGCGAGGCCCGGATCGGATAGGGCCGCCAGGCCGGTGACCGTCTTTTGGGTGGCGTCTCCGTTTCGGGGAATATTGTCACATGACAGAACGGTAAATGGAGCGGTTCGGGCATATTTGCGCTTGGACAACGCCAAAACAATCGCACCGAAGAGGGTTTGGGGTGAGGAGGGAGTGTTGGCGTCCAGGATGATCTCGCGATGCCCGGCGTCAAAGGCGTTGGTTGAAGGGTCGATGAAATAGCCGCCTTCTGTGACCGTCATGGAAACGATCCGCGTCTCGGGCCGGGCCATGGCTTCAACAAGAGCGGTGTTGTGCTTTTGAACCGGTAAAAAGTCCGTCATCGAACCAACAATTCGACCCGTCGTTCCCTCCGGATCAAGTTCGACCACTGTCGAGAGGAAATCCTGACCGGCGAGCAGTTTGCGCATGCGCGCATCGTCCTGGCGCACACCGGCACCGACAATCGCCCAATCATGATCGACGCCTCTTGAAAAAAGGTCGTCCATATAGACGGCTTGATGGGCGCGGTGAAAGTTGCCAACACCAATATGGACAATACCGGGGCGTAGCGCGCTGCGGCGGTATTCGGGCAGCTGAATATTTCCCGAAAGACGGGAAAGAGCGGTACGGGACAAACGCATCATCTAGCTCATCCAGTTTCCGCCGTCGACATTATATGTCTGGGCAACGATGTAGTCGCTTTCGGCGCTCGCCAGGAACACGGCCATGCCGGTGAGGTCTTCCGGCACCCCCATGCGTCCAAAAGGCACCTCCTCGCCAACACGGCGTTTTTTTTCTCCCAGGGGCCGGTTTTCGTATTTGGCGAACAACGCATCGACCTCGTCCCACATGTCGCTTTCAACGACGCCGGGCGCGATGGCATTGACGTTGATGCGGTGCTTGATGAGATCCAGGCCCGCGGACTGGGTGAGTGAGATCACCGCCGCCTTGGTGGCGCAATAGACCGCGACCAGACCTTCGCCGCGGCGCCCGGCCTGGCTTGCCATATTGATGATCTTGCCGCCTTGCCCCCGCGCAATCATGGACCTGGCAGCTGCCTGGAGGGTGAACAGGGTGCCGGCGACATTGATTGCGAACAGCCTGTCGTAGCTGGTGCGGGTGATCTGGGCAATGGGCGCCAGATCGAACACCGCGGCGTTGTTGACCAGGATATCGATGCCGCCGGAACGGGCTTCAACCTCGGCCACACATGCGTCGATCGACACCTGTTCGCGGACATCGATGTGAACCGCAAATGCGCTTGTGCCAATATCGGCCGCCGTGGCTTTGGCGCCCGCAAAGTCGATATCCGCAACAGCCACACTTGCCCCTTCGGCCGCATAAGCGGTCGCGAAGGCCTTGCCGATCCCCCGGGCGGCGCCGGTGATGATGGCGGTCTTGCCCTTCAGGCGGTTCATGGCAGGGCCATGCCATCAGGGCCGAAGCGATGGATATTGTCCGTCTCGGGGGTCAAATGGATGGTCTGGCCGTAGGTTACGTCAATATCGCCTTCGGCCCGCACCGTGAGGGGGCCGATACCGCCGGCGGAAATGTGCAAAAATGTATCTGCACCCAGATGTTCGGCGACCCCGACCGTACCCTCCCACAGGCCGGATGTTTTTGAGATGGAAATATGTTCGGGCCGCACCCCGATGGTGGACGCATCATGGCCGCTGGCCCCATGGCCGGTGATGAAGTTCATTTTCGGCGAGCCGATAAAACCGGCGACAAATAGGTTGCGCGGATTGCGGTAAAGCTCCATCGGTGATCCTACCTGCTCGATTTTGCCGTCATTCAGCACGACGATCTTGTCGGCCAGGGTCATGGCTTCCACCTGATCGTGGGTGACATAAATCATTGTGGTCTTTAGCTGTTGATGCAGCTCTGAAATCTCCAGGCGCATATTCACCCGCAAGGCCGCATCGAGATTGGACAGGGGCTCGTCAAACAGGAAGGCCTTGGGCTCGCGCACGATCGCCCGTCCGATGGCGACACGCTGGCGCTGGCCGCCGGAAAGCTGGCCGGGCCTGCGGTCAAGGTAATCGGTCAGGTTGAGCGCTGAGGCCGCCGCGTCGATTTTGCGGTCGATTTCCGGCTTGTCCAGCCCCGCCATCTTGAGAGGGAAGGCAATGTTCCTGCGCACCGACATGTGCGGGTAAAGCGCATAGGACTGGAACACCATGGCGAGGCCACGTTTTGCCGGCGGTGTCCCGGTTGCGTCGGTCCCGTCGATCTCCACCATGCCCGAGGATACGTCTTCAAGCCCCGCGATCAGACGCAGCAGGGTGGATTTTCCGCAGCCCGAGGGACCGACAAAGACGACGAACTCGCCTTCGTCGATCTGAAGGTCGAGCGGATGGATAACCCTGACATCACCGAAATCTTTGGTCACGTTGATGAGTTTGATGCTTGCCATTGCCGCTCCCTACTTCACCGCGCCGAAGGTGAGGCCGCGGACAAGCTGCTTCTGGCTGAACCAGCCAAGTATCAAGATAGGTGCAATCGCCATGGTCGAGGCGGCGGAGAGCTTGGCGTAGAAGAGACCCTCGGGACTGGAATAGCTGGCGATGAAGGCGGTCAGCGGCGCGGCTTTGGCCGCGGTCAGGTTGAGGGTCCAGAAGGCTTCGTTCCACGCCAGAATGACATTCAGCAGCAAGGTCGAGGCGATGCCCGGAATTGCCATCGGGGTCAGGACATAAAGGATCTCCGAGCGCAGATTAGCGCCGTCCATGCGCGCCGCCTCAAGGATCTCGCCGGGGATCTCCTTGAAATAGGTGTAGAGCATCCAGATGATGATCGGCAGATTGATCAGTGTCAGCACGATCACCAGACCAAAACGGGTATCGAGCAGGCCGGTGTCGCGGAATATCAGATAGATCGGGATCAATACGCCCACCGGCGGCAACATCTTGGTCGACAGCATCCACATCAGAACGTTTTTGGTTTGTTTGCCGGGCACGAACGCCATGGCCCAGGCGGCGGGAATGGCGATCAGGAGCCCCAGAAAGGTCGAGCCAAACGAAATAATGACCGAATTTGAGAAGTGCAGTAAATAGTTGGAACGCTGCTGGACAGTGGCATAGCTCTCCCAGGTCCAGTCAAACAAAAGGAACGAGGGCGGCGAGGCAATGGCCTCGGCCTCGGTCTTGAAGCTGGTCAGTACCGTCCAAAGGATCGGAAAGAAGATCGCCAGCCCCAACCCCCAGGCGATGAGGGTGAAGACCAGTTTGCGTCTCCTCGACACAGCGCGGGCCATGGCTCAGGCGTCCAGGTTCTTGCCGATCATCCGCATCAGGAAGATCGCGACAATGTTGGCGAGGATGATGGCAACGATGCCGCCGGCGGAACCGCCGCCGACGTCGAACTGAAGCAGCGACTGGGCGTAGACCAGATAGGTCAGATTGGTCGAAGCGGTGCCCGGACCGCCATTCGTTGTCACCAGGATTTCGGCGAATATCGACAAAAGAAATATCGTCTGGATCAGGATCACGACAGTGATGGCCCGCGCCAGATGCGGCAGGACGATATAGAAAAACCGGTTCGCCTCGCCGGCACCATCCATCTCGGCGGCTTCCATCTGTTCGCGATCAAGCGATTGCAGGGCGGTCAAAAGGATCAGGGTCGCAAACGGCAGCCATTGCCAGGCGACAATGATGATGATGGAAAAAAGCGGCGCGTGGGCCAGAAAATCGAAAGGCTGCAGCCCGAAAAACTTGGCTACGAAGGCAAACAGGCCATTGACCGGGTTCATGAACATGTTCTTCCATACCAGCGCCGATACCGTCGGCATGACGAAGAACGGGGCGATCACCAGAATGCGGACAAAGCCCTGCCCCCACATCGGCTGATCCAGCAGGACCGCAAGACCGGTTCCGCCGATGATGGTGATCAGCAATACGCCGCCAACCAGCAGCAGTGTGTTCTGAATGGCATCGTAAAATGCCGGGTCGGTGAGAAAATATTCGTAATTGAGAAAACCAATCCACCGTTCGGTCCCCGGCGAAAGCAGATTGTAGCTGAGGAACGAGAAATAAATCGTCATCGACAGCGGCACGATCATCCAGCCCATAAGCAGCAAGACAGCTGGCGAGATCATGAACCGGGCTGCTGTTCTGGAATGTGCCGTGGCCATGAACGGCCCTCAAAATTCTATTGGATAGGAAAGCATTAAAAAATGGGCCGGCGGTTTCCCGCCGGCCACGAGGGGAGGAAGCCTAATTGATATAACCCGCCTTTTTCATTTCACGCATGGTGAGGTTCTGGGCGTTTTTCAAAGCCTCATCAACGCTGACTGTCCCGGCCAGAGCCGCCGAGAACTGCTGGCCAACGGCTGTGGCAATGCCCTGGAACTCCGGAATGGCCACAAACTGCACCCCGACATAAGGCACCGGATCAACGGTTGGATTGGTGGGGTCGGCGGAGTTGATCGAGTTCAGCGTCATTTGGGCGAAAGGTGCTGCCGCCAGATATTTGTCGTTTGTGTATAGCGAAGTCCGTGTGCCGGGGGGAACGTTGGCCCAGCCTTCCTTGGCGGCCACCAGTTCAAGATAGGATTTGCTGGTTGCCCAGGCGATGAACTTCTTGGCGGAGTCCTGCTTGGCCGAACCGGCTGGAATGGCCAGCGACCAGGCCCAGAGCCAGTTGCCGCGACGGCCAAGGCCGTTGTCGGGGGCAAGGGCAAAGCCAACCTTGTCGGCCACCTGGCTGTCCTTGGGATTGGTGACAAATGATGCCGCGACGGTGGCATCGATCCACATGCCGCATTTGCCGGTCTGGAACAGCGCCAGATTTTCGTTAAAGCCATTGGAAGAGGCGCCCGGAGGCCCGGCGTCGTTCATCAGGTCGACATAGAAATTGAGGGTTTTTTTCCAGGCATCGCCGTCAAACTGCGGTTGCCATTTTTCGTCGAACCAGCGGGCTCCAAACGAATTGGACGTTGCCGTGAGGAACGCCATGTTCTCGCCCCAGCCCGCCTTGCCGCGAAGACAGACACCATAGATCTCGTTGGCCTTGTCGGTCATCGCCCGGGCGGCTTTGCCGATGAAGTCCCAGGTGGGCGCATCGGGCATTTTCATGCCGGCTTTTTCCATCAGATCGGTGCGGTACATCACCATCGAGCTTTCGCCATAAAATGGCGCGGCATAGAGCGTGCCGTCGACGCTCAATCCTCCACGGATGGCCGGTAGAATATCATCAATATCGTATTCAGCGCCCAGATCGTTGAGACCGACCAGCCAACCCTGCTTGGCCCAGATCGGCACCTCGTATGTGCCGATGGTCATGATGTCGAACTGGCCACCCTTGGTTGCAATGTCGGTGGTGACTTTCTGGCGCAGGACGTTTTCTTCCAAAGTCACCCATTCCAGGTCAATTCCAGGGTTCTTGGATGTGAAGTCGTCGGTCAGCTTTTGCATTCGGATCATATCGCCGTTGTTGACGGTGGCGATGGTGAGCGTTTCGGCGGAAGCGGTTGTGGCCAACGCCGCAATCGCACATGCCCCAACCAGAGTCTGGACAGTCAATTTCATGTTTTCCTCCATAGGTTTATTTGAGCATTTACTCAAAAAACGAGCAAATGCTCACATATATCCAGCCGGCAGTCAACCAATGGCGGTAACCGTTATGAAAATATCGGTTTGTCTGTCTGGTTCAACAACGCGCTCGCAGTTGCCTCGTCGGTAACTAAGCCGTTGAGAAGTTTTCCTTTTAGCGCGGCCTCCAGCGCAGGTAGTTTTTCTGAACCGGCGGCGATACCGCAGGCCAGTCTTTCATCGGTAACGTTGACACGTACGCCGGCAACACGGGTGTTGATCCCGCCTTCAAGGTATTGGCCTGACTGATCGTAGATCCAGCCGACGATCTCGCCGACGGCGCCCTGTCGCTGCAATTCAGTCAGTTCACGTTTTGAGATGAAGCCGTCTTTCAGCAGCGGAGCATCGTCGCTCATCTGGCCAACGCCGACGAATGTCACATCAGCCGACCGGGCAAGGGCCGACACGCGCAAAACCGGCTTCAAAGACTGGAGCACCGCGCGCTCCTCGGCGTTTTCGACGATCACGGGCAATGGCATGGGAAAATGGCGGGCGCGGACTTTGTCCGTTATCCGCATGATGACATCGTAATAGGAGGCCGAACCGTCAGGCGCGATATTACCATTGAGCGAAACGATCTTGTGGTGTTCACATTCCATCGTTCGCAGCTCGTCGACAGTGGCGCGCAATGTCCGCCCCGTTCCCAGTGCCATGACAAGCGGTTGCGAAGCGGACAGGAACCGCTCCATTTCGGCCGCCGCTGTCGGGGCAATTGAACCCACAGGGTCGGCGCCTGGCGGCAAGCTGAGCGTGACCCTGCAGAGCCGGAGATTGAATTTTCTTTTCAATGCGACTTCAAGATCAAGACAGCCGGCAACCTTGTGCTCCAGCCGCACATGAATGAGCCCCTTTTCAATGGCCTTGGAGACAAGCCTTTGCGCGCGCTGTCTTGAAACGCCCAGTTCCTTGGCGATTTGGTCCTGGGTCAGACCGCCAATGTAGTAGAGCCATGCCGCCCGCGCGGCGTCGTCCAGCGGATCAACGTCGTTTTCGGAACCATTGCCTTTGCTCACGCGATGCTCTCCGATCGTCTCAGCTCGGGCCTAAGGTGAAAGAACTCGTCAAAGGATGCAAATCTTCGATGCTCGGCCGCCTCTTGGCGTTCGCCAAGATCGAGCCCCGTCAGGTGGCTGCCGCCGACAAACCGCCAGACCTGCATCCCCGCCGCCCGACCGGCGCGAACGCCGTTTACACTGTCTTCGATGACAAGGCAACGATGGGGCGGCACCGCCATTTTCTTTGCGGCAAGAAGAAAAAGATCGGGTGCCGGTTTTCCGGCATCGACTTCCGCTGCTGTGGTGGTTTTTTCGCCGAAGACATCACCAAGGCCGACGATCTCCAGTGACCTTTTCAACCGGGCCGGACTGGAACTGGTCGCAAGGCAATAAGGTATGTTCAGTGCTGCAATGACATCCCGCACTCCAGGGACAATGCGGAGATCGACTTCGAATGCCTCCAGCAGCCGCTTGCGATAATCAGCTTCGAATTGCACGGGCAATTCCACGCCAAACTCGGATCTGATCTGAGCCAGCACCACCGGATAGCTGCGGCCGAGGAAATATCGGGCGACATAGGCCAGATCAATATCAATGTTCCGGTTTGCCAACTCTGCAACCAGCATACGGGCACTGATCATCTCACTGTCGATCAGAACGCCATCACAATCAAAAATAACAAGATCAATTTCGCGCATGCAGAAAAACGACCAAATCGGGTCGCCCCCTCAACCAGTTTCGCTGGAGCGCATTCGATGGACTCCGGTTCAGCAAACGTGCACAAGAGCATATTTCGCGTCCACGGCCCCGGCCCGCTCTGAACCGCCCCGGGTTTACCGGAGAGTGTTTTGTTCAAATGTCAGGCGACTTTATCAAGGGCGTTCAGGTTTTCATAGAAGGCCTCCTCTGCTTCTTGGGGCGTAATGTATCCGATGGCGCTGTGCA
>UOEM01000040.1_pt1 | contig 19614 bp, 15 predicted proteins | sample 1988661 | NCBI WGS metagenome assembly UOEM01 (sample SAMEA4712195, study PRJEB27164) | hydrothermal vent metagenome | biome: marine basaltic hydrothermal vent biome; feature: marine hydrothermal vent; material: mineral | place: Pacific Ocean | collected 2011-06-14/2011-07-23 | depth 1719 m | reverse complement strand
GCGCGAGCAATTCCGCTCATAGCGCGAACGGGTGATTCCAGTCCAGGCCATGCGATCCTCCGTGTCCTATCCAAATCACAAGAGAATCACAAACCGCTGAAATCACTCAATTCTTTCTGGATCAGACACTAAAAACACCAAGCTATGCCACGCCGGCCCGCAGCAGGTCGTGAATGTGGACCAGGCCCACGGGTCGGTCGTCTTCGACCACAAACAGGCTGGTAATCGACGAGGTATTGATAATCTCAAGGGCCTGGACCGAGAGCAGGTCCGGTGCGACGCATTTGGGCGACCGGGTCATGATGTCGCCGGCGCGCCGCTTAAGCAGTCCGTCGCCCATGTGGCGGCGCAGGTCACCGTCGGTGACGACGCCGGTCAGCCTGCCCACGTCATCGACGATGCCAAGGCAGCCGAAACTTTTTTCCGTCATCAGCACCAGAACTTCCGACACCGGCAAGGTTTCCGTAGCCAGGGGCAGGCGGTCGGCGCCATGCATGATATCGCGGACATGGGTGAGTTGCGCGCCCAGGCTGCCGCCGGGATGAAAGGCGCGGAAGTCCGATGGGGTGAACTGGCGTTGTTCCAGGAGCGACAACGCCAAGGCATCGCCCAGGGCAAGCTGCATGGTTGTCGAGGTCGTCGGCGCGAGCCCGTGTGGGCAGGCCTCGGGAACTTGCGGCAGGGTGAGGCAGACCGATGCGGCGGTGCCCAGGGAACTGGCCGCAGCTGATGTCATGGCGATCAGCGGCACGGCAAAGCGTTTGGAATAGGCGATGATGGCGGCAAGCTCACCGGTCTCCCCGGACCACGACAGGGCGACCACGACATCGCGCGGGGTGATCATGCCAAGGTCGCCATGGCTGGCTTCGGAGGGGTGTACATATGATGCCGGTGTTCCGGTGGACGCCAGGGTGGCGGCGATTTTGCGGGCGATATGACCGCTTTTGCCCATGCCGGTGACAATAATCCGCCCTTGCGCCATGGCTATGGTCTCAATGGCGGCGAGGTAGCTGGGCCGCATGGGGCCTTCAAGAGCCTGGGCCAGGGCACCAAGACCCTGTTGTTCGGTGGCGATGGTGGCGAGCGCAATGCCGACAAGGGTGTCGTTGTCCGCAAGGTCGGAAGGGTTTGAGGCCATGGGGCGGGCGGCTTTCATCTGGTGCGACCGGTATCGCGGGGAGGTCCCGCGAAAGGGTCCCCGTTACATCTCTCATTAACCATAAAGTCAGCAAGTTCCAATATGAACCCTGAGGTGTTCGGCGTTCGGAAAGGGTGCTTTGGTGTCTGGGTTGTCAAAAAAGGTCAGGGCCTTGGGCCTCGGTCTTTGCCTGAGCGGTTTGGCGGTGGGGCCGCTGTCTGCCCAGACGGTGGCGGAGGACGCCGGGGCCCGGGGTGCCGGTGCGCCGGCGTTTTTGTTCGATGATCCATGGGTTCGGCTCAGGGCGCTGTTTTTAGCTGATGGCACGGGCGGCGGCGATGAGACCGTTGACCCCGGCTTGCCCCCCCCAGGCGCCGAAGCGGTCCAAGGTGATGGCCCGGCGCGCGGCGAGGCGGCCGGCCTTCCGGCCCAACTCCAGGCTCAAGAGGCCGAAGCTGGTGGTTTGCCTGGCCAGTATCGCGCCCAGGGGTTTGAACGCCGCCTGGAGACGGTCGCCGATCGCCGCCGGGCGGAACTGGATCCGGCCGGCCTGAAAATGGGAACCTTCACCTTGTTCCCCGAGGTTCAAATCTCCGGCAGCAGCACCGACAATGTCTTTACAACCGCAACCGGAAAAAAATCCGACACGATCGTCGCGCTCAGGCCGTCATTCGCCTTGCGCTCCGATTGGCGCCGCCATGCCCTGATCCTTGCCGGTGAAGGCGAGTGGGGCATCTACGGCAGATACAAATCCGAAAACGTCCTGCGCGGTTCGCTGGCCGGCGAGGCCCGGGCGGACTTGACCCCCTTTGTCTCGGCCAGCCTGAGGTTGTCGATTGCCAGCGACCAGGAAGGCCGCGGCAGTCCGGACGCCAATGCCGGGGCGACCGAGCCGGGCCGCCTTTTGACCTATGGCGCCCAGGCCAGTCTGTCGCGGCGTTTCAATCGGCTGGTGGCCACGTTACGCGGCGGTTTGGCCCTGACCGACTATGACGATGTCGAGCTTGTCGCCGGCGGCAGCGACAACAATGACGACCGCGATGTCGGCACCAACACCATCGGACTACGGCTGGCCTATGAGGTGAGCCCGGCGGCAAGTGTCTATGGCGATCTTGAATTTGATGCCCGGAGCTACCGGCAGCGCCTCGACGATGACGGTTTCCAGCGCTCCTCGGACGGCTGGCGCGCCGCCATCGGCACCAATGTCGAAGTCGGGCGCCTGGCGCGGCTCGATCTTCAGGTGGGTTATGTCGCCCGTGACTATGAAGATACCCAGCTGGCCGGCATCGGCGCGGTTACCGCCGATGGCCTTCTGACCTGGTCGATGACGCCGCTGACCACGTTGCGCCTTGGCGCCGGCTCCGATGTGGAGGAAACCACGGTCGCCGGGGCCTCGGCGCGGGTGACGCGGCGGGTTGTGGTGGGGGCCGACCATGAGCTTTTGAGAAACCTTACCCTTGGCGCCGAGGTTTCGTTTGAAAACCAAAGGCTTCTTAGCGGCGATGCCGTTGAGGAGACCGACACGATTTCAGCATCGTTCGGCGGCGAATACCGGCTCAGCCGTGAGGCCGCCCTGGTGGCGCGCATCGCCCATGAGGTCGAGCGGCCCGATGACGACAGCGGCAATATAACCGAGACCGTCGCCTCGGTGGGCCTGACCTTGCGGCGGTAAAGCGGAAAAGTTTCAGGTTCGACCGTTCCGGCGCGGGCTGTCAGCCCTGGCCCAGAAGCCGTTTGAGTTCGACGCGCAGCGCCGGGGCAATATCGTCGCGGCGAAGCCCATAGGCGACGTTGGCGGTTATAAATCCCAGCCGGTGGCCGCAATCATAGGTGCGGCCGGCAAATCTGACCCCATAGAAGGGCTGGGTTTCCGCCAGTTTCAGCATCGCGTCGGTGATCTGAATCTCGCCGCCGGCGCCCGGTTTCATGGTCGATAGGATATCGAAGATCTCCGGCTGCAGAATATAGCGGCCCATGATCATCAGGTTCGAGGGCGCCGTGCCTATTTTTGGTTTTTCCACCATGGTGTCGATGGTAAAGGCCCCGCCTTCAAGCTCGCGGCCGACCTTGACGATGCCGTATTTGTCGGTCTCGGCGTCCGGCACCTCCTCGACCGCGACAATATTGCCCCCGGTGCGGCGATAGACCTCCATCATCTGGGTGAGGCAGCCGGTATCCCCCAAAGGCAGCATGTCGGGCAAGAGCAGCGCGAAAGGCTCGTTGCCGACGATGTTCCGGGCGCACCAGACCGCATGGCCCAAACCAAGAGGTTGCTGCTGGCGGGTAAAGCTGGCCTGACCGGCTTCGGGCAGGTCCTCGCCCAGCGCTTTGAGGTCTTTTACGCGGCCACGCGCCTCAAGCGCCGCTTCAAGCTCGAATGGCTTGTCGAAATGATCCTCGATCACCTGCTTGTTGCGCCCGGTGACGAAAATATAGTGGGACAGCCCGGCATCGCGGGCTTCGTCGAGCACATGCTGGATCACCGGCCGGTCGACGATGGTCAGCATCTCCTTTGGAACGGCCTTGGTGGCGGGCAAAAATCGGGTGCCCAATCCGGCAACCGGAAAAACCGCCCCGTGGATGGGTCTCTTCAAGTCGGAGGTCATGTTGGCGCATCCCAAGAGAACTGACTGACGGTCTTATAAGGCGTTTGCATAACCGGGTGGTAAATGGCCGCCCGGATTAAAGGGGTTCTGTACCGGCCTTGGGCGAGGTATTAAATCAACCCCAGGCGGTCCGGTTCGGACCGCTGGCACCGGACCCTGCTCGGAGTGTTAGTCCATGAAAATCTGCGTAATCGGCTGCGGATATGTCGGCCTGGTGTCGGGCGCCTGTCTGTCCGAGTTCGGCTGGTCGGTTACCGCCGTGGACAACGACCCCGAGCGGGTCGCGGCGCTGACCCGTGGCGAGGTTCCGATCTACGAGCCCGGCCTGGAGGACATTATCGCCCGCAACGCCGCCGCGGGACGTCTTGATTTCACCACCGATCTGGCCCGGGCGGTGCCCCAATCCGATGTGGTGCTTCTGGCCGTGGGCACGCCGATGCACCGCGGCGACGGCCATGCCGATCTCAGCTACGTCTATGAGGCGGCTGAAGAGGTGGCCCGCCACCTTGAGGGGTTCACCGTCATCGTCACCAAATCGACGGTACCGGTGGGCACCAGCCGCCAGATCGAGGCGCGGGTGCGGGCCATTCGCGCCGATGCCGATTTTGCCGTGTGCTCGAACCCCGAATTCCTGCGCGAGGGCTCCGCGATCCGCGATTTCACCCACCCGGACCGGGTTCTGATCGGGTGCGAGGACGCCCGCGCGGTTGACGTCATGGCCCAGCTCTATGCCCCGCTGGCGTTGCGCAATGCGCCGGTCATGTTCGTGGGCCGCGAATCGGCGGAACTGGCCAAATACGCCGCCAATGCGTTTTTGGCCATGAAGATCAGTTTCATCAACGAGATTTCCGACCTGTGCGAGGCCACCGGCGCCGATGTCCAGGAGGTCGCCAGCGCCATTGGCGCCGACAACCGCATCGGCGGCAAGTTTCTCCACCCCGGACCGGGTTATGGCGGCTCGTGTTTTCCCAAGGATGTGTCCGCCCTCATTCGCACGGCGGAGGATTTCGCCGCCCCCTTGACCCTGGTGGCCCAGGTGGAAGCGGTGAATACCGCCCGTAAAGAGGCGATGGCCGACCGGATTATCGCGGCCTGCGCCGGCAATGTTAAAGGTAAAACCATCGCCGTGCTCGGGGTGACCTTCAAGCCCAATACCGACGATATGCGCGAGGCCCCCAGCCTGGTCATTCTGCCGCGCCTGATCGAAGCGGGGGCGGAAGTTCGCGCCTTTGACCCCCATGGCATGGACGCCGCCGCGCCGCTGCTGGAGGGCGTGGCGTGGACGGCAACCGCCGCCGAGGCCTTCACCGGGGCGGATGCCACCGTCGTGCTGACCGAATGGAACGAGTTCCGCGCCCTCGATCTGGCCGAAATGAAGGCCCGGATGGCGGGTGATGTCCTGGTCGATCTGCGCAATATTTTCTCCCGCGAGCCGGTCGAGGCCGCGGGCTTTGCCTATTTCGACATCGGTCGCGGCCAGCAAACCGAAAGGTAGGCGATCATGGTCGTCATTCATCCGGTCATCCTTGCCGGCGGCGGCGGCTCGCGGCTCTGGCCGCTGTCGACTTCGGCGCGGCCCAAGCAATTCCAGAGATTGGTTTCCGGCCGGACGATGCTTCAGGAGACGGCGCTGAGATTCAAACCCGGCGAGGGCGGCATGGCCGCGCCGTTGGTGGTGACCGGATCGGCCTATGTCACCGAGGCGCGGACCCAGCTTGCCGACGTCGGGCTCGCGCCGGAGCTGGTGATCGCCGAGCCGTTCGGTCGCAATACCGCGCCCGCCGTGGCGGTGGCGGCGCACCATCTTGGCAAAACCCCGGACAACGGTCTGATGCTGGTTCTGCCCGCCGACCATCACGTGACCGATGTGCCCGCCCTTCGCCAAGCGGTGGCATGCGGTGCCGAGGCCGCCGCCGCCGGGGCGCTGGTCACTTTTGGCATCGTGCCCACCGGGCCGGCGACGGGTTATGGCTATATCGAGCGGGGCCAGGGCGAGAGCCCGCCTTACGCCGCGACGCGGTTCACAGAAAAGCCCCCCCTGGAAGTGGCCCGCCAGTTGGTGGCCGGTGGCCGGCACTATTGGAACGCCGGGATATTTTTGTTCTCGCCACAGGCCATTCTTGAGGCCATGGCGGAATATGCGCCAGATGTCGTGGAGGCTGCGGGTCAGGCGGTGGCCGGCGGTCAGGTGAGCAATGGGGTGATGCACCTTGCCCCGGAACCCTTTGGCCGGTCCCCGGCGATATCAATCGACCATGGCGTCATGGAAAAATCCGGCAACGTCTCTGTGGTGCCCATGGCGGTGGGGTGGAGTGATGTCGGTTCCTATGGGGCGCTCCACGACGTCTCAGACCGCGATAGCTGCGGCAATGCCAAGACCGGCCTGGTTTTCACCGACGATGTGAAGGGGTGTTACCTGCGCGCCGACCGCGGCGCCATCGCGGCCATCGGCATTAAGGGTCTGGCTGTGGTCCGCTCAGGCGATGCGGTGCTGGTGGCGCCGCTCAACCGCTCCGAGGAGGTGCGTAAAGCCCATGACCGGCTCAGTGTTTCGCGGCGCCATCGCCCCGCCGGTCTTGAGGTTCCGGTCCGGTTCAGCGGTGGGGCGGCCCGTCTTTATAACTGGCTGACCAAAGAGGCGCTGCCGGTTTGGGGCGCATGCTGCTGGGATGAGGAGCGGGGCGGGTTCTTTGAAAGCATGAACCTTGATGGCACCCCCAAGCTGGATGATGAACACAAGCGCCTAAGGGTCCAGGCGCGGCAGATTTTTGTCTGTTGCACCGCCCACGGCCTTGGGCTCGAGGGGCCATATCTGCAAAATGCCAAACGCGGTTTTGCTTTCCTGCGCGACCGGGGCTGGCAGGAGGCTGGCGGCTGGCCGCATCTTTTCACCCCCCAGGGCGCCATCAAGGACCCGATGCGCGACACTTACGACCACGCATTTGTCCTCTTCGCCATGGCGGCGCTCTACCGGGCGACCGGCGATCGGGCGGCGCTTGATTGGGCCGGCCGGACGGTGGCCTATCTCGATGCGGTCATGGCCGATCCGGTTCATGGCGGCTATGTCGAAAGCGCCCCCCCTGTCACCCCCCGCCGGGCCAATCCGCACATGCATCTGCTGGAGGCGTTTTTGGCGCTTTATGATGCCACGGGCGATTTTTCGTGGGCAGACCGGGCGCGGGATATGGCCCGGCTGTTCGGCGATATTTTCTACGATGCCGATACCGGTACATTGGCTGAATTTTTTACTCCCGACTGGCAGCCCGCCGCCGGGGTCGCGGGCCGGCTGCGCGAGCCGGGTCATCACTGGGAGTGGGCCTTTCTGCTGCACGAATACGGCCAGCGCTCGGGCGAGGATTTCGGCGCCCCGATCGAGCGGCTGACCGATTTTGCCCTCGCCCATGGCCACGCGCGTAAAACCGGGCTCGCCTATGATGAGGTATTGGACGACGGCACGGTGCATACGCCAACTTTAAGGCTATGGCCGCAGACCGAGGCGCTGAGGGGTCTGGAAATGCTGCGGCAGCGGGGCGTGCGCGATCTGGAGGACCGGATCGACCATCTTGCGAATGCGGTCTTCACCCGTTTCATCGCCCCTGCTCCGGGCAAGGGCATGTGGGTGGACCGCCTGGCCCCCGAGGGCGACCCGTTGTCCGACGCGGTGCCGGCCAGCTCGCTCTACCACCTTGTCACCGGCATTGTGGCGCTGGGGAGCGAAAAAACATGACCATGCCGGTTTGGTTGAGCCTGGCGCAACGCTCTGGCGCGAACACCGAACTCCTGGGCATCGGATTTCGTCAAAAGCGCCGGGGGCGAAATTTAGGGTTGGTCCTTACGGCGGCATACCGGGCCGCGCACGTCACCAATAGGTTGACTTGCCCCGAAAAGACCCCCAATTGCGATGGCGCTCGACAAAGCCCTCCGAACCAACAAGGCACCCCCCCCATTGACCTCACCGCTTTCCCCCGACCTTGCCGCCCTTGAGGCGGAAGCCATTCGCATCATTCGCGAGGTTGCGGCGGCGTTCCGCAAGCCGGTGATGCTCTATTCCGTCGGCAAGGATTCCTCGGTGATCCTGCATCTGGCGCTCAAAGCCTTTTACCCCGCGCCATTGCCGTTTCCGCTGCTCCATGTCGATACCACCTGGAAATTCAGCGAAATGATCACCTTTCGCGACCAAATCGCGGCCAAATACGGGCTCGATCTTCTGGTGCATATCAATGAGGATGGCGTTGCCCGTGGTGTCGGGCCGTTCAGCCACGGGGGGGCCTTGCACACCCAGGTGATGAAGACCGAGGCGCTGAAACAGGCGCTGGAAGCCCACAGCTTTGATGCCGCCATCGGGGGCGCGCGCCGGGACGAGGAAAAAAGCCGGGCCAAGGAGCGGGTGATGTCCCACCGCACCGCCGCCCATGGCTGGGATCCCAAGAACCAGCGGCCCGAGTTCTGGACCCTTTTCAACACCCATGTTGCGGCGGGCGAGAGCATGAGGGTGTTCCCATTGTCCAACTGGACCGAGATCGATGTCTGGCACTATATCGAGGCGCAAGGCATCCCCGTAGTACCGCTTTACTTCGCCAAAACGCGGCCCGTGGTGGCCCGCGGCGATATGCTGATCATGGCCGACGACGACCGGCTGACCCTGGCGCCCGGCGAGGTGATCGAGCACAAAATGGTGCGGTTCCGCACCCTGGGCTGTTATCCGCTGACCGGGGCGGTGGCGTCCGAGGCCACGACAATCGCCGATGTGGTCACCGAAGTCGAAACTTTACGCGTCTCGGAGCGCGCTGGAAGGCTGATCGACCATGACGATGTCTCCTCGATGGAAGCCAAAAAACGCGAGGGGTATTTCTGATGACGCCCCCCCGCGATACCGCCAGCCCCGGCGGGCTGCTCAAATTCATGACCTGCGGCAGTGTCGATGACGGCAAATCGACCCTGATCGGACGATTGCTCTACGAGCAGAACCTGATCATGGACGACCAGCTCAAAGCGGTGGAGCGCGACAGCAAACGCCACGGCACCACCGGCGGCCTCGATCTGGCGCTGCTGATGGATGGTCTTGAGGCCGAGCGCGAGCAGGGCATCACCATCGATGTCGCCTATCGTTATTTTTCGACCCCGGCGCGCAAATTTATCGTCGCCGATGCGCCGGGGCACGAGCAATACACCCGCAACATGGCCACCGCCGCCTCGGTCTGCGACGTGGCGGTGCTGCTGGTCGATGCCCGCAAGGGGCTGCTGCCCCAGACCCGGCGCCATTCGATCATTTCCTCGCTCTTCGGCATTGCCCACGTGGTGGTGGCGGTGAACAAGATGGATCTGATGGGGTATTCCGAAGCGGTGTTTCGGCAAATCGAGGCCGATTATGGGAAGTTTGCCCGGAGCCTTGGCTTCAGTTCCATCGCCACCATCCCGCTTTCGGCGCGTGATGGCGACAATGTAACGCAAAAAAGCGATCGGTTTGACTGGTATGACGGCCCGGCCCTTTTGGGCCACCTTGAAGGCATCGATGTGACGGTGGATGTCGCCTCCAAACCGTTCCGCATGGGTGTGCAATGGGTCAACCGCCCCAATGCCGACTTCCGGGGGTATGCCGGCACCGTCGCCAGCGGTGAGGTGCGCCCCGGCGATCCTGTCGTCGTGGCCGGTTCCGGCGTCGCAAGTTCGGTGGCGCGGATCGTCACCATGGACGGTGATCTGGAGGTGGCCGGACCGGGTGCGTCGGTGACCCTGACGCTGGTGGACGAGATCGATGTCAGCCGTGGCGATATTCTGGCACCCGCAAAGGTGCGACCGCAAGTGGCGGACCAGTTCGCGGTGAAAATGTTATGGCTGGGGGACGAGCCGATGTTGCCGGGCCGTCTCTACACGATGAAAATCGGCTCCAAAACCGTAGCTGCGACGGTGACGGCGCTCAAGCACCGGATCGATATCGACACCCTTGGCGAGGATGCGGCGAGGGAACTTGAGCTCAACGCCATCGGGGTGGCAAATATCTCCCTTGGCCAGGCCATCGCCTTTGACCCGTTCACCGCAAACCGCGAGACCGGGGCCTTTATCCTCGTCGATCGCTATTCCAACGCCACGGTGGCGGCGGGCACCATCGATTTTGCCCTGCGGCGGTCTCAGAACCTCGCCTGGCAGGCGCTCGATGTCGATAAGGCGGCAAGGGCGGCGCAACTGGGCCAGAAGCCGGCGGTGATCTGGATGACCGGGCTTTCGGGGTCCGGCAAATCGACCATCGCCAATCTGGTCGAAAAGCGGCTTTTTGCCATGGGGCGGGCGACCTATGTGCTCGATGGCGACAATGTGCGCCATGGCCTGGCCCGCGATCTGGGTTTCACCGATGCCGACCGGGTGGAAAACATTCGCCGGGTCGGCGAGGTGGCCAGGCTTTTTGTCGATGCGGGCCTGATGGTCATCGTCAGCTTCATCTCGCCATTTCGCTCCGAACGGCGCATGGCCCGCGACCTGCTGGAGCCCGGCGAATTCCTTGAGGTCCATGTCGATGCCTCCGTCGAGGTTTGCGCCGCCCGCGACCCCAAGGGGCTTTATGCCCGCGCCTTTAGCGGTGAGATCGCCAACTTCACCGGGGTGAGTTCGCCTTACGAGCCCCCCCAGGCTCCGGAGCTTCATATCGACACGGCCCGGGTTTCGCCCCAGGATGCGGCCGAAGAGGTGGTCGCCATGCTTAAGAGGAAAAAAATCATCAGCTGACCAGGCGGGTCCGCGGCTTTACCATGTCGAAATGCCGTCACGGCTATTGTGCACGAATTGAAGTTCGGGTTTTAGGCGGGGGTTGAGATGAGCGTTCTGGTCACCGGCGGCGCCGGTTATATCGGCAGCCACATGGTTCTGGCCCTCCTGGACCGGGGCGAGGAGGTGGTCGTCCTCGACAACCTTTCCACCGGCCACAAATGGGCGGTTCCCGAGGCGGCCGGGCTTGTTGTCGGCGAGGCGGGGGACGAAAAGCTGGTGGGCCGGCTGATCAAACGCCACGATATTGACGCCATCGCCCATTTTGCCGGATCCATCGTCGTGCCGGACTCCGTCACCGATCCGCTGAGCTATTACCTCAATAACACCGTGACCAGCCGCGCGGTCATGGCGGCGGCGGTTGCGGGGGGGGTGCGCAATTTCATTTTCTCATCAACTGCGGCGGTCTATGGCGCGGCCAGGACCAACCCCATCGGCGAGGATGCGCCGCTGTTGCCGATCTCGCCCTACGGCACGTCGAAGATGATGACCGAGTTCATGTTGCGCGATGCCGCCCTGGCATATGATTTCCGTTACACGGCGTTGCGCTACTTCAATGTTGCCGGCGCCGATCCCAAGGGCCGGTCGGGACAGTCGACCCCGCGCGCGACCCATCTGATCAAGATGGCGGCGCAGACCGCATTGGGCGACCGGCCTCAGCTTGATATTTTCGGCACCGATTACGACACCCCCGACGGCACCTGCATCCGCGACTATATCCATGTCACCGATCTGGCCAGCGCCCATCTTCAGGCCCTTGACCGTTTGCGTGGCGGCGGCGGCAGCGTGGTTCTGAATTGCGGCTACGGGTGCGGGTTTTCGGTGCGCGAGGTCATCGGCGCGGTGGAGCGGGCGGCGAAGACTGTGATCCCGGTGCGCGAAGCGCCGCGCCGGGCCGGCGATCCGCCGGCACTGGTGGCCGGCGTTGCGGCGATCCTTAAAACCCTTGACTGGGTTCCGGCCCATGACGATCTCGATGAGATCGCCGCATCGGCCCTGGCCTGGGAACGGCATTTGCGCGGACGGCCCCAGGCTGCCTGACCGGCTGTCGAATTTGAACTCCGGTCAAATTCCACATTGCCATTGTTCCCGCGGCGTCATTATCGCCATGTTTCTGCCGGAATTGCCCGATTCTGATAGACTTGAATTCGAATCAGCGAAGTTCGCGCTTTGGTGAAAGGTTTTTGTCGACCAACTGGCCGGATATGCCGACCGGCGGGGAGAGGGAGCGGAAATGCGGTGTTCTAAGTTTTACCTTGGCGGGTTGATGGCTTTGGCCATGGCGTTTCCATCGGCGATGTTTTTTTCATCGGCGTCCAGGGCCCAGTCACTCGATATCACCTCGCTCGATATCACCTCGCTGATCACCCAGACGGCGCCGTTTTCGATCAGCAAATATAATCGCCTGGTCGAAGGGCTGTGGCCCGAGGCGCGGGCCAGGGGCATCAGCCGCGCCACGTTTGACCGCGCCTTTGCCGGCGTGGTGCCCGATCCCGGCGTGCTTCGAAAGGCGGCAAAGCAGCCCGAGTTCACCACCCCGCCATGGCACTACATCAACAAACGCGTCTCGGAGAAACGGATCGGCAACGGTCTGGAGAAACTGGCCGAGTTTGAAGGTCTGCTCGACCGGATCGAAGCGCGTTATGGGGTCGACCGGTACGTGGTTGTCGCCATCTGGGGCATGGAATCCAGCTATGGCTTCATTCTCGATGACCGCAAAATTGTCAAACCGGTGATCCAGTCGCTGTCGACACTGGCGTTTTACGGTCGCTCCAAGCGGCGCAAAAAGTTTGGCCGCAAGCAGCTCCTGGCGGCCCTGCAGATTCTGGAAGCCCGCGACACAACGCCGGACCGCATGCTGGGGTCCTGGGCCGGGGCCATGGGGCACACCCAGTTCATCCCCACGACCTATCTGGCCTATGCGGTTGATTTTGACGGCGATGGGCGCCGCGATATCTGGGATAATGTCGCCGATGCCCTTGGGTCCACGGCGCATTATCTTAAAAAGTCCGGCTGGAAGACCGGCCAGACCTGGGGCTATGAAGTCAAACTGCCGCGGGGCTTCAACTACGGCCTCACCGGGCGGCGCAATGCTCGGACCCTTGCCCAATGGAGCACGCTGGGGGTGGGCCGGGTGAGTGCCAAGACGTTCCCGCGCCCCACCGACAAAGCCTGGCTGGTGACCTTGGCGGGCGCCCGGGGGCCGGCATTCCTGATGCTGAAGAATTTCCGTTCGATCCTGCGCTACAACAACGCCACCTCCTATGCCGTGGCTGTCGGGCATCTGGCGGACCGCTTGCGCGGGGGCGGGCCTTTCGTGCAGCCATGGCCCGAGGGCGACCGGCTGCTGGGCCGCGAAAAACGTAAAGACCTGCAAAGATTGCTGCGGGCGCGCGGGTTTGGTATCTCGGCAATCGACGGTAAGATCGGGCCAAACACCCGCAAAGCCATCAGAGCCTATCAGTCGCGCGTCGGCCTGGTTCCCGATGGATTTGCCACCAAGGCGCTTTTGGACCGGTTGCTTCACTCTTCGTAAAAGGTCATCATCCGGCGATGGATAGTCCTGCTTTGATCGTGCGCCGATTGGTCGCGGGCTTTGGCGTGGTTTTTATCGCCATTGCGATGCTTGTTGGCGCCGGCGGGCCGGCGGCGGCCTTTGGTCCCGGTCTTCTGGCCAAAAGTGCGGTGGACGTGGAAACCGCGATCAAACCGGCCCAGTTCTTCTGGCCCTTCAGGGACCAGAGGCGGCGCTTGCGCCGGGCGCCGAAAAGGAGAGGCGCTGGGCAGCCGGCGCAAAAGCGCATCAAGGCGGTGCCCAGCGGTGAAGACAAAAAGCTGGCCGGGGAGAGAAAAGACAACGAAAACGCCACGCGTATCGTGGTGTTCGGAGATTCGGTCGCCAAGGATCTGTGGGCCGGCATGGTCAAGTCCCTGGGCCAGGACGACTCATTTGAGGTGCTGCGGAAGACCAAAGTATCCAGCGGCATGGTCCGCGACGATTTTTACGACTGGCAAAAGGCGGTCGCCGCGGCGCAAAACGAGGGCCGGATCGATATCGCGGTCTGGATGATCGGCATCAACGATCTGCAGAAACTTCGCACCGGTGGCGGGCGATTTGAACCGGACACACCGGAATGGGTCGAAGCCTACAAGGCGCGTGTCGATGCCGTCATCAAGGCGCTTACCGCCAAGGGTACGGCGGTTTACTGGGTCGGTCTGCCCATTGTGCGCAGCCCGCGGCTGACCAAGGGCTACACCCGGATCAATGCCATTGTCCGAGAGCGGGTCGAACTTCTGGGCGCGCGCTTTGTCGATATCTGGAACGGTTTTGCCGATGAAAACGGCGCCTATAGCGCCTACGGCCCCGATATTGCCGGCGCCAGGCGGAAAATGCGCAAAGGCAACGGCATTCACTTTTCCTCCCGCGGCAATGAAAAGCTCGTGCTTTTTGTCGAACAGGCGATCAAAGGCGATCTGGCCGGTTCGGGAACGACACTGGATGGCCGGCGGGTGATCCGTCAGGGCGCTCAGGGCGGCCTTGTGATCTCCAGCGGCAGCGTCAGACCCAGTGGCGCCGACGATCTGGCCGGCGCGCTCGATCCCTCGGACAATGTCGTGCTTTCCCTGGCCCGGCCGTCCCGCTCAGCATTGCCGACCGCCGCGCCGGGCCAGCCGATGATGTTGAATTCGCCCCAAACCGCGACCGGAAAAACCGATGGCGAGGAGGTTGTCTCGCCGCTCTTTACCGTCCTGATGCGCGGTGAGGCCCTGGCGCCAAAGCCGGGCCGGGCCGACGATTTTGCCTGGGATGAAGGACAATAACGCGAAATCCGATTTCGCCGGCCAGGCGCGCAGGCAAAAGGTTTTGCGAACAGGTTTTTGCGCCAGTCCCCCAAACTCGATATAAGATCAAAAAGCCCGGCCCCCTTTTTCGCCTTGCGCATCAGGGGGCTTTTTTACGTGCAAAGATTTTGGGGAATTTCAATGGCCAATGTGGTTGTCGTCGGCTCGCAATGGGGTGACGAAGGCAAGGGAAAAATCGTCGACTGGCTGTCCGAACGCGCCGATGTGGTGGTGCGGTTTCAAGGAGGGCACAATGCCGGCCATACGCTGGTCATCGATGGAAAGGTATACAAATTGTCGTTGCTGCCCTCGGGCATCGTCCGGCCCGGCAAGCTCTCGATACTCGGCAATGGCGTGGTCATCGACCCCTGGGCCCTGGCGTCGGAGATCGAAAAACTGCAGGGCGAAGGCGTTGAAATCTCGCGGAAAAACCTTCGCATTGCCGAAAACGCCACCCTGATACTGCCTCTGCACCGCGAGTTGGACGCCATGCGCGAGGCCGCCGCCGGTGCCGGCAAGATCGGCACCACCAAGCGCGGCATCGGGCCGGCCTACGAGGACAAGGTCGGGCGGCGGGCCATCCGGGTGATGGATTTGCAGAACCTTTCCACGCTCAAGCCGAAGCTGGAGCGCATCCTCACCCATCACAACGCCTTGCGGCGCGGGCTCGGCGAGGTCGAGGTGGCGATGGGTGAACTCTACGATCAATTGACCGAGGTGCAGCCCAAAATCCTGCCCTTTGTCGATTCGGTGTGGGCGCTGATGGAAAAGGTGCGGCGTGAGGGAAAACGCATTTTGTTCGAGGGCGCGCAAGGGTTTTTGCTGGACAACGACCATGGCACCTACCCCTTTGTCACCTCGTCGAACACGGTGGCGGCCCAGGCGGCGACGGGCACTGGCATCGGGCCATCGGCGCTCAATTACGTGCTTGGCATCACCAAGGCCTATACCACGCGGGTCGGGTCGGGGCCGTTCCCCACCGAACAGGAAAACGAAGACGGCCGCCGCCTGGGGGAGCGCGGCCACGAGTTCGGCACCGTCACCGGGCGCCAGCGGCGTTGCGGCTGGTTTGATGCCGTTTTGGTGCGCCAGGCGATCAAGACTTCCGGCATCACCGGCATAGCATTGACCAAGCTCGATATCCTCGATGGCTTCGACACCCTGAAGATCTGCACCAAATACACCCTGGACGGCCAGGATATCGACTATCTGCCGGCCTCGGAGGGGGCGCAGTCCCGCGTCCAGGCCGTCTACGAGACCATGGAGGGCTGGTCGCAATCCACCGCCGGCGCCCGCACCTGGAACGAGCTGCCGGCCCAGGCGGTCAAATATATCCGCCATGTGGAAGAATTGATCGAGTGCCCGGTGGCGTTGCTCTCGACCAGCCCGGAGCGGGACGATACGGTTCTGGTGCGCGATCCGTTCGCGGACTGATCGTAAGGGAGATATGAGATGAGGTACGAAAAACTCGGCCGGTCCAGCCTGACGGTGTCGCGGCTTTGTCTTGGCACCATGCAGTTCGGCGGCCGCACCAGCGCAAGCGACTCCGCCGCCATCATTGACCGGGCGAGGGGATCGGGCATCAATTTCATCGATACCGCGGACGCCTATAATGACGGAGTATCGGAGGAAATCACCGGGTCCGCGGTGCGGGCGCGCCGGCAGGACTGGATTGTCGCGACCAAGGTCGGAAACGGTCCGTTCGAGCCGCCCAACCGCCGGGGCTCGTCCCGGCACTGGGTTTTGGAGGCCTGCGAGGCGTCCCTCGCGCGTCTGGGTCTGGACCATATCGATATCTACTACCTCCACCGCGAGGACCTCGACACCGACATGGCCGAAACGGTGCGCGCCCTGGGGGATCTGATCCGCGCAGGCAAGGTCCGCTATTTCGGCCTGTCCAATTTCCGCAGCTGGCGGGTTGCCGAGATCTGCAACCTATGCGACCGGCTGAACGTCGATCGGCCCATCGTCAGCCAGCCCTACTACAACGCCCTGAACCGCATGCCCGAAGTCGAGCACCTGCCGGCCTGCGGGCACTATGGGCTTGGCGTTTTCCCCTATTCCCCCATGGCCAGGGGCGTGCTCACCGCCAAATATCGACCCGGCGAAGCGCCGGCGGCGGACAGCCGCGCCGGGGTTGCGGACGCCCGTATGATGGTGTCGGAATGGCGTGAGGGATCGTTGGTGATCGCCCGGAAAATCAAGGATCATGCCGAAGCGCGAGGCACGACCCCGGGCCGCTTCGCCGTGGCCTGGGTGCTGGCCAACCGGTTCGTGACCGGCGCCATAATCGGCCCCCGGACATTAGAGCATCTGGAAGCGGCGCTGGGGGCGGAAGACTTTGCCTTTTCCGCCGAAGATGAGGCTTTCATCGACACCCTGGTCCCGGTCGGCCATCCCTCGACCCCGGGCTACACCGACCCCGAATATCCCATTGAAGGGCGGGTGCTGCGGGGCTAGAGCGTGATCGTCTTTGACCGAAGCGCTCAGGCAGCAAGCGCTGCCCGGCGCCCGTACGAGGCTCGGTGCGCAGCACCGAAATAGCCGTGAGCGAAAGAACCTGGAGCGCTCCCGTTAAAAACGGAATCGCTCCAGGGGCTTCGTCTTTTGCGTCCCTACGCTAGGTGTTGCGCCTGGGCGTCGGCCTGCTTTTGCACCGCCGACTGGACCTTCTCAAAGGCCCGGACCTCGATCTGGCGCACCCGCTCGCGGCTGACGCCGAATTCCTGGCTCAGTTTCTCCAGCGTCAGGGGGTCCTCATCAAGGCGGCGGGCGGTGAAAATGCGGCGTTCGCGTTCGTTCAGGTCGTCAAGGGCGTTGGACAGCATGGCGCGGCGCTGGTTCAATTCCTCGGATTTGCCCAGCGCGGTTTCCTGATTTTCCCGCTCATCGACGAGCCAGTCCTGCCATTCGCCCTCGGCATCGGCGCGCAAAGGGGAGTTGAGCGAGGCATCGCCCCCCAGACGGCGGTTCATCGACACCACATCGTCTTCGTTCACGCCGAGTTTCTCAGCGATATGGGCCACCTGGTCGGGATGCAGATCGCCTTCGTTCAGGGCCTGGATGCGGCTCTTCATCTTGCGCAGGTTGAAGAACAGCTTTTTCTGATTTGCGGTGGTGCCCATCTTCACCAGGCTCCAGGAGCGCAGGATGTACTCCTGAATGGCGGCGCGAATCCACCACATGGCATAGGTCGCCAGGCGAAAGCCCTTTTCGGGTTCAAAGCGTTTGACCGCCTGCATCAGCCCGACATTGCCCTCGGAAATCACCTCGCCAATGGGCAGGCCATAGCCGCGATAGCCCATGGCGATCTTGGCGACGAGGCGCAAGTGGCTGGTCACCATCTTGTGTGCCGCTTCGCGGTCGCCATGCTCGCGCCAGCTTTTGGCGAGCATGTATTCCTCTTGCGGTTCCAGCATCGGAAAACGGCGGATTTCGTCAAGATAACGCGAAAGGCCGTTTTCGGCTGAGTATACAGGTATCGTGTTCTGAGCCATTTGTGCCACCCATATCCGATCCGAGTGTTAAACCACTCACCTATGTATATAGTGACGAATCACGGCTGGAAAATGCTGTGCCACATTAAATTTTCTTTAAGGTTTGGTGAAGAGCCAGCAAATCGGCGGGCAGCGGGCTCTCAAATCGCATGATGCGGGCATCGTCAGGGTGGGCAAAGACGAGCAGTTCGGCGTGGAGCGCCTGGCGGTCCAGCGCCTCGACGTGAGTGCGGGCCAAGCCGGGAAGCCGGGCGGCTTTGGTGCGATGGCCGCGGCCATAAAGGTCGTCGCCGATCAGTGGAGAACCCACGGCGGTCATGTGAACGCGAATCTGGTGGGTGCGGCCGGTTTCAAGGCGGCAGCGCATCAGGGCGGCCAGGGGTTTTACGCCTCTATCTACGCCAAAAGTCTCAAGGCGCCTGAAATGAGTGATCGCCTCGCGGCCATCCCTCATCCTCACCGCCTGGCGCAAACGATCGTTGGGGTGACGCCCCAGCGGCTTGTCGATGACCCCGGTGGCCCGGCCCGGCGCCCCCCAGACAAAGGCCAGATAGGCCCGCTCCAGCGGCCCCGTGCGGCCATGGTCGGCAAACTGGTTCGACAGGGCCTGATGGGCCGCATCGGTCTTGGCGACCACCAGAAGACCGCTGGTGTCCTTGTCCAGGCGATGGACGATCCCCGGCCGGCGCACCCCGCCGATGCCCGAAAGGCTGGCGCCGCAATGGGCCAGAAGCGCGTTCACCAGCGTGCCGCTGTCATGGCCTGGCGCTGGATGAACCACCAGCCCCACGGGCTTGTCGATGACGATGAGGGCGTCATCCTCGTAAACGATATCAAGGGCGATGGCCTGTGGCTGCGGCGCAGCGGGTTCCGGCGGGGGCACGGTGAGTTGAAATATCTCATCGGGTTTGACCCGTCTGGAGGGCTCTCCTATGGTGCCGCCGGCGCCGGAGAGGTGGCCTTTACGTATGAGACCGGCAATCCGCGACCGGGAGATGTCGGGCAGTGCCGCGGCCAGGAAACGGTCAAGCCGCTGGCCCTCGTCATCGGGCGTAACCTCAACGGTGATGATTTGCGCTTGGGCCGGCAATGGTGCCGGACCGGGATTTGAAAGTGACGGCATGACGAAGGCTGCGCCTCAGGACATTGACCAGACCGGGACCGGCGACATTCCGCCAACTCCACGTGGCCTCAAAGCGGCTGTCGTGATCATGGGGGTGTTGCTGATCGTCGGTTTTATCGTGGTTTTCATAACCATTATATACCGCGTTGTCGCCTCTGGCGATGCTTCGCAGACGGCGGCACCGCGCGGCGTTTTCGGTGAAGTCGATGTCAATATCCCGGCCGGAGCGACGATTGTCTCCACCACGGTTGACGGAGACCGGGCGCTGGTGCGCATGAGCGGGGCGGACGGGGTTCAGACGCTGATCGTCTTCGATATCCGCCGTGGTCACGAGGTGGGGCGTTTCCGCCTCAACCCCGGCTAGGGCGCCGGAGTTGGAACCCTTCCCGCAAAACTTCACTTGATCGGCCCACGGGGTGGTGCGATATATCGCCCACGTCTTACCATAAACGCCACGCCCCCATCGTCTAGTGGCCTAGGACGCTGGCCTCTCACGCCGGAAACAGGGGTTCGAGTCCCCTTGGGGGCGCCAAAATTGCCCAGTAAAATCAAATAATTAACAAAGAGGCGCTCGAGCGCCTCTTTTCGTTTTTCCCTCGTGTCGCCACCGGTGCGAGGAACATCATCGCGGTTATGTGATTGCGCGCG
>UOEM01000121.1_pt1 | contig 19682 bp, 18 predicted proteins | sample 1988661 | NCBI WGS metagenome assembly UOEM01 (sample SAMEA4712195, study PRJEB27164) | hydrothermal vent metagenome | biome: marine basaltic hydrothermal vent biome; feature: marine hydrothermal vent; material: mineral | place: Pacific Ocean | collected 2011-06-14/2011-07-23 | depth 1719 m | reverse complement strand
GGGGAGTTCGAGACCACGAGAGCCTGAATAACGTCACACCCGCCGATGTCTACTTCGGGCGCGGCAAAGCCATCATCAGAGAAAGGGAAAAGATCAAGAAATTCACAATCCGACAACGCCGCTTGCAACATCAAAAACAAGCAGCATAATCAATTACACAAACCAACCAGAGCCTCCAAAACTCAAACCGCTCTGATGTCCCATTTTATATGACGACGGACACCTTGACCAGCAGGGGCCATCCATACATGGGAATCCGGTTTGTCAACATGACCTATTCCTCGGGCGTTGCCAGATAGTCCTCGTCGGAGACTTTCTCCATCCAGTTGATATGCACCCCGTCAAGGGCCTCGTGGATGGCGAGGTGGACCATGCCGATTTCCGGCATCGCCCCGTGCCAGTGTTTTTCGCCCGGCGGAATCCACACTGTATCGCCGGCGCGGATGATCCGCACCGGGCCGCCCTTGGCCTGCACCAGGCCGACACCGGACAAAACATGCAGGGTCTGGCCAAGGGGGTGGGTGTGCCAGGCGGTTCTGGCGCCGGGGGTAAATCCGACGCGGACCGAGCGGGCCCGTGCCGGTTCGGGCGCCTCGTTGATCGGGTCCTGCCAGACCGTGCCCGTGAACCAGTCGGCATTTCCCCGCCGTGTCGGGCGGCTGGCGGCGGTCAGGATGTCCATCGGCATTTCCTTATCCCATATCACTTTCGAGCCTCCCGCAGTTTCGCCTCGCCGGGTGGGGTCTGTCGAGGGTGATTTTTCTCTCTCTCTTGCAAATAAATGACCGGTCACTTATTTGCTATCCATGACCAAATCCCAAAAATCGCCACCAAGGAAATTCCGCCGCCGGGCCGAGGCCCGTCCCGACGAGGTTCTTGACGCGGCCCTTGATATCTTCATCGCCAAGGGCTTTGCCGCTGCCCGGGTCGAGGATATTGCCAGGGCGGCGGGGCTCTCCAAGGGCGCGGTCTATCTTTACTTCCCCTCCAAGGTTGCCATTCTGGAAGCCCTGGTCAGGCGGGCGATCGTGCCGCTGGTGCAGCACGCCGGCGCTTTGGCCCTAACCCGCGAGAGCGACCCGCGCCAGGCGCTGATCTTGGTTCTGAGTTTCATTGCCAGGGGCCTTGCCGAGCCGCGCAACGCGGCCATTCCCCGGCTGATCCTCAGTGAAGCGGGCACCTTTCCCGAACTGGCCGCCATGTATCGGCGCGAGGTTGTCGATCCGGGCCTGGCTGTGCTTGCGGGTCTCATATCCAGGGGGATCGAAACCGGGGTGTTTCGCGCCGTCGATCCCGCGCTGGCGGTCAGAAACGCGATCGGGCCGCTGATCGTCAATGCCTTGATGGCGCAGATCTTCGGTTTCGACCCGCCCGATCCGGAGCGTTTCATCAAGGCTCATATCGATGTACTGCTGAACGGTCTTGCCGCCAGGCCGGAGGGGTTGTGATGGACGGGATCATCGCCTGGGTGATGGCCGTCTTCACCGCGATCTGGCCCGGCGGCGGCGAGGATTCCACCCAGCGTTATTATGGTTATGTCGAGGCCGATTATGCCTATATCGCCCCGGCCCATGGCGGAACCCTGACCGAAGTCCTGGTCCGTGAAGGGGAGGTGGTCGAGCCCGGTACGGTGTTGTTCCGCCTTGATGACAAAAAAGACCGCGCCACTCTTGATGCAGCCAAAGCCAAACTCCAGGCGGCGCGGGCCAGGCTGGATGACCGGAGGACCGGCGGCCGGCCCGAGGAAATCGCCGTCATATCCGATGCGCTGGACCGCGCCAAAGCCGATCTCGATCTGGCCCGGGCAAATTTCGAACGCTCTGTCCGGCTGCGTGACAGCGGTGTCGTTTCCGTGGCTCAATTCGACAAGGACCGGGCAGCCCTGGCCATGGCCCAGGCGCAAACCCGCGAGATCGAGGCGCAAGCCCGCGTGGCGCGCCTGCCGTCCCGGTCAGGTCTGATTGCGGCGGCGCAGGACGAGGTGGCCGCCGCCGAAGCCGAGGTTATCCGCACTCAGGCCCTGTTCGATGAAACCTCGGTGGCCGCGATTGTGAAGGCCCGCATCGATCGGGTCTATTTTACCGCCGGAGAACAGGTCGCTCCAACCACGCCGGTGGTCTCCCTTCTGACTGAAGGCAATCTGAAGGTGCGGTTTTTCCTGCCTCAGGGCGAGCGCGTGGATTTTGACCTCGGTGACCGGGTGCTGGTCGATTGCGACGGCTGCCCGGCACAGGTTTCGGCAACCATTGTGCGCCTGGCGTCCAAGGCCCAGTTTACGCCGCCGGTGATCTACAGTCTCGATGAGCGCTCCCGGATGGTTTTCATGGCCGAAGCCCGGCCCGAGCCCCCGGCCACGGGGCTGATGGCCGGCCAGCCGGTGGATGTCAGGCGGGCGCCATGACCAATGCCGCCGCTCCTGCCCAAGCCGACCGGGCGCCGGCGATCGAGGTGCGCGGTCTCACCAAAATCTTCTCCGGCCGCAAAGTGGTGGACAATTTCGACATGTCGGTCCCCAGGGGCGCGATCTACGGGTTTTTGGGCCCCAATGGCAGCGGCAAGACCACCACCATCCGCATGATGTGCGGCCTTCTGACCCCCAATGGCGGCACGGGCACCTGCCTGGGGTTCGACATCGCCACCCAGGCCCAGGCGATCAAGGAGCGGGTGGGCTACATGACCCAGCGCTTTTCGCTCTATGAGGATCTGTCGATCCGCGAAAACCTCGATTTCATGGCCCGCATGTACCGATTGGATGGGAGGCGGGCGCGGGTCGATGCGGCGCTCGACCGCCTTGGCCTGGCCGGCCGGGCCGGGCAACTGGCCGGCGCGCTTTCGGGGGGATGGAAACAAAGGCTGGCGCTGGCCGCCTGTCTGCTGCACGAGCCCGAACTGCTGCTGCTTGATGAGCCCACCGCCGGGGTCGACCCCAAGGCGCGGCGGGAATTCTGGGACGAAATCCGGCGGCTGTCCGAGCAAGGCGTCACGGTGCTGGTCTCGACCCACTACATGGACGAGGCGGTCCAGTGCGATTTTATCGCCTACATCGCGTACGGCAGAAAACTGATCGACGGGCCGGCGGCGGATATCCCGGCCATGGTCGGGCTTTACACCTGGCGCATCGAGGGGCCGGGCCTTGCCGCCCTGGCCCAAGAGCTTGGCGCCGCGCCCGGCGTTGAGCAGGTGGCCCGTTTCGGCACCGCCCTTCACATCTCGGGCACCGACAAGCGCGCGCTGGCCGCCGTGGCCCGGGCCCACAAGTCCGGCCCCTGGCGCTGGCGCTCCGGCGAGGCCGGCCTTGAGGAGATCTTCATCCACCTGATGGCGCAGTCTCCCGACAATCATGCCATCAAACCAACCCCGGATGGGCCTTGAGAAATGGTATTTTCCCTGGATCGTTTCATCGCCGTTCTGGTCAAGGAATTCATCCAGATGCGCCGCGACCGCATGACCTTCGCCATGATGATCGGCATCCCTATCGTTCAGCTGATGCTGTTCGGTTTCGCCATCAATTCAGACCCCAAGCATTTGCCGACCTATGTCGAGATGGGCGACACCGGGCCGGTGAGCCGGGCTCTGATTTCGGCCATGGCCAATTCGGCCTATTTCGATTTCCGCGGGCGCCTGGACAACGCCGAAGCGACGGAGCGGGCTTTTCGCCTTGGCCGGGCGCAATTTGTCGTCGTCGTGCCGCCGGACTTCGAACGCGATGTGGTGCGGGGGAGGCGGCCGAGCGTGCTCCTCGCCGCCGACGCCTCGGACCCCGCGGCGACCGGTGGCGCCGTGGCGGCGCTTGGCGGCATTGTCGATGTCGTCTTGCGCGATTTGGCCACCGGTCCCCTGGCGGCGCTGGCCGCTTCACCCCCGGCCTTCGATATCGCGGTTCAGCGCCACTACAACCCCGCCGGTGTCACCAGCTACAATATCGTGCCAGGCCTTCTGGCCATCATCCTGTCGATGACCATGGTGATGATCACCGCCATTGCCATCGTGCGCGAACTCGAGCGCGGCACCATGGAGACGCTGATCGCCACCCCGGGCCGCCCCGGCGAGGTGATGGGGGGCAAGATCCTGCCATACGTGCTGGTCGGCTATGTGCAGACGATTGTGTTCATGATCCTGGCCCGCGGGGTGTTCGATGTGCCGATCACCGGCTCGCCGCTGGCCTTTTTCGCCGGGCTCAATTTGTTTATCATCGTCAATCTGGCCCTGGGGTTCCTGTTTTCCACCGTGGCGCGCAACCAGATGCAGGCGATGCAGATGTCGTTTTTCTACATTCTGCCGTCGATCCTCCTGTCGGGCTTCATGTTCCCCTTTGCCGGCATGCCGGGCTGGGCGCAAGCCATAGGCACCGCCATCCCGGCCACCCACTTTATACGCATCGTCCGCAAGGTGATGCTGAAGGGCGGCGGCCTTGCCGATATCGCCCCGGATATGGGCGCATTGGCTATCCTCATGGTGATCATCACCACCCTTGCCATGTTGCGCTACCGCCAGACCCTGGATTGAGGTTGGTCAGCGCCTGAAAATCATTTCTTTTGACGCCAGCACCGCCCCGCTGGTGATGAGCACTGCCGCCGCCGCCACAGTCCAGGTCAGCGGCGAATAACCAAAACCGATCAGCACCGCCGTCGACAGCAGCGGCGCGGCATAGGACACAGCTCCCAGCACTTGGATGTCGCCGTGCTTGACGCCGATATCCCAGGTGTAGAACGCCAGCCCCACCGGGCCCACGCCAAGGGCCACGACCGCCAGCCATTCGCCGGCATCCCCCGGCCACACGGTTCGTTCAAGCGCCAGATGGGCGATGGCGCTCAAGCCCGCCGTTGCCAGGCAGAAACCGGCCACGATTTGCGTCGGCACTTTGGCAAAGCGCCGCGACAGCACCGAATAGCCCGACCACACAAAGGCGCAAATCAGTGCCGCTCCATAGCCAAAGGCGTAAACGGGGTCGATGTGCAGCGCCTCGCCCCCGGTGACGATCAGACCCGCGCCGGCAAGGCCCAGAACCCCGCCGCCGATATGATGGATCCGCAAACGCTCCTGGGGCAGAAACGCTGAAAGCAGAACGATGAGCAGCGGCCACAGATAGGCGATCAGGCCCGCCTCGACGGGCGGTGCGTTGCGCAGGGCGGTAAAGTAGAAAAAGTGATAGCCGAAAAGCCCGCCCACCCCCAGCGCCCACACCGGCCAGGGTTGCCGGAAGACGGCCATGCCCGTCCCGCTCCGGGCCACCCAGACCAGTCCGATGATCCCGCCGATCAAGAAGGTCATCGCGGTGAGCTGGAACGGCGGCACCCGGCCCGAGGCGGCGGTGAACAGCGCCAGCAGCGCCCAAAGCGCCACCGCCGAAAAGCCGGTTGCCGTCGCGGCCTTGCGCGTCACCGGTCCGCCAAACCCTTCAGATCATGTACTGACCGCCATTGGCCGAAATCGTCGAGCCGGTGATGAAGCCCGCATCGTCCGAGGTCAGGAAAACCACGACGCGGGCAATCTCCTCGGGCTCGCCAAGACGGCCGACGGGAATGAAGGGCAAAATGCGTTCGTTCAGCACTTTTTCCGGCACCGCCCTGACCATTTCGGTGCCGATATAACCGGGGCAGATGGCGTTGACGGTAACGCCTTTTTTAGCGCATTCCTGGGCCAGGGCCTTGGTGAAGCCAAGATCGCCCGCCTTGGAGGCCGAATAGTTGACCTGGCCGGCCTGGCCTTTTTGCCCGTTGATCGACGAGATATTGACGATGCGCCCAAACCCACGATCACGCATGCCCGCATAGACCGGATGGGTCATGTTGAAGAGACCGGACAGGTTGGTGTCGATGACCGCGTTCCACTGGTCCGGCGTCATGCGGTGAAACATAGCGTCGCGGGTGATGCCGGCATTGTTGACCAGAATGCCGATCGGCCCAAGATCGTCCTCCACCGCCTTGGCGCCCTTGACGCAGGCGTCGTAGTCGGCGACCGACCATTTGTAGGTCTTGATGCCGGTCTTGCCGGCAAAGGCTGCTGCGGCCTCTTCATTGCCGGCGAAAATGGAGGCAACGGTATGCCCGGCGGCCTTCAGGGCCACGGCAATGGCGGCGCCGATCCCTCGCGTGCCGCCGGTGACCAGTGCTACGTGTCCCATCGAAGTCTCCTGTTTGCTATTTTTCTTAAATCTGCCCCGGCCTGTTTGAGTTTTTGCATTTATAGTCTGTGCCATCCCGCTCCCCCACCCGGCCACCCCTTAAGGATACTCCCGTGGGTGGCCGGGTGGGGGAGCGGGATGGCACAGACTATAAATGCAAAAACTCAAACAGGCCGGGGCAGATTTTGACCTAAAACTAATCGCGCTCGACGCACATGGCAATGCCCATGCCGCCGCCGATGCACAAGGTGGCAAGACCTTTTTTTGCGTCGCGGCGCTGCATTTCGAACAGCAATGTGTTGAGCACCCGGGCGCCTGAAGCCCCGACCGGATGGCCGATGGCGATGGCGCCGCCATTGACATTCACCTTGGCCGTGTCCCAGCCCATATCCTTGTTGACGGCGCAGGCCTGGGCGGCAAAGGCCTCGTTGGCCTCGATCAGATCAAGGTCTCCATGGCTCCAGCCGGCTTTTTCCAGTGCGCTACGCGATGCCGGGATTGGGCCGGAGCCCATGATCGCGGGATCGACACCGGCCTGGGCCCAGGAGACGATGCGGGCGAGTGGTTTGGTGCCGCGCCGTTTGGCCTCAGCCCCCGACATCAGAACCACGGCCGCGGCGCCGTCATTGATGCCGCTGGCGTTGCCGGCGGTCACCGTGCCGTCTTTTTCGAAGGCGGCGCGCAGCTTGGTCAGGCTTTCCAGGGTGGCGCCGTGGCGGATATATTCGTCGTCGGTCACGGTCACGTCGCCTTTGCGGGTGGAATAGGTGACGGGTACGATTTCATCGGTGAAGCGGCCGGCCTTTTGCGCCGCTTCGGCCTTGTTCTGGCTGGCCAGGGCAAAGGCGTCCTGTTCCTCGCGGGTGATCTGCCACTTCTTGGCGACGTTCTCGGCCGTCACGCCCATGTGGTAGCCGTTGAATGCGTCCCACAGGCCGTCCTTGATCATGGTGTCGATAAAAGACAGATCGCCCATTTTTTTGCCGTTGCGCAAATGGGCGCAATGGGGGGCGAGACTCATGCTTTCCTGGCCGCCGGCAACGACGATTTCGCTGTCGCCGTTCAAGATGGCGGCGGCCCCGAGCGCCACGGTTCTCAGACCCGAGCCGCAAAGCTGGTTGATGCCCCAGGCTGGAACCTCGACGGGCAATTCGGCGGCGATCGAGGCCTGCCGGGCGGGGTTTTGCCCCTGACCGGCGGAAAGGATCTGCCCCAATATCACCTCTGAGACATCGCCCGGCTCGATATCGGCCCGCGCCAGCGCCCCGACAATGGCGGCCCGGCCAAGCTCATGGGCCGGCAGGGAGGAAAGGGCGCCACAGAACGCGCCGACAGGTGTCCGTGCCGCGCTGGCAATAACGACTTCGGTTGCATCGCTCATATCTGACTTCCTTTTCCGTCTTGACTGGTTTTGCTGGCATTGGGGTGTTGTCGGCACTGCCCTGTTTTAAAAAACTTTGCCGCGCTGCACACCACGGGGTATGAATGACTTGGGGAAATGATGCAACGCACATTTTCCCCTGTCCCGGCGCGAAGAATCGGCGCTGGACCATGGGTTGGGAGGAGTTTGACCGGTGAGCGCCAACGAAACGACGTCCGACGGCTCGGTCCGGATAAAAAAATACGCCAATCGCCGGCTCTACAACACCGCGACGAGCACCTATGTCACCCTCGACGATCTGGCGGAAATGTTGAAGGAGGGCGATGATTTTGTTGTGCACGATGCCAAAACCGGCGAGGACATCACCCATTCGGTTCTGACCCAGATCATCTTCGAGCAGGAAGCCAAGGGCGAGAACCTTCTGCCCATTCCGTTCTTGCGTCAGCTTATCCGGTTTTACGGCGACAGCATGCAGGACTTTGTGCCGAGCTTCCTGGAGATCAGCCTCGAACAGTTGGCTCAGGATCAGGGCAAGCTGCGCGAGCGGATGGCCAAATCCTTCGGCGCCAGCCCGGTCGGCCTGATGGAAGACCAGGTGCGGCAGAACATGGCGATGTTCAACGAAGCCATGAAGATGTTCACCCCCTTCGTGCCGGCCACAGCGGGTCCGGAAAATGACCGGACGGCAGAGGAAAAACCGGCAAGAGACAAAAAACCCAAGCCCGCCGCCAAAACCAAGCGCGACGAACTTTCCGTTTTGAAAGACCAGATCGACGCCATGCAGGCTCAGCTCAATACTTTGTCCAATGGCAAGAAAGACTGATTGCAAAAAGCGCTAACGGCGGCTGGCTTTCGTTTTTTTTGCCGACCTCGGCGGGGGTAACACCGGGTCGGGGCGGCCATGGAAATAGCCCTGGAAGGCGCCCACGCCCCATGACGCCAGAAGGTCGGCGTCCTTGGCCGTCTCCACATGTTCGGCCACGGTCTTAAGGTTAAAATTGGCGGCAAGATCGATCAGCGTTCTGACGAACACCTGATCGTCTTTGCTGGAGGATATATTGCGGACGAACTCGCCATCGATCTTGACCATGTCGACATTGAGCAGTTTGAGATTTCGGAACGAGGTGTAACCGGCGCCAAAATCATCGATGGCCACCCGGGCGCCGATGTCATGCAGCGTATCGACAAATTGCACCGTCGCCGTCATATCCTCGATGGCGACGGTTTCGGTGATCTCGACGATCAGCCGCTTTGCCACGTCACGGCGGGTGCGGACGGCGTTTTTGAGGCAATCGATCCAGTCCGGAGACAGCACGGTCAGCGGCGAGACATTGAGCGACAAGTTCACGTCATCGCGCTGCATCATGGTTTCCAGCACCAGCTCCAAAACCCGGTGGTCAAGCAAACGGGCCAGTCCCAGGTGTTCTGCCGCGGTCATGAAGGCTCCGGCGGCGGTGACGGTGCCATCGGTCTCGGTGAGCCGAAGCAGACATTCGAAAAAGGCGGTTTTTCCGCTGTCGGCGGCGACAACCGGCTGGTAGGCGATATGAAAACGCCGGTCGTTGAGGGCCGAAACGATGCGGTCCGCCATCCCAAGATTGCGCTGGCGCGCCTCTTCGCGGGCGCCAGAGGGGGTGTAGGGAGAATATGAGGAATGCGGTGTCTCCCGCGCCGCGGCCAGGGCCTCCTCAGCTCTGAACATCGCCATTTCGGCTGAATTGGCCTGATCGGGCAGGGCAACGCCGCCAATGGACAGCGAGACCGGAATGGGGGTCGCCTCACGGCCAACGGGGAGCGTGGTTGCCGCGGCGATGATCGATTTTGCCACCTCGGCCAGGCTGGCCGAAGTGCCGCGCGGCAGGATGGCGCCAAGCTTGTTGCCGGTGTAGCTGGCCAGCACCACCGGGGTGGGGAGGGCCTCGCGGACCCGGCTCCACACCGCCTCGATCAGTTGGTCGGCGACTTCAAAACCGTAGGCATGATTGACATTGGCCAGCCCGTCGATGCCGACCAGAAGAAAACCGGCCTCACCACCATGGCGCACCGATTGTCCGACTTCGCGGCCCAGTGCCGCCTGAAGTCCATGGCGGCTCAAAAACCCCTCTCCGGCCTCGGTAATCTTGAACAATGTGCCAGGCACCGGTGTCCGTTTGTTGGGTTTGCGCGTCGGGGCGGCCGGCAACGCCGATATTGGGGCCCGGCGCAGCACTCCGCGCGCCACATGGGGCCGGCCGACCTCATCGGTGTACCAGCGTCCATCTTCGACAACCTCGAACCCGGGGGCGTTTTTTCCCTGGCTCAGGCGATATTGGGCCTTGAACGGCACACCGTCGCCCTCGTCGCCTTCGTCGCCGCCAAACATGGCTTCATACCGCAGGGCGCGATCTTCGGCATTTATCCGCGCCCATAAGGAGTTACCATCGGCGGGGGCGGCGGTCCCGGCCTGTCCGGCAAATGTCGGCCAGGCGGAACTCCAGCTTAGCCGGTCGCTGTCGAAGTACCATTCATAGGCAACCGCGCCGGCGGCGGCGAGGCCAGCCTCGACCAGTTCGGCGCGTTTTAGCGCCAGTGGCAAGGCGTCGTAAGGAACCGCTGTTGAATGGTTGGCGCGGGCCGGACGGTAGTTTGTCCGGCCCCGGCTCGCTTTCCCTGCCTTGTCGGCAACGGTTTTCATTCAAAAACTCACTACAACCGGGACCTTTTTTGGTCCGCACGGGGTAGTAAACCGCCTGAGCGTTAAGAAAAACTCTGGTGAGGCGCGTGACATCTCGACACCGCCGCTTTTGGTTAATAAATTGTTAAGGTGTGATCTGGCCCCGCCCTTGCGACGATAATGGCGAGTGATCCATTTTGAGACAATCGGCATACACCCATGACAAGCGCCAAAACCCCCAATGGTCCAGTGACCCCCGCCCCCACGAACCTTACGCCCGTCGTTTCGGTGGGCCAGGCGCGTCGTGGCCGTACGGGCGGTGGTGGGCTCTGGCGCCCGGCGGCGCCCTTTATCGCCCAGATGATCGGCGAGCGGGCCGAAGGCAACAAATTGTCACGCGCCCGCCGCAACGTTCCCTCGATCCTCAGCGCCTATGGTGATGCGGCCCTGTTGGCTCCGCGCGCCCCGCAAACTCTGGATTGCCTGGCTTAGAATTTTTTCTCGGCAATCGGCGCCATCCCGCTCAAGTTTTTCCTGATGAAGTCTGTACCATCCCACTCCCCCACCCGGCCACCCCATAGATTGTATCCTGGGGGTGGCCGGGTGGGGGAGTGGGATGGTACAGACTTCATCAGGAAAAACTTGAGCGGGATGGCGCCGATTAGAAAATATACCAATTACCCCCTCAGCCGCGCATTCTCCGGGTCAAAAGGCGCCTCCTCGATCACGGTCGCGCCGTAACGGGTTCCCAGAATGTCGATTTCGACCTTGGTGCCCGGACCGGCCAGGGCCGGGGGCAGCATGGCCAGGGCAAGGCTTTTGGCGACCCGCCAGCCATAACCGCCCGACGTCGCCCGCCCGACCATCGTGCCATTGTGGAACAATGGTTCGTTACCGCGGGCGTCGGTGTCGGTCACATCGTGGACCTCAAGGGTAACGAGCTGGTTGGCCTCGCCTCTTTCATGCCAGGCGGCCAGGGCATCGCGGCCGACAAACTCTCCTTTGTCCAAATACACAAAACGGTCCAGGCCGGACTCAAAGGCGGAATATTCGATGGAAAGCTCGCGCGGGATCAGGCGGTAGGATTTTTCCAGCCGCAAGCAATCCATCGCCCGGATGCCGAAGGGTTTCAGATCGAACTCGGCCCCGGCCTCGAACAACAGATCGAAAATGGAATTCTGCATCTCGATTGGGTGATGCAGCTCCCAGCCAAGCTCGCCAACAAAATTGACCCGGGCGGCGTAAGCGGTGGCCATCCCGACATCGATGGTCCGGGCTGTCAGCCATTTGAACGCATCGTTGCCAAGATCGGTATCGGTCAGCTTCTGCAACAGCGCCCGTGAGGACGGCCCGGCCAGCACCAGCACACCATATCGCGCCGTCACTTTTTGCAGATGGACGCCGTTTGTCGGCAGGGCTTTGCGCAGATAGTCGAAATCGTGCCGCTCCATCGCTCCGGCGGAAACCAGGTAGAAGCTCTGGGGCCCAGTGCGGGTGATGGTGAACTCCGCCCGCACGCCGCCGTTCTCGGACAACATGTGGCACAGACCGACGCGGCCGACGGTCCTGGGCAGCCGGTTGGCGACCAGCCCGCTAAGCCAGGCCTCCGCCCCAGGACCCGACACGGTGAATTTCGAAAAGGCGGTCATATCCAGCAGCCCGACCTTTTGGTGAACATGGAGGCATTCGGCGCCGACATGTTCGAAGGAATTGGAGCGCCGGAAGGACCATTTCTCCCGTATCGGTTCGCCGTCCATCGCCGCGGGGTGGTTTTCGTTCAGGAGCACATCGGCCTTGCCCAGATCGGCTTCGGAGAGCTCATAGCCGGCAGGGGCGAACCAGTTTGGCCGCTCCCAGCCGAAGACCGACCCGAAGACGGCGCCACGGGCTTTCATCCGCTCGTAACAGGGCGCGGTTTTCAGCGGCCGCGCCGCCACCCGCTCCTCATCGGGGTAGTGGATGGAAAAGACCTTGGCGTAGGCCTCTTCGTTTTTGGCCCTGAGGTAGCCGCGCGTGGCGTAAGGGCCGAACCGGCGCGGATCGACCCCCATCATGTCGATGGAGGGCTCGCCCTCGACCATCCACTGGGCCAGTTGCCAGCCGGCGCCGCCGGCGGCGGTGACGCCGAAGGAGTGGCCCTCGTTGATCCAGAAATTGCGCCGCTCCCAGGCCGGCCCCACCATCGGCGAGCCGTCGGGCGTATAGGCGATGGCGCCGTTGAAAACGCGCTTGACACCAACCTCGCCAAAAGCCGGCACCCGGGCGATCGCCACCTCGATATGGGGCATCAGGCGGTCCAGATCCTCGGGGAAGAGTTCGTACTCGCTCTGCGGGCTCGGCCCGTCGGCGTAACAGACCGGGGCGCCGGTCTCATACGGACCCAGCAGCAGCCCGCCGGCTTCCTCGCGCATGTAATAGCTGGCGTCGGCCTCGCGCAGCACCCCCATTTCCGGCAGGCCCTTGGCCTTGCGGGCCTGAATTTCGGGGTGGGGTTCGGTGACGATGAACTGGTGCTCGACCGGGATCACCGGAATGTCCAGGCCGACCATGGCGCCGGTCGCCCGGGCAAAATTGCCGCTGGCCGAGACGACATGCTCGCAAACGATATCGCCCTTGTCGGTCTTTACCCGCCATTCGCCGGCGCGGGTTTGCTCGATGCCGGTCACGGCGGTGTTGCGGTAAATCGTCGCCCCCCGGTCGCGGGCACCCTTGGCCAGGGCCTGGGTCAGGTCGGCGGGTTGGATATAGCCGTCCTGGGGGTGCTGGATGGCGCCGAGAATGCCGTCGGTGTTGCAGAGCGGCCAGATGTCCTTGACCTCGTCGGGGCTCAGGAACTTCACCTCGACGCCAATGGTCCTGGCCACACCGGCGTAGTAGCGATATTCGTCCATGCGGTCCGGCTGGGTGGCCAGGCGAATGTTGGTCACATTGGCAAAGCCGACATCAAGACCGGTTTCGGCCTGAAGGGTCTGGTAAAGGCCAACGGAGTATTTGTGGATCTGGCCCACCGAATAGCTCAGGTTGAACAAGGGCAGCAGGCCCGCGGCATGCCAGGTCGAGCCCGAGGTCAGCTCTTTACGTTCGAGCAGAACCACATCGGTCCAGCCCGCCCTGGCCAGATGGTAAAGCGTCGAGACCCCGACAACCCCGCCGCCGATGACGACGACGCGCGCGTTTGTTTTCATCTCCGCCTCCCCTTTGGCAATCTATCGAAGACTAATCCAAAGGGCAGACAAACCCACGTTCCGCAAGCGACACCTCACCGGCACCGAGCGACCCCTATCGTGGACCTGATGACAGTTGGCCGGAGCCGCCTACCGCCAAAAACCAAAAAACCTCTATTCGTCGTCGATCAGGCGGATCATCACATCGACGCGGTCGATGCGTTTGCCCCGAGGCAAATCCGGTATCCCCGTGACCTTGAGGCTGGGGGCCGGAATATCGATCATCTCGCCCTCGGACTCGATAAAAAAGTGCTGATGATCGCCGGTGTTGGTATCGAAATAGGTGCGGGTTCCGTCCACCGCCAATTCGCGCAGCAATCCAGCTTCGGTAAACTGGTGCAGCGCATTGTAAATTGTTGCGAGTGATATCCTCACCCCGGCGTCGTGGGCTTCCTCATAGAGGTTTTCCGCCGTTGTGTGCCGGTCGCCCTGGCTGAAAAGCAATGCGGCAAGGGAAACGCGCTGGCGTGTCGGGCGGAGCCCGGCACCGCGAAGCATGTCAACGATGTCCGACGTGGAGATCGACCGGTCGGCTAATTTTTGTAACATTCGCAAAACTCGAGTTTCTGGGTTACTGGTCTTTTTTAGCTTTACTTTGCGCCAATTGCAAGTCTTTCGCAACTAGAGCATTTTTCCTGATTGAGCCTCTCGCCTTCCCGCCCCCCCACCCGGCCACCCCCCAGGATACCATGGCGGGGGGGGGCCGGGTGGGGGAGCGGGATGGCGAGAGGCTCAATCAGGAAAAATGCCCCGGGGGAGCGGGCCGGTGCCGATTCAGTCAGAACAGAACATGCTCTGGAAGCCGCCGGCGTCCATTAAGCCAATAAGACTCTTTTGCACAAGCGCCCCCCAACCCCCACTTGGCGTCATACGGGCTTTCGGCCCGGCAACCATTCGTGTTAGGAACCGACAGGAATCAAGGCATCGGGGCCGCTATTTGCGGTATCTGGGAGAAACATGGCCAATCGACGCGACAGCTTTGACTATGAAGATCTTTTGACCTGCGCTCGCGGCGAGCTTTTTGGTCCGGGCAACGCCCAATTGCCGCTGCCGCCCATGCTGATGTTCGACCGGATCACCAAAATTTCCGAAGACGGCGGCGAGCATGGCCGTGGGCAAATCGTCGCGGAACTGGATATCAAGCCGGACATGTGGTTTTTCCCCTGCCATTTCAAAGGCGACCCGGTGATGCCCGGCTGCCTTGGTCTTGATGCGATGTGGCAGATGCTGGGCTTTTTTCTCGGCTGGCTGGGGCGGCCGGGCAAGGGGCGGGCGCTGAGTGTCGGCGAGGTCCGGTTCTCGGGCATGGTGCTGCCAACGGTTAATACGGTCGAATATGTCATCGACCTTAAACGCGTGGTCCAGCGCCGGCTGACCCTGGGCATAGCCGATGGCCAGTTGAAGGCCGATGGCGAGACGCTGTTTGTCGCCAAGGATCTCAAGGTGGCGTTATTTCAGTCCGAAGGCAATTGAGCCCTTTGCAGTTACGTGTGTCGTGCTTAGATATTAAGATGTAAGACAACCAGTTCCGAGGTTTGATATGCGGCGTGTCGTGGTTACAGGGATGGGAATTGTTTCTTCCATCGGTAACGATTCGGGGGAGGTTCTGGCCTCATTGCGCGAGGCCAAATCCGGCATCGTGCATGCCCCGGACTATGAACGGCTGGGCTTTCGCTGCCGTGTGCATGGCGCGCCGAACCTGAACCCGCGCGATGTCATAGACCGGCGCAAGATGCGTTTCCTCGAAGACGGGTCGGGCTGGTCCTACGTTGCCATGGAGCAGGCCATCGCCGATGCCGGCCTGGCGCCGGATGAGGTTTCCCACCCCAAGACCGGTCTGATCGTCGGCACCGGCGGCCCCTCGACCCGGGCCATCGTCAGGGCCGCCGATACGACACGGGAGAAAAGCGCCAAGCAGGTGGGGCCCTTCGCGGTGCCCAAGGCCATGTGTTCCATGGCGTCCGCGACGCTCTCGACATTTTACGGTATCCGCGGGGTCAATTATTCGATTTCCTCGGCTTGCGCCACGTCGAACAATTGCATCGGCAATGCCTATGAGCTGATCCAGTGGGGCAAGCAGGACGTGATGTTCGCCGGCGGCGGCGAGGAGCTTGACTGGACCTTGTCGGTGCTGTTCGACGCCATGGGCGCCATGTCGTCAAAATACAACGACACCCCGGAGCGCGCCAGCCGGGCCTTCGATGCGAACCGCGACGGATTTGTCATTGCCGGCGGCGCCGGGGTACTGGTGCTTGAAGAGCGGGCACGGGCGATGGCGCGCGGCGCCACGATCTATGCTGAAATCGTCGGTTACGGCTCGACATCGGATGGCCATGACATGGTGGCGCCGTCGGGCGAGGGGGCGGAGCGCTGCATGGCTCAGGCGCTTGAGACCGTCGATTGCGACATCGATTACATCAATCCCCACGCAACCTCGACGCCAATCGGCGACATCAAGGAAATCGAAGCCATTCGTAGTGTTTTCGGCAAGAAAATTCCGCCGATTTCGGCAACCAAATCCTTAAGTGGTCACTCACTTGGCGCCGCCAGCGCCCATGAGGCGATCTACTCGATTTTGATGATGCAGAACGATTTTATCTGCCAAAGCGCCCATATCGATGAGATCGACCCCGAGATGGCCGATATGCCGATCGTGCGGGAACGCATGGACAACGTAAAACTCGATTGCGTCATGTCGAATGCCTTTGGCTTTGGCGGAACCAATGCGACACTGGTTTTCAAGCGCCACGATGGCTGATCACGACCTGACCGGGATAGGGTTGCGCTGGCGATCCAGATGAAGTGGCTCCGGCTTGGCGGAGTTGGCGTATCGGGGGATGCGCCAGGCAGGGCAACGTTTTTATGCGGTTCAGGGTAAGCGGGTAGGGGAATGACACAAATTTTGAATCCGGCGCCTTTGATGGCGGGCAAGCGCGGCCTTATTCTCGGGGTCGCCAACGAGCGTTCGATCGCCTGGGGCATTGCCTCGCGCCTGGCTGAATTCGGCGCCGAACTGGCCTTCACCTATCAGGGCGAGGCCCTGGGAAAACGGGTGCATCCCCTGGCGGAGAGCCTGGGCTCGAACATGGTCTATCCTTGCGATGTCGAGGATATCCGAACCGTCGATGCGGTCTTTGCCGAGCTCAAGAATGCCTGGGGGAAAATCGATTTCGTCGTCCATGCCGTGGCATTTTCCGATCGCCACCAGCTCAAGGGCCTTTACGCCGACGCCACACGTGAGAATTTCGTTCAGACCATGGTGATCTCGTGTTTTTCGTTCACCGAGATCGCCAAACGCGCCGCGGCCCTGATGCCCGACGGCGGGGCGATGCTGACGCTCACCTATGGCGGCTCCAACCGGGTTATGCCGAATTACAATGTCATGGGGCTGGCCAAGGCGGCGCTGGAATCCAGCGTCCGGTACCTGGCTTCGGACTTCGGGCCGCAAGCGATCCGCGTCAACGCCATTTCCGCCGGCCCGATGCGGACCCTGGCCGGCGCTGGCATCGCTGGTGCCCGCGCCATGTTCAATTTTCAAAAAACCCACGCCCCCCTGCAGCGCACGGTTACGCTGGAGGAAGTCGGCGGCGCGGCGCTTTATCTTCTGTCCGACCTATCGACCGGCGTCACCGGTGAAATCCACTATGTGGACTCAGGCTACCACACCATATCGACCCCGCGCCCCGACCGCATGTAGGCACCGGTCGCCCCTGCCAAGGGCTGAATTCCACGATAAATCCGAAGTCAGCCGTGTAACCGTCAAACGCTCTGTCCCCCATTATTCATGAGGTCGCCTGAATTGGTTGGCGGGTATGGATTAAGCTGTTGAAATGGCGTACGATTCTGGCGTTAAGGCAAAATCATTCACCGGCAGCCAAAAACCCACCCGCCATGAACAAAGATAGCCTGTTTCTGCCCGGCCGGTCACCCGTTGACACCCTGGAAATCCACGCCCGTTTTGATGGCGGCGCGCTGTCGTCGGACGGAGGTGTGCTGGTGCTGCGCAAGATCGAACGGGGCCAAAATTCGCCACCACGCTCGCGTCCTGCTTGTTTTTGATGTTGCAAGCGGCGTTGTCGGATTGTGAATTTCTTGATCTTTTCCCTTTCTCTGATGATGGCTTTGCCGCGCCCGAAGTAGACATCGGCGGGTGTGACGTTATCCAGGCTCTCGTGGTAGCGCTGGTTGTTGCAGTAGTCGACAAAGGCCCCGATCTGGCGTTCGAGATTGCCGGGCAGATAGTAATTTTCCAGCAGAACCGAGAGTGTCATGAACTCTGTGTATCTGTCCGGCCCATGCGGGTTTCGGATACGACCACGCATTGAAGCGCTCCTCGAACATGATAGCGAACTGGTTCCTGGCCGCATGCCATTCCCGGACATTTCCGCCGCCTTTCTCGAAGTTGCGGATGGCCAGGAAGATCAGCTTGGTTGCCGCCTCCTCGGTCGGGAATGAACCTTGGGTCTTGATTGATTTGCGGATGACGCGGTTCAGGCTCTCAATGGCGTTGGTGGTGTAAATGATCTTTCGGATGGCCGGATCGAAGGCCAGGAACGGGATGACCTCCTCCCAGGTTCGGCGCCAGGCCGGGGCAGGTCAGGGTATTTGCCGGCCCATTTTTCCTCGAATGCCTCCAGTTCAGCGGCGGCCTGATCGGCGGTGGCGGCGGCGTGGATCCGGCGCAGATCGGTAGCCACGACCTTGCGGTCCTTCCAGGCGCCCAAGTTCAGCGAATGGCGCGCCAGATGCACGATGCAGGTCTGGACTGTCGTCTCCGGGAAGGCCGCCGTGATCGCCTCGGGGAAGCCCTTGAGCCCGTCCACCACGGCGATCAGGATGTCCTGGGTGCCGCGGGTTTTCAGCTCATTCATCACCGAGAGCCAGAACTTGGCGCCCTCGTTGTCAGCAATCCACAGGCCCAGAACCTCGCGAACCCCGTCACGGGTGACGCCCAAGGCCATATAGACGGCTTTGTTTTTAACCATACGGCTGTCGGCATCGCGGATTTTGACCCGCAGGCAATCAAAAACGACGATGGGATACACCCGCTCCAGCGCCCGCGATTGCCAGTCGCGGACCGCGTCCAGTACGGCGTCGGTGACGCGGCTGATCAAGTCGGGCGAGACCTTCAGACCGTAAAGCTCTTCCAGATGGGCCTGGATGTCGCGGACCGTCAGCCCATGGGCGTAAAGGCCGATGATCTTGTCATCCATACCGTCGATCCGCGTCTGGCCCTTCTTAACCAGCTCGGGTTCGAAACTACCATCCCGGTCGCGCGGTACCGAAATCGGAACCTCGCCATCCTGACCCAACAGGTGCTTGCCGGCTGTGCCATTGCGACGGTTGCACTGACCCGGTGGCGCGTCTTTGCCTTCCTCATAGCCCAGATGCGCCGTCAACTCGGCCCCCAGCATCCGCTCCATGAGCCTGATCTTCAACTCCTTCATCAACCCGGCGTCGCCAAGCAGATCCTCAGGCCGATCGCAGCCCTTCAGAAGTTCGTCCAGCAGTTCCTTGGAAATCGTCATCGTCCTTGCTCCTCTCAGGAAGCATGGACCAGTTCACAGATACACAGAAGATCTGACACTCTTCGACCCAGAGCGGCCAAGGATCAACGCACCAAGTCGGCCTATATATTCGGCGCCATCTGCCCTGCGCGCGGTGTCGGCGCCGCCCTCGTTCTGCCCCACTGCAACACCCAGGCCATGCAAATGGCATCTCGAAGAAATCTCATCCCAGGTCGCACCGGGCGCCCATGCCATCCTCATCGTCGATCAGGCCGGCTGGCACACCACGGGCAAGCTCAAAATCCCGCCCAACATCACCCTGCTACCCTTGCCGCCAAGGTCGCCTGAACTCAATCCAGTGGAAAACATATGGCAGTTTATGCGCGACAATTGGTTGTCCAACCGGGTCTTCAAATCATACGACGAGATAGTCGAAATATGTTCTGAGGCCTGGAAAAAGCTTGTCGATCAGCCATGGACAATAATGGGAACCTCTAATAATCCCCCGGATTGGCTCTTGCATTGCCGGTTCAGCGGTTTTTTCTGCACACCAGCTTGATTGACGCGGATTGGTGCCCGTGTTTGTCAGGCTTTCAAGCTTTTTTCACGGGCTCCACACACACTGCCCCCCTCAGCTGGGAGCCGCCGCGCCGCGCTCGAACTGGGCCAGCCGGCTCATATTGCAAACCAGGTTCATCATGCCGATCTTCGCCTTGGCGCGCGCCATGCCGATGGCGCGGATGAATTTGCCGCCCATCGAACGTTCTTGGAAGCCGAACACATGCTCAACGCG